>OFLS01000026.1_pt1 | contig 149714 bp, 113 predicted proteins | sample 1540891 | NCBI WGS metagenome assembly OFLS01 (sample SAMEA4413038, study PRJEB24355) | metagenome | biome: human; feature: gut; material: faeces | place: United Kingdom | collected 2010
GCGCCCGCGCAACCCCGCAGGCACGGAAGGACCCGGAACCGTTGCAAACACACGCCTCCCCCGGCGTGTCGAAAACCACCTTACATGGCCGATATCATCGTCGTAGTCCTATGAAACAGCAATCGCATTACACGAAATCGAATGTTCATCGGCGTGTCGTCACTGCGGTCGGGCGCTGCCTACGAGGAAAGCCACGCAGGTGGGCGCCCGCTCTACCAGCGACGTCCGCAATGCTTGCCGCCGAGGCCTGATCTGCCGTCCGCTCCCCAAGGACCACGCCCTTCGGCGCGGAGCATCGCGAGATGACGCTTCATCGCAACCAGCATGATATGGGCGTCTTCCAGACCAAGGTGACGTTCCGACTTCGAGGAATCCAAGGCGCCCTGACGTTTAGCGTAAGATTCCAACGTATTGTCGCCATACGGATGCTCATCGTCGGGAATCGAGCCGTCATCCCAACGGCGGCTCATCGGCAACGTATCGATGATCGTAATGTTGCCGGCACGATAGCTTTCCGCATATCCGGCGATATTCAGCATGAAGAACCCATGCTCGAAACGGGCGTTGTGAGCCACATACGGTTGCTGTTCCAAACGCTGGAGCAATCCAATCTGAGCCGCCGGCCACTCGTCGAACAAGCGAGGCCCTCCGGCAAGGTCACGAACGTCGATGCCTGTAAGGCTGAGAATCAGGTCGTTGCCGACAGCGGCGTTCTCGGGTGTGACGCCGAAGGAAAGGCGGGCCTGGCCATAGGCGTCCCCGGTCACATAGGAACTTTGCTCATACCGGTATTCGGCCGGGGCATCCGAGGGACGTGGCGACATCATGTTCATGAATTCGAACCCGACGTCGATGATGTATGTACGGGCCGGATCGGTGCCCGTGGTTTCGATGTCGACACCCATCACGTTGTCGACATCACAACCGGGAAGGTAGGCGTCACGCCAGTCAGGCTTGCGATAATCGGCAAGACGACGGCCCTCCTCCGACCGGCTTGCCTGACCGGCGGCGAACACCGAATCGTCATCGAACAATGTGGAACCGCCGGGACTGGTCACACCGCTCAGGTTCGCACGCGACATGGCATAGCGGCCGGAACGTTCCTGCTCACGTGCAGCCTTGCGGCGAGACGCACGGCCGTTGACGATTTCGGCGGTCCGATCCTGGATATCGTCCAACCGGATGACGGATGCCGAAGTTTCGTCAGATGCCAATCGATCACCGTTCGCGGTATCGGCGACGGATACGGCATCCGCAGGTCGTGCATACGGGTGCAGGACCGGTACGGTGACTCGTTCACGGCGTTCTTGCGTAATGGTCCACAAACGCATCTGCGCACCGATCTCACGCAGGATGGCAATCTCGTCACATAGGCGACGATTCGCATACGCGAGCGCGCGCGGCAAACGATAGGAGGCGATCAAACGATCGAAATCCGTCATGAACGTCGTATTGCATTGCGCGAGGATCGATTCAAGCCGGTCACGAATCGCAAGATCGAGTTTCAGCAGATCATGCAGTTGGCGTGCGGACAGCGATGGAGCGGGCCGTCCGGTCACGGCAGTCGTCGCGGAGGATCCCGTCTCGGAGGAACGCCAGTACCGCAACGCCGCAATCGCATCAATATGCTGCTTCGCGGCCGCACCGATACCGCGCTCCATATCAAGTGAAGCGACCCACTGCCAGTCAATCAACTGATTGTCGGCGTTCTTCGGCATCATCGCCGCCCACTGATCGATGTCTTTCTTGGCTTCGGACAGCCAGGAACCGTCCGTCTGCACTGCTTCGTTCATATCTCGAATCGTAGCCGAATGGCAGACGATTTTTTCCACCCGCCACAATACGACCAAGATGCCAAGCACGAATGGATCCCCCGCACCTATCACCCCCGAATTCGGCGGATGGGCTCGTCATCCAGAGCATAAATTTTGATTTCCCTATAGCGAATAATGGCAAAAACCACAGGAAACAGAGGGCCTGACAGTTTATTTTTACATTATCGGAACGCAAGGAACGTTCCAGATGATGAAAGGAAGTCGCAATGTCGATAATGCATTCCAACATCAATACCATCGCAGCAGGTTATGGTTATTCTGGTGGCGCCGATTCCGACAGCGTGGAAGTCAACCCACTGTTCGCCCGTCCGAAGGAAGCCAAGGCCTTCTCTAAGTTCAAGATTCCGCAGGAAGGAAGCCTACCGGAGACCGCCTATCAGGTGGTGCACGACGACGCCATGCTTGACGGCAACGCACGCCTGAACCTCGCGACCTTCGTAAGCACCTGGATGGACGATTATGCGAACCGCCTGTACATGGAGGCGGCCGACAAGAACATGATCGACAAGGACGAGTACCCGAAGACCGCCGAAGTCGAATCCCGCTGCTGGCATATGCTCGCCGACCTCTGGCATGCGCCGGACCCGATGAATACCATCGGAACCTCCACCATCGGCTCCTCCGAGGCATGCATGCTGGGCGGCCTGGCTTTGAAGCGCCGCTGGAAGGAAGCGCGAGAAAAGGCCGGTCTGCCGACCGATCGACCGAATCTGGTGATGAGCAGCGCCGTGCAGGTGTGCTGGGAGAAGTTCTGCAACTACTTCGACGTGGAACCGCGTTACGTGCCGATCTCCGAAGAGCACAAAGTGCTTGACGGCTACGACCTCGACAAGTACGTCGACGAGAACACCATCGGCGTGGTGGCCATCATGGGCGTGACCTACACGGGCATGTACGAGCCGGTCAAGAAGATCTCCGACGCGTTGGACCGCATCGAGGAACGCACCGGACTCGATGTGCGCATCCACGTGGATGCCGCTTCGGGCGGTATGATCGCACCGTTCATCCAGCCTGACCTTCAGTGGGACTTCCGCGTCAAGCGCGTGTACTCCATCAGTACCTCCGGACACAAGTACGGTCTGGTCTACCCGGGCCTGGGCTGGGTGGTATGGCGTGAGACCGCCGACCTGCCGGAAAGCCTGATCTTCAAGGTGAGCTATCTGGGCGGCGAAATGCCGACCTTCGCGCTGAACTTCTCCCGCCCCGGCGCTCAGGTGCTGTTGCAGTACTACATGTTCCTGCGTTTGGGATTCGAAGGCTACCGCCGCGTGCAGCAGGCCGCGCACGATGTGGCGAAGTACCTGTCGGGCGAAATCGCCAAGATGGACGACTTCACTCTATGGAACGACGGTTCCGATATTCCGGTGTTCGCTTGGATGCTCAAGGACAAGCCGGATCGCAAGTGGAACCTGTACGATCTGCAGGATCGTCTGCGCATGAAGGGCTGGCTGGTGCCGGCCTATCCGATGCCGGTGGATCTGACGCAGGTGACCGTGCAACGCATCGTGGTGCGCAACGGATTCAGCCATGATATGGCCGAATCGTTCCTGAAGGATCTGAAGGCCTGTGTGAAGTATCTGGATGGCTTGAAGGCGCCGATGCCGAGCGAGGCACGGGTCTCCGGCTTCCATCACTGAGTCTCTACCAATCGCCATCCTCCGTCGCGCCCGCATGCGACACCGCGAAGCCTCATCCGTGGGAGGTGAGGCTTCGCCCACCTTGGCGAATGCCTTCGGCTGGCGAAGGGTGGAGAGGAAACCATGTTTGTTCCTACAACGATTATGTTTATGAAAGCTGGCTGCAATGACAGTTCATGCAAAGAAACCGCTTGCCGTGATAGCGCACAATGCGAGTGCGGCGGCACATTCAGGATTCGCGCGTTCCGGAGCGGGCACGGCCGTGAGGCCGGTCGAGAAACCGTCCAAATCGCCTGCCGGTGCAGACAATCATGCACATACGGGCACACATGCACATGCCGGGGCGAGTAGCAAAGCCCTGATGTCGGTCGGTCAGCTGGCCATGCTGACCGTGGTGGCAGTGGCCTCTCTACGTTCTTTGCCGGCCATGGCCGATTATGGTCTGGCATCCATACTGCTGTATCTGATTCCGGCCGTGTTCTTCCTGGTACCGGCCGCACTGGTCGCCGCCGAACTGGCTACCGGATGGAAAGGCGGTGTGTATGTGTGGGTGCGCGAGGCGTTCGGTAACCGTTTCGGCTTTCTTGCCATCTGGCTGCAGTGGATTCAGAACGTGGTGTGGTATCCAATTCAGATCGCCTTCATCGCGGTGAGCCTTTCGTATGTGTTCGGTGCCGGCAATCTGGGCAATAACGGCGTGTACATTGCCGCAGTGATCATCGTGCTGTATTGGATCAGCACGATGGTGGCTTTGCGTGGCGGCAATCTCTTCGCCAAGGTCGGCTCGATCTCCGGACTGATCGGTACCCTGTTCCCCGCGCTGCTGCTGATCGTGTTCGGCGCGATCTGGCTGGGCATCGGCGAGCCGATGCACACTTCCATGCACGCCTCCGCTTTGCTGCCGCCGTGGACCGGCATCGCATCGATCGTGCTCATCGTCTCCAACGTGCTGGCTTATGCGGGCATGGAAGTCAACGCCGTGCATGCCAATGACATGAAGAATCCGGGCCATCAGTTCCCGCGCGCCATCGCACTGGCCACCGCGTTGATTCTGCTCGTGTTCATTCTGCCGACTCTGGCCATCGCCTTCGCCGTGCCGCATCGTGAGCTCGGTCTGATCGATGGCATCAATCTGGCGTTCAAGGAGTTCTTCGACCACTTCGGCATGAGCTGGGGCACCCCGATCATTTCGCTGCTGATCGCATTCGGCGCGTTCGCTTCCGTCGTGACATGGATCGCAGGACCCTCTCGCGGCCTTCTGGCCGCCGCCCGCACCGGTTTGATGCCGCCGATGCTGCAGAAGCGCAACGCCCACGGTGTTCAGGAAGGCATTCTGATTCCGCAGGGTGTGATCGTGACCGTGCTGGCGTTGCTGTTCGTGCTGATTCCGAATGGCAATACCGCCTTCGCGACACTGGTCGATATGGCCACCGCACTGTATCTGGTGATGTACATGCTGATGTTCGCCTCCGCGATTCGGCTGCGCAAGATCCATCCCGAAGTCAGGCGCACGTACCGTGTGCCGGCTATTCGTCTGATTGCGGGCGTCGGCTTCATCGCCTCCGCCGCGGCCTTCGTGCTGACGTTCGTGCGTCCGGCCGGATTTACCGGTCTGAGCACCACGGCCTACGCGATTCTGGTGGCCGTGGTTGTGGTGGTGCTTGGCATGCCGCCGCTGATTCTGTATGCGATGCGCAAGTCGAATTGGGATATGCGTTCGGACGCGGAGAAGAACGCGGACGCGAAGGGAATGCTGGTGAATCCGGAAGGATAGTCCCCGTACCACCTTCTTCTTCCAAGAGGAAGAAACTGAACCATGACAGGCGGCTGCTCCCGTTAGAGGCGCAACCGCCTGTTCGCATACCGTTTAAAGATCGAAGCCGAGTTCGGCGGCGGCTTCGGTCGGCACCGGATCCTCACACCAGAAATCCTCAAGATTCTCATTGGTGGTCAGGCTCCGAATCTCCGCCTTGTCGATGTACAGCTCGCCGCTGAGATGATCGGTCTCATGCTGGAAGATGCGTGCCGGCCAACCATGCAGATGCTCCTCATGCCTGTTGCCATCCTCATCCTGCCACCGTGCGGTGATGTCAAGCCAGCGCTTGCGCACAGCCTGATACCCGTCGAAGCTCAGGCAGCCCTCATAGAAGCTGCGGGTCTGCGTACCAATAGGCTCATAGCTGGGATTGATGATCACGTGGAATGGGAATTCCGCCGCCTCGCGCGGATCGCCGTCATCGCCATCACGTACATGATCCTCCACCACGGCCAGGGCCAGGCCTAGGCCAATTTGCGTGGCGGCCAATCCGACGCCCGGGGCTTCAAGCATGGTGACGTGCATGGTGTCGATAAGCTTGTCGAGCGTCTTGCGGCTCAGCTGCCCCTCATAGGCTGCGGTCTGCTGGCGCAGCACCGGTTCGCCGGCCTGCACGATCGGCAACAGTTTGTCCTTGCCGCCGGATTTGATGAGTTTCTCGACCTCGCGGTTGAGCTCGAGATTCACTTTTGCATTACGTCCAAACATGTTTTCTCCGTTGTTCTTGTTCCCGGCACGCTTCCCTCCATCTCCCTGTGCCATGATGCCATGCCGCAGCATGGCATTTCCTTCGTCAGAGATCGTCAGAGGGTGAAACGGGGATTGCTACAATGCGAGCTCGTCGGCCACGACCTTGGCAAGGCGTTCGCACACCTCGTCGGCCTGCTGCTGGGTTTCGGCCTCGGCCATGACGCGCACGAGCGGCTCGGTGCCGGACGGACGCAACAGCACGCGACCGGTATCTCCCAGCATCTTCTCTTCGCGTTCGACGGCTGCCTGCACCTTGGCATTGGTATCGGCGGCCAGCTTGTCGACATTCGGTACATTAATCAGCTGTTGCGGCAGTTGCGGGAAGTCTGCGGCGAGCTCCTTGAGACTCTTGCCGGACTGCACCACCTCATTGCACAGGGTCAGTGCGGTCAAGGTGCCGTCGCCGGTGGTGGCGAATTCGCGATTGATGACATGGCCGGACTGCTCGCCACCAAGCGAATAGTCACCGCGCAGCATCTCTTCAAGCACGTAACGGTCGCCGACGTTGGTCTGTACGGTCTTGATGCCCATGGAACGCAGGGCGAGCTTAAGCCCCAGATTGCTCATCACGGTCACCACCAAGGTGTCGTGATTGAGTTTGCCGGCGTTCTTCTTGGCGCGGGCCAGAATACCCATGATCTGATCGCCGTTGACCATGTTGCCATCCTCATCCACGGCCAGGCAACGGTCGGCATCGCCATCGAAGGCCACACCCATGGCCGCATCGGAAGCCTTGACCATGGCCTGCAGCTGCTCCGGATGGGTGGAACCGGCGTTCTTGTTGATGTTATAGCCATCCGGTGAGGCATTGATCACAATCACATCGGCACCTGCGCGACGCAGGGCTTCGGGAGCGACCACGGACGTGGCGCCATTGGCGCAGTCAGCCACGATCTTCAGGCCCTTAAGCGGCTTCGGCTGGGACTTGTCAGGACCGATCGGGGCGATGGTGGAAACCAGATGGTCGATGTACAGGTTGGTTGCGGTGGCGGTGTCATGGCTCACACGGCCCACAGCGGCACCGGTCGGACGCTCCCAATCCTGACCAAGCACGGCTTCGATCTCGTCTTCCTTGGTGTCGGGCAGCTTGAAACCGCCACGGGCAAAGAATTTGATGCCGTTGTCGGGCATCGGATTGTGTGAGGCGGAGATCACGGCACCCATTTCGACGTTCAGCACGGAAGTCAGATAGGCGACGCCCGGAGTCGGAATGATGCCGGCGTCAATCACATCGAAACCGCCCGCAGACATGCCCGCCGACAGTGCTGCGGCAAGAAAATCGCCGGAAACTCGCGTATCACGGCCAACCAGCGCACGGCGACGGCCTTCGAACTCGCCTCTGTTGCCGTTATTTCCCAGCACACGCACTGCGGCATCGCCCAAATCGAGCGCCAGTTGTGCGGTCAGGTCCCTGTTTGCCAATCCTCGAACGCCGTCGGTTCCGAACATACGTGGCATGAGTCTCAAGTCCTCGCTATCTGAAGTTGCTTTTTCCTTGCACTATCGTACTCACCTCACGCCACCACAGCGCAGATCGTGATGAAACGTTACGGAGCACATACGAAAGAAGGTGGATTCCCAAAGGAAATCCACCTTCTGTCTCGGCTCTCGTCAGAGGGCGGCGTTGAAGTCGCGCACCTTCAGTGTGCGATGGGAGGCCTCCACGTTGCCACGCACAATGCGCTTGAGCGCATTGTCGGCGTGCTCATGGGCGTCAAGCCACGCGTCACCGAGTTCGACCAGCTTGGCGGGGTCGGCATACCCCGGATACAAACCTTCGAGCAGGGCCTCGGCCATGTGGAAGGTCTTGTTCTGCCAGATCCAGTCAGCCACCTCAAAATACTTCTCGGCATACGGCTCGGCCAAGTCGGCACGTGGAGTGGCGGCGAAACCGCCCGCCACGGCCTCGAGCTGCATGTTGGTCAGCCCATTGTTGTTCAGCGCTTCGTTCCAAGCCCATGCCTTGGCCTCTGCGGTACCGGCCACCGCTCGGGCACCAAGGGCGAATTCACGGTTCTCGGTGGTTTCGCGCTTGGCAAGTTCCGCATCGATTTCGGCCTGGCCGATTTCGTTCACGGTGCTCAGAGCGTTGATGATGGTCCAACGGAAGTTATTGTCGATTTCAAGGCCCTCGAGTACCACGGAACCGTCAAGCAAACCCTTGGCATTGGCCGCGAAAGCCTCATCTGCCGGCTCGCCATAGCCAAGATAGGCGGTGATGAGCTGGAACTGCTCGTCGGAACCGGCTTCGGCCGCATTGGCCAGCTTGAACAGTTCGGCTGCCACATGTTCCACGACCGCTGCACGATCGGCCGGAGCGGTGTAATGCCATGCGGTGGTGCTGATCTGGGCCAGCGCATAGCGGAAGGTGGTGGATTCGTGCTCGGTGGCGAGCGCGGCCAGCGAGGTGTCGATGAACTGCTTGGCCGGCAGTTCGCCGTCACGCGTCATATCCCAGAAGGCCAGCCAGATCACGGAACGGGCCAGCGCATCGTCGAAACGATACAGGTTCTCGGCGGCGAATTTCAGGGATTGGTCGTCGAAGCGCAGCTTGGTGTAGGTCAGATCGTCGTCGTTCACGAGAATCAGCGCCGGGCGAGTCTTGCCTGCAGCCGCCTCGACCACGGTGGTCTCGCCATCGACGTCGAGCTCGAACTGATCGGTGCGCACGATCTTGCCGGTTGCCGGATCCTCATTGTAGAAACCGACGGCCAGACGGTGGGCGCGCAGCACCGGATGTTCGGCGGGAGCGGACTGCCTGAGTACAAGCTGCCTGATGGTGCCGTCCTCATTCTCCTGCACTTCGGTGGCGATGGTGTTGATGCCGGATTGTTCCAGCCACTGGGCGCTCCACGCCTTCAGATCACGGCCGGAAGTGAGCTCCAGTTCGGCGAGCAGGTCCGCCAGGGTTGCGTTGGCGTAGGCATGCTTGTTCAGATAGTTATTGATGCCCTGGAAGAACTTGTCGCGGCCTACATAGAACACGAGCTGCTTCAGGACGGAAGCGCCCTTGGCGTAGGTGATGCCGTCGAAGTTCACATAGGTATCGTTGAGGTCGTTGATCGGGGCGACGATCGGATGCGTGGTGCTCAGCTGATCCTGACGCAGCGCCCAGCTTTTCTCACCGGAGCTGAACGTGGCCCAGGCATCCTTCCATTCGGTGGCTTCGGCGGTGGCGAGCGTGGAGGTGAACTCGGCGAAGGATTCGTTGAGCCACAGGTCATTCCACCACTTCATGGTCACATAGTCGCCGAACCACATATGGGCAAGCTCGTGCAGCACGGTCACCACGCGACGTTCGGCGTAAGCATCGGTCACCTTGGATTCGAACACATACTGGTCACGGATGGTGACCATGCCGATGTTCTCCATGGCGCCGGCATTGTATTCCGGCACGTAGATCTGGTCGTACTTGGCGTACGGGTATGGCACGCCCCAGGTCTTGGCATAGAACGCGAAGCCCTTCTTGGTGATGTCGAACAGATAGTCGACGTCCTTGGCGAAGGCATCGGCAAGGGCCTGGCGGCAGTACATGGCCATCGGCACGGTGCGACCGTCTTCGTTGGCGTATTCGGTGTGCCATTCGGCGTACGGGCCGGCGCAGATGGCGGTCAGATAGGAACTCATGGTCGGGGTCGGCTCGAACACCCATCGGCGGGTGGTTTCGGCCTCATGATCGCCGAGCGTACCTTCCTCCGTCACGATTTCGGTATCGGTCACGGAGGCCGCCGGCATATTGGAGGTGACGATCCAGGACTTGGCTGCAAGCACGGAGAAGTCGAACACGGCCTTGAGGTCAGGCTGGTCGAATACGGCGTAGACACGACGAGCGTCCGGCACTTCGAACTGGGAATAAAGATAGATGTTGCCATCGGAGGGATCAACGCTACGATGCAGACCTTCGCCGGTATTGGAGTACTGGCACAGAGCCTTGACGGTGACCTCGTTATGCGCTTCAAGATTCTTGAGCTCAATGCGGTCGTCGGCGAAGGCGGTCGTCGGATCGAGGGTCTCACCGTTCAGCACGATTTCACTCACTTCGTTGGCGATGAGGTCGAGGAAGCTGTTCGATCCCGGCTTTGCGTCGAAGGTGATGGTGGTTTCGGATCCGAAATCCTTGGCTCCGTGGGTCAGATCAAGGCTGACCGTGTAATGGATCGGTGCCGAAATGGTATCCTTGCGTTCTTCGGCTTCGATACGGGTGAGGTTTGCTCCTGGCATGTCACTCCTTGTTGCTTGGTTGTCTGTACAACGTAGGCGGCGTAACCAGTTGTTCCGGTTACGCCGCCCTAATCGTTCCAATGGTCGTTCAGGCTGGTTTCAGCTTACGCAGACGTTACGCCTTTGGTGTCACTTGGCCGCAGTTACGCCCGCAGCGTCATCGACGTCCTGCGCGATGTCGGCCACGACCGGCACGATCATCGGCTTGCGATGCAGCTGACGGGCCACCCAACTGCCAAGCGTGCGGCGCATGAGCTGCTGCAGCTTGTACGTATCGTGGGTACCGGTCATCATGGCATCCCGCAACTGCTCGACGATCTGGTGACGCACCTTGTCGAATTCGCTTTCATCCTCGGCAACGGCGTTGAGATAGATCTTCGGCCCCGCAATCACATCGGCGGTTTCGGTGTCGACGACCACGAAGCTGGACACGAATCCTTCGGTGCCGAGAATACGACGCTTCTCAAGCTCCTCATCCGTAAGCTCGCCGACGGAATCGCCATCCACATACACGTAGCCGCACGGCACGGAACCGACGACCGCGGCCTGGCCATGGTACAGGTCGACGACGTCGCCATCTTCAGCCAGCACGACGTTCTGCGGATCGACGCCGGTCTTGACGGCGATCATGCCGTTGGCCACCAAGTGACGGTTCTCACCGTGAATCGGCATGGCGCACTTCGGCTTGACGATGTTGTACATGTACAGCAGCTCGCCCTCGTTGCAATGGCCGGAGACGTGCACGGCCGCATTATCGCGGTTGACCACACGCGCACCCAATTGCACGAGCTTGTTGATGACCTTGTAGACCTCGTGCTCGTTGCCCGGGATCAGGGAGCTGGCCAGAATCACCGTGTCGAATTCGTTGATGGTGATATCGCGGTGGTTGCCGTCGGCGATACGGCCCAAGGCGGCCATCGGCTCGCCTTGGGAGCCGGTGCACATGTAGACGAGCTTGTCGTCCTGCACATCATGGGACTGCTTCAGGTCGATGACGGTGTCTTCCGGCAGACGCAAGTAGCCCAAATCGGCTGCGATGGACATGTTGCGCACCATGGAACGGCCGACGAACACAACCTTGCGGCCGTACTTGTGAGCGGCGTCGACGACCTGCTGCACGCGATGCACGTGGCTGGAGAAGCTGGCCACGATGATCTTGCGGGTAGCCTGCGCGAACGCCTGGTCAAGGGCCGGACCGATGGAGGTCTCCGGCTTGACGAAGCCCGGCACCTCGGCGTTGGTGGAGTCCATCATCAGAAGGTCCACGCCCTTTTCGCCGAGCTTGCCGAATTCCACCAGATCGGTGATGCGATGGTCAAGCGGCAGCTGGTCGAGTTTGATATCGCCGGTGTCGATCAGGGAACCGGCCGGAGTCTGCACGAATACGGCCAGAGCGTCCGGGATGGAGTGGGTCACGTTCACGAATTCAAGGTTGTATGGGCCCACCTTGAGCTTGTCGCGGCCCTTGACCTCGACAAGCGTCGGATTGATGTGGTGCTCCTTGCACTTGGCCTCCGCGAAGGCCAGTGTGAGCTTGGAGCCGATCAGTGGAATGTCCGGGCGCAGTTTCAGCAGGTACGGTACGCCACCGATGTGGTCCTCATGACCGTGGGTGAGCACCAGAGCCTCGACCTTGTCGAGACGATCCTTGATGTAGTGGAAGTCAGGCAGGATCAGGTCCACGCCCGGCTGCTCCTCTTCCGGAAACAGCACACCACAGTCGATGAGCAGCAAGTGGCCATTGTATTCGACCACGTTCATATTGCGACCGATCTCACCCAAACCGCCCAGCGGCACGATGCGCATGGAGCCCTTGCGGTACTTTGGCGGGGCGATCAGCACGGAATCCTGCTGAGGTGCGGTGGCCTGCGGTGCCGGACGGGTGGAACGGCGATTGCCCGCGGAACGGGTGCCAGTGCCTTTGCCGCGGCCGGCGCCGTTGGCATTACGAGTGCGGCCGGAAGACTTGCGCGTGGTTGCGCTCTCCTTCTTCGCCGCGGAATCAGTGCGCTTGACAGCCTTGCTGCCGCGCTTGTGCGTTGTCTTTTTCTTGGTTTCTTCTGTAGCCATTTCCTAGTTGGATTTCTGTTACTAATTGTTCCCGCCTATGCGGGAACGAGGAATGAAGGGGCCCGCATCTACTGCGGATTGGAGCGGAGGTAGCAGGCCGTAATCGCAATCATCGTCGTTTTACAGCAGACCGGAGGCGCGCATGCCTGCCTCGGCACGTTTGATTTCAGCCTCACCCGGACCGACATTCGGCAGACGCATGGTGGTGTCGTCAAGAATGCCGCGTACCTTCAGGGAGGCCTTGGCCATGACGGCCTGGAAGCCGTTGCCGTTCATGGATTCGACCAGCGGCGCGAGTTGCACGGCAAGACGCTGCGCCTCGTGGATGTCACCACGGTCGAAGGCGTTGGCGAGGTCACGCATCGGGCCGGCCGCCGCGTGCGCGATCACGGAGATGATGCCGACCGCACCTACGGAAAGGAACGGCAGGAACAGGCCATCATCGCCGGAATACCAGGTCAGGCCGGTTTCCATACGCTTGCGCACGGCTCCCGCGATGTCGCCGGTGGCGTCCTTCACCGCCTTGACATGGTCGAGTTCGGCCAGTCGACGGTAGGTTTCCAGCTGGATGTGCAGACCGGTGCGGCCTGGCACATCGTAGACGATAATCGGCTTGTCCGCCGAATCGTTGACCGCCTTGTAATGACGGAACACGCCCTCCTGAGAAGGACGGGAGTAGTATGGCGCGACCACGAGCACCGCATCGGCGCCCGCCTCCTGCGTCTGCTCCACCATGCGCACGGTGTGTGCGGTGTCGTTGGAGCCGGCACCGGAGATGACCGGCACGTCCACGACGTCCTTAACGGCCTGAACCAGCTCGACCTTCTCCTCCATGTGAGTGGTCGGTGATTCGCCGGTGGTGCCGTTGACCACAAGACCATCGGCACCGTCGGCCACGAGCTGCGTCGCAAGCTTGCGCGCGGCCTCGAAATCAACGGAGCCATCGGCCTTCATGGGGGTCACCATGGCCGGGAGAATTCGCCCGAAAGGAGCGGGATCGAGAAGATGCATCGTACCGTCAGTCATACGTTCCACGGTACTTCGCGCCACGGACTCGAAGGGAAGCCGTACGCAAAAAGCGTCACATTCCGGAAAAGACGTATTCGGATCCATCGTAGGCAGCGGCAACGTTGACGCCCGCAACACCCCTCTTGGTATCGCACGTGCCAACATCCCCGACATCCTTCCCGGATCGAGGCCTTCCAGCTTGTGTTGCAGACCCTATGAGCGCTTAAGACCCGATCGAACGCGAAACGCCATCTTTGGAAGATTGTCCGGCAATGACGGCAACAACGCATTGGAGGAACGCCATGCACGCGAACAATCCAAGCGAAACCTGACGACCGCCGGTAAGCTGCATCAATACGCCGAATACCAGTGGTCCCAGCGAAGCTATCAGATAACCGAATGATTGCGCGATGCCCGAAAGCACCACGGTTTCGGCACCGCCCTGCCCACGCATGGCGATCAACGCGAGCGCCACGACCAGCGCTGATCCCTGTGCGCAGCCGCCGATGAGCGACCAGACAATCATGGCTTGCGGGAACACCAGCATGCCGAGACCCGCCACCAGCATGGGAATGCTGGAAGTGAGCGCCGCACAAATCTGGTTACCGCGCACATTCATCAGCTTGGGTATCAGCAGACCGGAAAGAATACCAACGCCCTGGAATATGAACAGGTGCACGCCGGCCGTGGAGGCGTCGAAGCCAGCGGATGCGGAAACGCTCGGTATCCAATTGGACATGGTGTAGAAAGTGGATGATTGCAATCCCATGAACACAGTGACGTACCATGTCATCGGACGTCGCAGTACACAACGGAATGTATCGTATCCCGATTCATGGGAGGTGGTTGCTGCATTGGTTCGCGTCACGTTTGGCACAGTGGTTTGCATGATCTGGCGATTATGCAGTATGCGCAACGCCCACAATGCCGCGACCACTAGCGGCGGCACGCTCCAAACGGCAAGTGAGGCACGCCAATCGCACCATACCTGCGCAAGTGGAGCGGAAATCAATCCCGCAGTGGCGGCACCTACGGTGATACAGCCGGAGTAAACGCCTGTAGCCATCGCAATATGACCGGCATAGTCGCGTTTTACGATCACCGGCACCAGCACGTTGCCCACGGCGATTGAGGAAGCGAAAATCACCGTTCCCAACCAGATTCCGACATTGCCACAGTACGAGCGAATGAAATTGCCGACCGCAATGCACAGCAGGGCCGACAGAATCGCCATATCCACACCGACACGGCGTTCGATGAACGTAACCAACGGACTGACCGCGGCAAAGGCAAGCAGCGGTATCGCCGTCAGGACGCCCTGCACGCCTTCGCCCCAGGAAAGGTCGGCACCAATTTACGTAAGCAACGGACCGACTGCGGCGATGGCCGGCCGTAGATTCAACGACACCACGAAGACCAGTGCCGCCCACAGTCCAGTGGATGGCACATCGTATTCCGCAATGGCATTCTTTGCATTCATGAATTCTCCGCTCCGTTCTTCGCTTCCGGCTTAGCCTATCAGGAGTGGATTCCTTTTGTCGGAATGTCATCGGTGATGCTCAAGTTCGCCGCGATGCTTGCAATGTCCGTTGATATTCTCATGCGGATTGTACTTGCCGATTTCATGTGTTTGGCCGTTCCGAACGTTGCGATGGCGCAGCTCGGAACGGCCAAACACATGATTTTTGAAAACCGCGGAATAGATCCTTCGTGAGCCTGCTCGACCGGGCAAGCCGTTAATCCGGATCGTTAGGCAATGTAGCGGGCGGTATCCTGATCAAACTTGTCGGCGCAGCCCGGATTGCAGAAATAGTAGGTGATGCCCTCATGCTCGCGGGTCGCGGCGGCGGTGGCCGGGTCGATGGTCATGCCGCACACCGGATCCTTCACGGTGGTCGCAGTATCGCCGGAACCAGCGTTGCCGTGGCCGCAGTGGCAGGAATGGCCGCCGCAGGAGCCTTCGTTCTTGGCCTTATGATCACTGAACAGTCCCATGATGTTTCCTTTCTGACTGTGTTTGCTATTGCTCAGATTCGGCTTGCGAACCTGATAGGTCTTGGGTTTGCCCGGGTCGAACAAGCGCAGGCGGCTGGCATTCGACACCACGCATAGCGAGGAGAACGCCATGGCCGCGCCCGCAATCATCGGGCTGAGCATCCGGCCTGTAAACGGATACAGTACGCCCGCGGCCATGGCGATGCCAATGCTGTTATAACCAAGGGCGAACCCGAGATTCTGTGCGATGTTGCGCATGGTGGCGTGCGTCAGGTCGATGGCATGCACGAGGCCTATAAGCGAACCGTTCATCAACGTCACGTCGGCGGATTGAATGGCCACATCGGTACCGGTGCCGATGGCGAAGCCCACGTCGGCACGGGCCAGCGCCGGAGCGTCGTTGATGCCGTCCCCCACCATCGCGACCGTATAGCCCTGCCCTTGCAGTCGGGCCACCTCGTCGGCCTTGTTCTCCGGATGCACGCCGGCAATCACACGGGTCACGCCAACCTGACCAGCCACGGCCTGCGCAGTGGTCTCGTTGTCGCCGGTCAGCATGACGACTTCGATGCCATGTGACTTCAGCCGTGCGATTGCCTCGGCGGAATCCGGTTTGACGGTGTCGGCAACGGCCACGATTCCCGCAAGTTCGCCGTCGATGGCAGTCAATACCGGCGTCTTGCCGTGGCTCGACAGACGTTGCATATCAGCGATGATGTCGTCAAGATTCTCATCACCGACGCTTGGCATACCGATCTCAAGTCGGTCGATCAAATCGGTATTGCCTACCGCGACGGCGTGCGTTTCGCGCACGTCCGCATTCGGCAGGACCACGGAATCATCACGCTTCGCCGAGGCCGCAAGCCAGCGCGAGCTCACCGTGATGTCGGCGGTGACGCCCTGACCGGCAATCGCATGGAATGCCGTGACTTCACCGATTGGAATGCCGCGTTTTTGCGCTCCCGCGACGATGGCCGCAGCAAGCGGATGCTCCGAATCATGCTCGGCGGCGGCGGTCAGCGACAGCAGCCCTTCCGGATCGTTACGCCATTTGCCGAGCGGCAGCACATCAGTGAGTGATGGCTTGCCCGCAGTGATGGTGCCGGTCTTGTCAAGCACCACGGCATTGATCTTACCGGTCGTTTCCAACGCTTCGGCGGAACGGATGAGCACACCCATCTGCGCGGCCCGACCAGTGGAAACCGTTACGGAAAGCGGGGTCGCCAATCCCAATGCGCACGGGCATGCGACGAGTAGCACGGAAACGGCGGCGACCAATGCATGCGTGACGCGCGGTTCCGGGCCGAACGCGAACCACAGCGCGCACGACCAGATGGCGATCAGCACGACAATCGGCACGAAAACGCCTGCGATGCTGTCGGCCATGCGTTGCACCGGAGCCTTCGAACTCTGCGCGGATCTGACGAACGCCATAATCTGCGCAAGCACCGTATCCTTACCGATTTTCGTGGCACGATACCGCAATGCGCCGGACTCATTGATGGTGGCGCCGGTTACATTGTCACCGATTTTTTTGGTGACCGGCATGGATTCGCCGGTAATCATGGATTCGTCGACGCTTGAGGTGCCAGCGGTGACGATGCCATCCACCGGTAGCTTTTCGCCGGGACGAATGGCGATGATATCGCCGACCTGCACATCGTCAACGTCAATCTGCTCTTCCTTGCCGTCGCGTATCACCCGAGCGGTTTTCGGCTGTAGTCCGGCCAAGGCGCGCATCGCCTCACCGGTGCCGACACGGGCCCTCGCTTCAAGCAACTGGCCTACAAGCATCAGGGTGATTACCACGCCGACCGCTTCGAAATACGGTTCGCGTGCGTTTTCGGGCAGAATCCGCGGCGCGAACGTGACCACGCAGGAATACAGGAACGCGAATACCGTGCCGAGACTGACGAGTGCGTTCATTTCCGGCGAACGATGCGCGATTGCCGCGAATCCGCTGCGGAAAATCGGCAGGGCCGCGTACCCGACGATCGGTAGCATGAACATCAATTGCAACCATGCTGGCATGCGGTACAGCATGAGCATGGTGGAGCAGAATACCGGAATCGTGCAGATGGCCGCCACGACAAGACGGACGATCAGCATCCTGATTTCGTGCGACCGCGGCGACTGCGCAAGGCGGCATGAGCCTGATTCCCTCACGGCATTGGAAACGGCATCGGAAGATGACGGGGCACGTGACGAGGAAGGTGCCGACGTGACCGGCGGACGGAAAGATTCCACGGCGTCTTCCTGCGTGGATTCCGCACGATGATGCCTGCCAGGCAGTACCTTCAACGTGCCATGCAGCATGTTCATGCCACACGCGAAAGGGTACTCCCCCGGGGTTTGCGGATGCAATGTCAGCGCGGTCGTACGGAAGGCCGGCAACGCCAGATCCACTCCGAAGTCGGAGAACACGACATGTGACGAACACTCGCCGTCCTCTTTACGGTCGAACACCAATTTCAGCGGCATCCCGGCTTCGGCTTCGATGATGGCGGGACTGTAGCCGCCCTTGACCTCGATTACGGCCTCCTGAACATCACCGTCGATTTTCGCGCGATACGCCTTGCGCGGCGCGAAAAAGAACCATAGCACAACCGCACTCACGAGCAATGCCACAATGATGGCGATTACAGCTTGCATAGTTTCTCACCGATTTCCTGTTTTTGACTTTTCGCTTCAACGAATACCACCACCATATACCCCTATAGGGTATATTTGCAAGAGTGTAGACTTGAGTTTTAGCTTTGAGGTCAAGATTTCAGCGTCAAGAGGAGTACGGCAATGAACGTTACGCAACACGGCTATGCGGATGACCAGAAGAACATCATCGCCCGCCTCAATCGCATCGAAGGTCAGGTGCGCGGCATCAAACAAATGACGGAGGACGGCGAGTACTGCATTGATATCCTCACCCAGATCTCCGCCGCCAACAGTGCATTGAAATCAGTGGCACTGCTGCTGCTCGACGACCATCTCAATCATTGCGTCAAGCAGGCCACGCAGGAAGGCGGCGCCGTTTCCGACGAAAAGCTCACCGAAGTCAGCGCGGCCATCACCAGATTGGTCAAATCGTAATCCTTCACGTCCTACTCAATCCACCGACGCTGACGCCCGCTCACCGTCGGCAGTTTGAGGAACGTTCCAAACTGCCGACGCTCACAAACACTCACCGTCGGTAGTTTGAGGATATCGTCGGTAGATTGGGACCCTGCTTAATCTACCGACGTTGACGGGCACTCACCGTCGGCAGGTTGAGGAACGTTCCAAACTACCGACGGTGAGCGGGCGTCAGCGTCGGTGGATTGAGGAAGAGGATTGGGGAATGCCCGCCCGCAGCAGCTTGTTCACAAGCGGCACTCGCTCAATTACATCGTCATAGGTGAACCGTACTATCAGCGAGACTCCGGCGTGACGCAACGCTTCCTCACGTTCACGCTCCATCTGCACCACGGTTTGGACGCTCCTACGGCCTGTCATCTGCGGATCGACATACTTCTGCGTACCGTCATACTCGCCTACGGCAATCCGACCGTCCGGCAGTCGCCATGCAAAATCGGCACGGTATTGACGCCCTGTTTCGGGATCGACGAAAATCGTCTGCAATAGCGGAATGGCAAAACCCTCATCAATCATCACTGCACGGCACATCGATTCGCCGCCGTTCTCGCTCGCACCATCGGCATATCGCAGTACGCGCGCCGCCTGCGCATAGCCGATGCGCATAGCCGAACAGCCGGCGGACAAATCGCGACGTCCGATTCCTTGTCTCAGCGCGGAATCCGCAATGGGAAGCCCATATGGAAAATCGTATTGCACCGAGCAATTCAGCACTGTACGTATTTTGTCAAGGACAGGCAGCCCGTCAACCACCTCCACTGACATGCATTGCTCCGGAATATACACACGGCGAACCTTCGCGATTCTGCAGAAGCCGTTGTGATAGGCGCTCGCGATGGAAACGGTGCCGTCGTGCAGTTTCCAGGAATGTTCGAAACCATGAGCCGTCGCGGCGATGTTTCCAACGAACACCCACTTCGGGTGTTGCCTTGCCATCGCCCGCGCCATGTGCATGGAACGTTCGAACGGATCAAGGCCGTTCCAATAGTCGGAGGGAACATACAGACCGCGGGCGGGACGCAACAGCCCTCCGTCTTCAGCGATCCGCCTGCGTAAGGCGGCATTCTCTGACTCAATAGGCGAAAACGCGCATCGTCGCTCCGCCATAGCCTCTTCGATGAGACGATTAACTCGTGCATGATTCTTCATGAATCGACTGTAACCGGAATCGGCTTTCAAGCGAGGCGTTTTCGGGAAATGTGGATAAGGGTGCGGAAAACCCGCGTGTCAGTAGGGATTCATGGTTGTAGATAACCGTCACCACATCAACCGGCCATGTCGTAAACCGCTTAGCGTCGGCAGATTGGAAGAAATCGCAATCTACCGACGCTGACTGCCTCTCAGCATCGGTAGATTGGGTTGAGATACAATCTGCCGACGCTGAAGGACTGTCAGTGTCGGCAGATTGAGGAAGGCCCCAAACTACCGACACCTACGAGCGCTCAGTGTCGGTAGTTTGGGGGATGGACTGCGGCTTGGACTTCCGTTGGTGCATGGGCCGAACCGTATGAACTACAGGTCGAACCGTGCGGACTACACATGGGCTACAGGTCGAGCTGTGCGGGCTACAGCCGAACCGTGCGGACTACACATGGGCTACAGCCGAACCACATGGACTACACCGTATGGACTACAGGTCGAGGAAGTGGTCCAGGCCCACGGTAAGGCCGGAATAGTCGCCGGTGGCGATTTTACGGACGGCAAGCAGTACGCCCGGCATGAAGGAGATGCGATCGAAGCTGTCTGCACGGATGGTCAACTGCTCACCGGCATTACCGAAAAGCACCTCCTCATGGGCGTTGAGGCCGCGCAGCCGCACGGCATGCACGTGAATGCCGTCGACGACCTGACCGCGAGAACCACCATCGGTTTCGGTATTGTCCGGAACCTCGCCAAGACCGGCCGCATTACGGGCATCGGCGATGGCATGAGCTGTGTGGATGGCGGTACCGGAAGGGGCATCAACCTTGTTCGGATGATGCAGTTCGATGACTTCGGCGGATTCGAAGTACGGTGCGGCCACCTTGGCGAAGTAGTCGGCCAGCACTGCGGAAATGGCGAAATTCGGGGCGATGAACACACTCTGGTTGTCGCGTGGCGCCTCGGCAAGCGCGGCGCGCACCTGATCAAGTTTTTCGTCGGTCCAGCCGGTGGTGCCGACCACCACATCGACGCCCTGCCTGACAAGTGCGAGCACGTTGTTCAGGGATACGCTCGGTACGGTGAATTCAACCACCACATCGGTGTTCTCCGGAGTGATTCCGCTCAGATCGTCGCCGGCATCGAACGCGAGGGCGAGCTCGGTGTCAGCTGCGCCGTTCACGGCATCGACCACGTGAGAGCCCATGCGGCCCTTGGCCCCGACTACGGAAACCTTGATCATGTTTGCTCCTTACTGTTACAAAGCTGCTGCGGATTCCAAATAATCCCAAGTATGGATTCTACGTATGAATCTAAAGAAACGCTTCGACCCGAACCACGATATCCGGTTCGGACAGGCGCAAGGACCAGTCATTTCGGCGCAGATATGGAAAGGGAACGGGCCGAAACCGGTCCGTTCCCAAGAGACAATCCGCCCGTCAAAGAGCCTACGATCACCCACGTTTGCGGACGATGAACCAGCCGAGCAGGGCGAACGGAATCGAACACAGCACGAAGATCCACGGCATCATCAGACTGGTGTTCGGCGTGGCATGGTCAAGCACAATGCCGGTGATCATCGAACCGAACGAAGCGCCCACGGTACCGGCGGTACTCACCCAGGACAATCCTTCGGTCAGCGACTCTTCAGGCACGGTCTCCTTCACCACCAGATTGCCGGAAGCGAACACCGGCGAAATCGTAAGGCCCGTCAGCACCTCGACGAATCCCATCAGCACCAGATTGCCGAGACAGGCGTGAATCACCACGAATCCGATGGTCATCAACGCAAGGAACATGATCATGTGGCGCCAACGTGAACCTTTGAGTTCGCGCGACCCGAAGAACAGCGCACCGATGCAGGAGCCGAGCGCCAGCATGGCGAGCTGCACGCCGAGCACCGAATCGAGATGCAGGGCCTTCATCACGGCCGTCATGGACGTATCGAATGCGGTGAAGCTCATATTGAACACCACGAACACCATCAGCAGCGGAATCACGCCCGCATAGGTGAGCACATTGCGCTTCCTGCGATTATCGGAGGTCTTGAGCTGCCTCATGCTCAGCTTGTCGGAAGCAGTTCCGGCAACAGCCGCATCAGCATCGGTCGTATTGGCGAAACGCACGTCGGCATCGTCCGCATCGGCGGCGGTCACATTCACCATGCGGATGACCGGCGGCTGCGTATCGCGCAATGCGAAGAACATCGTGCCGCCGATTGCGCTGGCGGCAGTCGGTACGAACAGTTGCGAGACCGGATTCACGGAAGCCGCCAGGAATGCGGCGAGAATCGGGCCGAAGATGAACACGATCTCATCGATGGCGGATTCCAGCGCATATGCGGTGTTGAGCATCTCGCTGTTATCGGTGCGCTCCAGCACGTACGCCCAGCGGGTACGCACGAGTGCGCCGAAGGCGAACTGCGTCAGACCCATCACGACGGCCAGTACGAACAGCAACGGAATCGGTACGCGCACCAAAGCGGCGAATGCGAAGGACAACATGGCCACAACCTGCACCGCGAGCACGAATTTGCCAACTTTGCGTTGGCCGAAGCGGTCAAACAGGCGCGCATAGAACGGCGTCACGGCCGCGGTGGCGAATACGTAGGCCGCGCTCATCACGCCAGCGATGGTCCAATTGTCGTACAGATGATTAAGCGCCAGAATGATGCCCAATCCCATCATCGACATCGGCAGTCGAGCCAATGCGCCGGAGGCGCAGAACGCCTTGGTCCCGGGAATGGAGAACAGCACCGCATACGGAGACTTCGCGGATTTCGCGGATTCCATGGCTTTGCTCATAGACCCGCCACCTCCCCGCGGTAGATGAACATGTCGTCGAACAGCGGCTCCGCTCCGTCAACGCTCGAGACTTCGGCATTACGTTCAGCGATGCGTTCCAGACCTTTATGATCGTAGAAACTCACATCGCAGTCGGAATCGGTGTGCAGGTAAAACGCGTCCACGTTCCATGCGGCGAAATGCTCCTGCATACGGCGCCACAGGCCGCCGCCCACGCCTTGGCCACGCACGTCGGGATTGACGACGAACAACTCCAACTCGCCTAGCGTGGTTTCGTTGGCGCGACTGTTCCTCTCCAAAGCCAGTTCCAATGAAAACGCGTTGTTCAGCCTCTCAAGACGTTTCGCGGCCTCTTCGTGAGCAATGATGCCGCGTTCGATGCCCGCCATCTCGTCGGCGACGTCGATTTCGTCAAGCTGCGGCTGTTCGCCGGCGACACGGATGAAGGTGACGCCCGCCAGCGTGCCGTCGACGGTAAAGGCGGCGTTCGCGAACGTGGTCGGCTGCAGATAATGCAGTACGAAATACCGGGAAATCAGCAGGGACGTTTCAGTACCGGCAAGTTCGCCGTCCTGCGGCCATGTGCGGTCGAACAGGTCGACCACGGCATCCAGATCATTCCAGCCGATCGGACGATAGATAATCGAATTCGGGTTGTTTCCGGCCGATGTGCCGGTGGTGTTGGTTGCGTCAATCGCAGCCATGATGCAATTGCTCCTTAACTTTCGTTGCGTCCGGCACGTGTGCCCGCCCACACATGCTGCACGAGGGTAGCGGCGTTCCTCCACAACGTTGCCTGCAGTGCGTTACCCTGCAGGCAGGCCGTCACAGCGCGTCGCTTCAACGTTCGGCGCATCGGCACTAGTCGTTGTCGGATTGCTGCGGAATTCCGTAGCTCAACTCGGCAAGGATCTCTTGTTCTGTTTTGTCGAGAGCCTTAAGCTCCCGATCGCCCTCTTTGGGCTCACTCAGATAGTAGAGGCAGGCGTCGATAGAATCCAACGGCACGCCTTCCATCGCTGACAGCAGAACGCGATACATGTCGAGCTGTGCGAGTTTTTCGTCGATTTCGTTACGTTTGCGCGGCCTGTGTCCTGTTTTCCAGTCGACGATGGTGTAGGTCTTCGATTGGTCGTTCGGATCGATGCCGCCGAAGAACACCGCGTCGAGTTTGCCATTGACGATGGTGCCGAGTTGCGGTACGTCGACGACGAGCTGCCGTTCCGCCCATGCGGGGTTTCGTTCGGCCCACACCGATTGCACAAGACGATGCCGCCAGTCGAGCAGCTTGCGTTCCTGCGACGCATTGCCAGATTCGCCGGATTGTTCGATACGTACGATTTTCGCTTCATCCTGCGCAAGACCGTTGATGAGATCCGCACGGGAGACGGCATTGCCGACGCCTGCATCGGATTCGGCATCGGCCATGATGAACCGTTCCGCCCATGCGTGCAAACGCGTGCCGAGTTGTGCGGACGGCGAAGCGACGCGCGGAATCGGACGGACCAGACCACGCCAGTACTCACTGGAGGAGCGGTCATCCATCACACCGGCGCGAGCCTGCAGGGAGGTGACGTTCTGGCGGCCGCCTGCGAGAATCCTCTCGCCGCGGACACGGACGGCCGCATCGAAATCAGTTGCGCTATCGCCGGTGTCGGGCATGAGATGTTCGTCACCGACCAGCAGGCGTGCGCGCAACAGCAGCGACTCGTCGACAGGCATCGTCATGTCATCGGCCGATTGGTCGCCGTCATGTCCGTCATACGCACCGGATAGGGCCTGCATGGCCGAACGGACCTGATCGGCCGATGCGGCGAACGTTGTGGCCAGCCGATCGCTCAGACCGCACGGCCACGGCAGATTCCGCTGCTCGGCAGCCGGCTCAAGCGGCGCATTCCAAGCGTCGCCGACCACCGCATCCTCATAGTCGCGGGCATGCTCGCCCACGAAGTAGCCGTCCGGCAGGGGCGCACCGATTGAGGCGAGCGTCTCCACGCCGTCAATCATGTCCGCTGCAACAGCGGAATCGGCAAGATTGCCGGGCTCCCGCACCACCGAAACGATGCCGTTCATCGAATCGCGTACTTCGCTCCAGAAGTTCGAAGGGCCCCTAACTCCCTGCTTCTTGCCTTCGACTAAACGGGAGTCGCGACTCTCTTCGCTATGCGCGCTGAAGGTAAGCAGCGCCTCGTGCCGGGCGCGGGTCAACGCCACATAGGCGAGCCGCCGTTCGTCGGCGTGCAGTCGGCGGCCGTATTCCTCGCTTTGCGTCAGATACAGGCCGGTCGGGTCCATGCCTTCCATATCGTCGATCTGCAGGGAACGTAGGGTTCCGAACACCTCATCGTCAATGGTCTCCGCATCGTCCAGGCTGGCAAGCGCCTCGATCGGGTCGCCGCCGACGAGTGCATCATGCGGGAATCGAGGCAGGATGCCGGCGTCCACACGCACGGGAACGGGCACGGCGGCGGGATTCTGCAGCCAGGTCTTGGCGGTTTCGGCATATTCCGGCGGCGTCCATTCGCCGTTGTTCAGTCCATTGAGGTGTTCCTCGTCGACCGTGACGTTCAGCGAATCGCCTTGGCTGGACGGGAACGTGCCGTCGGACATGCCTACCACGGCTACCGCATCCCATTCGAGGCCTTTCGACTGATGCACGGTCATAAGCATCACGTCAACGGGCGTATCGGGTGCGGTGGCATTGTCATCGGATGCGTCGCGCAAAGAATCCACCCATGACACGAATGCGCGCAGACTGGGCGTGCCTTGGGCCGCGATCTCCTGCATGTATGTGTCGGCGAGGCTCATCACGGCGTCAAGCGGCGACTTGGCAAGCGTCACATTGGAGGTGTCGTTCGGGTGTTGCATGTGTTCGGCGAGCAGCATGTCGATGTCGAGGTTCAGCGCGCCGATGGCCGCACGCACCACTTCCGGCAGCGGATGACCGTACACGTGCTGCACCCGGCGCAGCATGTCGGCGGCGCGAAGCACGGCTGCCGCTCCCCCGGCGCTGAGTTTGCCGTCGATGAGTTTCGACAGGTCGTCGCGCAGCATGAGGTCGATCAGAAAGACGGCGTTGGGCACTTGGTCACGATATTCGCGCACGATGGCGCGGATTTCGGTTTCGGATGGCATCTTGGCCTGCGTTGCGCCGGTAGCGCTCGAATCGTCCGGTTCGTCCGTCTTGCCGGGAATGATGCCGGCCGCGATAAGCGCACGATACCGATGTGCCGTATTCACGTTCTCCGCGATGGCGGCGAGCGCTTGCAAATCCGCCGCTCCGACGCCGAATCGCGGGGTGGCGAGCAGCCGCATCAGCGATCCGCTGTCGGTGTGATCGCAGATTACGTGCAGCAGGGCGAAGATATCCTGTACTTCCGGACGTTCCAGCAACGCCGCCTGGCCGACTACCAGCGTGGTCAGTCCGGCCTGTTTCAATGCATCCTCGTATTTCGGCATCGACTGTTTGGAGCGGAACAGCACGGCCACATGCGGGCGATTGTCTTTCACGCCGCCGGCCAGTGCGGCGTCGGATGGCGTGTGTAGCGCGATCGCATGTTTGGCGAAGCGCACGACGGCGTCGATCTCCTGCCCGAAAGTGGCGAAGCCGAGCACGCCAAGCGTGCCTTCGGGCGCGGTATCGATGTTGGACAGGGCCGGTACGTCCACTTCGCGCATCAACGAACTGCTTAGGCGCCGGACGGGCAACCGTAACGGTTTGGTGAGGTTATTGGCCGCTTCGAGCACCATGCGGGAGTTGCGTCGGGTCACGCTCAAGGCAAACGGCTTGTCGGTCTCGCTCATGCCGAAATCGCGTTGCAGCATGCGGAATGCGCCCGGGCTGGCGCCTCGCCATGCATAGATCGATTGGAATGGGTCGCCGACGGCGTTGACTGCCGATCGACGTGCCGAATCGACGTGGAACAGGGATGCCAATAGCGCGGCCTGCGTGGTGGATGTGTCTTGGTATTCGTCGAGCAGCACATGCGAATACCGTTTGCGATAGGTGGCGCCGATTGACGGGAATCGAGTGACCAGCTGGAACGCGGCGATGGTGAAATCGCTGAATTCCGCCATGTTGCGAGCCCGTTTCTCGGCATTGTAGTCGGCTACGAGGTGCAGCAGCAGGTCACGTTGACGCGTCACGTCGGATAACTGGCTGACCTTGTAGACGCATAGGGCGTGGCATTGTTCGCGGTACTGGCGTTTGCGCGCTTCGAAATCCTCGCCGGATTCCTTTTTCTTTCTCTTCAGAGGTTTGGGGGCCTTAATATCGGCGGGAATCTCTTCGTCCTCGAGTGCCTTGGCCACTTGTGCGACGAATGCTTCATCCCAGGCGCGCACACGCTCCACGGCCTCGTCGAAGCTGGTACAGTCGCCGCCGATCATGGCGCCGGAGATGGCGTTGGACAGTGCGAACACCCTGCCGGCGATGGTACCGAACGATGCGAGGTCGCCGTCGAATCGCATGATTTCGTCCATATGCTTGTCGAGCACGGCATAAATCAGCTGCATGGCCCCCGCTTCACTCAGCGGCTGCGTATTCCGGTCGAAGCCGACGAGCAAACCGTATTGGCGCACGATGGTCTGGAAGAATGCGTCGTATGTGGAGATTTCCGGCTTGAGGAACGCGGCGCCGGCCGATCCGGTCCGGCCACCCTGATTGCTCACCACGGCCGCAGACACGCGGGACAGCAGTTCGGAGGCGGCCTTGCGCGTGAAGGTGAGACCCAGGATCCTTTCCGGCGAAACGCCCTGTTCGATCAGGTTGATGATGCGCCTGGTCATGGTGTAGGTTTTGCCGGATCCCGCGCCTGCGACCACCACCACATCGGCGTATGAGGGGGCCTGAACGACGGCCGCCTGTTCAGGACTGTCGGTGAATTTCGGCGTGCCGCTCATGCCACTCTCCTTTCGAAAACGGTGTTCTGTTCGCCGGCACAGGCCGGGCAGACTGATTTGTTTCTGCATGACTTCACGTGTTCCGACGCCGGCCGTGCGGTGATTCTTACGGCTCGGCTGGCGGCCGCCGCATAGAAGACGCGAGCGATCATGGTCAACGACCACACCGCCATCGTGGAGCGCAGTTCCAGGAACTGCCGCCAATGCTCGTCGCTGACCGCTTCGGGGCGTTCAGCACCGTCGAGATCGTCGACGAACAGTTTGTCGAACGTGGGGAGGCAGAACCTGGGCACATACTTGCCCGCATTCAGGCTTCCGTTGGCGAACAGCGCCTGCTGATGATATGCCTCCTCGCCCTGCGAGATGCCGCGTGGGGCCGGCGCGGTGGAACACATGACGTGAAACAGGGCGCTCTGCCCGATATTCGGCATGAGTGCAATGGCCTGTGCGCCGCGCGGTCCTTCTTCCGGAAACGCCAATCCCAATTGGTAGCATGCAAGTTGCAGATCGCTGAACATGTCTTGGCCGCTGAGCTGTTTACCGGTCTTGTAGTCGATTAGGCGCACCTGTTCGCCGCCGCCGCTCAGCACACGTCGTTCCAGCCGGTCGATCCGCCCCGACAGACGTATCGTAAGCCGTTCGCTCATGCCGGTTTCCGGCCATCCTCCGACAAGCAGCCCCATCAGAGATATGAGCTCTCCGCGCCCGATCGGATCGACGCCCTCGATCGCGTTGTACGCTTCGAGAACGTCATCGAATCCGAAGCGTGCGGCGAACTGCAGTTCCGGCTCCGCCTCCGTAAGCTTGCCGACTTCGAACTTATCGGCATTTTTGGCGGGGTATCCGCTGCGGTTCGAGTTGACGAAATACGTGGCGATGTTACGTAGCGCGTCGACGGCCCGCTCGTCCTTACCGAGTGCCTCGTAACGTTCCTTGGGGTCGGGTATGGCGTTCAGATCGCCACGCAACCGTTCGTATTCGGCCATCATCCACTGCGTGATATTCTCGACGTTCTCCTCGTCGTTCAATGCAGTGTGGTTTTGCGGCAGATCAAGTCCCGCTTCGGTGGCCTTCTGCGCCACCTTGTGGATGAGCGAGCCGAAATTCGTGGCCACGCTACCCATGCGCGGGCCCGCGAAGCGGTTCTCGAGCATCCAGCACACCGGGCAGGCCCACAGGCGGTCCACCGCGGATGGCGACAACGTCACCACATCGGAACGATGGGAATCCCGGGATTCCGAATCATCAGTCTCCGACTGCTTCGCGAACGGCCAATATGCTGGATCGGCGGCCGCAATGCCACGCGAAGCCAGCAGCGCCAACGCAGCGGCCGCATCCTTCGCCTTGGACGAGCCGGCCGGTTCGTCCGCCAGCACGCTGCGCGCAGCCGCGACCAAGCCACGCGGATCGGCATCGAGCCCATTGAACTCGCCGGTACCGCCGACCAACGCATAATCGCGCTGTTCCGGATCGGCGTCGCGTTCGCGGTCAAAGCGTTCCGGCAGATAGCCGTACAGAAAATCGGACGGCACATTGTCGTCATTCAATACGGCGCTCAGCACCGTGCGTTCGTCGGCGCGGGTCAGCGCCACAAGAAAGCTCTTCTGCTCGGAGGCGAGCACCGCGGCCAACTGTGCATCCTGGCGGCCCGCCGAAGTGACGATGTCGTCGCGCAGTTCGCCATGCAGCATCACATCCGCCAGACTCTCTCCGCCGAACAAGGTGTTGCGGGGAGCCAGATTCGGCCATTGGCCCTGTTGCAAGGCCGGCAGGAACACAAGGTTCCAATGCCTTCCGGCCGCACCCGCCGGCGTGGTGAGCGTCACGGCCTGGTCGATCGGTGCGGTGTGCGCCAACGAATCGGCTTCGATGGTGAGCGCACGCACCTGTTCGATGAACGCGCCGATGGTATGTGCGGCCAACACGCCACCCGATTCGTCGCCCGATGCGTAGCTGAACAGGCGCATCGCCGCGTCCAAACGGTCGTTCGCCGCACGGCCTGCCGCGGAATTTTCCAACGATACGCGCTGCCAGATCCGTGCCTTGTCGCAGGCAGTCCACGCACAATCAAGCACGTATTGCGGTTCACGGGAGATGAGCTTACGTTCCGCTTCGATGGTCTTGTCGAGCACTTTCCACAGGCTCGCAAATGCTTTGGATTGCGGGTCGGCGCCCAATACGGAGGCGATTGCGTCGAGCACGCGGTCCGTATTGCCTTCCAATAGCAGCACATACAGCGCGTCCACACCAAACGGAAGATCGGACGGATCGACCAAGTCCGCGGAATCAAGCCGTTCCTCCGACATCAGACTGTCGTCTACCGCAATCGTCGGTGTGGCCGAATCCGCCGAATCGGACATCCGTGTCAACTGACGTGAGTTGCGCAAATCGACGACGTAATCCTTCCAATCGGCAATCAAACGCGGCAACAACGCCTGCTTCGCTACGTCGGCCCTGTCCGAATCGTCCAATTCACCGGAATCATCCGATTCCAATACCGCGGCAAGCGAGCCGAGCGCATTCATCGCCGATTCGACGGTCGCCAATCGTGTGGGGCGCCCCTCATGCTGTGCATCGCCGCCGACCGTGATCAGCGGCGAATTCATGATCAGCGCTACGCGAGAACGAATATACGCGCCGGCCGTACGAAGCCCCATCTTCGACGCCGCAATCGTCTGCTTCTTCAGTCCGGCCAGTTCGATCAGTGCGAACAGGCCCTGCACGAATGGCTCGTCCTTCAGCGGGCGGGTCACGCTCGAATAGCGCACAGGCACGCCGTCGGCCCGCAGTCGTTCGCCGAACGTACGCACAGTGTCGTTGTCGTGCGCGATCACAGCCATGTCGTTCCAGTCGCGGGAATGTTGCAGATGCTCGGTTTTGATCCTCCAGACCACGTCATCCAGCTCCTCGACGGCGGAGCGGTACATGGCGGTTCCGATGCTGCCGTCATCTGGCGAAATACCGTCTACGGAGACACCCGTCGGCACCGTTTCGATAGGTAGTGAGCCTGGCAGCGCCGGCATCTTGCCCGGACGACTCGGCAGCGCCTCATCCGTCGGTTCGGTACTGGCGATCGACAAACTCACGCGGCTTGCGGCCAGCGTACGATACGCGGGCTTACGTTGTTCCGTTTCCGTGACGTCGATGCGTTCCAGCCGAGCCCCCAATCGCGATTGCGCCGCGTTGAACAGGTATTCCGGATACGATCCGCGGAACGTCTGTACGGATTCGTCCGGATTGCCGACGAGCAGCAGCCGCACGCCGCGCCCGCGCAAAGCTGCGAGCATGTCGAATCCGGCAAGCGTGGCATCTTGGAAATCGTCGACGATCAGTAACTTCGGCAGATCTTCGATCTCGGCCTGCGTCACGGTGGCGGCCGCATCGACCATGAGCTGCGATGCGTCGAGACGGTATTCGCCCGGATAGGCCGCGCGAATCGCCTCATCGTATTCGGCACGCAACGCAAAGGCGAGACGCCATTGGGTACGCATGCGTTCATGCCGCTCGTTGAGCGTGCCATCCTTACTGGCGGCACGTGCAATCAGCCCATCCTCGAGTTCGGGTTTTGCGCCGATCTCATTCATGCGGGCGAGCATGTCACGCAACTGGTTGGCAAAGGCGTCGGTGGAATCGTCGACCACCATGCCCGACCAGTCGGCCACCGCGAAATACGTGCGCAGCAGGTCGCAGACGGCACATTCGTCACCACGATTCGTATGGTCCACATGCGAGGCGAGCACGCGACGGATGATCATGTCCTGTTCGGCGCCGTTGAGCAGCTTCGGCAAAGGCAGACCCGCACGCGAGCGCACGGCCGTCACGATGCGGAAGGCCACAGCCGGCAATGTGGTGACCGGTCGGGCCTGCGAAATCGCGGACAGCTCACGAATCACCCGGTCGCCCAAGTCATCGGCGATCTGCCGGCCCGATACCGTCATCACGGCCTGCGTATCACCATACCGCCTCATCGCGGCGATCAGCGCACGTAACGCAAATTCGGTTTTGCCGCTGCGGGGCGCTCCCGCGACCAACGTCACATCCGCAAGGTCATCCAAATCCATCATGCCTCCCAAGACTACTCGACCGATTGCGTCCTCACTGTGCACCCACCGGACAAATCGTCAGCGTCACAACGCACGATTCGCAATCACTCCACATCCGGCATCGTCACGGCACCGGCCCACAACTGCAGAGCAAGAGCATCATCGAATATGGCGCCACGGACTCTATCGACCAGCCTCGATGCTGGCTGTCTTGCCACGGACGCGCAGACCGTTGAACATGGCCCGGATTCCGATGAACAGGAGCGTGACGGCGGCCCAGAGAGCGGCCATGCGGACGGTATCCGGCACGGCGGAACCGTTGCACAGCACACCGATGCCGGCAAGACACGGCAGATAGATGCATGCGGTAATGATGCAGGTGACGGCGAGGTAACGATAATCGCCCGCACCGATCAGAATGCCGTCAATCGCCCACATCCAACCGGAAAGCGGCAGCGTTGCACCGACGACGACCATGCCGACCGCAATCAGCATCCGCACCGGCTCCGACGCGGAGAACAGCGGAGGCGCGATCATTCCCAGAACAATCAGGCCTACGCCGATCACGATTCCCGCAACAAGCCCTGCCCGGCCGGCCGCCTTGGTCATACGCAAGGCCTGTTGCGGCCGTTTCGCACCGATCTCCACCGCCACAAGGCTCTGCCCGGCAATGCCTATGGCATCCAGCATGTTCAATACGAAATTCCACGTCGAATTCACGACCTGATAGGCGGCAAGCACCAGTACACCCATGCGTGCCGCCAGCATCACCGTGGCCATCAGACACGCACGTAGGGCAAGCGTGCGGACGAACAACATCAGGCCGTCGCCCATACTCGCCTTCATGCTTCGCACGCGCGGCCGCAGTGAAGCGCCCTCCTGATGAGCCCACAGCAGTGCCGGTCCGATCAGCACGACCGCCATGAACCATTGCGCGATCAACGTGCCGACACCGGAGCCGAATACGCCCCAGCCGCATCCAAGGATGAGCGTCACATCCAGAATCGTATTCAAGACGGCACCGGCAATGGCCGCCACCAAGGTAATCGTCACCTTCGCCAGACCGCGGAAGATGCCGTTCGCCGCATATACCAGCAGCATGCCCGGCAAGCCGAACACCACCGCACGTAGATAGGCGACCGCATCATCCAATGCGCCGCCATTCGCACCCATCCACATGCATATCGGGCGCGCGAACACGAACAGCGCCACGGAAACAACGATGCCGATGGCCAGCGCCAACCATAATCCGCTGATGCCGGCCTCCAATCCCTCGCGCCGTTTGCCCGCACCCATCAGTCTCGCCACGCGGGATGTGGTGCCATAGGCCAGAAAGACGCACAGCCCGGCCACGGTAAGCACTATCGTCGAGCCGACCGATAGGCCCGCCAATGCGCTATCGCCGACATGTCCGACGACGGCGGTGTCGATAAGCGCGAACGCCGGTTCGGCGATCAGCTGTCCGAACGTAGGAATCGCCAATGCAAGAATCCGTCGGTTGACCGACCGTTCCGGCGGCGTACCGGTTATCTTCACGGCATCCGAGGCCATGCCGCCCGCCCGTTCATCATTGGCCATGCCAGACTCCCCGCATCATTGTGGGCTCGACCATTTCAGTCCTCTATGGCATCGACGTAGGGACGCAGTCTCGACAGTAGATGCCGGGCGCTTGTCGTGGCGGATTCATACAGCGCATACGATTCGATCTCGTCATATTGATGCACGATGACGTTGCGCAACGCACGCAGCTCACTCCATGGCAGTTCGGGAGTCTCATTGCGGAATTCGTCCGACAGTTTCCGTGCCGACTCCTGCGCCTGCACCATATCCATGGCCACGGAGTTGAACCGCATATAGTCGCCCTCAAGCTCCTGCGCCGAAGCGACGGCGGAAGCGTCGCGATGCGCACGTTCGAGATGCTCCACAAGACGGATCAGATTCGTCTCGTCCCGGAATCGCTGATCTCCATACTTACGCCGAATCATCATGCCACCCTGATCATATCCGGTTGGATATGCGTGTAGAAACGCCTGCTTGCACGGCTGATCTTCGCATTCCTACGCAATGCGTCCAACGACGTCAACGACACCTCCCTGCCAAACGCCCGTTCCAGATCGCCCTTCAATCCCGCCATCCGCATCATGTCGAGACGGACTCCCTGTGCGGTCACATACAGCAGGTCGACATCGGAGTCGGCGTCCGCCTCACCTCGAGCCACGGAACCATACAGATATACCTCCGCCAGCCCGTATTCCCTGGCGATCCGCTCGATGATGAACTTCACCGTGGTGACATCCACCACACTGTCGGACCGCATCAGCTTGCGCAGCGCCTCATCATAGCGTTGCAGAAAATCCTGCGTCGGATTGCCGACATGTTCCGCCCGGGACAACGCCGACTGCGTCGTACCCATCGCCTCCGCTACCGCCTGTTGGCTTAGCCCGCAATCCATGCGTCGCGCCTTAAGTGAATCAATCATCGCCACACCATCAATATAGCATACATGCTATACTGTGATGATGAAGACGAAACCACTGAGGCCAGCTCTCGGTCATGACGGAGACAATCTTCCCCTTTCCACCCTTCTTCGCGGGTGGCGGAGGAGTGAAAACGGGGACTGCACCGCCACCCGGCACAGATGCCGGCGGCATCACGAAATCGTCGGCAGTCGCATCGAGCACCGTCGCATCGGGCATTGCCGACGCCAACGGATGACCGCAATGCATGCGGCATCCGGAATCGCCTTCATGCTTCGCACCACAGTCGAAGCAAGGCACGCAATCCGCCCTCTTATCCATCACGCCGTGCAGCCAACCCTATTATTCCCCTTCGTGACGGCAAAGCGCCGCCGCATGGAGCATACATACGGCCGAATCGGTATCGACAGGGGTCAGTTGGTGAGGCGCACATCCTAGAGTATCGAGCAGAGTGGCCGCACGACGGCCTAGAGCAGAAGGACAAGGCATGGAGGTTCCACAACCGGTTCCGCCGCGGATACCCGGCTACGATTTCGTGCGACAATTGGGTGCAGGCTCCGAGGCAACGGTGTATCTGTACCAACAGCGATCCCCTGCCCGCCCGGTCGCCATCAAGGTGAGCAACAAGTCCTTGGATCCGCGAGCGGCCGCGCGATTTCGCGCCGAGGCCGATTTCATGGCGCAGATCTCCTCACACCCCTACATCCTTTCGATTTTCGAATCCGGCGTGACCGACAACGGGCTCGGCTACACCGTATTCGAATTCGCACCCGGCGGCAGCTATCGGGACGCTTTGCGCAAGGCCACGCTCAATGCCGACCAGATGCTCGATCTCGGCATCAATCTGGCGAGCGCCCTGTTTACCGCACATCGCAAGGGCATCATCCATCGAGACATCAAGACCAGCAACGTGCTCATCAATGCGCAAGGCATGCCGGTACTGTCGGATTTCGGCATCTCCGCCTCGATTTATGACCATCGCACGACCGGCTTCTCGCTGCCGTGGGCACCACCGGAGGTGATTTCCGGAGTCGGCGGAGGCAATGAGGCTTCCGATATCTATTCGCTGGGCGCCACGCTGTTCGCCACGATCACCGGCCGCTCGCCGTACGAATACGCCTATCGTGTATCCAACAAGCAGGAGCTGGCCATGACGGTCGTCAGCAAGCCTCTGCCAAAGCTCAACCGCCCCGAGGTGCCGCCGCAGGTGGAGCAGGTGCTGCGCAAGGCGCTCGACAAGAATCCCGATCAGCGGTATTATTCCGCACTCGATTTCGCCCGCGCCATGCAGCGGGTGCAATACGCGCTGTACGGACATGCCACGCCGACCACGGTGGAAGGCGTGCCACAGTATCCGAAGGACCTCCCCTCACGCCAGGACACGCACGGCACGGATGACGCATCCGACTCCGGCCGCACCAAGACATGGGTGAAACCCGTCGTCATCGGTACGCTCGCAGTGGCCGCAATCACCGTGGTCGCACTGGTATTCGCCTTCATTGTGGCCCCTCGCATGGATTCCGTCTCCGATAACGGCCATGCGCAGATCAGTCCCACCACAAAGGGGTACGGCAATGGCGGCACCGGTACCGATGACGATGAGGATGACGACATCGCCACGACGGTCGTGCCTTCCGTGGAGAACCTCGCCGGCCAATATAACGGCGACAAGGTGAATTTCACTTGGGTGAATCCCGATCCGAAGAAGGGCGATTCCTACGCGTGGTCCATTGTCGGCGATTCCGGGACGAGTACGAACGCGCAGGCGGCCACCACGGAAGATACGCAGGTCGAAGTCCCGGCGGGAGACGGCACACAGACCTGCATTCAGGTGAGCCTGATCCGAGCCGATCGGCGGATGTCGCAGAATCCGACGATCGCCTGCGCGGCCAAGCCGTAACGCACCACCGTCACACCGCATTCGCCACGAGAGAACCGGAGAAGACTCATGGACAGATCAGCGCATCCGAGACGGACCGCGACCTCGCAGTCATACGAGAGGTCCCGCAAGATCGGCGCGATGCTACGCAGGCTGATGCCGTCCGGCAATCGACAGTGGATCACACCGATCATCATGCTGATGCTTCTGTTGGGCATCGTGGCCGGCGCGCTGATCATCAGTTCGGTGACCCAGCAGCACGTGCAGCTTGACGACGGCACCGTGTGGATCACTTCACTGAAGGACCGCAAGGCCGCGCGGTTCAACGTAAAGGTCAAAGACACCGACGCGGGCATCTCCTCATCCGCGGCACGGTTCGACGTAGCCCAGCACAACGGCGACACCGTGATTCTGGAGGGAACGAAGGCCAGCTATATCGCGGCCTCCACCGTCAGCGAGGACGGCGACACCACCATCAAGGCGGATATGCAGACGTTGATCGGCGGGGATACCATCGCCTTCATCAACATGAAGACCGGCAACGTGTGGGCGGGTGCCTCATCCGATGTGAAATCCGTGAACCCGACCACCGCGTCGCCGAAGATGAAGCTCGGGACGGGCGGCAGAATCGCCGTGACCCACGACGGTGCGATCTACGGCTACCGGCAGTCCGACGGCGCGATTCTGAAAATGGACGGACCGCAGGCGACGCCCGGCAAAGTGACGGAAATCGGCGCAAACCAACGATTGCGGGCAGACTCCTTCACCGTGGTGGCAAATACCCCTGTACTCACTTCCGGCAATGCGATCCGCTGGCCGAACGGCAGTGCGGAAGTTTCGATGAGTGGCACGCTCGTCCTCCAGGCACCGCCCACGGACGACAGGCAGAGCGGCTGGGTGGCCGCCGCGGGTCAGCGCGGTCTGGTCACGGTCGATCTGCGGTCCAGGAAGCCGACGCCCGTGGAAATCTCCAATTCCGGCAAGGGCGACGCGGCACAGCCCGTGTCCACCAACGGTTGCGTATCCGCCGCATGGAGCCAAAAGGCGAACAATTATCTGCGCGTGTGCTCGGCGCACGACGGCCATCCGCAATTCACATCCCTGCAGAACGTGAATGCCACCTCCGAACTCGTGTTCCGCGCCAACCATCGTCTGACGGTGCTCAACGACGTGGTCAACGGCAACGTGTGGAATCCACAGGAATCCGCAAAGGTCATCAAGATCCAGTGGAACAAGGTGCAGACGCAGCAGACGAAACAACAGGATCAGAGCACCGACAGCGCCAACAATCAGCATAATTTCAGCAAGACCTGTTCGTCGCAATCCGGTCAGATCAAGGCGCAGGACGATGCGTTCGGCGCACGAGCCGGCTCGTCGCAGATTCTCGACGTGCTACGCAACGATGAACAGACCGACTGTTCGGTGTTGCGCATCACCTCGGCGAGCGCACCGGACGGCGGTGACGTCACCGTCTCGCCCGTATACGACGGTCGGTACCTGCAGCTGAACGCCACTTCCGCAGGAGCGGGCACGGTGACGTTCAGTTACGAGATCGGCGACGGTCGGGGCCAGACGTCGAGCGCCACCGTGACCTTGAACATCACCGACGGGATCGACCATGCGCCTGCCCAGACCGATACGCCACCGGAAATCGACGTGGAGCAGGGCGCCACATATACGGCAAACGCGCTGGGCAGCTTCTCCGACCCGGATGGCGATCCGCTGACACTGGTCGCCGCGGTACCGACCAACACCGATCAGGTGACGGTCTCCACGCGCGCGGACGGCCAGCTGGTGTTCAACGCCGGCGCGATGACATCCGGCAGGGCGAGCGTCGAGGTAACCGTGTCCGACGGCGAGCAGACCGGCACCGGCATGCTGTATTTTTCGGTGAAACCGGCCAATACGCTGGGGGCTGCGATCGATCCGGTGGTCAAGCAGACCACGCCCGATGCACGCACCACGGTATCGCTTCAACAATACGTGCATGGCACTTCCGCCGAACCGGCGCAGTTGACCGCGGTGGAGACGCCGAACGGAGCTTCGACCACCATGAACGCGACGGATATGTCGTTCACGTTCACCGCCGCGAATCCAGGTACCTACTATGTGCCATACACCATTACGCAGGGGTCGATTCCCGCAACCGGTCTGGCTCGTGTGGAAGTGCAGGCCGTGACAGGCGATTCCGCCAAACCGGTGGCAGCCAATGACGTGGCGCTGCTCGGAGCGGACAACACCGCCATCGTGGAGCCGCTGGCCAACGATATCGATCCGATGGGCGGCGTGCTGTCGGTCACCTCCGTGAAGGCCGATGCGGCCAGCGGCATTAAAACCGGCGTGGTGAGCAACAAGCGCGTGTACATCACCGCCCGCCAGGTGCCGACCAAACCGGTGCAGCTCACCTACAGCGTGGCGAACGCGGCCGGAACGTCGACCGGCACCATCGTGCTGCAGCCGCCGGCGCTGACCACCGCGAATTCCGTGCCGAAGGCCGACAACATCGACGCACAGGTACGTACCGACGGCATCGTATCCGTCGATGTGCTCGACCACGTCACCTATTCCGACGGCACCACGGTAAGCCTGCAGGACAATCTGCAGTATGACGGGGGTACGTTCAAGGGACTGGTGTTCGTTTCCGGCGACACCGTACGCTATCAGGCCTCCGACCAGGCCGGCACATTTCCCGTGACGTATACCGTCAAGGACAACCTCGGCAACGCCGCCTCCGGAACGATCACCTTCACCGTGCATCAGAAGGATGCTTCCAACAAGAGCGCGCCGACGCCGTCCGACGTGGATGCGCAGGTGGCCGCCGGACGGAAAGTGCGGATTCCGATCACACTGACCGGCATCGACGCCGATGGCGACGACGACCAGCTACTGGGTCTGGGCAACAAGGCGCCGCAGCTGGGCCGCATTACCGAGGTCGGTGCGACCTATCTGGTGTATGAGGCGTATGCGGATTCCTCCGGCACCGACACCTTCTCGTATGCGGTCGAGGATTGGACCGGTCAGCGCGCACAGGCGCAGATCCGTGTCGGCGTCTTCAAGTCGGGCACCGATTCGGGCGTGTACGCGCGTGACGACGAGATCACGCTACGACCGAACACCGCGGCCACCGTGCCGGTTGCGCAGAACGACATCTCCGGCGATAACACGAACCTCACCGTCGAACGCAATGTGGAATCTCAGGGCATCGACGGCGTGAAGGTGAACGACAACATGCTTGCGTTCACCACTCCCAAGCAGGCGGGAACGTATTACGTCATCTACACGGTGAAGGACAAGGCGGGCCTTACCGACACGGCCACGCTGACGGTGAACGTCGATGATAACGCGGCCATCGCACCGCCATCGGCCTACGATTACCGAGTGCCGTCCTCCGCAACGATCGATAAGAAGTCGGTCGACGTGGATGTGTCGCAATGGATCGCAAACCCGTCCGGCACCGCCGACGAGCTGCAGGTCGGCGTGGACGATTCCGCCGTCGACCATGCGCGGACGAAGGGCGGCAGAACGTCCACCGTAATCACGGTGGATCTGACCGATGAGGCGCGTGCGGTGCCCTACACGGTGACGAACACCACATACAACATCACCTCCACCGCATTCATCCAAGTACCGGCATACGGCGTCTTTCCGCCGACGTTGCGTCCGAAGGCACCGGCATTGAAGGTGAACGCACGTGAGACGATCACCATCAACATCGCCGATTACGTACGTGTCGGCGCCGGCAAGACCGCCTACGTGGACGGCGCCGATTCGGTGAGCGCCACCAAGGCCGACAATGACGACCTGTATGTGAACGATCAGACGCTCAAGTTCACCGCGCCGAAGGATTATGCAGGCCCCGCTTCGATCACGTTCACCGCGGTCGACGGCAAGCATGCCGGAAACGGCAAAGTGAAGATCGTCAATTCGGCGGTGTTGACCCTGCCGATCACCGTGATCGGCCGCGACGTGCCCGCACCCACCTTCTCATCCTCCACGGTGGACGTGGTGGCCGGTGAGGGCTCCACCACCATCGATCTGACCGCCTTGACGCATTCGCCGTCGGGATTGTATGACGACGAAAAGGAATACACGTATGCCGGCGGAGTCTCCTCCGACCAGGTGACCACGAACGTGAGCACCGACGGCAAACTGACGGTGAGCGCCGACAAGACGGCCACGCCAGGAACCACGGTGAGCGTGCCGATCACCATCTCGTATTCGAAAGGCACCGTGCAGGCCGGTGTGACCGTGCGCGTGGTGGCCTCCACCAGGCCGATGGCGCGCATCGGCGCGAAGACCCTGAAGGTCAAGGCTGGGTCAAGCGAACAGGTGAACGTGCTTGGCGACGCCTACAATCCGTTCCCCGACACCGCGCTTACCGTGACGGGATGTCAGGCCGACGGTTCCGCCAAGCTGGCGGTGGACTGCCCCGCCAACGGAATGATAACGATTGCGGCGGCCTCCGATATCGGCGCGAGCACGAACCATGTGATCGTGACCGTGCGCGACGCCACTATGACCAAGGAACGTGAAGTCACTGGAACCATCAGCGTTTCGGTGACGGACAAGCCGGACGCCCCGCTGCTCTCCCCCATCGCCGGCGATGCCCAGGATGGCGCGGTGAATCTGAGCTGGACGGCGGGTTCTTCGAACGGCAGCCCGATCACCGAATACAAGGTCTCGTGGACGGGCGACTCCTCCGGAGAGAAATCGTGCGGCACGGTGACCACATGCCAGGTGACGGGGCTCACCAACGGCAGGAAGTACTCGTTCACCGTCATGGCGCAGAACGAAGTCGGATGGTCCAGTCCATCGAATGCCGTGGACGGGCAGCCCGATAAGATACCTTCCGCGCCGCAAGACGTGAGGGCCGAAGCCAACGGCAACATCGTGGCCGTGACATGGTCGGTGCCGAAAGGCAACTTCTCGGAAGTCACCGAATATGAGGTGACCCTGACCGGCGGCGGCGTATCCAAGAAGGAGACCACCTCCGCAAACGCCATCAACTTCAACCTCGAGAACAACGCCATCACGGACGGCATGTCCGTCAGTGCGACCGTGCGGGCCAGGAATAGGGTGAACTGGAGCCAGCCGTCCCAGGCCTCGAACGCCACCGCACCGCGGGGAGTTCCCGACAAGCCGACCGTCTCCGCAACGCAGCAAGGCGATCAGATCATCGTCTCCGGCAAGCTTGGCAACATGCGCAATGCCGGCTGTGAAGCCGTGACGCTGAGTTTCGCAGGCAGGGACGCCGGCATGGCATGCGGATCGTCGGACGTTTCCGCGACCTTCGACATCGCCGAAGACTGGTACTACCAAAGCCTCGCGCCGAAAATCACGTTGACCACCAAATACGCCGGAACCGTCACCGCGCAGGGTAACGCCATCACCCCTGACGTCAAGCCCGACAAGCCGGCCGATGTCAGGGTCGTGCCCGATGGCGACCATTGCGTGGCTTCGTGGAACGCCGCCGGCAAGCACCATGACGGCTTCATCGTAAACGTGCCGAAGCAGAACAACATGCCGACCGCAAGCCTCAGCGTCACCTATCCGCTTGAACATTGGGGCAGCTGTGGCACCGTAACCGTGTGGCAGACCTTCAAAGGCCATACCAGCGATCCGGCGAAGGCCAGCAACGGCGAAATCGGCAACAAGGTCCAGGCTGTGATCGCCCTGCCGTCACTGCGTTGGGACGATACAGACGCCAATGTCATCCATGTCGAGGGCGGTGCCGTGAACGCCTACAACCAGTCCGTGACCGTGACCATCGTCCTGTCGGATGAATCCAAGAAGCAGTATCCGTTCGAATGGCATCCGGGCCTTACGACCACGCTGGACGCCTCGGCGCTGCCACAGGGATTCTCGTACTCGTGGCTCGTCAAGGTGGAAGGCACCACCGACAAGGCGGTCAACAGCACGAAGCAGAGTCCCACCCCGCTTAAGGACAGCGACAGGTATCACGCTCCGCCAACCCCTTCGCCCGGCACCAGTCCATCCACATCGACGTCCTTCGACGACGGCACCGACGAATCGCGGGGCGGGTCCAAAGGACATTCGGCATTGACGACGTTGCCGAGGCAGGCAAATCACGACCATCCCTGGATCAGGGAAATCCGACTGTTCCACGGCCGCCCGCCGATCAATCCATCATTCGCAGGCAATAAGCAGTAGAGGAGATTCCATGAGCAACGCATTCGACGATGCCACCCAGCTGAGCGAGCGCAGCAACGAACCGCACGGAAAGCAAGGCTTCACCATGCCGAAGCTGCCGGAACGCCTCGGGATCGAACATCATGAGTCCACCGACGTGGACGGTACGGTATTGGGCACGCATGGCACGACGGCCCCGGTGACGACGAACGCTCCGACCGTCACACCGACCGCCGCCGCCCCAACCATCACGATCACACCGGACACCGCCGCCCCGACCGAGCGGATGGCATCGTGGCAGGCAACAACCGAACGGCCGCCGGCCGCCTCCGAGCAGGTTCGTCGGCAGCCGGCGGCCGGCACCATGCCGGAAACCCTGAATACCGGCATGGTGCCGGCCGCCGGCGCCGATATCGTCGAATTCCATGACAAGTTCAACGCCTTGGTGGAGAACGTTTCCAAGGTGGTGGTCGGCAAGGACGGCCCGATTCGCCAATGCATCACCGCCATGGTGGTGGGCGGCCATGTGCTGCTCGAAGACAATCCGGGTACCGGCAAGACCCAGTTGGCGCGAGGTCTGGCCAATTCCATCGACATGTCGTTCAAGCGTATCCAGTTCACGCCGGATCTGCTACCGTCCGACGTGGTCGGCGTAACCTACTACGACCAGAAGCGAAGCGAATTCGAATACCGTGAGGGCCCGGTCTTCGCCTCCGTCGTGCTCGCCGACGAGATCAACCGCGCCTCACCGAAAACGCAGTCCGCACTGCTCGAGGTCATGGAGGAGCAGAAGGTCACCGTCGATGGCGTGACCCATGCCGTACCGCAGCCGTTCATGGTGATCGCCACGCAGAATCCGATCGAACAACTCGGCACCTATAAGCTGCCCGAAGCGCAGATGGACCGATTCCTCATCAAGACCACCGTCGGCTACCCAAGCCATGAGGTGAGCGTCGACATTCTGCGTCAGGTCAACGTCACCGACCGCGCTGCCGCCGTGCATCACGTGCTTTCCGGCGACGACGTGCTGCGCATGCGCGCCGTCAGCGAGACCGTACGCCTCGATGACGCCATCATCGAATACATCGTTCGCCTGGTCGAAGCGACCCGGCATAACGAAAGGATCCAAGTGGGCTCCTCCATGCGAGGCGCGCTGGCGCTCACCCGTTGCGCCCGTGTGTGGGCCGCCGCCGACAATCGCGGCTATGTAGTGCCCGACGACGTGAAGGATCTGGCGGTCTCCGTGCTCGCACACCGCATCACGCTCACCGCCGAAGCCACATTCGCCGGTGCCACGGCGGAGCAGATGATCTCGCAGATTCTCGAGGAAGTGCCGGCCCCGACCCTGGGCGCCTGAGGAGACGGTTCCGATGCGAAATTCCCGAACAACGCTACGCAGACGAACCATGATGCGGTTCCTGCGCCGTACCGGACACCGGTTGAAGCGTCTGTTCACCTCATACGTTTCACCGGTGGGATGGATGGTGGCCGTATTGGCCGTAGCCACGTCTGCCGCGTTCGCGATGCTCGGTTGGCATGAACTGCTTGCCATGGCAACGGCATACGCGCTGATGCTGCTTGCCGCGGTAGTGATGTCGTTGGGCAACACGTCATTCTCCGCATCCATCGATGTGTCCAACAGGCGTGTGACCGTAGGCGACACGGTGCAGGTGAGGGTGGCCGTCGACAATCCCGGCAACACACCGACCGCCTCGGCACGCGGCGATCTGCCGATCGGAGACAACCACGAACGGTTCACCATCCCGATGCTCGCGGCCGGGCAGTCGCGCCAGACCGACGTGGAATTCACCGCCATGGCGCGTGCGGTGCTGCCGGTCGGCCCGCTGTCGATCCGCAAGGGCGACCCGTTCGGTCTGGTACGCCACGAAAAACGGCTCGTCGACCAGATCCAGGTATTCATTCACCCGCCGACCGTCATGCTCAATACGTTGAATGCCGGCATCCAACGTGACTTGGAAGGACAGCCAAGCGGCGAAATCGTGGATGACGATCTCGACTTCTACGGTTTGCGGGAATACGAGCCGGGCGACGATGTGCGTAACGTACATTGGCTGAGTTCCGCGAAAACCGGCTCGCTGATGATCCGCCAATACGAGGCCACACGACGCACCGACACCGCCGTAGGCATCAGCGTGAATCCCGATGACTACACCGACGCCCAGGAATTCGAACTGGCCGTGTCAATCCACGCCTCCATCGGCGTGCAGTGCCTGCTGCAGGACCGCCCGCTGACCGCACACGCCGGCGACGATCACACCACGCCCCGCAATGCCACGACGTTCCTGGACTCCTGCAGCGCCATCGAACCGGATCTCGACGACAATCCGAACCTTGCGCAAGGCACACTCGACTACGCCGCCGATGCCTCGTTCTACTACTTCACCGTCGGCCGACTCAAAGACGTAGACGAAATCAAGCATATGGCGCTCGCATTGCCACGCTCAGCGACCTGCGTAGTACTGCAGGCAGCCGTCAGCCAACAACGCGCCATACGAAGATTCCCGAACTTCATCCTGGCCACGGTCGGCGATCTGAACGATCTGCCGATGATCATGGGAGTACTGTCATGACCTTCCCACCGATTCCCGACCAAAGCCATACCTTCACCGGATCGTGGGCCGATTCCACGCATTCGGTGGTCTGGATGACCCGCAGCGGCAAACAGCGGCCGCTGATCAGCGCACACCGCCCGGCAAGCCGGCAGTTCGCCAGTCTTCTGACGACAGCACTGCTCACGCTCGCCATCGCCAGCAACCTCATCGACGTGTATGGCTCACCAGCCGCATGGGCCGTCGCCGCCGTGCCAGCCACCGCCATCGGCTGTCTGGTGGCGCTCGCCGGCACCGTCGAGGCGTTGCGACTATGGTGGCAGGCCCTGTTCATGGCACTGGCGCAACTCGTCATCGGACCCGTTCTCCTGCTGAACGAGACCACCATCGCACACGTCATACCCACCTTGCGTACGTTGACGCAAGGATGGACGTCCATGCTCGGATCGTTCAAGTACGTACTGTCGATCGACCCGCCTACCGGCACCGCCAACGGCAGTCTGCTGGCCGTATGGACGATCTGCCTGTGGTTCGCACTGCTGACCGGCATATTCGCCGTCGCGCAGGACGGCCGTCTCACCATGATCGCCATCATTCCGGTGATTGCGAACATGGCGATCTGCGCATTGCTCGGCACCGCCAGTGGCTACTATCGTTTCGCCATCGGCACCGCCGTTGCCATCGTGTTGATGATTTGGGTGAGCGCTCGCTGGGGATTGCTGGAGTTGGGCCGTTGGATCAGCTCCGCGATCATCGTGGCGCTTTCGGCTGCACTGGCGATAGGCGCATGTCTGACAATCCCGCAGGACCGAATCATTCTGCGAGACTATTACGACCCGCCGTTAAGCCCGTACGATTACACAAGCCCGTTGAGCGGCATGCGATCCTATATCAAGAATCATAAGGACGATACGTTGCTGACCGTCACCGACCTGCCGGCCGGCTCCACCGTCCGTCTAGCCGTGATGGACCGTTTCGACGGCAATGTGTGGAATCTTTCGGATTCCACGATGGCCGCCGATTCATCGAACTACCATCGTGTCGGCACCACTATCAGGAACAACGTCAAGGGCAGGAAGTTCGCGGCCACGTTCACGGTGAACAGGGGCCTGAGCGACTACTGGCTGCCGATGACCGGCACCGCCTCCGGCGTGACGTTCGAGCATGAGGATGATGCCGACTCGTTCTACTACAACACCGCCACGCATTCGGCCATCTATGCGTCCAAGACGACCGCCGGCCTGACCTACACGGAAACCGGCATCATGCCCGCCGTGCCCACCGACAGCCAGATCAGCAAGGCCAAGGCCTCCTCGGTAAGCCAGCCGCAGGCGCAGCACGTGCCCGACAGCGTGGACAGGCTCGCCACCGCAGTGGCTGGCGGCCGGTCCAAGGGCGGTGAGGCGGCCCTCGCCCTGGCGAACGAGCTCAAGGAATCCGGCTGGTTCTCGCATGGTCTGGCCGGAGACTATCCATCCTCCCCCGGCCACGGCAACTATCGCATCGATCAGCTCCTTGCCGGCACCGCCATGGTGGGCGACAGCGAACAGTATGCCTCCACGATGGCGCTGATGGCCCGCAGTCTGGGTCTGTCCAGCCGTGTGGTGCTCGGATTCCTGCCGAAGAACGAGGAAGGCGACATCAGCGAGGAACGCACCGAACGGCACGGCAAGTCCACCACCACCGAATTCACCGGCAATGACGTGACCGCATGGGTGGAGATCAAGCTCGACGACTACGGATGGGTGTCGTTCTATCCCACACCGAAAGAGACGAAGGTTCCCGACGAAAACCAGAATCTCACTCCGCCGAACCCGCAGACGCTGGTACGCCAGCCTCCGGTGCCGCTTACCGACCCGCTTCGTGACGACAATCAGGCCAAGGGTAAATCATCGATCGGCGGCAGCGAGGCCGACGAATCCCCTACCAACCTGTTCTGGCAACGTTTCGAGCGCATCGCCAAAAAGGTGGCCATCTATGGAAGCCCGCTCTGGGCGCTACTCACCATCTGTGCGCTGCTGCTCGGCATCAAGGCGATCGCCTTGGCACGGGCCCGCAGACATGGCGACGCACGTCAGCGTGTAGCCGCGGGATGGCAATCCGTCGCCGCCCTGGCCAGGCAAAGCGGACTCGATGTCGACGGCACCCGTCGCGATCAGGCGCAGGCCATCGGCCGACAGCTTAACGTCGATGCCGTCTCACTGCTCGCATTGGGCAAGGAAGCCGATTACGCGGCGTTTTCGGGCGATACGGTGCAGGAAGAGCATGTGCAACGGTATTGGCGGAACATCGATGTGGTGCGCCGGTCCATACTCGAATCCCTGCCTCCTGCACGGAGGTGGAGAGCCAGGCTGTCGCTCGCGGACGTATTCCACATCCGACGGCACGGGAAAGGGCGGAGTTCATGAACGCAAACCGTATCGCGACCGGCCTGAACAGCGATATCGGACTGCGTCGCGCCAGCAATCAGGACAATGCCCTGGCCGGGCATGGCATATTCGTCGTATGCGATGGCATGGGCGGCGGCATGGGCGGCGAGCGGGCAAGCGAGGCAGTGGTGCGCCATTGTGCGCAGCTTGGCGCCAAGGCCGCGCGCAACCGGCATGATATCGAAGAGACGCTGAATGCCGCGCAACGTGAGGTGCTGGCATTGGGCGAATCGTTGGGCGGCATCGCCGGCACCACGATTTCCGGTGTGATCATGCCTGCCGATATCGATGACATGACGGCCCATGCAGCCGATGCCAACAGTACCGCCGACGGCAACGATTCCTGCTATATCGTCAACATCGGCGATTCACGCACCTACCATATGTGCGCTGCCGAAGACGGCGGTTGGGATGCGAGCACGTTTACCCGCATCACCCGCGATCATTCGGAGCGCCAGAACGCCATCGATTCCGGGGAGATGCTGCCCGAGGAAGCGTTGCGAAACATCCCGCGCAACATCATCACGCAGTGTATCGGAGCGCCGAACGGCATCGCACCCGATTATTACGCGGCGGATGCCTTCGGACGTTTCATCATCTGCTCGGACGGCCTGCATGCCGAAGTGGACAAGGAACGTTTCGCAGCCATCGCGGCCGCCGACAACGATCCTCAGACCGCCGCCGACGCGTTGGTCAAAGCGGCGCTGCGGGCCGGTGGCAACGACAACGTGACCGTGGTGGTAGTCGACATGATCACACCTTCGCCCATCGGGCGGGAGTGGACGGTCGGCAAACTCGCCGAGCATGAAGACATCGGCGATCTACAAGACGGCACATTACAAACATTACGAACCATTGATGTAAGGAGATCATGATGGTTGATTACGATACCGCGGTCGCGGCGGTGCAGGATCCAAACGCCGATCCCGCATTCCTGGCGAAGATCGCCTATGAGAACCCGGAATTCGGGGCGAATGTCGCAGCGCATCAGCGCGCATACCCCGGGTTGATTCGCTGGCTGGCCCAGTTCGGCGACGACCGTGCACGCCAGATTGTGATCCAGCGCGGCTATGCCGTACCTTCGACCGCAGTGGCGCCACACGAACAGCCGGCACAGGATTCGCCGGTGCAGGATTCGCCGGTGCAGGAGCGGCAGTTTGCGCAGGAGCGACAGCCGATTCAGGAACAGCTCGTACGGTCCGCGCAAGAGCAACCTGCAGTGCAGGACAATCAGGCTCAGCCAGTCCATCAGGCTCAGCCGATCCATCAAAACCAGCCGATCACCGACACTTCGACCGAATATCTTGACCCCTACACCAATCCTGCCGATCTGTCCGAGGTGGCGGATTATGCCGAACCTGTGCAGGAGCAGCCGCAACCACAGCCGCAGCAGCCGATTGCACGGAATCCGTATGGCTTCACCGCGCAAATGGCACTGACCACCACCGATCAGATGCAGATCGCACAGATCGCACAGTACGCGCCGGAGCTGCGTGCCTGCATCGCACGCAATCCCAACACCTATCCGGCATTGCTGGAATGGTTGGCGCAGTTGAACGATCCGGCCATCAACGCCGCCTTGCGCACTAGGCAGTGAGGCCGACCATCATTCATGCGCACTCATGCATACGTATCGCCTTGGTCGGTACCGGCGGGAGCAACCATCATGCATTGCAGTGGTTTTTCGTCCGGTGCCACCCAAGGCGATACGTTTCGAATGATGTAGGCTAGCGTTCTTCGAAGGAGAAGAACTGATCGCCGATACGTAGCGTGGCCGGCGCCTCGAGCTGCATGGGCCTGCCTTCCACCTTGATCTCTTCGTCGTCTTGGATGAGGTACGTACCGTTCAGCGAACCGTAATCCTCAATCCACAGACTTCCGTCCCGATCGAAGCTGATGGCCGCATGATTGCGGGAAATGGTACGTGTCGGATCCTCCAGCCTGACCGACTTGGCGCCTTCCGGCACATCGGCGGACGGCTTGCGCCCCAGCAATGTGCTGATGTCCACGGTCACGTCCTGGCCGGTCATGTCATTGTGCAGCAGATACACGTGAGCCGGCTGCTTCATGGTGAACGCGGACGACAGCACCGTGCTGTCCCAATCTTCGATGCTCTGGTCTTCCGAATCGTCCTGCGACGGTTCGGTCTGCATCGTTGCGACCTGCACATCCGCCACGGGCTGCATGCTCAGCGCCGACCCGTCCTGCATCGGCTGCCTTCGTTCAGCATGCTACCTGATTTTGCGGCGCTGAAGGGCTATGCTGGAACAATGCTAGTCATTACGGAAATATTTTTGAATATTCGGAAATATGTGACTTTGCATACGAAGAAGCAGAGGATACACAGTAAGGATTTCTCTTATGGATGACCAACTTCCTACCGATGGCACGCAACCGAACAGCGCTCAGACGCCATCCCATGCACAGCCTCAACCGCAAACGTCAAGCACGGCGGATCGGCAGCCCCAGCAGCCGGCACAGCCTCAGGCCAACCAGCAACCGATGCCGCCATATCAACAGACGCCTCCGCAGTACCAGCAAACGGCTCCGCAGTATCAGCAGCCGATGCCGGGTCGGCCGGGCGTGCCGGGTCAGCCGGGAACCCCTCTCATGCAGGGGCAACCGTACGGGCAGCCCATGCCGCAGAGCGCCGCGAAGAAGCCGGCGACCGGCCTGATCGTAGGCATCGTAACGGCGGTGATCGCCGTCATCGTCGTTCTTGCCGTAGTAGTGACGATGATTATGTCGAAACGCATCACCGCCGCCGACTACACGGCCGGAGAGAATCAGGTGCTCACCATGCAGAAGCATTATGCGAGCGTGAATGAGAAGCTGCGCGACGCCTATCTGTCCGCATACGGCAGCAGTTCCTTCCAGGACACAGACAAGAAGCGTCTCAAGGACCGTCTCAAGACCCTCCAGAATGACAACGCGAAGTTCGAATCCCTGAAGGTCATGAACGATGAGACCGTCAATAAGGAATATCAGGCGTATAAGAAGAAGACCGCGACATACATCAAGTTCGTCGACGAGATGATCGAATCCGGCGAATCGCTCTCCAAAGCGGCGAAGGCCTGCAACAGCAGCCCCAGCGTCAGCTCTTACGACAACAGCTTCTACACCAAGTACGGTGAGTATGTGTCCGCCTGTAAGGCCGCACTCGACGATGTCTCCAAGTCACCGAACAAGGACATCGCACAGTATGGCAAGGATCTTGGCGATTACGTCGACAAGCTCGGCGACATCATCTCCAGCATGCAGGCCATTGGCGATATCAGCTCGCTGCAGTATGGCACCACGCAGTACCAGCAGTTCCGTGACCTGCTCGACGAGTTCAACAATCTGGAGGCGCCGTACAGCAGCGTGAGCACGTTGAGCCAAGCGTTGCAGGATTCCGCGGAGGAAGCCGACCTGAGTGATTCCCTGCGCTCCCTGTATGACGCTTTGACGGATGGCGCCGATCATGCCCACTGATTGAGCGGCCGCTGCCGCGAGCATCCTCCCCTATGATTAAGGCTGGGCCCCGACCATCTGCATGGTCGGGGCCCAGCCTTAATCAGTTATCGCCGTCGGCGCCACGGATCAGAGGGTGTCTCCCAGATCCATCTGACCGCCGTTATCGTCGAGGAAGTCATCCGGGTTGAAGTCATCGCCGAGCTTCAAATCACCGAAGTCGATGTTGGAGAAGTCCACATCGGACAGATCGGCGTCGCCGAAGTCGGCACCCGTTTCGTCGCCACCCAGGCCGAAGTTCGGATAGATGGTGTCACGGATGGCCTTGTCGGGCTCGACCACGGCATTGCGATAGCGGGCGAGACCCGTACCGGCCGGGATGAGCTTACCGATGATGACGTTCTCCTTGAGGCCCTTGAGGTCATCGACCTTCTGGCTCAGGGCGGCTTCGGTGAGTACGCGGGTGGTCTCCTGGAAGGAGGCCGCGGACAGCCAGGAGTCGGTGGCCAGCGAAGCCTTGGTGATGCCCATCAGCTCCGGACGGCCGGCGGCCGGCTTGCCACCGTTCTTCACGGCCTCCATGTTGGCGGCCTTGAAGCGTGCCTGGTCCACGAGTTCGCCCGGCAGCAGGTCGGTGTCGCCGGAGTCGATCACGGTGATACGACGCAGCATCTGGTGCACGATGACCTCGATGTGCTTGTCGTGGATATCCACGCCCTGGGAGCGGTACACGGTGTGCACTTCCTCCACGATGTTGACCTGAGCGGCGCGCGGACCGAGGATGCGCAGGATCTTCTTCGGATCCACGGAACCCTCGATGAGCTGGGTGCCGGCTTCGACATGATCGCCGTCCTTGACCAGCATCGGAGCGCGACGGGTCACCGGGTAGACGATCGGCTCGACGGAGTCGTCGTCCGGCTTCAGGGTGACCTGACGACCGCGATCGGTGTCTTCGACCTTCACCACGCCCGGGAACTCGGCGATCGGAGCCTCGCCCTTCGGGGTACGGGCTTCGAAAAGCTCGGTAACACGCGGGAGACCCTGGGTGATATCGGAAGCGGATGCGACGCCGCCGGAGTGGAAGGAACGCAGCGTCAGCTGGGTACCAGGCTCGCCGATGGACTGTGCAGCCACGATGCCGACGGCTTCGCCGACGTCCACCAGCTTGTTGGTGGCCAGGGACCAGCCGTAGCACTTGGCGCACACGCCACGCTTGGATTCGCAGGTCAGCACGGAACGGGCCTTGACCTCTTCCACACCGTGGGCGACAAGGTCGTTGAGCACATCCATGGACAGCGCGTCGCCCGCCTTGTACAGCACGGTTTCGCCGTCGGCAGGATCGATCACATCGGAAGCGAGCAGGCGGGAGTACGGGCCGCCATCAGCAGCCTTGACGAGCACGAGGTTGCCGTTCTCGTCACGCTCGCCGACCTTCATGGGCAGGCCGCGCTTGGTGCCGCAGTCCTCTTCGCGCACGATTACATCCTGGGAGACGTCCACCAGACGACGGGTCAGGTAGCCCGATTCAGCGGTACGCAGTGCGGTATCGGCCAGGCCCTTACGCGCACCGTGCTGGGAGATGAAGTACTCCAGCACGGACAGACCGTCGCGGTAGTTGGACTTCACCGGTCGAGGAATGATCTCGCCCTTCGGGTTCGCCACGAGGCCTCGCATACCTGCGATCTGGTTGATCTGCATCATGTTTCCTCGTGCACCGGACTGCACGATGATGGCCAGGTTGTTCTTGGAGTCGAAGTGTTCCTCGACCGCCTCGGACACCTCGCTGGTGCACTTGGTCCACAGGTCGATGAGTTCCTGACGGCGCTCCTCTTCGGTGAGCATACCGATTTCGTAGTTCTCGTTGACCTTGTCAGCCTCGGCCTCGTACTTTTCGATGTACTCGTCACGCTCGGGCGGCTGGATGACGTCGGAGAACGCGAAGGACACACCGGACCACGGTGCACGGGTGAAGCCCATATCCTTCAGGGCGTCCAGCGTCGCGGCTACCTGGGCGGTCGGATAACGGGTCGCGATGTCGTCGACGATCTTGCTCAGACGCTTCTTCGGAGCCTGATCGTTGACGAACGGGTAATCCAGCGGCAGCGTGCTGTTGAACAGGATACGGCCGTAGGAGGTGGCGAACAGCACGGAACCGTCGTGGAAGCGCTCTTCCTTCACCACGTCCGGGCTGCCCGGTTCCGGGTCGACGACCTTGAGCTCGCTCGGCTCCCAATCCTTCGGCAGCACGAAGTCCTGCGGCAGACGGATGAGCACCTTGGCCTGCATGTCGATCTCGTGCTTGTCAAGGGCCATTTCGGCCTCTTCCAGCGAGGAGAACACACGGCCCTGGCCCTTGGCGCCGTCGATGACGGTGGTCAGGTAATACAGACCGAGGATCATGTCCTGGCTCGGCATGGTCACGGTGTGACCGTCCGCCGGCTTCAGAATGTTGTCGGACGCCATCATCAGCGAGCGGGCTTCGGCCTGAGCTTCGGCGGACAGCGGCAGATGCACTGCCATCTGGTCGCCATCGAAGTCGGCGTTGAATGCGGCGCAGGCGAGCGGCGGCAGATGGATGGCCTTGCCTTCGACCAGAATCGGCTCGAAGGCCTGGATGCCCAGACGGTGCAACGTAGGAGCACGGTTCAGCAGCACCGGATGTTCGGCGATGACCTCTTCGAGCACGCCCCACACCTCGGAATCGCCACGGTCCACCAGACGCTTGGCGCTCTTCATGTTCTGCGCATAGTTGAGGTCCACCAGACGCTTGATGACGAACGGCTTGAACAGCTCGAGGGCCATCGGCTTCGGAAGACCGCACTGATGCATCCTCAGGGACGGGCCGACCACGATCACGGAACGACCGGAGTAGTCCACTCGCTTACCCAGCAGGTTCTGGCGGAAACGGCCCTGCTTGCCCTTGAGCATGTCGCTCAGGGACTTGAGCGGGCGGTTCGAGGCACCGGTCACCGGGCGACCACGACGACCGTTGTCGAACAGGGAGTCAACGGCTTCCTGGAGCATGCGCTTTTCGTTGTTGAGCATGATTTCCGGGGCGCCGAGCTCGATGAGTCGCTTCAGTCGGTTGTTACGGTTGATCACACGGCGGTAGAGGTCGTTGAGATCGGAGGTGGCGAAACGGCCACCGTCGAGCTGCACCATCGGGCGCAGGTCCGGCGGAATGACCGGAATCACATCGAGCACCATGGCCTCCGGCTTGTTGCCGGTGGTCAGGAAGGCGTTGACGACCTTGAGGCGCTTGAGGGCACGGGCCTTGCGCTGACCGGTGCCGGTGTCGATCTCCTCGCGCAGCTGCTTGGCAGCGACGTCAAGGTCGAAGTCCTGCAGACGCTTCTTGATGGCTTCGGCGCCCATGCAGCCTTCGAAGTAATCGCCGTAGCGATCCTCCATCTCACGCCACAGGTCCACATCGCCTTCCATGTCGCCCGGCTTCAGGTTCTTGAAGCGGTCGAACACGGCGTTCAGACGCTGAATCTGCTCGTCGAAGCGGGTACGGATGGCGGCCATCTCACGCTCGGCGCTGTTGCGCAGCTTGGCGCGTGCGGAGCCCTTGGCTTCACCTTCGGCCTCAAGCTGGGCCAGATCGGCTTCCACCTTCTTGGCGCGATCTTCGATCTCGGCGTTGCGGCGCTTCTCCAGATTGGTGATTTCGGTGTCGAACTCGTCCTGCAGATCGGGCAGATCCTGATGACGCTGTTCCTCATCCACGCCGGTGACCATGTAGGCGGCGAAGTAGATGACCTTCTCCAGATCCTTCGGCGCGATGTCAAGCAGGTAGCCCAGTCGGGACGGCACACCCTTGAAGAACCAGATGTGGGTCACCGGGGCGGCGAGCTCGATATGGCCCATGCGCTCACGGCGCACACGGCTCTTGGTCACTTCCACGCCGCAGCGCTCGCACACGATGCCCTTGAAGCGCACGCGCTTGTACTTGCCGCAGGCGCACTCCCAGTCGCGGGTAGGTCCGAAGATCTGCTCGCCGAACAGACCGTCCTTCTCCGGCTTCAGGGTACGGTAGTTGATGGTCTCGGGCTTCTTGACCTCGCCATAGCTCCAGTTACGGATGTCGTCGGCGGTGGCCAGGCCGATCCTCAGTTTGTCAAATGCGTTGACGTCCAGCACTCTATTGTCCTGTCTATCGTTTCTTTTGATTATTCACGTTTCGTGGGGACCGCCACGCTTCGGCGACGTTTGCCTCCGGGGCGTGACGGTCCGAGGAATCACTGGAATTCAGGGGCTTCCACTACCTGTTCTTCCTTGGCGGATGCATCAGGGCGAGCACCGATGTTGAAGCCCAGGTCGTCGGAGGCGGAAGACGGGTCGTCGTCCTCGTCCTTCATGTCGATGGCCACGCCTTCGGCGTTGAGCACCTCGACGTTCAGCGACAGGGACTGCATTTCCTTGAGCAGCACCTTGAAGGATTCCGGGATGCCTGCCGGCGGCAGGTTGTCGCCCTTCACGATGGCGCCGTACACGCGCACGCGGCCGTCGACGTCATCGGACTTGGTGGTCATCATCTCATGCAGCGTGTAGGCGGCACCGTAGGCCTCGAGGGCCCACACTTCCATTTCGCCGAAGCGCTGGCCACCGAACTGCGCCTTACCACCCAGCGGCTGCTGCGTGATCATGGAGTACGGGCCGGTGGAACGGGCGTGGATCTTGTCGTCGACCAGATGGTGCAGCTTCAGCATGTACATGTAGCCCACGGAAATCGGCTTCGGGAACGGTTCGCCGGTACGTCCGTCGAACAGGGTCGCCTTGCCGTCGGGTCCGACCAGCTTGTTGCCGTCACGGTCCGGAAGGGTGCAGGAAAGCAGGCCCTTCAAGGTGTCCTGACGCACGCCGTCGAACACCGGAGTCGCCACCGGAGTGCCCGGAGCGCCCTTTTCGGCGCCCTGCGGCACGAACTTCTTCCAAGCGGCTTCGGCATCCGGGTCAAGGGAGATGTCCCAACCGGCGTGGGCGATCCAGCCGAGGTGCAGCTCGAGCACCTGGCCAAGGTTCATTCGAGAAGGTACGCCCAGCGGGTTGAGCATGATGTCGACCGGGGTACCGTCGGCCAGGAACGGCATATCCTCTTCCGGCAGGATGCGGGAGATGACGCCCTTGTTGCCGTGACGGCCGGAGAGCTTGTCGCCCTGGGTGATCTTGCGGTGCTGTGCGATGTAGACGCGAATCATCTGGTTCACGCCGTTCGGCAGCTCGTCGCCGTCCTCCTCGGCGTCCTCGCGGGTGATCTCCTTGACGGCGATCACGGTACCGGTCTCGCCATGAGGCACGCGCAGCGAGGTGTCACGCACTTCGCGGCTCTTCTCGCCGAAGATGGCGCGGAGCAGACGCTCTTCCGGGGTCAGTTCGGTCTCGCCCTTCGGAGTGACCTTGCCGACCAGGATGTCGCCGGCCTCGACCTCGGCGCCGATGCGGATGATGCCGCGCTCGTCAAGGTTGGCCACCGCATCCTCGCCGACGTTCGGCAGGTCGCGGGTGATCTCTTCGGCACCCAGCTTGGTTTCACGGGCGTCGATCTCGTATTCCTCGATGTGGATGGAGCTCAGGGTGTCATCCTGCACGAGACGCTGGGAGATGATCACGGCGTCCTCGTAGTTGTAGCCGTTCCACGGCATGAAGGCGATGAGCAGGTTCTTGCCCAGGGCCATTTCGCCCTTCTGGGTCGCCGGGCCATCGGCCAGCACGGTACCGGCTTCCACGCGTTCGCCGTCGTGGATCAGCGGCACCTGGTTGTAGCAGGTGGTCTGGTTGGAACGCTGGAACTTGGCCAGCTTGTAGGAGCTGGTGGTGCCGTCGTCGTTCATGGTGCGGATGATGTCGGCGGAAACGTAGGTCACGACGCCGGGCTTCTCGGCCAGGATCACGTCGCCGGAATCCACTGCGGCACGCCATTCGGCGCCGGTGCCCACGAGCGGACGCTCGGACTGGATCAGCGGCACGGCCTGACGCTGCATGTTGGTACCCATCAGCGCTCGGTGGCCCTCATCGTGCTCCAGGAACGGAATCAGGGAGGCACCGACGGACACCATCTGGCGCGGGGACACATCCATGTAGTCGACGGAGCTGACCGGCACATCGACTGCCTCTTCCTCGCCGACTCGGGCAAGGGCCTGGCTCTTGACGAAGTTGCCGTTCTCGTCGAGCTCCTGGTTGGCCTGGGCGATCACGTGCTCGGCATCGCGATCCGCGGTCATGTATTCGACCTCGTCGGTCACATGACCGTTGACGACCTTGCGGTACGGGGTCTCGATGAAGCCGAATGGGTTGATGCGGCCGAAGGTTGCCAGGGAGCCGATAAGACCGATGTTCGGGCCTTCAGGGGATTCGATCGGGCACATGCGGCCGAAGTGGGACGGGTGCACGTCTCGCACTTCCATGGAGGCACGGTCACGGGACAGACCGCCGGGGCCCAGTGCGGACAGACGGCGCTTGTTGGTCACGCCGGCCAGCGGGTTGTTCTGATCCATGAACTGCGACAGCTGGGAGGTGCCGAAGAATTCCTTGATGGTGGCGTTCACCGGGCGGATGTTGATCAGGGACTGCGGGGTGATGGCCTCCGGATCCTGCGTGGTCATGCGTTCGCGCACCACACGCTCCATACGGCTCAAACCGGTACGCAGCTGGTTCTGGATCAGCTCGCCGACCTGACGGATACGACGGTTGCCGAAGTGGTCGATATCATCGACATCCACACGCAGATCCACGTCCTGACCGTCACGCTTGCCCGGGAACTTGGCCTCGCCCGCATGCAGGGTGACCAGGTACTTGATGGTGGCGATGATGTCTTCGCGGGACAGGCTGCGGTCGTTGACGTCCTTCTCAAGACCGAGCTTGCGGTTGATCTTGTAGCGGCCGACGCGGGCCAGATCGTAGCGCTTGGTGTTGAAGTAGAAGGAGTCCAGCAGATTGCGGCCGGCTTCCGGAGTGGCGGTGTCGGCCGGGCGGATCTTGCGGTACAGATCGGTGAGGGCCGCTTCCTGGGTGTCCACGGTCTCCTTGGCGAGGGCGTCCATGACCAGCGGGTAATCCTTGAACGCGTCCGCGATCTCCTGCTTGGTCATGCCGATGGCCATGAGGAACACGATGGCGGACTGCTTACGCTTGCGGTCTACACGCACGCCGAGCACATCGCGCTTGTCGATCTCGAACTCGAGCCATGCGCCACGGCTCGGGATGATCTTCGCGCCGAAGATCTCCTTGTCGGAGGTACGGTCCTGGCTGCGGTCGAAGTACACGCCGGGGGAACGCACGAGCTGGGATACGATCACTCGCTCGGTACCGCCGATGATGAAGGTGCCGTGCGGGGTCTGCAGCGGGAAATCACCCATGAACACGGTCTGGGACTTGATTTCGCCGGTGTCGCCGTTTTCGAATTCGGCGTTCACGTACAGCGGTGCGGAGTAGGTGTAGTCCTTCTCCTTGCATTCCTGCACGGTGTGACGCGGCTCCTCGAAATACGGATCGGAGAAGGTCAGGCTCATGGTCTGCGCGAAGTTCTCGATCGGGGAGATCTCCTGGAAGACCTCGTCGAGACCGGAGGTATGCGGTACGGTGTTGGTGCCGTTTTCCAGATCCTCCTCGACGCGCTGCTTCCAGCGTTCGCTGCCGATGAGCCAATCAAAGCTGTCGGTCTGTACACCCAGCAGGTAGGGTACATCAATGGGCTCGCGGATGGAGCCGAAGTTCACACGGTCCGACGCCTTATGCAGATCAATGTCATGCTGGTCGGCGCGTGCGATGATGGTGGTGGTGTTCGTCGTAGCCTCAGCCAATGGACGTTCCTTATCGCTCGCTTAATCGTATCGATATGTTTCCCCGGAAGCGCTCTCATTGGCCACCATATGCCTAATACGCGGGCGCTTCTTCCTTGTCAGCATGCCCGCTATATGACATGCATCTTACGCAAAGTCAACAGAATACCATATCCTAAAGATTTTCCGGATTCGTACCCGATGCCGTTTTCCCTCGGATGAGCAAGCCGGCACGAAGCCGCGGAGGGAGAATCGCGCGAACTACTCCACGGTGACCGTGACGGGGTCGGATTTGGCCTTGGCATGGCCGGCAAGGGTCAGCTGCGCCACGTACGTGCCGCGGTCGACGCGAGGCAACGTGGAATCATCCGCGCATTCGGATCCGGTGCGATCGCCCGGCCACGTGATTGTGCCTTGGATTTTGTCGCCCGTGGCGATCAGCCGCAGATCCTGATCAGCCGGGCATACATTGGATTTCCAGATCACGTCATCGCCGGATTTGATTGTCAGCACCACGCCGGAGGTCGACGCGTCGACCAGACAGCCGACCTTGCTGGAACCGTCATACTTGACCGTCGTCGTGAAATCAAGGGTGCCGCCGACACCGAAACTCTGCGACGCCGGCGTCAACGACAGCGACACGTTGGATGCGCCGCAATCCGGCACTCCGCTTTTCTTCTCGTCCTCGGAAGGCGACGGCACCTCTTTTTTGGAGATCGCATAGACGTCGTCGTGGTGAATCTCACGATTGACCGCGACGATGCCCTGCGAGACCGAGTAGATGCAGAATACGACGAAGATTATGGCGATCAGCGCCGCGATGCCGACGACGATGCGGCGACGACGGAACATCGCCTGCTGCTTTTTGCTGCGTTTGCGTTTGACGGTCGTCTTCGCGGAATTCTTCTGTGCCATGATTCCCCAGTCTACCTTGCCGACGTTCGGTTGCTCGGGTTTCCGCCATTGCGGACGGAACCACGTCCGTCCACGAAGGTCAGCACGGCAGCCGCACACTGCCGTCCGGCAACATTTCGATCAGGCCGTCATCGTCAAGCGATGCAATGCATTTGTCGAGCTGGATATGATCGGACCACAGTGCCTCGATGTCCTTGCGATCGACTGCGATTCGCCCATCCGGCAGTCCCCGCAACGCGTTCAGCACCAGCCCGCGCACCTGCCGGTCGGTACCTCGGAACCGTTGATGGGGACGCGTGCGCCGTTCCCCCAATCCAGGACGGCCGTTGGCGAGGAACATGCACTCGGCAGCGACCGGGCACTGTTCGCACAGCGGGTTTTTCGCCGTGCAGATCACCGCGCCCAATTCCATGACGCTTTGATTCCACACCACGGATGGCCGGTCGAATCCACGACATCGTGCGGCGGAATCCTCAGGCAACACCCTGTTCGCCAACGCACGTTCCGCAGGGCTTGCCGCCCCTCCTCTCGACTCGGCGCCGAGGAACACCCGCGAGAGCACACGTCGAATATTGGTATCGATCACGGCGATCCGCTCACCATAGGCGAAGCTCATCACCGCGCTGGCCGTATAGTCGCCGATCCCAGGCAGGGCGACCAACTCGTCGTAGGTACGCGGCAGATCGTCATGGTAATCGTCCGCCACCATTCGCGCGCATTCCTGCAGACGCAAGGCCCTGCGCGGGTAGCCGAGACGACCCCAAGCGGTGATCACATCGGCTTTGGACGCATCCGCGAGCGCGGCCGCATCCGGCCAACGTTCCATCCATGCCTGCCAATACGGCACGACGCGACTCATCTGGGTCTGCTGGCTCATCACTTCGGAGACGAGCACGCCCCACGGCGTGGCCCGTCCGAATCGCCACGGCAGATCGCGGGCGGATTCATGCCACCATTCGGCAAGCGATTCGGCCACCATACCGGCATCTCCGTCATGTCCGTCTTCCGGCATGGAGAGCATGGTTTCGGCTGAAGTGTTCGTGTCGTTCATCGTTTCTATTCTTAGCATTTATGACGAATGAAGAGCGTGCCCTTGAAGCTCAGGGCGCAGAAGCTGCACAGACCGCCACGCGGAACGCGGAGGCCAAGGTCGAGAAGATGTTCGAATACGGCTACCGTAAGTCGAATTACGGTCCGGATGAGTTGGTGACCGACGCGCATGGCAATCCGATTTCCGTGGTCGACGCGATGCTGTCGGCCGAAGACGCGGCCAAGGCCGAAACCTCCACACCGCATCTGTGCTACTACTCCCCTCGTATTCCGGGCAATACCGGTTCCGCGATCCGCCTGTGCGCGGTAACCGGCACGATCCTGCATTTGGTGGAGCCGCTTGGTTTCAATCTTCGTGATACGAAGCTGCGCCGTGCGGGCCTTGACTACCATGACATGGCACATGTAGTGCTGCATCCGGATTTCGACAATCTGGTGCAGTTCATGCCGAATTCGCGCATCATCGCGTTCACCGCGCATGCCACCAAGCTGTACACGGAAATCGAATACAAGCCGACCGATATTCTGCTGTTCGGCCCGGAGCCGGGCGACATTCCCGATCCGATGGATATTATGGCCGGCCCTCACGTGGCCGAACAGGTTCGCCTGCCCATGCGGCCGAGCCTGCGCTCCCTGAATCTGACGAACTGCGCCTCCATCGCCATCTATGAGGCGTGGCGTCAGTTGAATTTTATCGGCGGTAAGTAAAAACTGTATATGAACGCAACAGAGCCCGGCCCTCTGCATAAGGAAGGCCGGGCTCTGTCGTCAGAGAACGTCAGTTCTTGAACGAGTGGATCGGCGCGGGAATTCGGCCGCCGCGGGTCACGAAAGCCTCGCAAGACGTCTGGTTCACCGGGATGATCGGCGCGTAGCCCATCAGTCCGCCGAAGTTGGCCATCTCACCGACGCCCTTGCCTTCGACCGGAATCACGCGCACGGCGGTGGTCTTCTGATTGACCATGCCAATGGCGGCCTCGTCGGCGATGATGCCGGAAATCGTCGAAGCGGTGGTATCGCCCGGAATGGCGATCATATCAAGGCCGACCGAGCATACGCAGGTCATGGCTTCGAGCTTTTCGATCTTCAGGCAGCCGTTGGATGCCGCATCGATCATGTTCTTGTCTTCCGAAACCGGAATGAACGCGCCGGACAGTCCGCCAACATAGGAGGACGCCATGATGCCGCCCTTCTTCACCTGATCGTTGAGCATGGCGAGCGCCGCAGTGGTACCCGGAGCGCCGACCTGCTCCAAGCCGATCTTCTCGAGCACTTCACCGACGGAATCGCCCACGGCCGGAGTCGGCGCGAGCGACAGGTCGATGATGCCGAACGGCACGCCGAGTCGACGGGACGCCTCCTGCGCCACCAGCTGGCCGACACGCGTGATCTTGAACGCGGTGCGCTTGATGGTTTCGCACAGGAATTCGAAATCCTTGCCCTTGGCCTCGTCGAGCGCACGGGAGACCACGCCCGGACCGGAAACGCCGACGTTGATCACCGCATCGCCTTCGGTCACGCCATGGAAGCCGCCGGCCATGAACGGATTGTCGTCCGGAGCGTTGCAGAACGCCACGAATTTGACGCAGCCATAGGAGTCGTTGTCGGCGGTGGCGTGCGCGATGTCCTTGATGATGTGGCCGAGCAGTTCGACGGAATTCATGTCGATACCGGTTTTGGTGGAGCCCACGTTGACGGACGAGCATACGATGTCGGTTTCGGACAGCGCCTTCGGCAGGGAGCGGATGAGCATCTCCTCGGCCGGGGTCATGGACTTCGACACGAGCGCGGAGTAGCCGCCGATCAGATCGACGCCGACCTTCTTGGCCGCCCGGTCGAGCGCGTGCGCGATCTTCACGAAGTCGTCGGAGCTCTTGCAGGAGCTGGCGCCGACCAGCGAGATCGGGGTGACGGTGATGCGCTTGTTGACGATCGGGATGCCGTAATCGCGTTCGATGGCCTGGCCGGTCGGCACGAGATCCTTGGCATAGGTGGTGATTTTGTTGTAGATGTTGTCGCAGACGGTATCGACGTCATCGGCCGCGCAATCCAGCAGGCTGATGCCCATGGTGATGGTGCGCACGTCGAGCTTCTCCTGCTCGATCATCTGGTTGGTCTCGTGGACCTCCATGATATTCAGCATAGGTGTTTCCTTTTCTCCCCTATCAGACGCGGTGCATCTTGGTGAAGATCTCTTCGCGCTGGCAGCGGATGCGCACGCCGATCTCGTCGCCGAGCTTTTCGAGGTCGTCCACGACCTCGCCGAATTCCTTGTCGGCATTGGAATAGTCGACAATCATCATCATGTTGAAGAAACCGTCGATGATGGTCTGAGAGATATCGAGCACGTTGACCTGATGTTCGGACAGATAGGTGCAGACGCGTGCGATGATGCCGACAGTGTCCTGACCGACGACGGTGATGATTGCCTTGTTCATGGAACTCCCTAAACGTTAGGTACGAATATCCAGCTGCCGCCTCGGCAAATGCCGGACGTGACCCCAAGTATAGAAAAGGCACGTGCCAAAACACGTGCCTTTCAAGCGATCGCCTTACATTGTGAGACGGCTCGTTTCGCCATGCCGGCCTCGTCGGATCCTAGCGCGAGGCATCCTTGCCTTCCTTCAGGAAGAAGGAGAACGCGAGCACGACCACGATCAGCACCAGGCCGAATACGTAGCCGTAGCGGGAACCGGCCACGAAGCCCTCCGCCTCGCTTGCGCCGGAACCCATGCCGAGCAGGCAGGTGGCGATGGACGTGCCGATTGCGCCGAACACCTGCTGCATGGTGTTCAGAATCGTGGAACCATCGGCGGCAAGCTCACGCGGCAATCCCTTCAGCGCGGCCGATTGTGCGGACTGCTGCATCAACGGAATGCCAATCATGAACACCACATGCGCAAGAATGAAGAACACCGGCGCCGTAGTCGCGCCAATCGCAAGGAACAGCAGGGAACCGACGATACCGATGACCGCACCTGCGCTCACCAGCGGACGTGCCCCGACACGGTCGTACCAGCGGCCCGTCAGGAACGAGCACACCGCATTGACCACACCACCGGCGAGCATCAGCATGCCGGCTACGGAGGTATTCAGTCCCAGGCCACGTTGCAGCTCCTGTGGAGCAAGGTACATGATCGCCAACGTGCAGGCGAACGAGCAGGTGACCATCAGGGCCGGTGTACGGAACGAAGCGATGCCGAGTGCACGCAGATCCAGCACCGGGTTGGCAATGTGCAGCTGACGGTATGCGTAGCATGCGACGACCAGTACGCCGATCACCAGCAGCGCCACGACCAGCGGTGAGAATCCCATGTCGGCGACGAGGCTCACACCGGCCACCAGGCAACCGAACCCAATCACGGATGCGAGCACCGACAAGGCATCGACCTTCGGACGGGTCGTTTCGATCGGCGTGACGAACGTGGCCGCAGTGCAGGCGATGGCGACGACGGCGACGACGGCGAACAGCATGAAGATCGCACGCCAGGAGAAGGCTCCGATGATCAGACCGGCCAAGGTCGGGCCGATCACCGGAGCGAACATGATCACGAGACCCGCCACACCGTTGGCGGCGCCGATTTTCTGCGGAGGGAACACACGCATGATGGCCGCATACATGGTCGGCAACACGATGCCGGTGCCGATGCCTTGGATGATTCGTCCGGCAAGCACCAGCGCGAACGCCGGCGCCACTGCGGAAAGCAAGGAACCGACGAGGAAGCAGGAGAGCGCGACCAGCACGAGGGTCTTCGCCTTGACCCACTTGAGCAGGAAGCCCACGCACGGCAACACGATGCCGATGGCGAGCATGTAGCCGACGACCATCCACTGTGCGATGCCGGTGGTGATGCCGAACGTGTCGCACAGATCCGGCAGCGCGATGTTCATGGACGTTTCGGACAGCATGCCCAAAAACGCGCCGACGTATAGGCCGAGCATCACCTTATGCGGGTGTGCGAAGCGTTCTTTCTCCTGTGATTGCGCATGCACCGCGATTCCTTGCGGACGCATGATGACTTGCGATTGCTGCGTTGCCATGCTTTCGGACAACGTCTTTCCTCTCTCGACGGCAATAGGTGTGATTGGCCCGTGTTGCGGGACGGTCGTTCGATTCGCGAACCGCCCGTTTTCGGGCAACAAAAAACCGCATGGCCAAGCCTGATATTTCGGCTAAGCCATGCGGTTATTCAAACAGCCGTCAAGCTACCATGGATCCCGATTCTTCGTAAGTTCGCCCGGCGTGTCGCCTGCGTTTTCCATTGATGCCTCACGCGTTGTACAGGCGTTCCGGCGACAGGGTCTCCTGTGTGGCGAGCACGATGCCGCCTGCCAGACCGGCGAAGCGTCCGAGCGGACTGCGACCGATGCTCAGGTTGCGCGTGGTCAGCGGGCGTGCGGTCCTGTATACGGTGGTGCGGATGGCGGTGAGCAGCTCGTCGCTCGCCTCCACGATGAGCCCGCCGACGATGACATGTCTCGGATTGAGGACGTTGCACAACGTCGCCACCATGATGCCGATCGCCTCGCCTGCCTCACGCACTGCCTGCTCGGCACCGAGATTGCCGTCGCGCAGCCGTTCGATGAGCTGTTCCACGCTGTCCGGCTCGTCGGCGGTCGGCGAAAGCGCCTGCATACGCCGTAGCATGGCCGGTACGGATGCCTGTGTTTCCAAGCATCCGGTCTGCCCGCAAGCACATCGTTTCCGATTGCGCGGATCATATGACGTATGCCCGATTTCCCCGGCGGATCCGTCGAATCCGTGGAAGATGCGCCCGTCCTTGACGATGATGCCGCCGCCGATGCCGGTGCCTATCTTCACTTCGATGATCGGCCGCTCGTCTTCGGGCAGCATCGCCGCGTCGCCCAGCGCGCGGATATTGGTGTCGTTCTCCACACCAACCGGGCAGCCAAGCGCGTCCTGCATGTGCCGCACCGCATCGAACGCATCCCAGCCGGGCATGATCGGCGGACGGATCGGCGCATCCTCACGAATGTCGATGCGCGCAGGCAGCGACAATACGGCATGCCGCAACGGCAGGTCGGCATTCACCGCCGATGCCATGCGCCACAGCTGTTCGCTCACCCAGGCCAGAAAATCCTCCGGAGTGTAGTCGGCTATCGAAATCACATGCCATTCGTGTGCAAGCAGCCGCATGTTCATGTCGGCGATGCCGAGCATGGTGTGCCGGGCGCCCACGTCGGCCACGGCGATCAGACCAAGCCGATCGTCGATCACCAGTCGTTCCGCAGGGCGTCCACGGTCCACTGCGATCACGCCGGAAGTCGTCAGCACTCCCCTATGCAGCAGCCCGTCCACGCATGACGACACCGTCGATCGGGCCAAACCGGTTTCACGCACCAACTCGGCCTTGCTGTTCGCCTTACCGGAGGAGACCAGCAGCGCGACTTCGCTCGGCAGCTCGCTGCCGGTAACGGCCAACGTCCACGGCCGGTCCGGCAGGGTGAAACGCCACTGTTGTTTCGTCGACGATATTGCAGACCGCTTCATCGCAATCCTTTCAAAAATCGTTGAGATTCCAATGCTTTCGACATACGACAGATTAATGTCGAATTGCTGCATAAATCTGTCGTTGAACCACATTAATCGAAATCGTATCGTAAGAACCACCTTAAGGAAAACGGCGCAAGCGCAGCAGCTTCCCCGTGTTGGTACCGACGAAGACAGCCATCATAAGAAAGGACCCGATATGGAAACCCCAAAGTTTGCGGTCTCGCTGATGTGCATGGACTTCTCCATCGCCGGCGAGCAGGTGAGCACGCTGAGCCAGCATGCCGATTCCCTTCATCTCGACATCATGGACGGCCATTTCGCTCCGAACCTCTCCCTGAGCCCGGAATGGCTCAAGTGGGTGCTGCCGCATAGCTCCGTACGCAACGAAGCGCATCTGATGACCACCGACCCCGACTATTGGCTGGAGCCGCTCGCCCAGGTCGGCGTGAACGTGATCTCACCCCATGCCGAAACGCTCAACACGCATGCCTTCCGCACCATGAATTCGATCCGCGCACTGGGCTGCGGCACCGGTCTTGTGGTGAACCCGCTGACCACGTTCGAATCGATTCTGCCACTGATCGAACGCGTCGATCTGCTCACGCTGATGACCATCGACGTCGGCTTCGCCGGACAGCCGTTCATCGACGAAATGCTTGCCAAGATCGAGCAGGCGGCCAAGTACAAGTCCGACCACGGCCTGGATTACGAAATCCAGATCGACGGCTCGTGCAGCGAAAAGACGTTCGCCAAACTACGCAACGCCGGCGCGGAAACGTTCATCCTGGGCAATTCCGGCCTGTTCTCGCTCGACCGCGATCTCGACAAGGCCTGGGCCAAGATGCGCGCCAACTACGAACGCACCACCGGCGAGACGCTGCCGGCCGAAGACTGATTCGGTCCGTCGAATCCGTCGCGGCGACTCCTCCCCATCATCACTTGGCGCAGGGCCGTTCCCTCTCCTTCATACCTTTCATCCAAATTCGGAACGGTTCTGCGTCACCCTCAGCCGTAGCGACATCCCGGTACGGCCACATCGATTCCACCAACCCTTCCCTTGCAATGGAGCAACCATGAACAACATCGATACAACTCCGGCAACCGCAACCGCGATCGCCAACAACGAGCCGATCGTCGCCACCGCCGACAGCCCGGTCAATTCCGCCACGTTGAAGACCCCGGTCGTGCTTGGCATCGACATCGGAGGCACCAACCTGCGCGTCGGCCTGGTCGACGCTCTCGGTGCACTCGTCGATTCCCGTCGCGTCAGTTCGCAGGAGGCTCTGAGCGGCAGCGATCCGATGACCAAGCTCGCCGACTATCTCGAAGGCTATCTTGCCGAAATGCTCGACGGCAAATACGAGCTGAAGGCGATTTCCGTCGGCTTCCCGTCCGTCGTCGACGCTACACGCACCGTAGTGTTGCAGACCACGTTCATTCCAGGATTGAACAACGTGAACGTGCCGGAACGACTGAGCCGCTTCGGCGTACCGGTGTTCATCGACCGCGACGTGAACATGATCATCCGGTACGACGCGAAACGCCTGAATCTGCAGAATCTCGAAGGTGTGACCTTCGGCTGCTATGTCGGCACCGGAATCGGCTGCGCGCTGGCGGTGGACGGCAAGATTCTGGCCGGCCTGCACGGCGTGGCCGGAGAACTCGGTCACATCTACGAAGCGACCGGCAGGACCTGCGGCTGCGGGTTGGAAGGCTGCTCCGAAACGGCCGCCTCCGGCAATGCGCTGGTACGTGAGCTCGAAGCGCACCATCCGGGCGCCTCCATCGACGACGCGTTCAGCGAGTATGGCGACGAGCAGTTCATCGACGACTGGCTGGAGCATCTCGCCTGGACCTTCTCGACCGTCATCAATCTGCTTGATCCGGCGAAAATCATCATCGGCGGCGGCGTGACGCAGATGAAAGGCTTCCCCAAGCAGCGACTCGAAGAGAAAATCAAGCGCATGTCCCGCAAGCCGTACCCGGCCGAGGATCTGCCGATCGTCTACACCATCCCCGGCAAATACGACGGCGTAATCGGCGCGGCCCTGTGCGCGCTCGAGCAGATCTGACGGCCTCCCTCTCATCATTCTTCCGGACGGAACCCGTTTCATCCTTTCTTACGGGCTTCGTCCGGGCATAATAATCACAGACGATCACCAACCGACAATATAGAACATTCCTGTTGTAAGGACGCAACATGACCAACGCAACCTCTTCCATGGCCGGCACCTCCGCCACCCGTAGCGGATATGGCCCGCTGATGAAATTCTCCCTGCTTTCCATTTCCCTGCTGCTCACCTCGTCGAACGCGATTTCCGGCGTGATGCCGGCGCTCATCAAGCAGTTTCCCGACCAGCCGCGTGCCAACGTCGAACTGTTGAGCACCGTGCCCTCGTTCTCGATGATCATCATGATCATCGCCTCCGGTTTCATCGCCCGTAAAATCGGCGACAAGGCCACCGTGACCGCGGGTCTGGTCATCGCCGCCATCTTCGGTATCATCCCGTTCCTCTTCACCGGCAATTTCTGGGTGATCATGGGTTCACGCATCGGCCTCGGCGTCGGATTCGGCCTGATCAACTCGCTGGCCGTCTCCATGATCGCCAAATTCTTCTCCGGCGACGAAAAGGCCACATTGATGGGGTTCCGTTCCGCCTTCGAATCGCTGGGCCAGTCGCTGATGACGCTCGCCGCGGGATTCCTAGTGCTGCTCAGCTGGAACAGCTCGTTCCTCGTCTACCTGCTGGCCGTGCCGATTCTGATTCTGTTCGTCGCCTTCGTGCCGAAGGAACCGGACGCTCCGGCGGACGCTGCCATGGATTCCGCCGATTCCGATGCCGTCAAGCAGTCGGTGAACGGTCCGATTCTGCTAATCACCGTCTTCCTGATCGCCGCCGTGACCATGTACGTCGGCCTGACCACACGCCTGTCATCGGTAATCGCCGACTCCGGTTTCGGTACCATCCAGCAGGCCTCCACCCTGCTGAGCGTTATGACCATCGGCGGCATGCTGATGGGCTTCGCCTTCGGCTTCATCAATAAGGCCCTGCAAGCACAGACCCTGACCGTCGGCCTCGCGGCGCTTGCCGCAGGTTCGCTGGTGATCTACTTCGCACCGAATTTCGTGGTGCTGTGCGCAGGCGCAATGATTGCCGGAATCTCCTACCCGACCATGATTTCGTATACGTTCAACCAGATTTCCGAGGTCTGCCCGAAGGGTTCGGATACGCTATGCACGTCGGTGGTGTTGGTCGGCTGCAATCTCGGCGCCTTCACCGCTCCATACACGTTGAAACTAGTCGGTGGTTCCGCCTTGAGCCAGCCGTATCTGGTGTATGGCATCGTGCTGTTGGTCATCGCCGCCGCTTATGCCGCCTATCATCTGATCCGCAAATAGCCGCAGTCGATTTTCGTGCACGGTCTTCCGAAAAACTCGTTTCGGAAGACCGTGCACGATTGCACTTCGCCTGTCACAGGGAATCGCCCCGGCAATGCCCGACAATGCCGTTATCGGAACGTATCTACCGGGAACAATCCCATGTGATTGCGGCCTTAGATTTCGCGGCTCGCGGCGGCTGCGGCGAATGCCGGCAGGGCACGCGGGGCATTGAAGCCCTTGGCTTCGAATTCGTCGGCTATCTTCTGGGCGATCTCATGGCCACGACCCTTATCGACCAATGCGATGATTGAGCCGCCGAAGCCGCCACCGGTCATGCGGGCGCCGTACGCACCATTGGCGCGGGCCACATCGACGGCGGTATCGAGCTCTGGCACGGTAACCTCATAATCGTCGCGCAACGAATCGTGCGAAGCGTTGAACAGATCGCCGGCCGTCTTGATGTCACCTGCGGCGAAAGCATCCACGAACTGGTCCACACGGCCGATTTCGGTGATGACGTGACGTACACGCTTCTTCATGGTTTCATCTTCCAGCTTGCCAAGCACCTCCGCCAATGCGGCATTCGAATCGGAAGAGGAGGCAACGGCTTCGGCGGTAACGCGCAGATTGGCGACGCCGAGAATCTCGGCGGCCTGCTCGCAAGTGGAGCGTCGCTGCGCATACTGGCCATCGTTAAGCTGATGCGGGGCGCGGGTGTCGAGTACGAGCAGTTCCAGACCGTACCTGTCGAGATCGAATTCCTTCGGCTCGACGCTTTCCACGGCCGACAGGCCCGGCTTGCAGTCAAGGCGGATCGCATGGCCGAACGAGCAGCGCATGGAGGCGTTCTGATCGAGACCGCCAGTGGATGCGCCGGCCATGTCGTTCTCGGACTTGATGGCCGCATTGATCAGGGTCACGCGGCCGGCATCAGTGGATCCATAGCCCAGACCGTACACGTCATCGAGCGCCAGTGCGGTGGAGCAGGTCATGGCGGCCGAGGAGCTCAGGCCAGAGCCCAGCGGCACGCAAGACGAGAAGGCGGCGTCAAAGCCCTTCACCGTATCGAAGCCGGCTTCTCGCAATGCCCAGGCCACGCCTACCGGATAGGCGGCCCATCCTTCCACGCCGCCGGCGGTCAGGCCATCGAGGTCCGCTTCGGCGACGGCATCCGGCGCCACGTCGGAAACCACGCGTACCTTCGTGTCTTCGCGCGGCTTCAATGCGATGAAGGTGCGATGCGGCAACGCGATCGGCAGGCACAGGCCCGCGTTATAGTCGGTATGCTCGCCGATCAGGTTCACACGGCCCGGGGCCGCCCATACGCCGGTCGGCTCCTCTCCGTAGACGGCCTTGAACAGATCGACGGCGATCTTCACGCCCTCGTCGTGCGAGAGCGGCTCAATGAATTCAACATCAGTCATTGGTGTGTCCTTATGCTCGTATTGGTTCCGGTCAGCCTTCGATGTCAATCGGGCCGAGCTCGTGGAAGCGCTTGGCGATGAGTTCCGGCGTGGTGTCGGAGACCCAGGCGGCCATGCCGGATTCGGAGCCGGCCAGATACTTGATCTTGTTGGCGGCACGGCGGAAGGAGAAGAACTGCAGGTTCAGGCGGTAGTTCTCGCGACGGGCGTCGTGGATCGGAGCCTGATGCCATGCGGCGATGTACGGCAGGTCCATGCCCTTGCCATCGCCCTTGTCGAAGAACGCATTGCCACGCTTCAAGAGGGTGGAGTACATCACGGCGAGGTCCCAGCGTTCCTGATCGTTGAGCTCGTCGAGGGTGAGCACGTCGCGCACCGGGGCCACATGCACCTCGAGAGGCCAACGTGCGGCGGCCGGCACATAGGCGACCCAGCTGTGGTTGCGCATGACGATGCGCTCCTCGGCTTCGATTTCGGCATTCATGAGATCCTTGAGCAGATTGCCGCCGGTCTTCTCGTGATAGGCCTCGGTATGCTGCAGCTCGGCTTCCATCTTCGGCGCGATGAACGGGTAGCAGTAGACCTGACCATGCGGGTGAGCCAGGGAAACGCCGATCTCCTGCCCGTGGTTTTCAAACGGGAAGATCTGTTCGATGCCGTCGATCTTGGAGATTTCGGCGGTACGGAAGGCCCATGCCTCCACGACGGTGCGCAGACGGGATACCGGCAAATCGGCCGGCAGGCCATCTTCGTCCGGATCGAAGCAGATCACTTCGCAGCGGCCGGCGGCAAGCTTCTTCTCCCACAGCGGGTTGCCGTCGACGTATTCCACGGCCTCGGAACGGCCCGGCACACGCACCATCGAGGGGAAACGGTTCTCGAATACGACCACGTTGTAGTCGGTGTCCGGCACTTCGCCATCCTGGTACGGGTCGCCCGGCTTACGTGCGGCCAGCGGATTGCCCTTGGCGGTGGCACCGGGGCCGGCGGTGATCGGACGGTTCATACGCGCGGTCGCCATCGGAATCCAATCGCCGGTCAGCGGGTCGCGGCGCATCTCCGGAGCGGCGTACGGCACTTCCTCGCCGGCCGCGTTGAGCTGATTGGAGAAACGGTAGGCCAATTGACGCGGATCGTTCAGTTCGCGGGTCTTGGCACCGGAAACGTATTCCGGATCGTCGTCGAGATAGAAGAAGTCACGGCCATCGGCAAGCGTGGTCGGGGTGATACGGATGTGTTCCTTCGCATATTCTCCAGGAGCATAGGTTGCGAATTCACTCATGGTGATTACTCACTTTCCTGCATCTGCTCGGTCTGGTGCGCCAGCACGAGCTCTTTAACCAAATCCCTTGTTTTCCCAACCGAATCGGGATCGAGTCCATCATCGGTAATGACCGTGTCAACCTGGTCGAAGCGTGCAAACAGCGACAACGACGTGCAGCTCCACTTGGTGTGATCGGTCAAAATTATCGTCCGATCGGCAATGTCCATCAATGCCATATCGGTCGCGGCCTCAAGCGAGTTCGGCATGAGGAAGCCGCGTGGAATGGACACGGAATGCGTGCCCAGGAATACGGTGTTGACGCGCAGGGAGGCGACCACCTTGTCGGCGATCGGGCCTACCAGCGAGTTGGAACGGGTGGTCACGCCGCCGGTTACGATGACTTCCACGTCTTTCGATTCCAGCGCCTGCACCAGTTCCGCCACGGGAATGGAGTTGGTCAGGATGGTGATTCCGGAGGATTGCTGCGATTCGAGCAGATGCTGTGCGAACACGTAGGCGGTGGTGCCGCCGCCGATGGCGATCACGTCACCGGGGGCCACGTATTTGACGGCTTCCTGCGCAATGGCGTCCTTGAGACCGATGTCCATCTGCGACTTTACAGAGAACAGCGGCTCACTCAGCAACGTGCTGGTGGTGACCGCACCGCCGTGCACGCGTTTGAGAAGGCCCTTGTCGGCCAGATCGGCGATATCGCGGCGAATGGTCATGGCGGAAACGCCCAATTCCTTGGATAACGCGGTAATACGCACCGCACCACGGGTGCGCAACCGGCTCAGTATCAGATGCTGACGTTGTGACGATATCATTCGAACATTATCGCACACGTTCACTCAAAATAAAAACCGGAATGAGCGTTTCGCGCGTTTTTCACGACGAAACGGTAAGCAAACATGGTCGAATCGCACAAAAGCGCACGCAGTATCCTGAGTCTGACACCCAATCCGCCGCACTGGATGCAGGCATATCCGTGTATCCACAGAGTCCCGACACCCGACCGATCGGCAATATTCCACCCCCGCCCGTACGAAACCCACCTTGACGGGAGTAGCTTCCCGGACGGTGCCACGATTCCACCCTCTCGCCCGCACGAAACCCGCTCCTGCACTCGTAACCGTTCCGCCGCCACTCACTCCATCCTGCGTGCACATCAAATCCACGGACCGCACACCCGTGCAGCCAAGCGGCTCTCGCTTCGTATGCGAATCAAATGGCTTGGGATGCGGATCACTTATGGAACAATCGCTGCAAGCCCCAGACGGTGACGCGACGCATCGCCTCGATAACGATGGCGTTGCTCATTTTCGATTTGCCTCGCACCCGATCGGGGAACACGATCGGCACCTCCACGATTGTTCCACCCGCGGCCGCCACGCGACGGGTCATGTCAATCTGGAACACGTAGCCGTTCGCTTCAATCGCGTCCAAATCCAGGGAACGCAACATCGATGCGCGGTAGGCTCGGAAACCTGCGGTCATATCGCGCACGCCAATCCCCAGCATCGTCCGCGCATACCATGATCCGCTACGTGAAATGAAATCACGGAAAGGAGACCATCCTTCCGTACGTCCGCCGTCCACACGACGCGAGCCGATCACCAGATCCGGTACGGCACCGGCCGCAATCCCACGATTGCGATCAATCGATCGCCCGTCGCCCGGTTCCGCAACAATGTCATCGCACGGCCCCTCCACCGCGAGCGCTTCCAATAATTTCGGAAGATCCTGAGGCCGGTGCGAGCCGTCCATGTCCATCTCGCAAACCACGTCGAAGCCACGCTCCAGCGCCCATGCAAAGCCGGCCAGATAGGCTGGTCCGAGACCGTTCTTTCCTGCGCGGTGCAGCACGTGGATGCGCGGATCTTCCGCAGCCATGCGATCGGCCTCCTCGCCGGTTCCATCCGGAGAGCCGTCGTCAACGATTAGGATTTCGACCGACGGTCGGCATGCGAAAATCCCGCCGACTGTCGGATGCAGGTTCTCCAACTCGTTATAGGTGGGCATTACCACGCAGACCCGTTCCGCCATAGCCGCACCTCCTCACGCAACATCCAACTCACCATAGCATTGAACATCGGAAACAACGAGACCATTCGGCTCACGCCTGAGAGAACCAACACACTACCCAACAACCACACCCCCACAACACCCGACCAAAGGCCCACACCTGAGAGAACCAACACACTACCCAACAACCACACCCCCACAAACCGTCCGCCGCCATACATCCAACCCAAAATGACGTCAAGCCCACCGCTCTCAGCCATATTTATCCTGACCTAGGTTGAAGAATCTTCCCCAACGGTGCGAAAATAGTGAACCATGGGATATGTTTCTGAGAATTTTTGGCACGACGCGGTGAACAAGGCCACCACCGATCTTTTCACCTTCGGATACAAGCACGTCATCAAACCGTATTTCGTCTTCAACCACCAACCCGACGTGGCGCATGATCAAATGATCGAATTCTGCAAAGTCACCAAAAACATCCCGCCGCTCATGTGGCTGTGCCGCGAAATGCTCAACTACACCGATCCGGTGCTCGAAACGAACGTGATGGGCATCGACTTCGCCAATCCGTTCGGCCTTTCCGCAGGCCTTGACAAGAACTGCGAAATGCCCGTGCTCATGGATAGCGTCGGTTTCGGCTTCGAAACGGTAGGCTCCACCACCTCGCGCCCTTGCCCCGGCAACGAAAAGCCGTGGTTCCATCGCCTGCCTGAGTACGATTCGATGATGGTGCACGTCGGTCTCGCCAACGATGGTTCGGAGCAGGTGATTCCACGCGCCGAGCACGCTTGGCACGACGCGAAGAGCATGCAGGTGTCGATCTCCATCGCCCGAACGAACGACGATAAGACCGGCGACCTCGACGAAGGCATCGAGGATTACTGCATGTCGATGCGTCGCGCCGCAGGCCGTTCCGCCATGGTGGAGGTGAACATTTCCTGCCCGAACACGAAGGCCGGAGAACCGTTTAACGAAAGCCCGGAAGCGCTTGACAGGCTGTTCACCGAGCTTGACAAGATCGATCGTCCCCAGCCGACACTCGTAAAGTTGCCATTGAACAAAAGCTGGGCCGAGTTCAAGGATCTGCTTGATGTGCTCGCCGAACATAACGTGCAGGGCCTGTCGATTGCGAACCTGCAGAAGGACCGCACCGGTATGGAAATACCGCGTGATTGGGAGGGAGGCCTGTCCGGCTCCCCTTGCTATGCGGCCAGCAATGCGATGATCAGGCAGACTTACCGTGAATACGGCGAACGTTTCGCCATTGCGGGCATTGGAGGCGTCTTCACGCCACAGCAGGCTTACGAGAAGATCCGTTCCGGATCAAGCCTGGTCATGTTCATCAGCGCCCTGATGTATCGCGGTCCACAGCAGATTACCGTGTTGAAACGCGGCCTTGCCGAACTGCTGAAACGGGACGGCTTCGATCACGTCAGCCAAGCCGTCGGCATCGATGCGTAGATAAACACGTATGTAAGGCGAGTACGTGCAATCGCGGGAGGACGGCATGCCCTCATAGCGCTTGTCGGAATTGTTCGGACGAATCCCTGATTCCGACAGGCCTACGGGTTTTGTATGGGGTATGCCGCCCTCCCGTTCGTCTGTTCGCACGCCGCCCATCCGTACGATATCCGTTCGTGCGTCCGCCCGCGCGCATTGGCGGTTTATACGTCACCTATACGAGAAGGCGGGATCAGCGGAAGGCTCCGCGCACATACTGCGCCGGATACGGCGCTTCCTCAACCGGCACGCCCAGCTTGTTCGCCGCGCGTAGCGGCCAATATGGATCCCGCAATGCCGCACGTCCGATTTCGATGGCATCCGCCTGCCCGGCTTTCAGCACCTTCTCCGCCTGCTTCGGTTTGGTGATGAGTCCCACCGCCGTCACCGGAACATCGGCACGTGAGCGAATCTGCTCGGAGAACGGCACTTGATAGCCCGGCTTGACCGGAATGGTCACGTCGGGAATGAGACCGCCCGTGGATACATCCACCAGGTCAATCCCATGCTCCTTCAGCACCTTCGCCAAATCGACGCTCTGATCGAGATCCCATCCGCCTGCAGCCCAGTCGGTGGCGGAAATACGCACCAACACCGGCATGTCGTCGGGAATGACGGTACGCACCGCATCCACCACTTCGACCAGCATGCGAATACGGTTCTCGAAGCATCCGCCATATTCGTCCTCACGTTCGTTGATCAGCGGATCAAGGAATTGCGACAGCAGATAGCCGTGGGCCGCGTGGATCTGCACCGCGTCGAAACCGATGGCATACGCACGCCATGCGGCATCGCGGAACTGCGCCACGATCGCATGGATTTCGTCCACGCTCAATGCACGCGGGGTACGCAGCGATCCGTATGCGTTCGCGCTCGGGCATACGGTCTGCCATCCGCCGAATTCCTCCGGCACGCTCTCATCGTCGAATCCTACGGCGAAGCAACCGGTGGAGGCCTTGCGACCCGCATGGTTGAGTTGCACGGCCATGGTCGCACCGGCGACCTTGGCATCCGCCACGATCCATCGCCATGCTTCCATCTGATCGTCGCTCCACAATCCCAAGTCGCAGGGCGAGATACGTCCTTCCGGCGCCACGGCGGTGGTTTCCACGATGATCATGCCGAAACCGCCCATGGCACGCGATACATAATGCTGGTAGTGGAATGGCGTAGGGAGGCCATCCTGTGCGAATGCCGAATACGTGTCCATCGGCGGCAACCAGATGCGATTACGCATGGTCACTCCGCGCAGGGTCATCGGTTCGAACAGCCGCACCGAACCCTTCTTCTTGCCTTTTTTCTTGGTTTTCTCGCCGTCGCCCATGATTCCGCCTCTCTCGCTCGCACAGCGTCACCGTTCGGATTATGATGATTGCCAAAGTCCTGCCGGCAATCCACCCGGCATTACCTGCATTCTAAGCAGAACGCCCGCCGGTTGGGGCGGGCGTTCATGGACTGTTCACTTTCACCAAGCAATATCGCACCAAGCAATATCGGCATGGTGACTATTGTTCCTGCTGATTGGCATCCTGCTGAGCCTGGGCCTGTTGCTCGGTCTGCTGCTGTGACTCAGTCTGCTGCTCAGTCTGTGACTGAGTCTGCGTCGTCTTCTGCTGCAGTGTGGAGGAGGCGCTCTTCGCCGTGATGTACTGTGCCGCGGGTTGTCCGTAATCGTTATCCATCGGAGCGTTGATCGCCGCCAGATAGGTGTTCATGAACTCCTTCCAGGCCGGGGTGGCGATGTACATGCCGTACCAGTTCGAATGGTATACGCCGTTGATGGTCTTGTAGTCGAAGGTGTTGTGAATCGGATCCTGCGCGTCGGCCACGGCCACGAATGCGGCCACCTGATTCGGCACGAAGCCTGCCGTGGTCATCACCGTGTTCTCGTTCGTACCGGTCTTCGCAAAGGTCTTGCGGCCGCCGTCGAGCTGCGTGGTGGCGGCCTCGCCGCCCGAGACCACGACACCTTGGTTCAGGGCGTATGCGGTGGTCTGTGCGATTTCCGAGCTGATTGCCTGATGGCAATTCGCGGATGGCACCTTCACATCGGAGCCGCTGCGATCGGTCACCTTGGTGATGGCGATAGGCGTGCATTCCACGCCGTTGGCGCCAAGCGTGGCGTACACGTTCGCCATGGTGAGCGGCGATGCCTGCACGGTACCGATGGTCATTGGCGGCTGGAACGAATTCGCCGAATAGATGTCGGTGGCGTTCGCGGTCGCGTTATGGTAACCCATCTGCTTGGCGGCGTCCGCGATGGAACACAAGCCGATCGTCGAGGCCATCGAGGCCTGCGTGGTGTTGTGGGATTTGATCAGGCCCTGCAACGGGGTTTCCGGTGAGGTGGTGCCGCCGCCGGAGTTCTGTACGCTCCATGCACGACCGGTGAAGTAGTAGTCGTTGCAGCTGAACTTCGACATCGCATAGCTCGTGGAGGTGACCAGCGACTCGTTGATGGAATGGCCTTGTTGCATCCAGGCCACCAAGTTGATCGGCTTCCATGTGGAACCGACGTTGAAGCCCATGCCGCCGCCGTCTTCCTCGTCGACCATGTAGTTCATCGAAGTCTTGGTCTCGTCGTTCTTTGCGTCATCGGTCGCGTCATAGGTGCGGTTGATGCCGAATGCCAATATCTCGCCCGTACCGGGTTTTATGGCCGCTATCATCACTTCGAAGCCGGTCGGATCATCGGCAGGCACGGTGTCGTTCGCCGCCTTCATGGCAGCATCGTTGGCGTTCTGGTCGAGCGTGGTCACGATCTTCAGGCCGCCTTCCTTCAGCAGCTTTTCTCGTGCCTCGCTATCCTTGCCGAAGGCCTTGTTCTTCAGAATCTGATTGACCACGTATGAGCAGAAGAAGCCGGTGTTGTTGGCGGCCGCCTGGCATCCGGAGCTGACATCCTGAATGTTCAGCGTATCCTTCAGGGGCGTGTTGACGGCTTCCTTGTATTCCTTCTCACTGGAGATGAATCCTTGGTCGTACATCAGCTTGAGCACGATGTTGCGCTGATTCTCGGCCTCTTCCTGATTGGCTTCCACGGAAGGGTCGAAGTTCTGAGGATTCTTGGTGATTGCCGCAATGGTCGCCGCCTGCACCACGTTCAGGTCGGCGGCGGATACGTTGAAATAGCGTTTTGCGGCCATTTCGACGCCGCATAGGCTGTTGCGGCCGAACTGCGCGATGTTGAGATAGCCCTGCAGAATTTCCGCCTTGGAATACTTCTTCTCGATCTGCACCGCGATGAGCATCTCTCGCAGCTTACGCGCGATGGTATCTTCGGATGCGTGGTATTCGGCGATCGGATCGTCATCCTCTCGGGCCTGCGTGGCCAGCACGTTTTTCACATACTGCTGGGTCAAGGTCGAACCGCCCTGCTGGTCGCCGCCCTTGAGATACGTCTGCACGAATGCGCGGAGTACGCCCTGTACGTCCACGCCGGAATGGTCGAAGAATCGTTTGTCCTCGCGGGCCACGACCGCCTGCTGCATGGCCTTGGAAATCTTCTTGAGCGGCACCACTTCGCGATTCTGCGTATAGAAATCGGCGAATTCGGTTTTGCCGTCGTTGTAGTAGAAGGTGGAGCGCTGTGGAAGGCTGGTCACATCGAAATCAATGCCCTCCACCGTCAGTGACGGAATCACCGCCTTGGCCACGCTGTTCGCTCCAAGCACGGCAGGCAGGAGGAACACACTGGTCGCCACGCCGCCACCCACGCATAGCGTGATGTAGGCGAGCACCAGTGTAAGCACACGTCGAGCAGTCAAAGTCTTCTTCTTGGGCATGTTGCCCATTCTAAAGTGGCGGGTATACTAATCAACTCCACGCCCATAGCCGTCACGTGTTCATCACATACCGGCTCTAATCTCAAAAAATACTGAAAACAAGCCGAAAGACCGTTACCTTCGTGACCTGCGGATCAGCATGCCCGGCTGATAGATGACGATCGACCGACCTTCACGCGCGATCCACCCACGATTGGCGAAATCCATGAGCGCCTTGTTCACCGTTTCACGCGAGGAGCCGACCAGTTGGGCCATTTCCTCCTGTGTCAGATCATGCGGCACCTTCAGACCCGCCTCCACCGGTTCGCCGAACCGCGAGGCCAAATTCAGCAAGGTCTTCGCCAACCGGCCGGGAACATCCATGAACACCAGATCGGAGATGCGCTCGTTATTGTCGCGCATACGATGTGCCAGCACCTGCAGCATATCCACGGCCACGCGCGGATGCTCATCGAGCCAGGCGAACAGCGCATCGTGCTCCAACCAGACCACCCGCGTGCCGTTCGTCATCGCCACCGCGGAGGCCGTACGTGGTCCGCCATGCGGGTCGAAGACCGGAATCTCGCCCAGCAGTTCACCGTATGCATGGATGCTCAGCAACTGCACGCGCTTGTCGGAGGATTGTCTGATCAGCTTGACGCGGCCCTCTTCCAGCACATACATGCGGTGGTCGGTATCGCCTTCGCGGAAGATGAAATCGCCTTTGCCGTATTCCGCATGCTGCAGATGCGGCAGTAGCTCCTCGGCCTCGTCTTTGGAGACCTGTTTGAACAGTGCGGTGTGCAGCAGCGTCGTGCTTTCGTCGTAGATCCCGTTCGGCGTAACCACACCCATCGCACCTCCATCTCCGATCGGATCGCCCTCGACCATTCGCGCTATATTGTAACGCGTCTGGCCGCGGCAATCAGATGATTCACCACCACATCACGGCTCATGCCGGTCTGCGAGCGCATCGGATCGACGCGCTTCACCGCTGATTTCACGGCTTTATCCGACATCTTCTCGCGTGACACGTGCAACACGCGCATCATTTTTTCGCCGTCGATGTCATAGGCGAGCGTCACATGATGCAGTATCGCGCCGGGGCCAGTATCGATCGGGGGGAACCTGCGCTGCGCCGCTCCGCCGATCTTGCCGTATTGCGATGCGATGTCGTTCAATCCGGTGAACCGCACGTCCAGACCAAGTTCGCGCAGTGCCGTGACAAGCCAATAGTCACACAGCCTATAGGAGCCCTCGATGCTCACGCCTTTGGCGAAATCCAGCGGCGCGTACAGCGAGTAGGTGATGGTGTTGCCCGGTTCGATGAACATCGCGCCGCCACCGGTGCATCGTCGCACTACCTGGATGCCTTCGGCTTGTGCGGCCTGCTCGTTGACCTCGTCCGGCAATGATTGGAATCGGCCGATCACCACGGCCGGAGCGGCCCATTCCCAGATGCGCAGGGTCGCTTTGCGACTGCCTGACGCCACTTCGCGAGCCCATTGCAGGTCCGTGTCCATCTGTTCCTGCGGGCTGCGTGGTGCATCATGCAGGACCGTTGGCTTGAGACCGCGCCATCTCGCCGCGCATTCCACTGCCGTCAGCTCGCCGAATTCGTCGCCCGTCGAAGTGTGATGCGATGCCCGCGACGATGCGATTCGCGGCAGTGACGTTTGCGATTCCCGCTCTTGGGGAACGGAGTCATCTTGCGTAACGGCCCTGCGAAAGGCCGTTTCAATTCCCTGCATGGTCATGCCGACCAGTGCAACGTCCGGATATTGTTGCGGAATGCCGCAGATCGACCGTCCCGCGACTAACGTCCGTTCGATGTCAAGCAGCATCTCATGGGCACGGTCCTCATTGCCGTCAATGAAAAAATCGCCGTCGATATGGCAGTACCCATCACGAAGCCGGGCGGTAACCCCCACGAGTTTACCGCCCGGCTGCTTGTATACGCCTCTGCCCATCAATCGCGCAGCTCTACGCCGCGACCGTCGCGGTGCCACGGGGAACCGATGTCGGAGCACAGAATCAGAATGCCTTCGACAAGGCCCCAGATGCTGGCCACCACCGGTCCGATGAGGATGATCCATCCGACCACCGTCAGCAGTAGCTGCACAACGGCCTTGGTGGTGTTGCCGAGATAGAAATTGTGGATGCCCAGACTGCCCAGGAAGATGCCGAGCAGGCCGGCCACGATCTTCTGGCGGGGCACGTATCCCGGAGGCAACGGCTGGCCGTTCGGCTGATAGTACTGCTGTGCATACGGGTTCGGCTGAGTGTAGTTCGGCTGTCCATAGCCCTGCTGCGCGTATGCGTTCTGCTGGGTGTATGCGTTCGGCTGCGTATACCCGTTCTGTTGGGCGTTCGGGTCATAGGCCGACTGGCCCGTCTGCCCGGACTGCGCATAATAGGAGCCGTTCTGTCCGTAAGCCTGGCCGGACTGCTGCCCATAGGAACCGTATGAGCCATACGTTCCATCCGCGGTTTGGCCGTAGCTCTGCTGTGCGGAGGACTGCTGCCCGTAGGAACCATAGTCGGCGGCCGGCTGCGTGTTCGTGGTCTGGCTATGGTCGGCGGCCGGCTGCGTGTTCGTGGTCTGGCTATGGTCGGCGGCCGGCTGTTCGGCACCGTATTGGCTGTAGCTCGACTGCGAATCGTTTAATGGGGTCGATCCGTCAGCCGAAGCGGAACCATTGATGTGGTCGGGGTTGGTGAAATTAGTGTTGTCGTCGTTCATGGTTCAACAATATCGCATAAATCGTATGGCTACCTTGGCGACTTCCCCGAAAAGCCCCTGAGTCATCCCTGAAAAAATGTTCCCTCCGACGAGTGGCGCCGTCGGAGGGAACATTCGCTATGAGCAGACTTACATACGTGCCAGAATATCGCGGCCGACCTCGTCGGTGGAACGCGTGGTGGAACCCAGCTCCTCGATATCCGCTTCGACTGCGGTGTCGATGCGTGCGGCGGCCTCGTCGAAGCCGAGGTGGCGCAGCAGCATGGCGGCCGACAGGATCGCAGCGGTCGGATTGGCCTTGTTCTGACCTGCGATGTCCGGAGCGGAACCGTGGATCGGCTCGAACATCGACGGATACTCGTCGGAGGCGTTGATGCAACCGGAGGCGGAATAGCCCACGCCGCCTACCACGGCACCGGCTTCGTCGGTAATGATGTCACCGAACAGGTTGTCGGTCAGAATCACGTCGAAACGGGACGGGTCGGATACCATGAAGATGGTGGTCGCGTCGATGTGCAGATAGTCGTGGGAGACTTCCGGATACTCCTCCGCCACCGTATTGACGATGCGCTGCCACATGTCGCCCGCGTTGACGAGTACGTTCTTCTTGTGCACGAGCGTCACGTGCTTCCTGCGTTTCATGGCCAGCTGGAAGGCGTAGCGCACCACACGTTCCACGCCGTAAGCGGTGTTGATGGACACTTCGGTGGCCACTTCGTTCGGGGTGCCACGGCGGACCGCGCCACCGGCACCGCAATACAGGCCTTCGGTACCCTCACGCACCACCACGAAGTCGATGTCGCCCGGATCGGCGAGAGGCGAGGTCACGCCCTTGTACAGTTTGGAGGGGCGCAGGTTCACATACTGATCAAGATCGAAACGGAGTTTCAGAAGCAGGCCGCGCTCCAGAATGCCGGCCTTGATGCGCGGATCGCCGACGGCACCCAGCAGGATCGCGTCGGTCTTCTTGATGCGCTCCTCTTCCTCTTCCGGAAGGATCGCACCGTCACGCAGGTAGCGTTCCGCTCCCAGATCGAAGCGCTCATACTCGAATTCGGCGACGCCTTCGGCCGCCTTCTCCAGAGCCTTCTGGGCCCACGGGGTTACTTCCTTACCGATGCCATCGCCCGGAATGACGGCGATGGTGTACTTCTTCGTTGTTTCACTCATAGCACGCGACTCTACTCAGCGATTCATGCTTCGAACCGGAACCGCTCAGCAAGTGGACATCCGCCCGTCACACGGCGAATCATGGCGCGAATCATGGGCGAATCCAAAGATGGTCCAGTTGATCCGAGCAGATATGGGCGGCCTGAGACCGCCTAGGCTGCGATCAGCTGGTAATGCCCATCACACTCAGGCACCAGGCGTTCTCATATGAGACTTCCTCCCACTGCTTGTAGCGACCGGAAGTGCCGCCGTGGCCCGCTTCCACCTCGATCTTCGCCACGGCGTCCACGCCGGCGCGCTGCAGACGGGCCAGCCATTTCATCGGCTCCATATACAGCACGCGCGTATCGTTCATCGACGTGGTGATGAAGATTCTCGGAAACACCGCCACGCGCGCGTCGTCGGTGGATTCCGGCGCATTCTCATACGGCGTGTATCCCTTCATATACCGGTACACATCCGCATTGTGCAACGGATCGCCCCATTCATCCCATTCGGTGACGGTTAACGGCAACGACGGATCGAGAATCGACGTCAACGCATCCACGAACGGCACGTCCGCCTCTATGCCTGCATAGCATTCCGGCGCCATGTTGGCCACCGCACCCATCAACAGGCCGCCGGCCGAACCGCCATTCGCCACGGTACGCGACGGCGAGGCCAGTCCGGCTCGTTGCAGGGCCCGCGTGGCATCCACGAAATCCTCGAACGAATGCTTCTTGTTCATCAGATGTCCCTGCTCATACCAAGCGCGCCCCATTTCGCCGCCGCCACGGATATGCGGCACGGCATACAGCACGCCTCGGTCGAGCATGCTGATGCGCGACACCGCGAACCCAGGGTCGGAACTGATCTCGTACGCACCATAGCTGGTGATGAACATGGCCGAATCGCAGGTCGGCACGTCGCGCCTCCACACCAGCGACACCGGAATGCGTTCGCCGTCGCGTGCGGTGATCCACACACGGCGTTCCATATAGTCGCGCGGATCGAAATCACCCAATACGGTGGCGCGTTTGAGCAGACGGTCCTCACCGGTGGCCGGGTCAATGTCATGCAGTTCGCCCGGCCGCGTGTAACTGGAGAAGGAATAGCGCACGCGCGGTGCATCGTATGAAGGATTGCCACCCACACCGATCGAGTACAGTCTGCGGGTCTCCCCCGGCATGTCGTCGGCGGTCGCACCGTCGGAAGACGTCATGGCCTTGCGTGAGATGCCGTGTACCGCGGATCCTTTGCCCTGCGCCGCCTGCAAGACGTCGGCATGGCCATGCAGATTGCGCGCGTGGGGTCCTGCGGTATCGTCGGCGCCCATGATGTCGGAGCCAAGACCGCGGTCAAGTGCGGCCCACACTTCGGCCCGCTCCTCATTGACCTCATCCACGGATTCGTCTACGTCCCAATCGTCTTCGAGTGCATGCGGCACGAGCTCGGTGAAACGCCACGGCCGGCCTGCCAGAAAATCCTCGGCTGCGGCCGTCTTGGTCATTACGGCCACGTGTGGCAGACTTTCCGCACGATACTGCAATGCCACGAAATGCCGATGAATCGCGATACCCTCGATGCCGAGGCCGTGCGCGCCCTGCAAAATGGCGGGATTGCATGGATTCGAGTATGCAGTGCCGATCGGTCGGGCGAAGGCGCCAGGTTCGACGGCGTCGCCATGCTCGCAGCCGTATGGCGATCCGGAAGCCACGCACACTCCCTCACCCAAGCGGTAAGGCGGCTCATGCGAACGCATGTCGATGACGTCGATTTCGAAATTCGGATTCAGCGCATTGTGGTACACCACGGCCAGCGGAATATCCTCACCATGCTCGCCGGCGCCTTCGAAGCATGCGAAGCTCACATCATATTCCACATCGGCTTCGCGCGGAATGAACGCCTGGAACTCGCCTTCAGGCGTATCGGTGGGCAGCAGCAACACCTCCGTGGTGGTCTTGGAACCGGTACCGATCACGATGTTGCGCTCGTCGAACGACAGACCGACGCCCACCCAGAAACGCTCATCGGCTTCACGGAACACTTCCACATCGTCGGCGACCGGCGTTCCCACATGGTGGCGCATAATCACATACGGACGCCACGCATCGTCGAGCAGGGTGTAGAAGACCCATTGCGCATCCGGCGTAAAACATGCCCCGGCGATCCCCTCGAACACCTCCGGCAGTTCTTCGCCGGTCTCGAGATCGCGTATACGGAAATCGTAGCGTTCATCGCCACGCGTATCGATGCCATAGAGCAGCCAACGGCCGTCCTTGGAGATATCCATGCCGCCGATGCGGAAGAAATCGTGTCCTTTCGCCTCGGCATTGGTATCGAATACGATTCGTTCACCATCGATCGGCACACCGGCTTCGATATGCGGCGGATCCCAATCATCATCGTCGCGAATCGGCAGGCGGCACTGCACTCCGTATTGCTCGCCCTGCTTGGTACGGGTGAAATACCAGTAGCCGTCCATGCGCGTCGGTACCGACATGTCGGTTTCCTGCACATGCGACTTGAATTCCTCGAACAACGTGGTGCGCAACGTTTTCAAGGGTTCCATACGCGCCGCGCAATACCGGTTCTGCGCGGCCACATATTCCCGTACTTCTGGTGAATCCTTGTCGCGCAGCCATTCGTAGTCGTCCACGAACGTATCGCCATGAAACACGCGCTCCTGAGGTACCCGCTTCGCGCACGGAAATTCCAGCCCACTCTGGTTCCGGCCCAGCCCACTCTGGTTCTGCTCCAATACGCCCTGCGCACCACGATTTTCACTCATGCACGCGATTATACCGGCATGATTCTCCCAAACTACCGACGCTGAGTCGGGTCTAACCGTCGGCAGATTGAGAAACCACCCAAACTGCCGACGCTGAGGGCCTCCCACCATCGGCAGATCGAGAAACCACCCAATCTACCGACGCTGAGGTGGGCCTCAGCGTCGGTAGATTGTGAAGACCTTACTTGTCGAGTTGCTGCTTCAGGTACGGCATCATGGTTTTCATCAGATTGGACCCCGTGGTGCCGGTGAAAACAGGCACATCGGTGACCGGCACCGGCTGCGTGGCCGCAAGTCCCGCCATCGTACCCAGACTTCCTGCGGATTCACGCGGCGAAAGCTGCCGTATGCCTACCGCAAGCACACGCCCCGGGTAGCGTTTGGCGATGGTTGCGTATGTGGTCGGATCCTTCTGACCGTCATCGCCTATGAGAATGAATTTCATGTCCGGAAAATCGGCCATCAGCTGTTCCGCATACTCGAGTTTGTGCTGCACGCCGGAAGGAATGAAGGTCTTCGGTCGCGGATCGAGATCGCGCAGCAGAAGCGGTCCTTCCGGGAATCCGTGGTAGGTGATGAAGTGTCGGATCGAACTTTCCACGTTCCATGGCGATGTCGACAGGTAGAAGAACGGTGCATCCGGAAACATGTCGGCGATGCGGTTGAACAGTAGGTTCATGCCCGGCACCGGTACTTTTTTCTTGGGATCAAGCAGCAGCAGATTGTAGGCCGCCTTCATCAGGCTCGGTGCCTGCGTGACCATGATCGTGTCGTCAACGTCGGAGATTACGCCGACTTTTGTGCCGCTTGGTATCGTGAAGAGATTCGCGGCGACCGGTTTGCGGCTACGCACGCGATACGACACGTTGTGGATGCCCGGTTCCAGCGAATGTTCGGCAACCAGATCGAGATAGCCGGCGGAATCGGAAGCGGCGAATTCACTGGAGATGTCACGTGACCTGTCGACGTGGTCGTACACTTCGGATATGCCGACCTGCACCGTTTCCAACGGTACATCGTCGATGGCGATACGCACTTTCGTATGCGGTGACGGAATGGTGAGCATGCCTCGAATGCCGCGGGTCAGCCGTCCGGACTGACGCTTGAACGGACCGAACACGGTACGGCAGATCAGTCGGGAATAGTGCTCGGTACCGTAACCGACATACGGCTCGACGCGCGGATACCAGTTGAGACGGCGCACCAATGCGGTGGAAAAACGCAACCAGATGCCGAATCCATACGTGATGGCGCGACGGCAGAAACGAATCAGCGGCGGCTTGATTTCGATGCGCTCATGCCGTGAGGCGGCATCGAACGTGGTGACGACCTTACGTGCGGGAATCGGCACGGTAGGCATGTCGTCACTATCACTCGCATCAATCTCGCGTTGGGGCAACGGCTGTGGTTCGTTCATATCCTCACTATAAAAGGCCCGGGAGAACAACCCGTTACCCAAACGCGAAAATCAGGGAACTTTCAGGGTACTTTGAGCCTCACACAGTCAACTGTTCGGCGGCTATTCGGTGACTATTCTCGCGTATTCCCTGGAACTGAGCAGATCCGGCTCGTCGTCTTCGAGCTCGATCTTGAAGATCCAGCCTTCGCCATACGGGTCGTTCGTGATGATGCTCGGATCATCCGAAACCTCGGCGTTCACGTACCGAATCGTGCCCGCCACCGGGCACACCAGAGGGGTCACGGCCTTAGCGGATTCAAGCTCCGCCACTTCATCGCCCGCCTCGACCTGGGCACCGACCTCAGGCAGATCCACGTACACGAGCTCGCCGAGCTGTTCGGTGGCATATTCGGTGATGCCCACCATGGCGGGTTCGACGGAGGCGTCGACCCACACATGCTCGTCGGAGTATTCGAGGTGCTCGGGCACTTCGAGATTCAACTTGTTGTCGTTATCTTCGCTCATGTGCCTAGCGTACCGCACCGGACGGCATGGCGCCTACCACTTGCACCACGGTGCCTTCGGGGCAGTTGTCGTAGATCCACTTGGCATCCGCCTCATACATGTTCACGCAGCCGTGCGAACCGTAGTGCACCGGATCGCCATGCGCAATGCCGTAACCATTCCAGCTTGCCGTGTGGAACCCTTCGCCGCCGTTGAAATAGCCGACCCATTTCACGCCTTTGGAGAGGTAACGCGAACCGTCATCATTCAGGCCCGTCATATCCTGCACGTTGTATTTCAGATAGATGTAGTAGGTGCCCAGATCGGTTTCATGCTTGCCGGCGGTTCCCGTGCACACCGGGAAGGTCCTGACCGCCTGATCGTTCTGATACACGGTGGCGGTCTGAGAGGCACGGTCCACCACGATGCGATACTCCGACTTCTTCTGCACGGTGTCGAATGCGTCCACGTCGCTTTCAACGGGAATCGTCGCGCCTTGGCCACCCTGCAGGGCGTTCACCACCTTCGGGGTAAGGGCGGACACGTTCTTGACCTTCAGCCCATCCACACCTTTGACTATGGTCACCAGCACCGTGCCGTTGCTGTCGACGGCGTCTTCCTGTGAGACTTTGTCTTGGTTGAGCTGGTTCGGCACTTCCTGTTCGAGATAGTTGCCGATTGCCTGTTCATCATAGGTCAGGGAAATCGTGCCCTTGTCTAGATCGGCATTCGGCTTGATCCAGGAAGCGACGACATCGACCGGCAGTTCGAAGGTCTTGTCCTTGCCGTTGTCGAGTACGATCTTGTTGTTCAACCGGGCGTTCGCTTCGTCGGTGGCCCGCTGTGCCGCGCTCACGCTGACCGGCATATCGACGTTCTTGTAGCTGATGGACGCGGTGCTGTTGCCACCCGGTACGTTGATGGCGTTCCGTACGGCGGCCAGCACCTTGTCGGTTTCAGGAGTGCGTCCCTCCCGGCCTTCCACGGTGGTGAAGGCTTGCTCATCGGAGTCATAGGAGATGGTGGAGGCGACCGCACGCTCATCCTCATCCACGAACTTGTCGGTCACATACGTGGTGAGATCAAGCTCGTTGGTCTGCGCCGCAAGCGGCACCTCGCTTTTGTCGAAAGGATTCACGGCATTGATGGCGGCCAGCACGCCATCGTCATCATGCTTGGCGGCAAGCAGATTGGAGACGGTCTTGTTGATGTTGACCGTCACGCCGAGATCGGTGAGCTTTGCCATATCGGTGTTGCCATCATTGTCTTTGATGGTGATGGTGGTGCTCTTCACCGCGTCGCTGACGGTATCTTTCAGCTGCTCCCTAGTCTGCCCGGCAACGCTGGACCCGGCGAAGGTCACGCCCGGAGCGGCCTTATCCTGAAAATACCAACGTGCAACGAAGAATCCGGAGACGGCAGCGAGCAACAACACCCCCATCACGATGAGGGTGATGATCAGCGGCCACTTGTTTTTTCTCTTTACTTCCGGCATGGCGATCTCTTCAATAGGAGTGAACACCGCCGGTGCCACCGGAAGCGGTGCGATCGTAGCGGTATCGTCTCCAGCCAAGGCTTGCTCACGCTCGTCAGACATGCTGCTGTTCCTTATATTCTTCCCCTATTCACAACAACCCCCAACTATACGCCGTGCGATGACCAATTTCGGCATCTCGCTCACGGCAGCTCGTGTCCGAGCCATTCCTCAATCATATACCGTGCGATCGTCGCCTTGCCGGGAGCCTCCATATGGCCCGAAATCAACTCGTTCATGTATTCGTCACGGGTCACCCACCGTGCGGAAAGCGTCTCCTCGCCGTCCACTCGTATGTCGGTGGTCGTGGCAAGCCCTTTGAACGCCATCATCAGCGACGCAGGGAACGGCCACGGTTGGGAGCCGAGGTATCGCAGCTCCCCCACTTCGATGCCGACCTCCTCCCTGGCCTCGCGACGGCAGGCATGCTCCAGATTCTCGCCGGCCTCCACGAATCCCGCGGAAACGGAATACAGCCCGGCATTGCCCCATGCGCTGTTGTGCTGCAGCAACAGACGGTCCTCATGGTCGATGACCGCCGTGATCACAGCCGGTTCCACACGGGGGAACAGCAGTCTCCTGCCATCCGCTTCGTTGGTGCAACGTTGGGCCCAGCCGCCGAGCGCCGGTTCGGTCAGCGCTCCACAGGTCGGGCAGTGGCGCTGACGCGTATGCCACATACCCAGCGAGATGGCGGTGGTCGCCTGACCGGCCTCACGGGCGTTGGCATGCGGTGCGAAGGCGCGCAGATCCACCCAGTCGAAGCGTTCCGCGGCGGATTCGAGCAGCGATGGCTTTCCTGAAACGGCTTCGGTGGCATTGCCTTCGTCGAAGGCATCGTCGGCACCTTCGTAGGCGCTGTCGGCCACGGGAGTTTCGATGGCATGCACGCGGGTCACGTCGACGGCTACCACATGCTCGTCACGGCAACCGCCATACGAGCCGAGGAAGATGGCGAGCGCCGTCGGATGCGAGCGTAGCTCGGCGGCGACGTAGCCTCCCGGCAGTTGCGCGAGTCGCATGTTCACGTTGGCATAGTCGGCGATGGCGCCTTGCCCGTGCGGTACCGCCACTTTGCCGTCTTTGACGAGGATGACTTTCGTGGCCGGTTCCGGCAGTACGTTCGCGAATAGGTCGGGTTCGCCTCTGCGGCTCACCTCATAGTCGATGTCACCTTGTGCCAATGGCAGGAATGGCAGTGCCTGCGTCAATGCCAAAGGAGAAAACACGCTCATCGCATTCCTTTCCCCGTATGAAATATCTGAATTCCATATAGTATCCGCATCCGGCAACCCACGTCATCCGAAGCGCGCAGCGAGTCGGCGATGGCGTGGTGAGAAACGGATGCTATTGAATTCTACGCACGAGCTGACGCAATGCTTCGGCCACCGCTTCGGGATGCTCGTATGCGCTGAAGTGTCCGCAATCACTGATTACGGTGAAGTCCACGGTCGTGCCGGTCATCGCATCCGCTACCGGACCCATCACTTCGGGCGGACTTGACGGGTCCTTGTCGCCGCAGATCACCGCGCTTGGTGCGCTTACCTTCGCCAGCACGTCGTTCAGGTCAGGGCGTCCTGCGGCCATGCGTTCACGCCAGGCGATGCCGGCTGCCAGCTGCTCATTGATCCACAGCGTGAATTGGCGAGCGTATTCGGCGGATTGCTTGATGCTGGAGTCCGTCTCGTTTGCCACGGCGAATCCCATCACCGGATCATGCGTGCCGGTGGCTTCGCATTCGTCGGCGATGGCGATGCGCCTGCCACGCATCGCCGCCGAATCCGCATCGCCTTTCGTGTCACATAGGGCGAGGCCCGCCACCGCTTCGGGATGCAGTCGCTGAATGTCAAGGATCAGATAGCCTCCCATGGAAAGCCCTACCCAGATGGCCTTCTTATGGCCGGCCTCACGAATCATGTCCACGTATGCGTCCGCCATGCGATCAAGGGCATGCGGGAACGTGCCGTCCGCGTCCTTGCCTCCGCTGGCTTCGTCACTCGGAATCGGACCTTCGCCCGCACCGGGCATGTCCGGTGCCCAGATCGGGAAGCGTGTCATACCGTGCTCGTCGCAGATTCGCGCGAGTGCGGCGGCGCACTGGTCCCACATGCGGTGATCCACCGGAAATCCGTGCACCAACACCACGGGAATCCCCTCCCCTTCGCGATACACGGTGTTCTTCAATTCAATCCCCATGTCATGCTCCAATCCGTCTCGCGTCATCTGCCGGCCCATGCCAGCGCCTGCCTCACAATCGTTCCATATCCATTGCCCATCTGCCCGAGGAACGTGTCAAGCATCGCACCGTTCGGATCGACCCATTCCACATCCAGCGTCTCGTCCTGAGGTCTGCAGTCACCGGCGATCGGCACTACGTAGCACAGTGCAATCGCATGCTGCCGGGCGTCGAAATAATCCGAGATGCCGGGCGTGGGGAAGAATTCCGCCACCGTGAACGGCTGCAGGCTGGACGGCAGCACCGGCAAGGCGATATCTCCCAGATCCTTGGCGACGTTGCGGGCGATCGCCTCACGAATCGACTCATGGTAGAGCACGCGCCCGGCAATCAGCGTCCGTTCGATGCTACCGTCATCGGAGACACGCAGCAGGGAACCGACCTGCGCGACGCGGCCGAGTTCATCGGTGCGCACCGGCACGATCTGCACGTAGGGAATCGGCATTTCGTTGCGCATGCGGTTGATTTCATCGGAGCCGAGCCACCCAGGAGGATTGCCCGTTCCGCGGATGAAATCCTCCGGTGTGATGTCGTCGAATTCACCGCGCCTGCGTCCGGCATCGAAATCGCCCTCGTCGGGCACCTCATCATTCATCACTGGCATGCCTCCCATTATCGCGCACCTCGCGTAACGTTCAAGCCTTTTTCGTTCCTCCCATAGCGGACACCGGAATGCAAGACGAATGCCGGAGGTTATATACTGCACCACACGCGAATGTAAGGAGCAGCTATGGCAACGCATGCAGTCACCTCTGAGAACTTCAACGAGGTCATCGAAGGCAACGATCTCGTATTCGTGGATTTCTGGGCCACTTGGTGCGGCCCGTGCCGCGCGTTCGGACCGACTTTCGAAAAGGCGAGCGAAGCGAACCCCGACATCTATTTCGCCAAGGTCGATATCGATCAGAATCCTGATCTTGCTCAGGCGGCCAAGGTACAGGCCGTTCCGACGCTGATGGTCGTCAAGAAGCAGCAGATCGTGTTCCAGCAGGCCGGCGCCCTGCGCGCCTCCGATCTGGATGATCTGATCGGACAGGCCAAGGCGTTGGACGTGAACGCCGCAGCTTCCGTCCGCACCGGAGCCGAACAGTAGGCGGAAGTACCCCCACAACGGCAATGCACGCCCGTCGCGATCGACAAGACATGATTGCGACGGGCGTTCGCATGTACCCCCGTGTATCTTCGGCTGCCGATAATCGAGCGCTTAGGGTAGACTGCTCTTTTAGATGCGCGCATTCCGGCGAAGCCTTTGCGGCCGCGTGCAGAACCCGAATTCGTCGAGGCCCATGAAGTCGCTTTATAGGAGCAGAATGGCTAACCACAGCAAGCATGGACGCCCGTTTACCCTGAGCCTGCCGAACAGGTCCCAGTGTGTGAAGATCGTCGCAACGTTCGCGGCGGTGGGGCTGCTGGCTACCGGTGGCATTATTTCACGTAGTTTCTATACGTCATCCACCCAGGCGGAGCCGACCACGCGTGTCACCGCCTACTCCGCCACCGATGCCGAAGCGTCCCGTGGCAACGCCCGTGAGGCTCTCGGCGGTGATACCGCATATGTCACCGTGAAGATCAACGGCAAGTCTCGCGTGGTGCCGGGCACCAATTTCACCAACGTCAAGTCCGTGCTGGAAGCCGGCAACATCACGCTTGAACCGGAAGACACCGTCTCCCCGTCGCTGACCACCAAAGTCGATGAGAAGACCGTAATCACCGTCAGCCGTGCAGGTGCTTCCGTCGAGGTCTCCGACTCGTCGATCGCATTCAATGTCGTGAAGAAGGAGACTTCCTCCCTGCCGAAGGGCCAGGAGAAGGTCGAGACCGAAGGCGAGGAAGGCGTGATGGAATCCACGAACCTCGTAACTCGCTCCGGTGACACCGTCATCTCCTCGAATATGATCAGCTCGTACGTGAAGAAAGCTCCGGTCGACAAGGTGGTTCTCGTCGGTACCGGCTCCACTTCCACATCATCGTCGTCTTCTTCGTCCTCGTCTTCGTCCAGCAGCACCGCTTCGGTCGGGACCACCGTGCCGGCTGGCGAGATGCAGCAGTGGGCTCATGACTATCTGATTTCCAACGGTTATACCGAGGCCGATTTCACCGCGACCGTGTACATCATCTCGCATGAATCCGGCTGGAGCGTGTCCGCCACGAATCCAAGTTCCGGCGCGTATGGCCTGCCGCAGGCACTGCCCGGCAGCAAGATGGTCAGCGCCGGCGCCGACTGGGCCACCAACTACCAGACCCAGCTCAAGTGGTTCTGGGGTTACTGCGCCTCACGCTACGGCTCCATTCAAGGTGCCTACAGCTATTGGCTCGCCCATAAGTGCTACTGATTTTCACATCAAAGACCGCAAATCCCGCACGCGCAAACGTGCGGGATTTTTTCATACGCCGACCGCGAATCCGATCACCTCACCCCAGACGGCAGAGGCAATATCTTGCGAACTGTGCCGAAAATGGCACCCCTTCTCGATATACTTGAGGCGTTTTTTGGTGATGGAGCCTTGCCGGACTGAACCGTGTCCAGGTAAGGCTCCATCACCAAAAAACGCCTCGTCTGTCAGATGATCAGACAGCGGAATCGAGCATCAGGCTTCTTCCGATTCGGACTTCTTGCGGCCGCGCTTCTTCATCACACCCGCTTTGGCGTCAGCCACGGAGAACATCGCCACACGCTCTTCCGGATAGAAGGTTCCCTGCATGGACTGGAACGTCACCTGTCCGTCCTGAGGCTCACCAAGCTTGAAGTACTTCAACACGGAGTTGAGAACCATGACATCCTTGATGTTCACGGAGGCGGTCTGCTTGCCTTCCGGCTTGCTGAACTTCACGGCATTGGCATCGGACTGCTTGCATGGTTTGACGGCAAACTGCTTGGTCTTGTCGTTGATCAGCACCTTAACATACGCCGGATATCCGAGTGCGATCGCGGTCGCCTTGTTGAAACGCACCACATCCTTGGTAACCAACATGGAGAGCTTGCCACGCGGCGCAGTCATATTAACTTCCTCAAAACCCTGTAATACCGACATGCTTTACTCCTATTCGAAAACAGTTTTAAACAAATTTATCAATAAGTGTACTGCTTAATAACGGTAATTCAAATTCGAATAGGATTATTTTTGAATTTAATACGATCCCGTTCCACGGAATACCACTAAAACTGTTTTCGCAAGAATGGCCAAATCGCCTGTAATGGACCAATTTTCGATATAGGAAACGTCCAAATATTCACTTTGCTCTTGGGAAAGATCGGAGCGTCCGGAAACCTGCCACGGTCCGGTGATGCCGGGCTTGACCAACAGTCGCGCCGAATATAATGACCCGTACCGCGCCACTTCCTCAGGCAGTGCTGGGCGCGGCCCTACCAACGACATGTCACCTTTCAAGACGTTGAAGAATTGCGGGAATTCATCCAGTGAGGTCTTTCGAATAAAATGACCGATTTTAGTAATGCGCGGATCGTCTTTCATCTTGAAAATAAAACGATCGGACTGGCCATTTTCCTCTGCGAGTTTCTTCTTCAACTCCTCGGCATTGGTAACCATGGAGCGGAACTTATACATTTTGAACGGGCGGCCATGCAATCCGATACGTGTCTGTGAGAAGAACACCGGACCACCATCATCCAATTTGATGGCAATGGCCACGCCCAGCATCAGCGGAGAGGATATGATCAACGCAAGCGCCGAGCAAACAATATCGAGTACGCGTTTGACCGCATACGCGGAGTTGGTGTATTGCGGCAGACTGGCCAACAGCACGGGCTGTTCCGTCGTGTTGCGCAGGTACAGGCGATGGCCGCTGATGTCGGCCAATGATACGGACAGCGCCAATTCCATGCCCAAGGATTCGATGGCCAGTGACATGCCATGCAGCATTTCGGAATCGCGCGATAGCACGTCGGCTATGTACACCTCCTGAACACCGAGGCTTTCGCAGGTGCGCGGGAATGCCGAATTGAACGGAATTACCTTGAGTGTGTCGGCACCGGGAATGTTGGAATCCGGTATGAATGAGGTGACCACGTAGGCGTCGGGCTCATGCAGATCCGCTTCGATCGGGCAGACTGCGATCGGTTCGTAGCCCCAATTGGAATAGTCGGCCATGGTACGCAGGGCGGCATTGATGCCGGCGGATGATCCGACTAGCACGGTCTTGTATTTGCACCGCCCGTTCCGACGGTTGCGATGCAGGCTCATACGCATCTGCCAACGTTCGATCACTGCCAGAAAGAACGCGATGACCGGCGCCGTGATCAGTGCGGTACGGGGCAAGTCGAGATTGAGTGTGAACGACAGGCTGCAGTACAGCAGGACGGTGAGCAGCGAAGCATTGATGATCTTCGCATACAGTTCATAACCATCGGCCATGAGATGTCGATGGTACGTGCCGGCAAGTGCCAGACACAGCACCCAAATCAGGCTGAAGCAGAACAGGAACAGCTCGAACGGCATGGATCGCACGATGGTGACGTACGCTTCGCCATTGACCAGCAGACTGATCAGCAGCGACAGCAGCATCACCGCGATGTCGAGGACGACCATGCAACTTACGGAAGCATACCGCCATCGTGGACGTCGGTGTGCATCATGCATCCCCCGACTCCGCGCACTGCCCTTGTCTCCAGTCGGGAACGGCGTATTGGAGAAAGTCATCGGCTCGAAAGACGCGGAAGGTTGGCCGGAATATGCTTGATTCTGAGTTTTCGCATATGCCTGACGGTTCGTATGCGAGGAAATCATATGAATCTCCTGCGTACGGGCATACCCGTCAAAATCGATTGCCTCACCCTGCATGGGCATACGGTCCTCTTCTCTTCGCCTCATTCATCGGACGACTGATATCACAATATCACAAGAGTCCCCCGACATCGGGTGTCTCAACGGTGCATGGGCGCATCATCCAAGGAAGCACAACGATTCTATAGGAAAAATATTCCCCCGAAGTCGGTGGTATGCGACTATGTATCGAGCAAAAAGGGAGGCAGTCGGAATTCATTCACCTTAATCCGAAGTGTCGGATTCAGAGGTGTCGTTGGACGTGCTTGAGCTCGATGGTGTGGTGGGGCTTGGAGACGGATCCACAGGAGTCGTCGACGAACTACCGTCATCCTTCGGTGTTTCGGTGGCACTTTGCGAAGGCGATTCGGATTCGGTGGAGGCCGACGGTTCAGGTACGGTTGTGGTGGCGCCACGTCTGTAGGTGTTCGTGTTGCCGTTCGTATTGGTGTTGGCCTGGTTTTGCGCGTCAATGGAGGCGTTCACACTGTCGGAAGCGGAGGTTATGCCGCTGACGGCGTCCTGCATGGCCTTGGTGTCCGTGCTGTTGCCGTCAATCAGCGCCTGTGCGGTGTCGATGGCGTTTTCCAGCGCCACGCGTGTGGAATTGTCGGCCACCTTGTACAGGCTGCCATCCAGTAGCTTCTGCGCGGCATCGATGGCGTCCTGCAGATTCTTACGTGCTTGATCGATGGCGTCCTGCTTCGTTTTGGCTGCCTTGCTGTCGGTCACGGCCGTGGTCGCCGAAGTCAGCGCTTTGGTGGTCTCCTTGATGCCACTGATCTGTTTGCTCATTGAGCGGGCATGCTGACGTAGCACTGAATCGGACTGTGATGCTTCGCATCCGCCTATGGTCTTCATGTTTTGTGCTTTAATGATCGCATCGTTGAGCTTCGTCAATGTCTGCGCGTCCATCACTTGATTGGCGGTGGTGCTCTGCAATGCGGTCGCCTTCTTCAGTGCAGCGGCCATACTTGTATTGGCGGAATCGTACTTGTTTTTGGCTCGTTCGCATGTCGTGACGGCAGCGCGACGTTCCTGTGAGGTCTGACGATTATGCCACGTCAGAATCAGACCGATAATCACCGCCACCGCAATGATCGCCGCAATTACTCCTATGATGATCTTTTTGGCATTCGATGACTGTTTAGGCAGGATTGGAACGAGTTTCAGCGGATCATGTTCAGGGTCGTTGGAAATGTCTTCGATGGAGCCAACCGTCTTGGTTGCGGCATCCGCAGCGTTGTCGGAGGACGGCACATCGAACGCCAGCGGAATGGATGAATCCGCCAACGGCATGGTTTCAGCGACATCCGTGACCTTGGTGGTCACAACCGAAGTTTCGACGGCAGGTGCCGTGATGGTCGTCACAGGTGCGGCGTTCTCGGTCTCCGCGTCAAGTTCGGCTTTGCCCATGGAAGAGATGACCCGTCCACTCTCGGAAAGCGGCTCCTCAGTGGCGAATTCCGACTCGGAGAAGCTCAGCGGCGGAATATCCCAGAACGTATCGACGATATCACGGGAGCGGCTGGCCAACGCACCTTCAACAGGCTTGGAGTCATGCTCGTCGTTACCCATACATCCTCAATTCCGTATGCATCTGCCGATACCGGCTCTTAAGTCACTAGTTTATATTCCGTTGCTCACAATATGCCAGAACGCATATGAAAGGGCTCCCGCCAATCGACGGGAGCCGCAACAACGGCAATCAGTGCCTCTTGCCCTTATGGGTACTGCGAGGCGCTCCGTCTTCGTAATAGTAGTAATAATTCGAATGCGAGTGGACCTTCTTCGGGTCGGCGAAGTTGAAGATGAAGCCGAGCACCGGCACTTCAGCGGTATGAAGCGTATCGGCGACCTCCTGCAGCTCCTTCTTCTCGCACACACCACGACCGGTGACGAGCACCAGGCCTTTGGCCCAACGACCGAATACGGCACCATCGTTGGATACGCTCAGCGGGGCGGTATCGATAACCACATAGTCATACTGGGTGAGTGCCTGCTCCACCATGAGCTTCATGGTTTCGGAACCCAGCAACACACCAGCATTGGCCGGGCGCTTACCCGCAGGCAGAATGTGCAAGCTCTGCTTCCAATAGTTCTGCACCACATCCTTCGGGGTCATCTGGCCGGAAAGCACGTGCGCCAGTCCGGCGGTGCCTTCGAGTCCAAGATGATGGGCTACGGATGGGTGACGTAGATCGGCGTCGATGAGCAGCACCTTCGCGCCATCTTCGGCCAGAGCGGCCGCAGTGTTGATGGCAGTGGTGGTCTTGCCTTCGGACGGCGACGTGGAGGTGATGGCGATCAGTTGCCCGACGCCACTGGTCTTGTCGGTCTGCAGGAATTCGATATTCGTGTGGATGCGGCGGAATTCCTCGGCAATGGCACCGTTCGGCTGCGATACGATGACCGGACGCTTTTCGGTAAGAGATTCATCCTGCGGCACGGAGCCCAATGCGGACGAACCAACCACGCCACGCACGTCGGAAGCATTCTCGACCTTGGTGTTCAGCAAATCCTTGATCAGTGCGGCGAATACACCCACGATAATGCCCAAAACCACACCGACGGCAAGATACAGCGCGGTTTTCGGCGAACTCTTCGAGGTCGGCGTCTGGGCCTTCTGCACGATGGACATCTTCACCGGCGACTTGTCGGAGGTGGAGTACAAATCGTTCTGGATGACGTCCTGCAGGGATTCGGCCACCGCGTTGGCGATGTCGGCGGCCTGCTTCGGATCGCCGTCCACTGCTGAGATGTTTACGAACGCCGTATTGGTGGGGTTGGTGACAGTCAGCTGATCAGCCAGTTCCGCAACGGTCTCGTCAAGACCAAGCTCGTTGATAACGGGCTTGAGCACCTTTTCGGTGGTGGCCAGCGTCGGATACGAAGTGATCTGATTGGAAATATAGTTGCCGCCAGTGCTCTGTTGGCTGATGTCGGCGCCTTCCTGCGAGGCGTTATAGGTAGCCATGGTCTGAGCCGTCGCCGTGTATTTCGGCGGAGCCAGGAAGGTGTAGGTGCTCACACCAGCGACTACCACCACGAATGCGATGATCGCAGTGACGATATGTTTACGAATAATTGTCAGCAGATCCATAAGGGTGATGCCGTTATCCGCCTCTTCAGATACCCCTTGCGGCACGACAACCTGCTGAGTGTTAGTGTTCTCTGCAGAAACCACTGAACTCTCCATCTCATGTGTGTAAATCAAAGCCTATTCTAGAATGTCCCCTCGAAGTCAGGGGACAATCACCGCTTGTCGGTGTTGGGCACGAGCATGATCTCACCGTCGGCAATACCTTGCAAATGCTGGCCGTACGGGCTCTTACCATACCGTTCGGCGGACTCTATAAGCTGCTCGCGGTCAATCCACCCGTTCTCGTAGGCAATCTCCTCCACGATGGCGATTGGCAGGCCCTGCGCATGCTGCACGGTACGCACGAACTCACCCGCCTCGAACAGCGAATCCATCGTGCCCGTATCCAGCCACGCATACCCGCGGCCCAGCGTACGCACGTTCAACGCGCCCGCATCGAGATACATGCGGTTGAGGTCCGTGATCTCCAGTTCGCCACGCGGACTCGGCTTGACCTGCTTGGCGAAATCGACCACACGTTCGTCGTAGAAGTACAGGCCCGTCACCGCGTAATGCGATTTCGGCCTGGCCGGCTTCTCTTCGATCGAGATGGCCTTCTTGTTCTCGTCAAACTCAACTACGCCGTAACGTTCCGGATCGTCCACATAATAGCCGAATACACTTGCACCCTCGCCGGATTCCGCCTTGCGTACCGCGCCGCGCAGCGTAGCGCCCAAACCATTGCCGTAGAAGATGTTGTCTCCCAGTACCAGCGCGCACGGTTCGCCGTCGATGAACTCTTCACCCAGCAGGAATGCCTGCGCCAGACCATCCGGGCTGGGTTGCACCTTGTAGGAGAAGTTCACGCCATAATGCGAACCGTCGCCCAGCAGCTTTTCGAAGTTCGGCAGATCCTTCGGCGTGGAGATAATCAGGATGTCACGGATCCCGGCCATCATCAGCACGCTGAGCGGGTAGTAGATCATCGGCTTGTCATACACCGGCAGCAACTGCTTCGACGTGACCGTGGTCAACGGGTATAGACGGGTTCCGGATCCGCCCGCCAGAATGATGCCCTTCATTGACTTCTCCTTACCTATGGCGTCCCTTCGACGAAGGAGACGGGTTCAGTTCTTCAGTTCCTTGGCGACATATGCCTTCAGGGATTCTTCCCAATCCGGCACGTTCAGACCGGTCCGTTCAATCTTCGCGAGGTTCAGCGCCGAATTGGTCGGGCGCGGACTGACCGGGTTCTTCGCATTCGCGAAATACTGGTCGGTCGAAATCGGCTTGACCTTGTCGCCGTTGCCATTCGTTTCATCGAACACCGCCTTGGCGATGTCCGCCCAGGACTTCACCGCACCGGAACCGGTCAGGTTGTACGTGCCATATTCGGCGTTCGTATCCAGCAGGTGGAAAATCGCCTCGGCCATATCTGTGGTGAAGGTGAGCCGGCCGTACTGATCGTCCACCACGGTCACCTCATTGAGCTGGTCGTTCGGGTCGGCCACGCGATCGGAGAGCATCATCATGGTCTTCACGAAGTTATGGCCTTCACCGATCACCCACGAGCTGCGTACGATATAGTGGCGAGGCGCGTTCGCCACGGCGATGTCGCCGGCGGCCTTGGTCTGCCCGTACACACCCAACGGCGCGAATGCCTCGGTCTCGCTGTGCTCCTTCTCGACGCCGTCGAACACGTAGTCCGAGCTTACGTGCACGAGCGTGATGTTGTGTTCCTTGGCGATTCCGGCCAGCAGGGCCGGTCCTTGCGCGTTCGCCTTCCATGCGATGGGGCGGCCTTCGCCGGTTTCGGCCTTGTCCACGGCCGTGTAGGCACCGGCGTTGATGATCGTACCGTACAGGCTCCAATCGAACTGGTCGTATTGGGTCGAGTCGGAGAAGTCGAACGTGTCGATGTCGTTGAATTCAAAGCCTTGCAGACCGTGGGTCTCCACGTAGTCGCGGATTGCGTGGCCGAGCTGGCCGTTGCAACCGGTCACCATCGTGCGACGCGGCGCCATGGATTTGGCATCCTTGAGCATTGGATGATGCAGGTCGGCTTCGCTTCGTTCGGATTCCTCAAGCGGGATCGGCCACTGAATGTTCAGTTCCGGGTCGGCGAGGTTCACGGAAGTATAGGTCTTCTTCTGTTCCAGGCTCCAGTGCGCGTTCACCAGATACGTATATGCGGTGCCGTCTTCAAGGGCCTGGAAGCTGTTGCCCACGCCACGCGGCACATAGATCGCCTTCGACGGATCCAATCGGGTCGTATATACCTGACCGAAGCTTTCGCCTGGGCGCAGGTCCACCCACGCACCGAAGATCTCGCCCGTCGCGATGGAGATGTACTTGTCCCACGGTTCGGCGTGGATGCCTCGCGTCACGCCCTTCTTCGCGTTGAAGCTAATGTTGTTCTGCACCGGTCCGAAATCCGGCAGGCCCAGTTCCAGCATCTTCGCTCGCTGCCAGTTCTCCTTGAACCAACCGCGATTGTCTCCATGCACAGGCAAATCAAACACCAGCAGGCCCGGAATGTTCGTCTCCGTGACCTTCAGTTCCTTCTCAAAATCCATATTTCCCATCTCTCCATCAGACCATTCGAATGCGGATACGACGGATTGGGCGATGAGGGACTCGAACCCCCGACACCCAATCCTTGCCAAGCCTCACTGACCTTGGGCCTTGTAGCGCGCTTCGGTCGCGGCCTTGGTCCTCTCCCACCACTGGCGGTTTTCGGTGTACCAGTCGATTGTCTGTTCGAGTCCCGATTCGAAATCCGTGTGGGTCGGGGTCCAACCCAACTCCGTCTGCAGCTTCGTCGAATCGATCGCATAACGACGGTCGTGGCCCGGGCGGTCCTTCACCCAATCGAACGCATCCTCACTCTGCCCCATCATCTTCAGAATCATGCGCAGCACGGTGATGTTGTTCTTTTCGCCGTTAGCACCGATCAGATACGTTTCGCCAATACGGCCCTTGGTCAGAATCGTCCACACGCCGGAGGAATGGTCTTCGGTGTGGATCCAGTCACGCACGTTCTCACCCTTACCGTACAGCTTCGGGCGAATGCCTTCCAAAATGTTCGTAATCTGACGCGGAATGAACTTCTCAACATGCTGGTATGGACCATAGTTGTTCGAGCAGTTCGAAATGGTCGTGCGCAGTCCGTACGTGCGAGTCCATGCACGCACCAGCAGGTCGGATGCCGCCTTCGTCGACGAATACGGCGAACTCGGATGGTATGGGGTGGACTCAGTGAACTTCGCCGGATCATCCAGCGCCAGATCGCCGTACACCTCGTCGGTGCTCACGTGATGGTAGCGGATGCCATACTTACGTACTGCTTCGAGCAGACGGAACGTGCCCTCCACATTGGTGTGCAGGAACGGTTCGGGATCGGCGATGGAGTTGTCGTTGTGCGATTCCGCCGCATAATGCACGATTGCGTCGTGCCCCGGCACGATGCGATCCAGCAGATCCGCATCGCAGATATCTCCTACGACCAGCTCCACGCGGTCTTCCGGAAGTCCGGCGATGTTCTCAGGATTGCCTGCATACGTCAGCTTGTCCAATACGGTGACATGCACATCCGGATGATTATTGACCACGTAATGTACGAAGTTCGATCCGATGAAGCCGCAGCCACCGGTCACGATGATGTTCTTGGGAGTAAAGGTCTCTTCAGTCATGCCCCGATTCTACAGCTCCCCATCACCACGCCACCCTACTGATATTTCATGATGAGGCTGGCTCTTATGCAAATCGGCAAAAGTGGTGTTTCATTCCGTTCGATCAGATCCTTGCAGGAGCGGTAATCACATAGTGACATGAAAAGAAGTTCCCACCCCAGCATGAAGCGACATTATCATCGCCATGCCCGCAAAATCGTCCGTTCTCATTCGGAACAATGCTGGATCATACGCCCCGTATTACCCCCTATAGTAGAATTCCACTCGGGAGAACGGACTAGGAGAGAATCATGAATGGGAACAATCAAAGCATGGAAAGCAATGGCACGCGTGTCAGGCATGCAGATCCGACCCATTCCCAAATCCCAGATGAGGTGTCACAGGTGAGAAAGCCACTGGTTCTGTTCTTGGTGATTCCCTGCTACCGCGAACAGGAACAACTGCCCATAACCACGCCCATATTGGAACGCAAGATGGGTTCCCTGATTGACGCGAAGATGATTTCGCAGTCCAGTCGCATCCTGTTTGTCGACGACGGGTCCCAAGACCATACCTGGCAGGTCATTGAAGGTCTCCACCGTGATAATCCCACGCTTTTCCATGGCATCAGGCTTGCCCAACCGCGGTCACCAGAACGCACTTCTGGCGGGTCTCATGACCGCCCTCGAACAAGGCTGCGACGTTGCCGCAAGTATGGATGCCGATTTGCAAGATGACGTCGACGCCCTCGACCGCATGCTCGATGAGCATGCCAAAGGCGCGCAAATCGTTTACGGCGTGCGATCCAGCCGCGACAAGGACACTTGGTTCAAACGCACCACCGCCGAGGCTTTTTACTCCGTCCAGGCATGGATGGGAGCCGAGACCATCCGAGACCACGCGGACTACAGGCTCATGGACCGTCAAGCCTTGGAAGCACTTTCCCAATATCACGAGGTCAATCTATTCCTGCGCGGTATCGTTCCCGACTTGGGATTCACCACCGCCGTTGTGGAATACAAGCGTGGCGAACGCGCCGCCGGCGAGAGTAAGTATCCGTTGAAGAAAATGATCTCCTTCGCCATCCAAGGCATCACCAGCTTTTCCGCCAAACCCCTCAAATTTGTCACTGGCGCGGGATTGCTGTCCACCCTCGCCGGAATCGTCATGCTTGTTTACACACTCATATCACTTTTCACCGGCAACTCCACCGCAGGATGGGCATCCATCATGTGCAGTCTCTGGCTTATCGGCGGTATGCTCATGCTCAGCCTTGGCGTCCTTGGCGAATACATCGGCAAAATCTACCTCGAAACCAAACACAGGCCAAGATACAACATTCAACAAAGACTATAAATGACACCGCTCTGTGCAGCTCACAGATGCACATTCCCATCATCAATCGCAACAAGCACAGACGATTCGACATCTACGCCACACGAAACCAAGAAAACAGCCATGGAACAACAACCGAACGCACAACACGAATCCGCAGCGATACATCCCTTTAAGAACGCCAACACCACCCAATTCCCTCATCTCATCAAGTTCCTTACACGCAAATGGAACATCCTCACATGTCTGTTCATCGCGTTCATTCCGGTGTTGCTCATCTGCATATTTGCGATGCCGGCCTTTTCCACAATTGATGACGCCATACAGGCCATGTACCCGGAAGGCGTCTATTACGAGCAAACGTCATACCTCATGCTGTATACGCTCGCCCCCATCAGCGTACCTCTCGGAATACTAGGCAAGATATTCCCCAGTTTGCCGGTGTTCGCACTCTGCCAGTTGCTGCTCATAGTTCTCTCCACTGCAGCGATGCTCCATCTCGTATCCAAAGGAACCGACAGACCATCCATCAGAGTTTCCCACACGGCCATGCTCATAGCATGCGAGTCGTTCTTGACCACATACTTGAACTACACAGCCGTTGCCTTTGTCGTCACGGCATCCGGTCTTTCGTTGCTCGTCGTCAACGCGCTCAGCAAGCAAATACCGCATATAACGGGACAAGACGTTGCGGGTTTCTTCCTGGTCTTCCTAGGTACGAGCCTACGCCCCGAATCCGGATTCGCCACCTTCATCTTGTTCGTTCCCTTTATAATCTGGGTGCTCATCCACGAACGACATATGCCTTCCATTCTTCGAGGTATTGCCGCCGGCATCGCCGCAATCCTCGCATATGCAATCGGTATGGCCGCTTACCTCATCACGCCTGGATGGCAGCAACTTCCACGTGCGCTTAAGATCGGTCGTGCCATCACTGATACACAATCCGTCGATGCGAATACCATTCAAACCGTTGCCCCCAATCTCAGCAATAATGATGTCGATATGCTTTACGCCTAGTGGTTCGGCGATAAAAGTGTATTCAGCCTTGATACCTTCCAGAAAATCTCGGCCTTCGTACAGGAATACTCGCTATCCAACATTCTGCTCATTGACAAACGCAATCTTTTGCTCACGGTCATGGCGATTATTTCGCTTTCCCTGCTTGCCGCATTCATATCGCTCAATATGACCCGATTCGTCCGCTCAGTCGTCATTCTGCAGACAGGCATCATCCTTTGCGTCATAGCCACTCTTCTTGCTCTTGCGCTGCGCAATCGTATGTTCGATCGGGTCACTTTCTCACTCGATATCATCGCTCTGTACGCCCTTCTCACTGCCTCATACAGCTTTGCCGACAAGCCGACTCAGGCAACGACACCAGCACGGCGGAACATCACATCATCGAGACGGTTGCCGTCATTTTTTACCGTTCTGCTCAGCGTCATCTGCATCGTCTTAGCCTTTGCATTTCCCGTCAACCACGCTGAAAGCATCAAAGCAGATGCAGACGAAACATCCATCATCCAAGACAATATCCGACAATATGCGTCAAGTCACCCTGAACAGATCTTCATCCTTAACGTTGTTTGCGATGAAGCTTACGTGAAAAGCCACAGCGTATTCGAAACTTTCAAAACTTGCCGATACGAAGACAACACCATCCCCCGCGGTGGTTGGGAGATATTCGCCGCACCCGACGACTATATTCTCGACAAACACGATCTTGATAAGGATCATCGGTATGGCAACCTCATTAATCGTTCTGATGTTCGACTCATTGGAGATAAGAGCACAGCCAACAGAATGCTGACATTCCTCCGTGAACATTATGATTCGAACGTCACCTTGACGAAAGAGGCCTCCCTTACCGATAACGACGATTCCAATAATTCCATCGGTGTATACCGGTACAGCAAAATCGGTGTATACCGGTACAGCAAAATCGGTGTATACCGGTACAGCAAAACTGCCAACGGGCAATGAACCAAACTTCGTAACATGAAGGGTAAGGCGACACAACGAGGTCCGAATTCTTGCGTATTTCGGGCCTTGTTTTTCGATGAGAGGCCACGCCTGAAAATTGCGGGTCTTGGAACATGCCCGCCCATGGCACGACGAAGGTAAAATCCTACCTGGTCATGACTCCCGTCTTAGCGATGGAACCCAGCCAATTCAATGATGGTTTCGGATGGCGCTCAAAGGTCTCCTTGTCCTAGCCGATCAGGCCGAACGTCGGTGTGAATGGGCCCCCATCCGTAATTATCAAGCAGGGACCAATGAAGGTAGCCTCGCACATCGATACCATCGGCCATCGCATCATGCATGCCGATGAGGGCGCCAAGGGTATAGTCAACCCTTCGACTGTCATCCGCCGTAGCAATACCATTCTCGGTGACAGAATCTCACGTGCCCTCTTGTGGGCTTCAATGAGCGCCGGGAATACCCGGATCAGGAGCCGGTAACGAAGAATAGAGCGATAATCGGTCCAAACCAATAACGACTGGCGACTACAGTGAGTAACTGGTCTTGGAAATACAAGCTACGCATAGACGATTCATGAGTAATAATTCGTTGAAAGCGACATTTCCCAGACTACGGCAGTCTTTCGTGATGCACATGCATCACAGGAATGCAGGGTATAGAGGAAGCGACTCACCACGTTGGCCAAGGAGCTTATATGAATGTCATGATATGTCCGCGTTGCGGGAGCAACGAGTTTATTCAGCACGGCAGCAGATTTATCTGCAGTTACTGCCGTACCGCCTGCAATGATGTCTTACCCAAAGAATCAGGAACGGTGATTGGCGTGAAGAGCGACGTCGAAAGGCTACTCGCAAAATGTCGCACCGATCCGAAACATGCCGCACGCTACGCGAGTCTTGTACTTGACATTGACCCAGGAAACGAAGAGGCCTTGCGTTATTTCTAGACCCCTCCGAATATAGTCGGAACAAGAATCAACCGTCTTTCAAAGGAGATAGATCATGGAGCTGAAGACACTTTCCAAGCAGTACAACTTCGATCTGGCTGAGTTTACCGAATATCTGTCCTCACATAATTACCCAATCACTAAAGCATCATTGTTTAGAGGCGCCGAGATAGACGACTCGTACATTTCCAAAGCAGTGTCATCGTTCAAACAATTCCTATCTGAGGAAGAGGAACGCAAGGCTAAGGAAAAAGCCGAGGAAGAGGAAGCAAAACGTGAGGCCGAGGAAGAGGCCAAGCTGGAAGCCGCGAGGAAGAAGAACGCTATGGCTCAAATGCTCATCACCTCTGGCTTCAACTTCGATGGATACACAATCAAGAAATATTCCGGCTATATCTCGGGCGATGATGTAATACAGATCGATCGTGGTAGGGGCGGCATTTTCTTTGACGGTGCAACTAATGTCGGCGACGCATTGAGCGCATCACTAGTGCAGATTCGCAGGAATGCACTTAACGAACTCAAGGAAGCAGCCTATGATTTGGGCTGCAACGCAGTTATCGGCGTGGACTTCGATTACATAACTCTCGACCCAGAAACTGTCGGATCGAACGGTGGCACATTATATCTGCCTTACGTATTCTGCGTCACCGCCAACGGCAATGCCGTGATTATCGAAAAAGACTAGTGTACTACTAAAAGCACATAGGGGAAAGGCCCATCGATGGCATTCATCAAAGCTTTTTCGGGAGCGTTGAGTGGATCTTTTGCTGACCAATGGTTCGATTTCTTGACTTTGCCCGACGGATTGTCGCCCACGGTTGCCTTATGCAAGGCGGTACATTCCAGCGCCAACCATGCGCACAGCTCGAATACAAAGGCGAGCGAGTGCGTGATTACGAACGGGTCACTTATCCTCGTTCCGGAGGGATATGCACTCGTCACGCTTGAAAATGGACTGGTGACTGGATACATTGATGAACCGGGAGGATATGTTTGGCATTCAGACAATCCCCAATCCAAAAGCTTCTTTGCAGAATCTACGTCTAGAGAATCATTCCTTGCACAGACCTGGAATCGTTTTATGTTCGGAGGCATTCCAGGAGTCTCACAAATTGCCATATATGTCAACATGAAGGAAATTCCCAACAATCGTTTTGGCACCGCAAACTCGGTCTATTGGGATGATTCATATTTGCGCACACAAGTTGGCGCAAGCGCCAGAGGTTCCTATACCCTGCATATCACAGATCCGATTTTGTTCCTGAAAAGGTTTGTCCCAGCCTCTTACTACTCATTCAACCCGTCGACAGCCGCTTTCGACTTTGCGGATATCAACAATGAGGCGGCAACACAACTATTCAACGAAGTCGTGGCATCATTGTCCACCGCTTTTAGCACATACGCTAATTCCGAACAGACTGGCGGAAGGATCACGCGCCTCCAAGGAGATGCGACTGGATTCGCAAACGCTCTTTCCAAAGCAGTAGAGGATAACTATCAATGGAAGAAGGACCGTGGCCTGCAAATCGTCAAGGCCGCACTTATCGCAATCGATTATGACGCTCCCACTAAAGAGCTACTCGCGAAGGTTCAACGCGCTGACGCTCTTCAAGGTTCACGCAGTCTGTCGAATCTTCAGGCATCCTTCGCACAGGGAATTCAATCTGCCGGCGACAATCCGGACGGCGGCGTCGAAAGAATGGCCTTCATGGGCATGGCCGTAAATGGAATGAGTCCAAGTATCACCTCATTAAGTCAATTAGGATTTACAGGCCAAACTTCGATGGAATCTAACCCCTTTGAACAACTCGAGAAATTTAAATCCTTGTTCGATAAAGGAGTCATTAGTCATGAAGAATTCGATGTTGTAAAGAAAAGGATTCTTGGTATTTAACACGTTGCATGATTATCGATCATAGAAACTAAACAGCCTATTCGTAATCCTTTTAAGTTGAATGAATTCAATACAATATAGATAGCGCCAGAAATTAACTGCATGACTTTCCTCAAGAAACTCCCCCAATCTCATACCTAGAAGAAGAAATTAATGAATATTGAATATGCATGCGCTATTACCATTCTTTCATCAATCGCTATGTGGGCCTGCTTCCGATTAATCGAAAGACATGAGACCACGCCACGTGCCAATTCCTATATGGCACTTTCCCAAGTGATTGCTGGAGAAGGTAGTGGGTTCGTTCGTTTTCTGATACTTCGAGGATTCCCACCTCTTATCGTTCTCATTGGTGAAACGTCAATTCTTGCTAAATTAGGGGCTTCTGCCAATCAATGCCTGTTCTGTCCATTCGTATCGGCTCTGATCTATGTTTTGCTGACATATCTTCCCTCATTTATTCGTGGCTTTACCTTTGGAGAGAAATTTCTTAGCGCAATATTAATTCTTACTTATCCATGCATCGCCGTATTTATAGGGGTCATATCTCGATATGTTGATTTCTCCAGATTCGCTCCTTCAAATCTCCAAACGCTAATTGATGGAATTTGGCAAACTTTTCTTGTCTCTATAGTCATAATTACTTTTTATGAGATGCTTCGAAATTATCCCGATGAAAGATATATAAAACAAGATGAATTACATGACAGAAAAGTACAAATCGTTAAAAGAGAATTAGCGCTTATACTTTGTAGGTTTAAGGAAGTAATCATTACGACATGTGCAAATTACGACACATCCCCCTCCTTATTACTTTCAATCCTGATTTACGAGGATCTAAATAGACCACAATGGATACGTCTGATTGAAAATATTCTTGTTCGACTCCCCGGAGCGAAACTTACAGTAGGAATTGCCCAAGTAACATCCACTTTCCCCTTAAGCGATGTCGAGAGTATCGACTTAGCTTCTGCTCAACTACGATACACCAATAATCTCACTACTACCCAGATGATTAGAACAATACGTCAATATAATCCGTCAGATAAATACGTTGCATCAATATTGGAAATTAAAGGAATAGTTGAAGACACAATTTAACCAGAAATATTCAGATAATATTCAATCACTCAGCTTTACAGGTCAAGTACCAGCTGCCGACTCCTCCAAAAGGCAAATATCTATCGGAAAATGTCGATGTAATGTTTCAGGGTACTTACGAACCGATTCGTTATTCTGCCGCATCTGGAGACATGCAACAATCAAGGAGTCGATGACAGCGACAACGGCGAATACACATATTCGCCAATATGCTCAAATCCATAGTCACGACCTTCTTTGTGACTAACTAGGCACAATTAAACGGTCTGATTTTGAAAATGATATCAGCAGTGAAGAAACCTATAGAAATATCATCAATATGGCACTCGCCCCAAGATGTAATCGATTCTCGAATCACAGCAATCAGAACGGATGAAATCCCTAACTTGATTCTTTCTTTTTTGCTTTCACGATGTTTTTCTAATTGTCTCTTCTTCAATGGCCGAGGGAGGCTGGTTCGTTCCGCCGACAAAACCTTGATGCGGATCCGTTGGTGCCCGGAGATTCGCATGCTTTCAGGTTGGCCAGTTCACTTCCGGGAAGCCCTTGTCCCGACCGAGAGTCAGGACGTCGGAGTCCATGCAAGAGCAATTCGCCACCCCAGACGACTCTTTCCGACAAAATCCAAACATCCTAGAATTCGAACAATTGTTCGATGCCCTGTGGTATCCTTACATCATCAACCCGTTCAAGGAGGACCGCGATGATTCCCCTCTCCACAGACAGCCGCTGCACTCAAGGTCGTCCAGTACGGTACTCATGGGCCGGCGAAAGCACAGTCCGATCCGACGCGTACACGACGGATATCGTAACCGCCATCGCGGAACGCTTCGCCTCAGAGGCGGCAAACCAGGAACTCATGCAAGGAGAAATCGAATCCAAACATTTCAGAAAATATAAGAGTAAGCTCAAGGCGTTCCTCGAAAACAAACTCAACCGCCTGCAGGAAGGCAAGCTAACCCCTGGCAGCGAAGTCATACCCGTCAAACGAGCAAGACGGGACGCACGCATATTCGAGCTACGTTGGCATCATGAAACAACGATCCACAGATCAGCAAAAACCCAGATACGACATTATGTGGGAGAGCCACCGGAAATAGAAGACACCGTCTTCGGGCTTGTCATACATCTCAAGGACATATCAGGGACAGAAACCGAAATCACTGAAAAGCAAAACGAACAGATCGACAAGTCTCTGAACCTATATTCGAAGCATTCAGCCAACGGCTGGAAGCTTAATTAGCATGTCGAGGTTGCTGTTGATATTACTATAAGTAATATCAACAGCAGGAGAAGAACTATGGACGAACAATTTTCCTATGACTACGGAGAGCTCGCCTTCGATTTGTACCAGGCAGCAGACGAACTTCTCGACGACTTAGTCACTATGAGAAAACATCGCGGCATGACACAGTCTCAGCTGGCCGACGAAATGGGAGTCAGCCAGTCCTACATCTCCCAGATCGAAAACGGACAGAAGCAACTCGTTTCTCTCCTCACCGACTATGCGCAGGAGGTCGGAGCACGCATCAGGTACGTCGTCGAACCCGCGGAGAAGAAGCCAAAAGGTAATCGGCATTACGTCACTGGACAAGTCACGGGCCAGGCAAAGGCATTCGTGGAGTGGCAGAATGGGGATCGCTCATCCGAAGACGCTCCCATTCAAGTAAAACTACCTCTGCATGGCGGCAGTGTTCCACGTAGCTTCTTTGTCGACTCTCGATCTATTTCAATCCACAGCTTCACACCCAGCCAAATCCCTACAATGCAAATGGAATCAGCCCGATGAACGTCAGCAACATCACCTTAATCAGCCAGTCCAGCGAACGCGACTTCACACAGAATCCACCAGAAGATTCTGCAACCAATCTCAGTTTCGGATTCAATCTGGCACCAAGCGACGGCAAACCATGGCCATACGAAATATCTTTGCATTCCGAAGTCTCCGCAAAAGACGGTGATCCGGGAAAAGCCGACATCCCTCTTCTATTCCGTTCCGACCTTCAGTACGCTATCCAGTTCGATACCCCCATTGAAGAAAAGGAAATACCGTATGCACTTTCAGCGGCATGGCCGTATGTCAGGGAAGGACTGATCCGACAACTCCAAGAGCATGGCATCCCCTCCGCACCGCTCGTGCCGATTTCAATCACCGTTTCAACAGAGGAAACAGAATGAGACCATGCAACGGGATTGTGAACTACGTCCCGTTTGTTGGGCGTTGCCTATTAGCGATACAGGATCTAGGCCTGCGAGGAACATGTTCCGGATCCCTCCCGGAGTGTGCCCTTCAAGCCGTTTCCGGCGGTCTGTAGTCCAACGGCCGATGCAGGCGCTTCGAGTTTCGCCACGAGATCCACCGAAACGTCGCCATACACAATCGAAATGGACAGTGAGGTGGGGTGAGATTCCCGCTTACAATAGAAATTGCACCCCACCTCACTTGCCATCGAAATCAGTCAGCCTCCTTTGCCAAGGAACCGACAACCGCACCCTCCTGCATAGCAGGAACACCAGCACTGATCTTGGAGGCGAGGCCGAGGCTCTTCCGTTTGGTGGTCTGATTTTTCTTGGCAGAAGCAACCTCAAAGAGCTCATCGACGTGAGCTTTTTCCTCATCACTGATGCGATTACGCGTCACAAGGGAAACGACGATATATACCACCAAGTTGACGATCAAACCGACCACACCGGACGTCAGACTCCCCAACGCCGGAATATCGTCCGGGAAGATGACTGTCAGAATTGCAGCAATTCCAAAGCCGGAGATCATGCCAGACAGCGCACCATATTTGTTTCCGAATTTGAAGAAAATTCCCAAGAATAAGGGCACGGCAATCTGCACGATTCCCTGATAGGAAAGCTGAGCGAGGAGCTGCAGTCGGGACATGCCATTTGTAAAGTATGCGAGTACCGCAGAGACTAGCACGAACACCACCATGCAGCACTTTGAGAAAATGGTCTTCTGCCGATCGCTAAGGCTCATTCGGCTACCGATGATGTCATTGGCAATCTGGGTACCTGCAGCTTGGACGCTACCATCGATATGGCCGATGGAACCAGCGAAAATCATCACCAGACCCAAGCCAAGCAACCAAGTTCCACCATACTGATTCAGCAAGGTGGTCCAACCGGACTGCGGATTTGCAGCCACTTCAGGAATATGGGCCGCGGCAAGCATGGTCAGGGTCAAAAGCGCATAAAACACACCAGCAATGACAATTGCGTAGTTCGTGGATTTCTTTACCGACCGGATGTCTTTAGCCGTGTAAATACGTACGAAACTCATTGGCCAGCACAATGCACCGACGACACCGGTAAAAATCTGGCAGAAAAGATACATGGGACCGTAGGAGCCACCATCGCCAGGAACCTTCAGAAGATTATCGGACATATGGGAAAGCATGCTCCAGTTTGCCGGAGAACTCGGGGAGACCAAGAGGAAGACACATACGATCGCCGCCAGCACATAAGCGAACAGACCTTGGTACATGTCAGTGTAGATCAGTCCTCGCATACCCATCTGAACGGTCCAGATCTGTCGAATCATAATGACAATCAGACCCGCAATCAGACATACAGGAAGAGCCCAGCTACCGTTGGATGCGATGTGGAACACCGTTGCTAGTGCCTGCATGCCAAGGATGGTCCAGGGAAGAATCGCAATAGCGCCAATGATGGAACACACCACACCGACGGGCTTGGACATGTAACGCAGTCTCATCAAATCCGGTTGAGTGACGAGGTTGTATTTCTTTCCCCATCTCCAGGCACGAGTGGCGATGAAATACATGAACGATAGACCCAGAGTCGAATAGGCAAGTCCATAGAAACCAAATACACCGGATGCGACGCTGATACCTGCGAATGAAATGAACACTGTGCCCGGCCACCAAGAATTAACGTAGCACATGGCAACGTACCAAGGGCCGAATGAACGACCCGCGACGGCATAATCATCGAACGAGCGGGTACGCTTCAACGTAATGTACAAAATCGCTATGATTCCCACGAAGAATAGGGCAATCATTCCAAGCATGATGGCCATGGTCACTCACCTTCCTTATTGCTACCGGTCATTTCCGGGTCAACTTCGCCGCGTACACTTTCCATCCAATAGAAGAGGAACATCACTGCGGTGAGGAAAATAAAATCGAAGAGCCAATACCAAATCGACATGGGGACTCCTAGGAATAAAGCGGTCTGACCACTTCCCCAGAAGTACAAAGGTGGAAGAATGGCAAACGCAAGAGGGATTACGTATAGCACCACGAAGATTACATCCTTCGTAGTTGAAGACATGTTTCTGATTGCTTCTTTCATTTGACTGCTCCTTTCATTGACTTTTTTGGTTATGGGAAATCGCTTGCCTCTGGTTTGAGGAACGATTCGAACTAAGTATTTTTCTGATTAATCTGCTTGTTCCTTTGAGCTTTTGTTAGATGTTTGCCTTCACTTGATCCCAATCGAGCTCGCTCCGGTAGGTGTAGGCTCTCATGAGTTTCCAGATTCCGTATTTCCAGTAATCAAATGCGACATCGCGCACAGCCGAGGCTATGACACCCCACAAGCCCCATTTGATGTCACCTATCACTCTGGAGGCCTGAATACGGCTGAGTCTGTCGGTGGTGATGGTTCCAAGGTATTCTTCGATCAGAGGCATCGAGTCCTTGCTGTCATAGAACATCTCAGAGAGCCATAGAGCAAGTTCGCAGCTCGATTCATTGTTGCCGCAGAATTCAAAGTCAATGATCTTCATAGTGCCGTCTTTAACCATGAAGTTTCCCGGCATTGGATCGTTGTGGCAAGGCACGATGTCCAACCCTGAAGCCATGAACCTTGCCTTGACGTCCTTATAGTCGTCAATGAGTTCCAGAACCCATGCAGGCAGGTCTATGTTGAGCTCCCTCACTTGGGCCAGATGCTGGTCTATCTGCTCGAACAGCGTATTCGTGTGGTCAAACGGCTGGCTTTCATGCAGTTTCCTGTAGATATCCATCACTTGCATGCCTTGTTCCAAGGTGCGCAACGTGGTGGTCGTGCATGTGTCGTAACCTTCGAGGAATTCGGTGATTTCAACGCCGTTATCCGGATCAAATTCATACACCTTCGCACCGATTCCCAATTCGGATGCCTTCTGCGTTCCGGCATCACCGGCGCTACGGTCAATAAATCCGGTGCCGACACCGGGAACCTTTAGGAAATAGGTGGTTCCGTGATTGTCCCGGGCATACCAGTTCTCGTTATTGAGGCCTCCTGAAAGCGGTTTGATATAGATCGACTTATCTTGCCAGATTCCGGCCTCGTTCACTGCATCCGTCACCGTCTGCGGAACGATTACGAATTCATCATGACTGATTCGACCTTCTATAACAGTGTTTCCCATTTGGATCACTCCCTTCGCTGCGCCTTACAATCTTTCAAGCCATGCCGCAGGGCCGAATGGCAGGACCATCTGATTCCGAGCTTTCGTTAGGCGCCAAAGTCCGTATTTGGCGAAATCTATTTCCGGCGTTTCCGTTGTTGCGCTACGCCACAGCCCGATAAGAGCCCAATACAGATCCCCTAAAATGCCGAACACCTGTGCTACCGGCAGTGTTGATGCCGGTAGTCCCAATCCTGTAATCAGCTGCGCCGGAGTGCCGCAGAAAGGCCCGACTTCCGCCAGAACGGATCCAGCCTCCTCAAGTGGGTCCATGACACCGGAAACAGTCCACCCTGTAAGCATCGGCATGCTTACATTCCCCGCTTCGGGCGAAGGATCGATGAGAATGTTCGAAGCCGCACCATCTCCATGGCATGGAACCGCCGGTTCGTGGAATTCATCAACTCTTTTGATGAATGGATCGAGCTGCTTCAACAGTGCATCGACCTCTCTAGGCAACGTTTTCCCAGTATGCATATACAGGTCACGCATGCCGTACACGTCTTCAACCAGGTCTCTTTTCGTAACTCCTTTGATAGATTCTCCCGAAAGCTCGTGAATGCGGCGATGCTGTTCGAGAACAGACCAAAGCACATAAGGATTTCTGAGTTCGTCGAGCTTCGCGTTCCTCCAGTTCTTTGGAGTCCTCTCCATGATGATCGTCTGACCATCGATAGCCAGAATTTTCGGTGATATTCCCAAGGAACCAGCGGCCTTCATCATCGTTGCGATGCTTTCGAACGGGGATGAGTAGGGGCGACTCTCCTGAGTGAACACCCTTCGGAAAACGGCATTTCCCGATGAATCCGTGCCCTCGGTAAAAATACCGTCACCACCGACCCAGCTGGGGGAGATGTCCGTCTTTTCAATGTCACCCCAGTTCCATTCGCCATAGTTGTCAGCAACCATATTCAGGCACCCCCTCAAAATGCGGATAGTTGATTGTTTCCGGTCTGCTTTGCTCCAAAGCGCCCGCGATGGCTAGGGCGCCGGCATCATCGAATCTCTTTGCAACAATCTGTATGCCCACGGGAAGCTTCGATGTCTGATCCACTCCCTCGCAATACACGGCTGCCGGTTGACAGGTTTGGTTGAACCATGCCGTGAATTGCGTATGGTGCAGCAATTGCTCATCATCCCCAGGGCCGGGAATGTCCGCGTTGAATCCGACGACGGGAATAACCGGACTGATGAGGTAGTCGAACCGCTTCGTCTCATCGATCACATGGCATGCCGTGCTCAGCACTCCGTTCATGGCATCCTCGTAATCGGCCATGCTGAGCTCGGCCGCCTCTTTGACCCATTCGGCAACGTAATCAAGAACGGCTTCAGGATGCCGAGAAGATCTGATTTCCGCCGCTGCATGGGCTTTGAACACTCGATCCGCATTGGAGAAATCCCCATCGGTCAGATCAAGAGACAGTGGTTCCACCTGACAACCCATTTGTGCAAGACGCTCCGAAGCCCTGACGACAAAGCTCGATACAACGGGATCCAAAGATGCCCCCATATCAAGCAGAAGGCCCACTTTGGGCTTTCGCGCGAGAATATCACCTACCTGTTTGGCTTCAAATGCGCCGGGAAGACTCCAGGGGTCGCTTTCGGAAGAGGTTCCCACAACGGCAAGCACCTGTTCGACATCGGAGATGCTTCTCGACAATATTCCAGAGGAACGCATCACGCTTGCTGGAGAATAGGCGATTCTTTCCTGAGTAGGCTTGATAGCCGCAAGGCCACAATGGCCGGCAGGCAAACGTACCGAACCTGCGATATCCGTTCCCAAACCGAATGCGGCCAGTCCACTCGCCAGAGATGCTCCTACACCTGAGCTAGATCCACCTGGGCTTTTACTCAGATTCCAAGGATTACGAACGATTCCGAATTGAGAAGCGGTATCAGCTCTCAATTCGGAATCGTTCGTAATCCTTGGGATCTGAGAAAATCGGAACGGAACGTGCTTTAGCCGATAAGCTCGGAATCACACGATCAGCCCTTCGACCAGCCTTATCAACCATGGAGTGCAACCATGAGATAACGCGCCGAATCGGACGTAACGGCGGCATCATCGTCACTGATGGAAAACTGATAAGGAACATCAACACCATAGAATCGCTTCCAGAAATCGCGCGAAGACAAGGCTTTTTACTTGAAAGCAAGGTAGCGACTTCCAATATGTCCGTTGCCGGACCAATGGACATCAGACAACTTCAGTTGGATGAAGATAGCTCGGTAATACGAATAAACCGTCTGCGCTTCCTTGACGGCGAGCCTTTCTGTTTGGAACAGACTACACTGCCGGCGGCGCTATTCCCCCATCTTCTGATGGATGATTCGTATGCGAAATCGCTATATGGAACATTCCATTCGCGTTACGGCATAGACGTCGTGTCGTCAGATGAGGTACTTGAAGTCGTCGATGCCGATTTCAGCCATGCATCGTTGCTCAGCCAACCTGAAGGTGCTCCGCTCGTCAAGGTTCAACGGATCGCTTCGGATGCGCTAGGCCGCATCGTAGAAAAATCAGAAGATCTTTTCGTCGCTTCCAAAATCAGATTCACCATGCACTCAACTGGATATGTCAGGCTTTCCGCAGCAGCTCAAAAGGCTGATTCTCAGAACACAATGTAAACCATTGAGGTAGGGATTTCGACGAACGTATCTGACTGAGTACTTGTAGCGTTTGATGCTAGTGGCGGGCCGAGTGGAAGCCACCGGTCTGCCGGCTGGGTCTCTCGAGCATGGTTTGTCCGTGTCGTTGCCTTATGCTGCATTTGCCCGCATCAACCCATATGGTGTTACGCACCATACAGTCGAGGATGACGTCAGTGACAATGTCGCCACCGAGTTGTTTGCGCCATTCCTTGGTAGCGAGCTGGGTGGTGAACGCGGCGCAGTCGGGCCCGCGATTCAGGTCGCCCATTGCTCACAACACTGACGGTTCCATTAGCTTCCACACGGTCTTGCCTGGTAAGTCGGCCTCGTTCATCACTTATTGGATGTCGTCGCCGGCAGAAGCCCGTACTTGCAGAGCCTTGACGTACTGTACCGGATTCCGAACGCGCTCAAGCCAATCCTCACAGACCTGCGCTGGCACAGACATGTACATAGGGTGGGAATACCAGTTGCGTGCCCATGCGAGCGACCATCGGCCTGTACCTTCTCCCATACGCCCGATTCGCCATTGCTTTGCACACGTCACCCGGCATAATCCCGTCCCCGCACGGATGCCCAATAACGTCGGCCTTGAGGCTGTCACATGCTAGTCGAGATTGAAGCCGCCGAATTATTCGTATATCGCCACATGACCATGCAGTCATGAGTTTCGGCCCTACAAATCCTGGTCACGCAGACTTAGAACTAGCTTCGCCTATATTTTCCGTATCATTGAAGATGGTTCCCTCCACCGCACGTCTCTCACATAGTGAAAGGAGCCTGACTGACAGCACCACAAACAGTCCCCAATTACACTCAAAAGAATCAAATACACGCAGTGAAGAGCAAATTCGAGCGAAGGGATGCCGGTTCTGATATCGTTAGGATGCTTAAGGATATATTACGCTTCCCTCGCACTTGCCTATCGTAATCAACGACTGGTTTCGATTCAAGAACGCTATTTGATATCAAGCCACCACGTAGGTCATCCAGAGGAGTACGTAATGCACCAATCCTTGAATAATTCTTTCCCACTAATGCATCGAGCACCACATGCTTCGCATTGACGGACTCAGCGGCTCTCCATTAAATACTTCTCTTGGAACGACCTAGCTTTTTGCAGCTAAGAAGATTAACCCCCGTGCATCATATGCACGAGAGTAAGTCATAGACATATTCCTTGATAACCCGGATTGCCAACTAGAGTACGCATCTTGAAGCGAAACAACACTCAAATGTACTGTCTATGCCGATCCAAGCAACGGTAGCGCTGATAAAGAGAGTTTTCCATGGTTCATGTGTTATTTTAATCTGCAAACCTTTCAAGATACGCACCGCATCGAAACATCTATAAAAACCTAGGAGACACCCTTGAGAGGACGCCCTTGGAAATCAGTTCTTCTGATTCGACACGAGCATAATCTCACCATCGGCGATGCTCTTCAAATGCCGACCGTACGGGCTCTCGCCATAGCGCTCCGCGGACTCCATGAGCTGCTCGCGGGTGATACAGCCGTTTCTCGAAGGTGATCTCCTCCACGATTGCGATAGGCAGACCCTGCGCACGCTGCACGGTACGCACGAACTTCCCCGCCTCGAACAAGCTGTCCATCGTATCAGTATCCAGCCACGCATAGTCACGTCCCGGAGTACGTACATTCAACGCACCAGCCTCCAGATAAATGCGGTTCAGATCCGTAATCTCCAATTCGCCACTGGCCGAAAGCCTTACTCACTTGGCTTCATCTGCTTCGCCAACTCGACCACACGCTCGCCATAGAAGCACAGACCCACCACCACCATCCACCCCCAAGCCCCTCTCAAACTTCCCCCATCCCATCATGCGCGCAATTGTGAAGACTATGGTGCAATCAAGCATGAAATCCCTGCAAATATGGCATTATATAGTAAATGGCAAATGGACACCAGGTGCCCAGCCGATGGTAGTTTCATGAGGTTGGTGTAAATACACCATTCCGAACACAAGAAACAAGCAGGTACATATGGCACTCACAGATGGCAAGACATGGGACAACAATGGAAGTCACAGCAAGGATTACTATGCTACAGGTAATGATGCAGCTGTATCCAGCAGACAAATTATTGTCGATGCTACGCCCAACTGTGCCATTATCAACAAAGAATAATCACAGCAGCAAACATAATTTTGGTGTACGCATTTCAGACACTGCATCTTTCTTATGTCCCTAATAGATTTTATCTTCTATATGGTCTTTCAATAGAATGAGGCATGTCGCATATAGAGATGGGAAGAAGTACATGAAATCACTTGCGTTAAAGGATTCAATATATAAAACAGAATTAAGCCATATAATCGTAATACTTGGCTTCATAATTCTCTTATGTAACAAATATGCCAATTTACTTGATATAGATTCACTTCACTTCATGAGCGGATCCATCACCTCACTTTTGGGCATCATGATGATTGCCTGCATCATGCTATTTCAAAGAAAGTCGCTTCTTTATACAATCATTTTTTTACTTTCCCTGTATTCTTGGTCACTGACCAAGGATACAACTCTGGTAGCGCTCGTCCTCTTTGCCGCCACGAGCAAAATCTTAAAGGACAGATTGCTGAAGGTGTATCTGACAATGCAGTCTACAGTTTTGGTATCTTGTATAATTTTATATTTCCTGTCTCTGTATTTCAAAATGCTAAATGTCAACCTATACACTACAGGAAATAGAATCAGATATACTTTTTTCTTTCTGCAACCAAATAATTTTGGAATTCAATTTGCATTTACAATCATATGCTTTATTTTTATTAGCAAGCTACCTCTCGCTGCCTCGATTTCGATTTTACTTTTTTCAAGTCTATTCCTCTATGTTTTTCCCAACTGCATCACTGGATGCATGATGCTCATCATATATGCCCTCTTAATCCTATGTTTTAATAAAATTGATTTTCTTAAAAAGGAATTATTGCACTCTACTCCATATTTCATCATAGCTATGGGGATTCTTATTTTCGGTCTTTATTTTACCGGAAAAGCCAGTCTCGTGGGTAAGATTATCTCAGGCACTTTTTCATATAGATTTATTGGCTCCGTAATGGCAATTCGTCTCTATGGTGTAAATTTGACGGGACATTATCTGGATAAATTAGGCGAAGTACTCTTCGTGGATGGTCAATGGGGTACTTTTTGGCTCGATTTCGCTTACATTAGAGTCCTTGTTGAGTTCGGCATAATCGGCGCCTCAATCTTTGCTTTTATTATAATTTATTCGATTCGTTTTTTGATTCGACATCAGAACTATGAGCATCTTATCCTCCTTATAGTTGTTCTCTTTTATGGTTTATCAGAATGGGGAGCTTTCTCAGCCTTAACAGCTTTCCCACTTCTGTACACCGTTATTCCGTCTTCAAGAATCATCTTATGTCAGAAGAATAATAGCTTCAAAGGAGTTGCACACTTTAGTCCATCTCCTTTCCTGAATCGAGAATCGACTCATCTGCTATAAGCACTGCTCCACTTTCTGGAAGGAATGAGTGGGAATTGACTATGCATCACAATTCACGTATTCATTTAATAAAATGGATTTTCCACATTTCAAACCAGCAATTTCCTCTTGTGATAGGAAATTCTCACTTAAGACTCGGCAAGGAAAACTTGCTGTAGACATAACCATGGCCAGACCTGATTAAGGATTACGAATGCTTTCCAAGGGACTGAACAAAAAGTCTCGTATGTGTAGTCCAGAAGAGAGAGCGTACGGTGGAATTGCATTCCATCACTGCAATATCCACAGGGCAGAGATGGCCGGCACCTTATTTATCTTGGACGACGGTTGTAGCGATGCCCGTCAAGCCTAAGAGAAGAGATGTCGGCCAAACGATTCGACTACACCCGACGTGTTCGTTCAAATCAACGAATCTGCTGCCAGATAACCGCACCGAACAACTGCCGCTATATGTCGTTTACTGTGTCCGAACGCTGATGCTACAGTTCCTATGAGGACAAGATCGTGCCACGCCAGAGCAATCTGATTAGGCAGGACCTCCACTCCCGAGTACTAAATAAGAATGTCAGGATGAAAAACGAACCGTCTATCTAGTGAAATGGCGAAGAACGCATCCTCGAGAAAATGTTCGATCTGATTAATGAATAATTCGATGACCCAGCCATAAGCACCCCCTGGTTGGGATGGGCCCAGTACAGTATCAGATTAAGGCAAGGAACGCTAGCGTGGTGCTCTCCGACAAAATATTCGCGATCCATTACAGTGCTAAATGCACTCTGAATAGGTTAGGGAGCAACCATTGACCTCGGTATGATTCTCTTCTCTCTGTTTGGCGCACGGGGGATGCTACTACCCTTGGGAACACCCCTCACATCTGCCTTCACAATCACTATGCTAGACTTCTGGACATACAGTCTGGCCAATCCGCAGAAGTTCCTCTGTCTACGTTCAAAATTGTTTCTGATTCCTTGCTTCGCAAGGAATCAGAAACAATTTCATACACATTGGCCACTAACCAAAATTACATAGCTATCTCCGAAGGCATTTGCAAAGTCCTTGCTTTCGAATAGGCCATCTTGCATCTTATGCCAATGCCATTTTAAGGAATTGTTCGGATGTCGCACGCAGTTCATTGAGCCGTGCGACATCCAGATTAGATACAAACGGCTTAGTCTTCGTTCCGCCTTCAAAATCAGGCGGCAACAAATGCTCTTCAGGTAATCCAAGCCTCGTGAGAAGAGTCTTCATACGAGAGCTGCTCTTCTCGGTGCCAAACGTAAGGAAAGGCTTTCCATAAAGAATAGAAAACACCGTGGCATGGAATGAGTTAGATACTATGCACGCGGCCTTGTCGATTAACGTGAGGAAGTCGGCAGGGCCAATCCCCCACACGTTGATGGAGTGCGACTTATAATGAATTGGATTCCTCGAGTAGTAAACGATAGTCAGATTTCGTTCTGCTGCGAGTTCATCAATGTATGTCACCATGTCTTTATTCGGCCACAGCGTATAGGCAAAAATATACTTGCCTTCTTTGAGCCTCTTCGGGAGTTCGGGCGCTTGAATATGCCGATAGTCCTTCAGATTAAGCAAAAGCGTCGGGTCAAGCGTTTCGACGATGGATTTATCCGTCAAGCCTTGGAACTGCCCAGCAACGGAAATCTCACGCACGGATACCGAGTCAAAACGATTTAGCCAACCGGAAATCCTCTTCTTGTCTTCTGCGGCAAAATTCTTCTCTTCAAATCTGGCATGCGACATACTTGGTGCATACGCGATTTTCTTGGTGTTGTCAGGTGCAAATGAAAGGAAGAACGGCGGAACAGGACCACGAGTACAATCCAGATTCCAGATTTGATCACTTCCACAGATAAATGCATCAAAGTCTTTCAAATCCTGAGCCATTTGCAGGTCTGTGTCAGTGCCTTCGTAAGTATGATTAGTCAGATTAAAATGCTTGTGCCAAAAAGTCTGGAAACTATCGCGTCTGCGCAGATTGCCCGGAAGGAACAGCAAATCCACGGCAAACGATTTGATACCATATTCCCGGAAAATCCAGTAATTTCGGAAATCCTCGCTACGATAATCAATAACGTGCACATCATGCCCGAGATCAGTGAGATACTTCTTCAACGCATAAGTTTGTAGAGCGGAACCAAAGTTATACGCGCAGTGGAAAGTGATCGTTCCGATTTTCATTTTTCTCCTCAGATTTTCGTTGCCCCGGCATGTTTTTCGTGATTGTTTCTCAAGCCCTTACCCTTGACTGCAACGAACAAGGTTTTCACGGACGGATAGATGTCTATGACAGACACCACGCACACAACCAGGAACAGCATGGCCGATACCAGCATATACGCAGCCAGATGCCATGCCAATACACATGTTTGGACAGATACCAGCAGGATATTCGCCAGCATAAGTGGCCAGTTCACGTCGATTTTGACGATTTGATTGGCCATAACCACACGTATGACGTACATAACCAAATTACTGCCGACCATAGCCCATGCGGCACCTTGTAGACCCATAACATGGATGAGCAGCCAAGTCAGCACGATGACCACAATTGCCGCTGCAGCAGTAGATGTCATTAAGTGCCGAGTCTTCATACTCGCAGTGAATACCGTCCCATAAAATCCCGCGAACACATTAAACAAAAACGCCAGGATAAGAATCGGTATGATAGGCCATGAATCATAGAATTTTTTCTGTAGTAGCAATGAAGCAAGCCAGGGAGTCAGCAGCATGAGCCCCGATGCCGCAAGAAAACAAAATGTACGAAATACAGCGAACACGTTGCTGTAAAACCTGCCAGTATCCGTTTTCTTGAACTCCTGGAATGCGGACAAACTCCATGCCTGCCAGAACGTGGACGAAACCATATTCATTACGTTAGGTATCTTACTGGCTGCAGCGAATAAGCCAGACGCTCCGATACCAAGCATACTGGTAATGAAAAATCTATTTACACTCGTACCGACCCACCAAAAAATGGCATTCGGCATCAACGGCACGGAATACAGCAGCATTTTTTTAAGGATTCGCCAATCACGCTCTTTGCTTGGAAAGACCACATATTTCCAAGAACCTCCGAACATGAGATACAGAATGACCGCGACCAATCCTCCGAAGATCAAGGAAACGAAGTATCCTTCAACCTTCCAGCCAAGCAATCCGATAAGCAAGCCAGCCGAAGAAGCGGATGCAAGAGATGATGCAATGGATGCCCAAGTGATGAGCTTAATCTGATTTAAGCCACGAGCTACATTCGCCAAATATGCATTGAATGCGGACGAAACAAAATATGCCAGATAAAGCCATTCATAGTTTCCAAGACCGCCAAATATCGGCAAATTTAGCAGTGGAAGCAACAGAAGCATGAGCAGGCAGCCGAACAGTGTGACCCAGAATCCGACAGATATGTATTGCTTCCTATCACTCGGATCATCAATGATATACCGCGTTGTGGCGTCGCCGATGGACAAGGTCAAGACCGGAGTAATCAAGCCAGCCACGGTCAATGACATGTCCGTCACACCATACTGCGCCGTCGTAAGGAAATAGGTATACAACGGTACCAGTAAGAACGTGATCAGTTTCGTCGATACGGTATTCAGCGTAAACAGACCTATATTTACCAGCAGATTTTTGTACTTGCCCAAAAGCCATTTCCCTTCGTGAACCAATTAGCGTCTAATGGCTTTCAGTGAATCAATCACTGTTTTCGGCAATATTGTTTTGGCTATCTTTTTAATCCTTGTTTTTGAGTCAACACGATTGTCAATGACATCGATGAAATCTCGTGCATTTCTTTCATCTTCTTCACGCGTAAAACATTCAAATAGAATAGGCCTCTTTGCGTCCTGCGATACAAAGCACTCTTTAATTGCATTGAATTCGTCTTTCGAAGATGCGCATAAGTACTCGAATCCAAGAGACTCCGCCCACGCGCGCGCTGACGAATGCTTCTTATCGATGCCATTTGCGGAAATGTTATGTCCAGCCGCCGCAATAAACGAATCAGCGGGTTTGCCGATCTGGCTACCTACGTGATTGGACAATTTAAAAGTCATTCCAAGGTTATTATTGATTAGCAGTATACGAACATTCGAACCGATTTCTCTGCATCCCAATGAATTCATATCATAGAAGAAAGCTAAATCTCCTGTGATGCAGAAACAAAGTTTATTTGTAGCAAAGCTTGCTCCGATTAATGTCGACATACATCCATCAATACCGAATCCGCCAACGTTCGCACTCGAATGGATGTTCTTTGACATTGGGAAATAATCCCAGCTGGACAACGAGCTCAAAATTGCCGGATGAACAACCGACTCATCAGGAATCATAGGAGATAGCTGCTGAGCTATCCAAATATTTGAGAACGGGAATTCCGGCATATCCTTTCGGAGCTGAGCATCGTATTTACACCATAAAGAACGGTACTCTGATTCGACAGATTCATCCCCTATATAGTGAGAAAGGAAAAATTCAATTGTGCATTGAAATACATTTTTAAGTTTAGCGAAATGCTGACGGAACTCTCCATCCGGAGATACCCTCCAAACAGGGCAATGAGTTCCAGTCAGGAAGCCCATGGTATTGTAATCCCCCGTCATCTCACCCAAATGTATAACAAGGTCGGGGTTAAATGCAGAACGCGCAGGATTATCCTGCAACTGAATGCAAGAAAGCGCTGAACCAAATGAGAACTTACCACGATAACCGCTTGAGACGTCAGAAAAGACTACTGCGTTGTGCGTTTCAATGAAATGTTCTAGTGCTTCGGACTCCGCAGCGCTGAAAGTACGATGAGCTCCAAGAAGCACAGCAATCTTGCTCTTTGAGGTCAACTTCGGCCATTCATCAACTCCTTCCGGAAGGAATCGATTAATTTTCTGCACTTCCGGCAGAGAGGAGGCACCGAACGTGTAGTTGCCATCAGTGATAAGCTGCACTGCTACCGGGCCGCCACCATCACGAGTAAGCTCAGATAAAGCGATATTGATACGCAGCTCCTCATCCTTGGCCATTCTCTCGTTCTCAATCATCTCAAGAGAAGTATGATAACGAGCAATATCATTCGGAATAACCGAACGATCAAGAATTTGCGTAGACAGATTGCCGATGTCCTCAGTGAAATGCATAGAGGTAAGGGCAAGAACAGGAAGTTTGCGATAAAAAGCTTCCGTCAAGCCTGGCATATAGTCACGAGAGGCTGTGGCGCCTGTGCATGAAAGCACGACCGGCTCTCCTGATTCGCCGGCAAGGCCACAAGCCATATATGCGGCAGAACGCTCGTCAAAAGCAGAAAGCACTCTGAAGAAAGAGTCGTTTTGCACACTATACACAAATGGAACATTCGTGGTACCCGGAGATGCAATCACATTCCTGATCCCGTATTTCTTCAACAAAGCAATAACCAGCTGCACATTACGCGCATCAGAATATTTCGCCATAAAAACCTCCATTTTCAATTCATTTCAAATAACTTATATCAGAAAATATCCAATATAAGCAGATGCAGATTCATACCTACATAGATAGGTTCAACATTTCTTTATAAAATGCTTAATGCCATGTTTTATATTATGTACATTATCTAATGCGTAAGCCTTCAATAATATAAACTGAATTTTATTAGAAAGACTGAGATTACGATAAGCACGCATCGAACAAGTCTCTAGTACCTTTTTTCGTATCGAATGACGTAGCTTACTTTTTTCCTTTGATGCCGGACAATCAATCAAGAGAGTGTATATATACAGATATAAACGCACGATATGTGCATCAAATTTAATGGAGGAACCTTCCGAATGCGCTATTCGCTGAATCTCGGACAACGATTTGAAAGCACCATCAACCGTCTCGAACGAGGTCCTTTTAGAAAGAGACCCTTCAGTAATACGATATCTGTAACAGGGCTTACTTACATAAGCAACACGGCTGCATCGCCGCAGAATCTTATTCAAAAAGAGAGCATCTTCGAGAAGGGCAATCCCATGCGGATATAAAATTCGCGAATCAATAAGAAACTGCCGATTATACATGAAAGCCCAGGAAAAATAACCTATATGCTCAGCATAAATATACTCAATACATTCATGCCCGCTACTCGTTTTTATATCCGGAAAAGAATGTTCAACCGGCCTTTCTCTTATAGAGCCATCTGAAAATAATGTCTCAAAATTGAAAGCAACCATTTGAGCATTAGTTCGTTCAGCTTCATTAACCAATATAGATATGGCATTAGGCAATAAAGAATCATCTGAGTCCAAGAAAAGCACATATTTTCCATGCGCGTTATTTATCCCAAAGTTCCTTGCTGCAGATACACCTTGATTTGATAATGTACAGACAGACATTACTGAAGATTGTGATTTCAGATCTGCCAAAATTGAAGCACTTAAATCAACTGACCCATCGTCCACAGCAATTACTTCAATGTTCCCATATTTCTGATTCAAAACACTAGCAACGCAATCCCTCAAATACTTTTCAGCATTGTAAACCGGAATTATAATCGATACTTGGGGTTTCCCCTCCATCACTCAACACCTCATTTAGCAAATGAATCAGATATTATAAATCTGAACCTAAATTTTAAGATAAATTCTATATTACATCTATTATGTTTATATCTTATCTAAAATATTCTTAACCGCAGTACTGAATTTTTCGAATTTTAATTCCGCAATCATTCGTGCCACAATATTTCCCATACGATTTCCTATAAAAAAAGAAAATCTATGAGTCAGATAATCCTTGCACTTTTCTTTCGGATCTCGCCATGACGCGGTATACTTATGAATACTATAGGTATTTTTTTTAATATGATACCCGCCTACCCCATAAATAGGATTAAAATAAACAGAAGACAGTATCATCCAACCGTCAATATACTGTGTATCATCTTTTCTTTGAAAGCCTTTTTCCGATAAAAGTCCCGTAAACATCTCATTGACAGTATGACTTAGTCTAAAAGAATCAGAATTGACATATCCCAAATCATCGTATCTACTAAGCATTTCCTTAACTAGAGAATCGTGACTCTTACAAGTCAAAAAAAGACCAGCATTGACAGTACATGTACTTCTCTCAATCGCCGAAATGCCTTCATGCGATGATACAAGCTCATCAATATTTCGAATTAATTCACTTCCAAGATCCATGTAGATTCCGCCGTAATTGTATACAGCCCAAAATCTCACATAATCACTTACAAAAGCCATTTTTCCAGATTCATATGCCGCTTTCGTGAATGGGTGACCATTAACATCAAAATTATTTTCATTCCAGCATCTAATTTCATAATCTGGTGCGTATCTTCTCCATGATTCAATCACTCTTGAAGCATGTTCCGGAAGTTTATTTTTCCCAAACCAACAATAATGTATTATTTTCTTTGTATTTGCCACTTCCATTAAAGCACCCTTGCATAAAAATCAACTAATTCTTTGATATATTTATTTTGACGACAATTGTCATTTATATATCGAAAACATTTTTTTTGCATTTCCATATATACATTTTCCGATTGCTTTGACGCTTCACGCATTGACCACGACAAGGAATCAACATCACCGGAAGCAAAGACAAATCCTGTCGCTCCTTCTTCTATCAGCTCCGGAATGCCACCAATCCTGGCACCGATAATCGGAGTCTGGGCAGCCAAGGATTCCAAACCAGAATATGGCATGTTCTCGCGCCATTCGGAGCTCAACACAGTGAAGCGAGCATTGCCGACTTCCCGCTGCAGTTTCTCGCCGCTCTTATATCCCAACAGATGAATACGCGAAGCGGCCTGCTGTCCAGCCGAAGCTATCAGCTGCTCAATGGCGCCACGTTCCGGACCATCACCCACAATATGCAGATCCCAAACATCAGGAAGCGTCCGGGTACCCCGGTCATCATTCCGCACAGTGTCATTCCCCCTAGCAAGCCCTGCAGCCTGCAGAAAGGCCTTCACCAAGGTAAGAATGCCCTTCTCCTTGGAAAGACGGCCGAAGAACAGGAAATACGGTCTTGCTCCAGCCTTCGTATCCTCGAATTTATGCGTGTTTGCCGTTCGGGCGCCCATCGCCATCTGCGAATCGGTCAGGAAGTTCTGCATCGCGACGGTCTTGCCGGCAAAGCCTCCCTCATCGAGCTTATTCTTCATGAATTTCGAAGGCGCGATGATCAGATCGATCTTGTCATATGAATGGTGGAATTTCAAGAATTCCGCTTCCATGGTGGCCAAGGCGCTCTTTACACGGGACCCCTTCACGCATATGTTTTTGGTGGCGTGCATGAAATGCCTGTCCAAGCAGGCATCGCAGACCTCTCCCCTACCGTTCACCATGGTGTAGGCCGGGCACAACAGAATATAATCATGCGCCGTATATACCACCGGCACATGGTGCTTCTTCAAATACGGAGCATCCAGAATCGACAACGTAAGCTGGCGATGTACATTATTCATATGGATGATGTCAGGTTTGAACTCCTCCAGCAGTGCTTCAAACTTACGCTTCGCCTCAAATGAATAGATCAGCGTGGAGGCTTCCTGTACCTTCTTGAATGCAGAGATCTCCCCCACATAATCCTTTTCGGAAACGAAATACTTGTTCCAATAACTTGCCTCATTATTGGGGTGCCGCATGGAAAAGAACGCCACCTCGTGGCCAAGTGCCTTCAAGCCTTCAGCCAAAGCAAAGAAATATGTTTCGGCGCCACCCTTGCGGTAGAAGTACTTGTTAACCAGCAGAATGCGCATTATTCACCGCCCTTCTCGCCTTTGTATAAAGCCAGAGTCTGATCCACTACCGAGTCCCAGCTATATTTACCGGTAATGAAATCAGCAGCCTCATCCTTGTAACCCTGGACTTTCTGAGGGTGTCGAATCAGTTCATCCAATGCCTTATACAACGCATCCGCGGAACCATGCGCGAAGGACGCGGCCTTATCCTCCACCACTTCTGTGCATTCGGCGATATCCGAGGTCAGGCAGCAATTGCCGTAGCTCATCGCTTCGAGCAGACTCATGGGCATGCCCTCAAGGTCGCTTGGCAGCACATAGATATACGCGTTGCTGTACAGCTCCTGCAGCACACGCCCCTGCACGAAGCCGGTCAGTATAATGCGCGGGTCCTGCGCCGCCATCTGCTTGATCTGCTCATAGTATTCCATCGAATCGGAGGAGCCACCGGCAATGACCAGCTTCTTATCCGTATCGAGCTTGCCGAATGCGTCGATCAGATAGTGCACGCCTTTTTCGGGAACAATACGGCCAAGGAACAGAACGTAATCATCCTTGTTCAAACCATATTCGCTGGTAATCTCCTGTGCCGTAAACAGCTGTTTGCGTTCCATGCCGTTGGGGATGAACTGGGTTTCGCGCCCATACGTATTCTTGAAGTATTCCTGCATGTTCCGGCTGAGCACTATCACCTCGTCCGCGCACTTAGCCGCAGTACGTTCGCCGAATTTCAGATATGTCGAGGCGAATCTGCCCCATTTAGCACGTTGCCAGTCAAGACCATGAATTGTGGCGACAGTGCGGATGCCCGCCCAATGAGCCAGTCGAAGCATCACGCAGGGACCTTCCGCGTGGTAGTGGATCACGTCGGGCTTTGCAGCTATTGCCTTCAGCGTCGCGAAAAAAGAGGAAGATAATGCGGCTATACCCTTAGCATCAATAGTGGTAACAGGAATAACATGGACGCCTTGGTAGAAAAACGGCCTGCCCATGGTGTCGGCGTCACCATCGAACTCCGCGCCCGCCACGTTATGTCCCTTGCGACTATAAGCAATAACTTGGTTTCCTTTGGTGGTCATTCGTGTGGCTAGTTCATCCACCACGATCTCGATGCCACCTTCTCGTGAGGGAATACGTTTATGTCCGATTATTGCAATCTTCATACCAGTGTGTATCCTCACGATTCCGAAACCGTCCGCTGAAGCTCGAACGTTGATGACGATCGCAACCTCAAGTACGTTTGGGCAGGCTGTGTGCGCATAGTCCCGTCGGTTGCCGAAAAAACGACAATCTTCCCATTAGCAAGGAATTCGTTCGAAGAATTGAAGTACGCCATACCAAAACAGCTGGCGTTGTCGTCGAATTCCACAGGGCACGCCCTCATCGGATACACCCCATTTTGGGAAAAATTCCGATTAAAAACCCAACATAACGGCCGTTATCAGCTAATTGTCACTTTATTTAAAAATCACTGAAAAAATTTTTGCAAACTATCATCTACGCCGAAAATCATTGTAATTAGAGATGTTTGATGAAGTCATTCGTTGCGGTCTCGTTCAGGAAAGCTGGAACCAGATTCACCCGTCTATGGGGGAAACCATAATGGACATAGTCTGTTAGGAGAAGTGCAGTCAGGTCTGGAAGACCTTTGGGGGACAAAGGGTTCGGGACCTTTCTGTATATGGAGTAGAGGTCGAAAGGGTTACTGTATGACGGGCAGCACCGATAACGGCCGCTATGTAGAGGCATCAGCTGACGTTCAACATGTGTTCGTTGTGGGATCAAAGGGCATCCCGGGTAACTATGGGGGATACGAGACCTTTGTGGATCGGCTGACCGAGTACCATCAAAGCGTCCCCCTGCTGAAGTATCACGTGGCCTGCAAGGCCAAGGATTCCAAGACCTTCGAATACCACAACGCCGACTGCTTCAACGTGAAGGTACCTGATATTGGCCCGGCGCAAGCCATCTATTATGACGTGGCCGCACTGCAGCATTGCGTCAACTACATCCGCGCGAATCGCATCCCGTATCCGATTGTTTATGTTCTCGCATGCCGCATCGGACCGTTCGCGGCCCACTTCCATCGCGTGATCCGCAAGTTCGGTGGCAAGCTGTACATCAACCCGGACGGCCACGAGTGGATGCGCGCCAAGTGGAGCGCACCGGTACGCAGGTATTGGAAGATCTCCGAACAGCTCATGGCCAAGCACTGCGACCTGCTGATCTGCGACAGCAAGAACATCGAGAAGTACATCCACGACGAGTACGGCAAGTACGATCCGAGAACCACGTTCATCGCGTACGGCGCCGAGACCCGCAAGAGCTCACTGGCGGACGATGACCCGAAACTGCTTGGCTGGTATACGGAGAAAGGCCTCAGCCCGAAGGGCTACTACCTGGTGGTCGGACGTTTCGTGCCGGAGAACAACTACGAGACCATGATCCGCGAGTTCATGCAGAGCGGGTCCGAGCGCGACTTCGCGCTCATCACCAATGTGAGCGACAGGTTCCTGGAGGAGCTCAAGGAGAAGACCCGTTTCGACCGGGATCCGCGTATCAAGTTCGTGGGCACCGTATACGACCAGGAACTCCTCATGAAGATCCGCGAAAACGCGTACGCATACTTCCACGGCCATGAGGTCGGCGGCACCAACCCGAGCCTGCTCGAGGCGCTCGGCTCCACGGACCTGAACCTGCTGTTGGACGTCGGTTTCAACCGTGAGGTTGCCGAGGATTCCGCCCTCTATTGGAGCAAGCAGCCGGGCGATCTGGCCGGGCTGATCGACCGCGCCGACCGCATGAGCGCTGCGGAGATCACCGAGCTGGGCAGACTCTCCACGCAACGCATCCGGAACGCCTACAGCTGGCAACACATCGCAGACGAATACGAACAGGTGTTTACGAGTAATTCCATGGAGCAACATCAATGAGTCAACAAGTGGCAATCCTTCTGGCGAGTTACAACGGCGAGCAATTCATACGAGCGCAAATCGACTCAATCCTCTCCCAGAGCTGCAATGATTGGCATCTATTTATCAGAGACGACGATTCCACTGACAGCACCTTCGCCATCGAACAGGAATACGCCAATCGCTATCCCCAACAGATAACGATTGTGAACGCTCCCAGCGCCAAGCACAGTTCCAAACATAACTTCTGGACACTGTCCCAATACGTGTTAGATAAAACCGATTCCGAATACGTTATGTTCTGCGATCAAGACGATGTCTGGACACAGTCGAAAGTCGAAGATACGCTCCGTGCGATGAAATCCGCCGAACAGAGGTTCCAAGATCGGCGAATCTTAGTTCACACGGACCTCGAAGTGGTGGACAAAGATCTCAATGTCTTAGGCGATTCCTTTATCAAGTACCGAGCTTTAGATCCGTCTTGCACCGAAGTCAACAGGATTGTTGTGCAGAACAACGTCACGGGCTGTACGACAATGCTCAGCAGAAAGCTCCTACAGAAAGCACTCGAGCTCAACGACATCGAGAAAATCGCCATGCATGATTGGTGGTTTTCTCTGGTGGCATCCGTATTCGGTCATATTGTCTTTCTCAACAAATCTACAATTAAATATCGCCAACATGGTGGCAATGTTGTTGGAGCAACAAAAGTCAATAGCCCGTCATTCATCTTAAAAAGACTCTCCGGAAGCAACCACGTCAAAAAAACATTACGGATGGCTGTTAAACAAGCAGGGGTTTTCCTTGATACGTACCATGACATACCGTCAGATGATCGAAATACGTTATCTGAGTTTGCAAATCTGTATAAGAAATCAAAGATACGTCGAGTTTCTCTTATCATAAGAAAACGATATTTAAAGCAAGGCCCTATTCAAATTATCGGTGAGCTTCTCTTTATCTAATAATGGTAAAACAATGAGCACCAATCAATTCAGATTTTCCTCGACCAATCTATTCAGCCATCTCCTGTTCTTCATTGGGATTTTTTCTTGCATCCCGGTTCTCAGAATTGGGTATTACAGCATATACGTATGGCTCATGGCGCTTGCCGTGCCCCTGCTGATCATAACCGGCAGGTTTAGAATGAGGCGCACACCCTTGATGCCTCTTCTCTTTTCCGCGTGCATTACTTTCTTTTTCACATATTCAACGCTTCCCGAAGCATATGGCGAAAATAATTTTAAAGGTTTACTCAGCATACTACTTGTCTTCATAGTTTCGGCATCTCTTCTTCTAGACAGCAAAGATTCTGAAAGAGTCATATCTGGTGTTCTGATTGCCGGAAAAATAAATATAATCTGGATATTTCTACAAACCATATTCTGGGGCATCCTGAAAACCGATCTTAATGATCTTGTTTTCAACCAGACCCTCCATATGGTCGAAAACGCATCACAATATAAAGCATCTGGGTTAGTATCAACCGGGCTCTGTTGGAACGCCGGAGGAATTGCGGCAGCGATCATCCTAGTTTTCGCATTTGAAAGCGTTCAATGGAAAATCCTTGCACTAATCTCAGGTTTTTTAACACAAAGCAGCACAACAATCATTGGCGTCGTTGTAGTTATGCTGTTTTTCTTTTTCCAATACATCACGTCAGAGAAGATCAAAGAAAAAATCAAACTTCGAAATTTTCTTATCTCTTTCACTATTATTGGCATGGGTATATCGTTACTTGTTTTTGTCCCAAAAATTCAAAGCATGCTTGATAAGGTCATAGGAACATCTATTGATAGATTAAACATGATATTCAACGAGGGATCCCAGTTGGATTCCAGTGCGGCCGCCCATTTTAATTACTATTCCAATCTCCCGGATTTAATTCACCAGATGAACAGTGGGCAATTATTCTTCGGACATGGAATTGATTGTTCAGGCTTACCGTACACGAAATTGACTCGTCAATATTTTTGGCTAGATTCTTGGTTCCTAGAAAGCGATATAGCGAACACTTTTCTTGGAATGGGACTTTTAGGTATCACATCACTTTATTTTTTCCTTTTCTACATAGCAGTTAAGAGATGGGCTGACTCTAAAATCGTCTTCATAGTTATACTTTCTTATATCATATGCGGATATTTTTACGACGTTCAATCTGTAACTTATTATTGGTTGCTATTTATAGAATTTGCATTACTCAATTACAAAATACACATGAAGGAACGCAAAAAGGAGTTACCGAATGAATAAAAACGCTATCCGTATCGTTCTATGCGGTTTGAGCTTCAGTTCCCCTAATCTTGGATGCAGCGCTCTGGCATATGCTTTCCGTGAACTGCTACTGGAGATGTTTGAGGGTAGCGGAACACAACTCAAACTCGCCGTTCTATCGAATGTTGATTGTGCTGACTATGTTGCCGTCAAAAAAAGCTGGGTAACCGAAGAAGTAATCAGATACTCATTCAAAAATCTAGCCTCAATGAAACTAGCAAGACAAAAGATCGCGCACAGTGATGTGGTCATTGATTTCACGGAAGGAGACAGCTTCTCGGACATCTACGGGCTCAAGAGATTCGCTCTAACCTCATTCTTCAAGGTCGTGGCCATCAGAAAAACAGGATGCCTTGTCTTGGGTCCACAAACATACGGCCCATTCAACAGTGGGCTGGTCAAAAGGATCGCCCGATGGCTCATAGTATCGGCGGATAGAGTTTATGCGCGCGATAAGAAATCCGCAAGATTGGTCAAAGACATGACCGGCACGGACGTAATTACCACGACGGATGTGGCTTTTGCCCTGCCAAAAGATCAAGTGCAGCTTAAGGACCATGGCCCGCACTTCGGTCTAAATGTATCGGGATTGCTTTGGACTGGCGGATATACGGAGTCCAACCAATTCGGCTTGACGGTTAACTACCGTGAGTACATCAAACAGATCATTCCCGAAATCACCAAGCGGGGCTATACCGTTCACCTCATCCCGCACGTGGTAGGTAGCCTGTATCCGGAGTGCGACTCTCCCATATGCAAAGAACTGTCAGAACAGTATGAGCATTGCATCCTAGCACCGGACTTCAAATCACCGATGCAGGCAAAAGGCTATATCTCCAACATGGACGTTTTTTCCGGTGCAAGAATGCATGCCACAGTCGGTGCATTCTCTTCCGGAGTGGCGACCCTGCCCTTCTCGTACAGTCCAAAATTCGAGGGGCTGTATGAGTCAATCGGATATCCTTTCTCAATCAATGGCAGAGAGCTGTCCACAGAAGAAGCCATCAAGGTGACGCTGCAATATCTCGACAACCCTTCGGAATTGCGCGAGGCACAACGTTTCGCTCTCGACAAGGCGAAACAGAATCTTGACGCGTTCTCCACCGACCTCAAAACCTGGCTGGATCACTCCGTATTAGCCGCCGACTCAGGGCGTTAGATTGGGAATCGCATGATCAAACAAGTCGGTAAAGCCGCCCTACGATTGTCACGCGCCTGCTCTGCGTTTGTCCAAACGCTTAAAGCAGGCGGAGTCAACACCATCGCGCTCAATCAAATCCAAAATCATGATGCCTTATCGGGAAAACGCATTGTCATCACCGGAGGAGGATCAGGCATCGGATTCGCCATTGCGAAGCAGTGCGTCGAATCAGGTGCGACAGTTCTCATCACAGGCCGGAACGAGAAGAAACTCAAGACGGCCGCAGCGAAGTTGGATGAAAAACGGATGCGCTATCTCGTATGGGACATAGCCGACTCCTCACAAGCCGACGCCAAAGTCGCGCAGTGCGTCGATCTGCTCGATGGACATGTTGACGCAGTCATCAATAATGCCGGCATGCAACCGCATGAGTTCTTTCCGAACGTAAGTGTCGATGAATGGAATCGGATATACGAGACCAACAGCCGCGGTACGTTCTTCGTTTCTCAGGCTTTTTGCAAACATTGGATGGAACACCCTTCACATTCCTACCGTCATCTCGTCAATATCTCTTCACAGGGAGGATTCGTCGGCGCCATCTACCCTTATCGCATGTCCAAATGGGACATACGCGGCCTGACGGTAGGACTCGGTCTTCAGATGGCCCCTTATGGCGTGCTTGTGAATGGCGTTGCGCCAGGCGTGGTGAAAACCGCAATGCAAGGCTTTGCCATGAAGCAGGGCGATAACGGCTACTGTAATCAGAACCCGCTCGGGCGGGTGGCGCTTCCCGAAGAGATTGCGCAATTCGTTGTATTCATGTTGAGCGGCGCCTGCAATTTTATGGTGGGGCAAACCGTTGTGCTTGACGGCGGCTATTCGCTGAAAAACTGATTCTTTTAGGAACAATTGGAGAACGCTATGCCAAATAACATGGAAAACATCAGCATCGTAACACGTCTGCTGAAAGCAAACGGAATCAACCACGTGGTCATCAGTCCCGGAGGAACCAACATCGCCTTCATCAAGGCCTTGCAGAACGATCCGTTCTTCACCTGTCATTCCGTTGTCGATGAACGGAGTGCAGCATACTTTGCCATTGGCATCTATCTTCAGACCGGCATCCCGGTCGCCTTGTGCTGCACCAGCGCCCAAGCAACGCGAAATTATGTTCCGGGGCTCACCGAAGCCTACTACAAACGCGTTCCGCTGTTTGTCATCTCCATGCAAAAACATCCTCGTTTCACCTATCAGGAATACATGCAGGCACCCGATCAAGGGTCATTGCCCGCCGACAGCGTCAAGAAATCATTTACGCTACCGTATATTTCTGATGTCAACGATGTCTATCACAGCATTCGAATGGCTAATCAGGCCATCCAAGAGCTTACTCACAATGGGTTTGGACCGGTTCAATTGTGTGTTCCGTGGCTTGACTTTCCCTTAGGAAACGAGGAGCCGATCCTGCGATGCGTGCAAAGGCACGGAACGGAAGACCGCTGGAATCTGCCGCTGAGGGGGAAAAAAGTGATGGTCATCATTGGCGAGCATCGTCCTTTCAACGCACGCACACACAAGCTCATCAACGATTTCTGCGAGCGCTGGGGAGCAGTCGTATACGCGAATCTGTTGTCGAACTTCCATTCTCCATACTGTGTCGCCACGAACATGCTGATGTCTTCGCTGAGCATGGAGACATTCGTCCAAATGGCGCCGGATATCATGATTACGATTGGTGGCCAGACCGGCGACTACCCGTTGTACAGAATGATTTCAAAACCGGAGTTCGCCTCCATTGAGCATTGGCGTATCGCCGAAGATGGCAACGTCGTTGACACATACGACAAGCTTACCGAGGTGTTCCAGTGTTCCGAAGATTTCTTCTTCGAAAGGGCATGCTCTGTCGAGGATGATCAGGCTCGTAACGACGATGCGTATATCGATCAGTGGCGTGGTCTGCTTTCGAACGTTACGACTCGTGTTCAGGTGCCGTTTTCAAATGCCGCCATCGCGCAATACATGTCATCGCGTATTCCTGTACAAAGCACCATCCAGCTTTCGATCCTCAATAGCCTGCGAGTATGGGAACTTTTTACGTTCGATGATTCCATAACGTTTTTCTCGAATGTGGGAGCATTTGGCATCGATGGCGGCATGTCCACGCTTATCGGCCAGAGCTTTGCAACGGAGGATCTATGCATTATGGTCACCGGCGATTTGGCATTCCTGTATGACATCAACTCTCTGTCGATCAGGGGCGTGAAATCCAATGTCAGAATACTGTTGATCAACAATAATGGCGGATTCGAGTTCAAATTAGGCGTTGGCCATGACGAGGATGCGGATCGTTACATCGCAGCCGGCGGACATTTCAAGACCGCCTCAGGTTGGGCTAGCGACTGTGGATTCACCTATATGAGCGCTTCATCGATGGATGAATTCGAACAACTGAGCAAAGCGTTCCTCGCAGATTCCTCTAAACCCGTTGTTTTGGAGGTGTTCGTGTCTGACGACAATGAGAACGAAGCATATCAGAGATTGATTGAGGCGAATCAGATGCTTTCTTTTTCTGAATCGGTAAAGAAGCGTATGAAGCAATCAATCAAACGAGTGATCGGTGCCGGGAACGCACGTCAGGCCGCTTCGTTATTCACCGGACGGAAATAAGGCATTGAACGAGTAACTCGCAATGTCGGATGATCGTGACGCATGACCAAGAAGCGAAGCATGCATGCTTTCGAGTGTTCTGACGCAATACGTTGACGAATGTTATTGGCTTAATTGACGTTTTATCTGAAATGGCAAGGCTTTAGGATGGGCAAGTACAGACGGCTGGTTCTCAATACCGTTTTATTCGCGATCAATGCCGTGGCGACAAAACTGATTACTTTTTTCCTGGTTCCCCTATACACCTACTACATGAGTGCCGGGGAATACGGTCTTACCGACATGTCCCTTACAGTCATAAACCTTGCAATGCCTCTTGCGACATTCTCCATCGCGGAGGCAGCGGTTCGTTTTATCGTGGGTGACCAAGATAAAAAGGATGAATATGTTGCGATATCGATTTCGATAACGCTTCTCTCCGTAGTGCTGGTAACGCTTTTCTCTCCGATTCTTGACTTGGATGCTTTTGGCGGCCTCGGTAATTACACAGCATGGTTCATCCTTGCCTATGCGACCAGCGCGATTATGAATCTTTGCGGCGAAGTCGCCCGAGGCATGGGTGAGGTGAAACTCATTCCAATATGTGCCGGGGTTTCCTCTGTCACCACGCTTGTTCTTGCTTGTATTTCCATCGGGCAACTGGGGATGGGCATCACCGGATACTTTATTTCGGTATCAGTCGGCCCAATGCTTGCAATCATGCTCTACATGAGTTTTGGAGGGCTGGCAAAGGCCTTCCTGAGCGGAGCCAGGCGTATGACGAAACTCGCCGTGAACGATTCATGGAAGATCATTCGTCCTATGCTCATCTATGCGCTCCCGTTGATTCCCAACAATCTCTTTTGGTGGTTGAGCTCGGGCATCAATCGACTGTTCATTACCGGAATGCTGGGCATTGCAGCATCGGGCATGTTCGCTGCCGCTTCTAAAATTCCTGGTCTTCTCAACACTGCCTACATGGTGTTTCAGCAAGCATGGCAATTATCCGCATATCAAGAATCCGGCAGCAAAGGACTTGGAAAATTCTTCTCTTCAGTATTCTGCGCCCTGCAAGCCGCACTTACCGTGATGTGCGCGTTGCTATCGCTTTTCGCGCCTTTCATAGCATCCATCATGCTGCAGGGAGAAACCTATGCTGCATGGCCGATGATCAGCATCCTACTGATTTCCAATCTCTTCAGTGTGTTCGCGTCGTTCTATGGAACGGTCTATTCGACCACAATGCACACCTCCTTTGTCATGAAAACCACGATGTTCGGGGCAATTGCGTGCGTAGTTCTAACTCCTCTCCTCATTCCCGTATTAGGAACAACGGGAGCGTGCATCGCCTCTGCCTTAGGGCAGATGCTGGTGTTCATGATGCGAGTCGTTGATGCCGGACGATATATCCGGATTACAGTTGGATGGCGCTATCTGGCACCCACTCTCGCGCTGCTCGTCTTTCAGGCATCGGCAATATCTTGGCAGATTACCGGCTGGAATATCGTTTCTTGCGTATGTACGGTATTGGTAACAGCAATTCAGATAACCCACGTTGCCACTAGCCTTCCTCAAATCAGAGCGATCCGCGGGAATAAGACGCGGGCATAATTTCGGCAGCACCCGCCTCTCGATCTTCGTCGACACTGTATCCGACATCTCAGTGCCGGGTGCAGCCCTGATCCGACCATAACCGGAACACGTTTGAACACGTCATCCATCGACGAATCAGTCCGGCTCTCGCAAACAACAAGCAACGAACTATCGAATGTTTGGATAATCAAACAAAAAATGATATGTTCGATTATCCAAACATCAAATATATGATAATGTTTGATTATTCAAACAACAATATGGATGTACGGAAAATCGAACAGGACGGAAGATGACCGATTTTCAAACGGAGATCAGCTCTCTCACACAGCTCTCCACGTCACTGCAGGATGCGCGAATCGCCAACAACATGACGCAGACCGAGCTCGCAACAGCCACAGGAATCCCCCGTCCTTGGATCAACCAGCTGGAACACGGGCATATCGCCAACCCCAGCTTCACCAGAATCCTGAAAATCATGGCCGCCCTCAAAATGAGCATATCCGTAAACTATGTCGTCACCGACACCCCACAAGACGGCCCAAGACAGGACGTCAAACAACCTGCACCAACCGAAACCAGTCCATCAGGCCAAACCTACGCGCAGGTTGCAAAAGGCCTTTCGAGCTCCGTCGAGACACTTCCCATGACCCAATTGAAGGAAGCCCTGGCGAAATTCAACAGTTCCTTACAGCCACATTTCACTGAAGAACTTAGCAAAACGATGCAGAACGTCCTCGCATTTTATGACCGTGACTTCTTCGACACCTACAGTGTCATGCTAGACAGATCAAAACAGGTCACCCAGCAAGCCAAAGATCTTGAGAGAAGCACCCACAACGACTTGGATGACGGAGAAACGCGACAATGACCGACAAAACACTTATCGTGCTACTTGAAGGACAAAGAATCGGCGTTTTACAGGAAAACGCTGCCGGGAAACATTCCTTCATTTACGACAAACATGCACCGGGGCAGCTTTCTCTATCCCTGCCAAGAAGATCGGAACCATGGACCGGCAATCCGGTCGAAGCCTATATAGACGGCGTTCTACCCGATAATCCAGAAATGCGCAGGACAATTGGCCGGCTTCACGGAGTCAACGGCAACAATCCTTTCGCTCTGCTCACCGTAATCGGTCTGGATTGCGCCGGTGGAGCACAATTTGTACTACCAGAGCAACTTGAATCAGTTGAGAATAGCGAATATTCACTCACCCCGATCTCGGAAGAGGAAATCGAGAAACGTCTCAAAGCCATCACAGATACACATCAAGCTTCTTGGCAGGTCTCAGACGAACATTGGTCTCTGAACGGTGCACAAGACAAAATCGCACTTCATCATATCGATGAAATTTGGTATGAGGCAAAGGGAGCCGCACCGACGACACATATCATCAAGCCGGGCATACATACCTTGCATGAGCAGGCGTTCAATGAATACATCTGTTTAAAGACCTTAAATGAAATGGGAATCCCTGTTGCGCAAACTTCGTTTAAAACGTTTGGCAGCACTCCGGCACTCGTGAGTGCGCGCTGGGACCGTAGGGTCGTGGACCGCAACGGCCGCTCTGTCGTCGCTCGAATCCATCAGGAAGATTTTTGCCAAGCGACGGCGCATCCAACCGCAAACAAGTACCAATCCGATGGAGGTCCTTCCGCTCAAGATATCATTCAGTGCATGCGGGCCAACGGCCTCGATGAAACAGAAATAAAGTTGTTCTACATGGCGCTTGTCATTAATTTCCTCATTGCGGGAACCGACGCCCATGCGAAGAATTACGCATTGCTTGAGCCGGTTGGCGAAAAACCGACATTTGCGCCACTCTACGACATAGCATCCATGTTCGCTTATCAAACTCAGCGCAAACAGCGCAAACTGGCCATGAGTATTGGTGGCGAATACAACTACGAAAGAATCGAGCTCAAACATTGGGAAAAGCTCACTGCCCCGTTTGGAGCGGATGATTGGGAATTCTGCCGTTCCGCACTTAAAGCACTCAGCCAGACCCTGCCATTCGCTTTTATAGTAACGGCGCAAAACTGCTTACAAGAAATATCATCTTTTGACCCATCCCCAGAGACAAAGTCAAATAGAGGAATGCTGATACGGCACATAGCAAACGGAATCATTGGTCAATGCCAACGAGTCGAAGCTTGGTTCGAATAAAGTATTCGCCTATTGCCGTAAGGCGCTGAGATCCAAATCGAAAATCATCGATTCCGGCCGACGTTCCGGTTCGAGGAACATGCTCATATATAGCGGAAGGTAGGTAATCCGACCATCCTGCCGAACGTTGCCTTTGCACAGCACATATGCTTTGTTCAACGCCCAATCATCAACCGCAAGCACATTATCCAGCGCTTTGTGCTTTGTCCAATCATTGCCTGACTTCACTTCGACAGGCAACACGATTCTGCCACTCTGTACCATGAAATCGACCTCGCCAAGACGATTCGTATTGAAATAATACAGGTCGAAACCATGCGCACGTAGCTCCTGGGCCACGACATTCTCCATGATTGCACCCATATTCACGTCAAGGTTTCCCTGCAGTAGATCATATTGGATGCCGCCCATGGATGCCGTACATAGCAGACCGGTATCACTGAGAAACAGTTTGAACAGGCTGTGATTGCCGTTGCCTTCCAATGGCGGAACCGGCTCCTTGACGTTGTAACAGGGCAAGGCCACACCAGCATCCGCCAACCATAGGAAGCTACTGGCATAACGATTCTGCCGAGCATTTTTAGAAAGATCCGCAAGCACGAATCGACGATTCTTGTCATCGAGTTGGGAAGGAATGGCATCAAAAATCGACCGAATCTTCGTCCTGTCCTTATCATCCGCATATTTGGCGATGTCAAGACGATACAAGGCCAACAGGTCGGACTGCAAGGCGATTACCTGCGCGATATCGTGAGTATCCACATACCTTTGAACCACGTCAGGCATGCCACCCACTACAACATACGCCTGGAACAGGCGCATCATGGTGTCATGCACCGAATCGCTGACGGGTTCGTTCCCGTTGAAGCGGTCTCGAAGCATATCAATGGTCGATTCCTGCACACCATTGGCCAAGCAGAATTCTTCGAAGTCCAATGGATACATGCGCAGTTGCTCTTCAAATCCCACCGGGTAAGAAGCCACTTGCTTATTCTTCACGCCCAACAAAGAGCCCGTTTCCACATAGTCAAAACGACCGTCCTCCACCAGGAACTTGATGGCGGTACGCGCCGATGGGCACTCTTGGATTTCATCCAACAGAATCAATGTATGCCCTGGCTCCAGTTGGGTCTGCAGATACGCAGTAAGGTTGGAGATAACGGCATCCGCACTCAGAGATCCGTCAAACACCGATGCGGCTCTGGGATCTTCCAGAAAATTCAACTCGGCAAAACGCCTGTAGCGCTGTTTAGCGAACTCACGAACCAACGTCGTCTTACCAATCTGCCTGGCACCGGTAATCATCAACGCTTTCCGCGCATCGGTCCGCTTCCAGTGCTCCAGACGTTCCCACGCCTTGCGTTTCAGCATCACTCCACCTCGCAAAACTTGACTACCGTAACGGAATCCGTGTCAACCAGTATATCAACTGCCACGTTTTCCGTAACGTTTTACATGGTTTTCGGGTGGCTTTCCGTAACGTTTTACACGGTTTTTAGGTGGCATACCGCCACGTTTTACAAGAATGGCTGCCGTTGAGGCGCTTGCATCTAGCCTTTCGACCGTCGCGCCCGGGTTCGGGTACGCTTCCGGCGCTTGCGAATCCAGCCGACCAGGCACGCAACCACAAGAATACCGACGGCGGCCAACGCCCCGGCAATCGCATAGACCCAAAGATGACGCGGCAACTCGGCAGGCGGCGTCACAGAACGTACGGATGGTCTTTCGGAGGCATTCCATCCCGCGGGCACCGTGGTGCGTTCGGCATGGACGAGCAGACGATGGGTGTTCACACCGTAGGGCGTACAGGTCACGAGCGTCACCAGATCGCGGCCCTCCTCCGTAGTGAGGCTATCCACCTCACTCGGCAGCACGACTTCGGTGGAATAGACCTTATAGGCATGATCCTCCCCCAAAACGCGGATGATGAACCAATCACCCTTCTTGAGTTCGTCAAGCCGATCGAACAGTCGCGCCGTAGGAAGTCCCGTATGCCCGGCCAGAACACTATGGGTGGAGTCACCTCCGATGGGTACTGAAGTGTTCACCACATGCCCCACTCCATGCGAAAGCGGCTCTTCTGTGGTGTAGTGGTAGATGGGCAGGTCAACGCTGATGGAAGGAATGATCAGCTCCGCCATGACTCCATCACCGGCGACGTTGAGCACACTCTCGTACTCGTCGTTGCCAGGGGAAGCATCATCTTGGTCGAAAGGGTCGACCACTCGCGAACTACCGTCGCGCAAATGGGCGTTGTATGCTTCCGCCTTCGCCTTTTCCGCGGAGAGATCCGCGGGTTTCAAGGCAGCGACCGTCTGCTGCTGAGTATTGCTCACAGCATCCTGCGCACGCTGATTAAGCCAGTCACTGACGAATGGGTAGCTTATCAGCGCAAGCCCCGCTAGCAGAATCAGACTGGCGGCGGCAAGTCGCAGACGGCGCCTTCGTCTCAAGCGTTTTTTGGTACCGGACACGGCAAAAGCAGGGGAACCCGAAGGTCCCCCTGCTTTCACGGCGTGCCTTGCATGTTGTGCAGACGACAAGGTCTTCAGCCCGCCTGAGTGCTTCTTAGAGCTCTTGCTTGCGAGAGCGCAGGAAGAAGACGATACCCACTGCCAGCAGGGCCACACCGCCGGCGGTCAGGGCAAAGGTGCCCGCCGCACCGGTGATCGGGAGAGCCGGCTGCTTCGGATCGACGACGTTCACCGACGAAACCAGGTAGTTGTTTTCGACAACGGCGGTGGCCGGGTTGTCCTGGGTGCAGGACGCCTCGTTCAGCGTGAACGTCTGGTCGGCGACCTTGCTGAAGCCTGCCGGCACCACGGTCTCGGTAACGGTGTAGGTGCCTTCGCCGAGATCCTCGAAGTACACATAGCCGTTCTCGTCGGAGGTGGAGGTCAGCGTAGTGGTGGAACCATCCTTGTTGGTGACCTTCAGCTCGAAGACGGCACCCTTCAGGGCGTTGCCATCAGGATCGGTCTTCTTGAACACGAAACCGTAGGTCTTGACCTTGGTCTTGCTGTCCGGGGTGACGGTCGTGGAGGTGTACGGGTTCGGGTTGAAGGTGACGGTGGCGGTGTTGCCGGTCACGTCATTGGCATCGTGAGAGAAGGCAGCCGAGGTGAGCTTGGCGTTGTAGGTGACCGTGATAGCCTCACCCGGGTGAGCCAGCACGTAAGCCTTGGCGAACTTGATGGTGTAGCCGTTGGTAGCCGCAGTGATGGTGTAGTCAGTACCGGAAACGGCAGCCACACCATTGATCTTGATGGACGTGGTGTCGATTTCAAGACCGGCGGTCGGCTGATCGTTGATTTCGAAGGTGGCATCCTTGGAGTCGGCCGGGTAGTTCGGAACGACGGTTTCCACCTTGAACGGGACCATATCGCCCACGCTGTACTTGTCGGTGGACTCCTTGTATTCGGAGCCGACACCCTTCTTGATGGTCACATCGGTCTTCTTGACGTCGATGGTCTGGGCCGGGTGAGCATCATAGGTTCCGGAGGCATTGGCCACCGGGCTCGCGTCGACGACCATGTTCTGGTAGACGCGGGTCTGGCCGCTCGTGCTCGTCACGCGCACAAGGTAGTAGCCGCTACCAAGCGTAAGCGTGGCCGAGGTGCCGGAAGCGGTGGCGCTGGCCGCCGCAGTCGTACCGGCGTCAGCGAACGCCTTCGCGATGGCGCTGGCGGCATTCTGCATGTCGCTACCCTGATGGAATGAATTGCCATCGGAAGCAACAACCTTGATCTTATCGATCGAGTCATAGGCAGACGGCAGATTGGCGGCCATCGTGTAGGTAAGGTTGTTCGACGCATCGATATCGGCATCGGCGATGAGGAAGGCCTCCACCGTGTCACCGTCAATCAGATTGTTGATCGTTACCGTGCTATCGGCCACATCGGTCGGGCTCGTCGGGGTAGCGTGCGCCGCGACCGGAGTGAGCACGAACGCCATGGCGATCGCTGCGAGCAAGCCTACCAGCATGCTCATCTTCTGCTTGAGAACGGTTCCCATATCCTTTTCTCCTTTTCTCATCGGGGATGGGAAGATTACATTGATTGCTCAGACCCGGCTGTGCAGTCCTGAGCCTGACCGCCGACGAAGCATGACCGCACCGCCGCCTCCGATGGCCAGAAGGCTTCCGAGGAAGAGCAGTATGGCTGTCGCACCCGAGCCTGCCGTATGGGGCAAGTTGGGAATGGATTCGTCAGCGATAGTAATGGCGGCCACCCCGTCTTTGAGGGGCAGCGCAGCGGTTGTTCCGCCGCTGTCTTTGGTACTCACCGTTCCATCATGTGCAACGGAAATCAGATGAGCCGCAGTATCAAGGTTGTAGCCAGCCGGGGCCTTGGTCTCTTTGAGCCAGTAGTCGGTACCCGGCATAAGGCCGTAGTAGTGGGCCTCTCCGTTGCCATCGGTCGTAACGACGGCGCCCGGAATGGCTGCGGTGAGATTGGCGTCGGAATACACGGTAGCGGGCTGATCATTATCGTCGTAGACACCGTTGCCGTCATCCTTGTAGAGCGTAAATTCCGCACCGGGAAGCAGGCTACCGTCAGTCGACTTCTTGATGACAGTCAGAGGAATCTTGCGTGTGTTCTTGAATACCGGGACGTTGTCGCCATACGACGGAGTGAGTTTCAGCTTTCCTTCGCCGGCATCCTCCACCGTGACGGTGACGGTCTCGACGTGGGTATCGTACACAACGCCCGGGGTGTTCTCCGCCTGTTCCTCAATGGTGTAGGTGAAGGTCTTACCGACATCACTCAGGGTGTACTTGATCTCCTTGAAGGTGACGTTGCCAGAGGCGTCGTTCTTCTGCGTGTCGAGCTCGGTTCCGTCCTGATCCTTCAATGTGAAGGTGAACTGGCCATCCTGCAAGGTTCCACCTTCAAGGTGCTTAATGGCCTTGAGCTGAATCGAGCCCTTGGCTTCGTAGGGCACGAACACGTGCACGGTATTGGTGACCTTGGCGTTATTGTTGATCTCCACGGAAGCCTGGTTGGGTACCTTCCAATAAGAGATCCCATTGATGGTCTCACGTTCATACGAATTCAAGTCAGCTGTAGTAGAAACCGGCACCGTGATATGGAATACATGCTCGTCTTCGGCATATCCATGCCCAGTATTCTTCGCCGTAGCCGTGATGGTCTGACCGGAGATGCCAATGGTCCAGTTGTCCGTGACGTCAACGTAGTTCCCCGATACCTTCTTCAATACCGTCACCGTGGCGTGCGATGCATCCAAGGCATTATCCAAGGTATCGGTCATGACGATGGAAGACGCCTTGTTGGTGTCAGCCACATAGGGGAACTTTTCGGTGACATCGAAAGTAGCGATCTCACCACGATTACGAATCTGCCGTTCCGGTGACTTTACCGGGGCTGGCCATTCAGGATAGACGGTGACCGAGGAATCGTACCCCATTCCGGTATCGCATCCTTCTCCAGACCACTCAGTAACGAAACTGGGTCCTGCTTTTGCCACGACGGTGGAGATGTCATCCGGTACTTTTGAATCATCCTTTTTACTGGATTTGAACCATGTGGTCCCACCCTCTTCAGAAACCTTAAGCGTGGTGTTGTTTCCAATCAGCGCAGACTTGTATCCGCTGACCAGTCCTACGCCCTCTCTTCCTGGATGGGTGAAGTCGGCGATTCGGGGGAAAGCATTGGCGCCGTGATGAATAGGCTGGTCGATATCCCAATACGTGACATTGAACTCATTGTCAGATTCGATCGGAGTATCGGTCCCGTCTTTGACCAGCGTGGTCGTGAAGCGCGATTTGATGCCAACATCAAATTCAGAGCTTCCATATCCGGTAAGTGACACAGGATAGCTGTTGGCAACCGCAGCGGCTGCAGGACCAAAGCGGTCTCCCAAATGGAATGGGCAGACAAAAGCGGGTTCCTTAAGGCCAACGGAGTCGAGCTGCCATGCATGCACTGAGTTAAACTCAACGATGGAGCTGATCCTCTCACCGGAGGTGGTGTACCCGATATTGTTGAAGCGCATCTTGAAGCCACTCCACGTAGAGCCCGAAAGTGTCACTTTGCCGTTATCCGGAGCCCGGTACACCATGTACACACCGCTGTAATACGTATGTATCCAGCGCATTTTCCAGCCGTTTTCCAAATCCACAGGATTACCATCCTGGTTGGCGGGATCAGCAGGCGTCAGATCGGACACATTGTGCCACGATCCGTTAGCGTAATACTGAGCGGCGCTTTTCCAGTCGATGTTCTTATCGATGTAGACCGTGCCACCAACCGAATTCAGCAAATTATTCGTAGTGGTATACGGCGTGCCGGCATGCGCCGGAGCAGTCGTAAACAAGCAGGAACCCAGCGCCACGATAAGGCTGATGAGTACAACAATGATGTGCTTGGATATTTGGAAGGGTATTCGACTACCGAGGTGACGCTCGCCTGCGTTCATCGCTTCTCTCCTTGCATAAAAAAAGCAGTCATTCATACCCCCCCCCCCCCCCAAAAAAGGGGGGGGGGGGGGGGGGCCACAGGGGAAGCGCCCACGGGGGAACACCAGTACCCGTTGTTGGGGGTTTGCCGGGTTGTGGGTTAAAA
>OFLS01000044.1_pt1 | contig 103121 bp, 83 predicted proteins | sample 1540891 | NCBI WGS metagenome assembly OFLS01 (sample SAMEA4413038, study PRJEB24355) | metagenome | biome: human; feature: gut; material: faeces | place: United Kingdom | collected 2010
GCGACCCCGGCCGGACTTGAACCGGTGACCTCCGCCGTGACAGGGCGGCGCTCTAACCAACTGAGCTACGGGGCCATTGCCACCTTGTTACCAAGGTAAGTACCCCCTGAGAGAGTCGAACTCTCGTTGTCAGATTGAAAGTCTGGTGTCCTAACCGTTAGACGAAGGGGGCGCTTTCAGCGTTTCCGCGTGACAACTCGCCCTATTATACGCGAATCTCAACGACATGCAACCCCCGGCGTGTCGCCCCGAAAATCGTTGCAACGGCAAGGCTGAACGTCATCGCGGCATTCACCCCGTAATCATCAGACCTTGCGATAGGTGAAATCATGAATCACCCGACCTGCGGCGAGACCCTTCTTTTCGAAGTTGGTGAGCACACGCCCGTCAAAACGTGCGGACTCAGTGAAATCGGCATGCTCCAGGCCGGCCGCCTCATCCGCATTGCCCTTGCCGACGTGCTCCACCGGCAGACTCACGGTCACGTCGCCGTCGTTACGGAACGATTCCAGTCCGTCCATCACCTCGTGCACATGCAGCGCATAGTCCTCGATATCGGTGGCGATGCGCCACACTCCCCCGCCCTGCAGCGTACGATGGATCTCGCCCGCCAGTTCGGGCTGCACGATACGCCGCTTGTGATGGCGCATCTTCGGCCACGGGTCGGGGAAGAAAGTCCACACTTCGGCGATTGCGCCATCCGCAGCCACCTTGAACAGTTCCGGCGCGTTGACCTGTGCGATGCGCAGATTCCCGAGCCCCTGCTTACCCGCCAACAGCATCGTATGCGCCACACCCGGGTCATAGACCTCCAACGCCAAGAAGTTGGTCTGCGGATCGGCGGCCGCCGCAGCTACGATGTTCTCGCCCTGCCCGGAGCCGATTTCCACGACCAACGGGTTGCCGTTGCCCCAGATTTCGCGGACATAGGCATCATCCAGCACAAAGCCCTTACGTACATCGAGCGAGCCCTCACCCGCATTGACATCCAGCAGATACGCATCCGAATAGGCATCCCATGCGCGTTGCAGACGCGCGTCCAGCCTTGCGGAACGGCGTACGAACGAAAGCACCTTGCGCCCGTACAGCGCCGGACGGTGTTCATTGTGCGCGTTTGCATCGGATTCCCGACCATCGGTCGGCGTGTTCATCACTTCTTGCATACCCTAATTTATAGAGGAAACGCAGGAACGAACCGACTATGTGCGTTCATGTTCACATGTTATACTCAAATTGTTCAAAAGGTAACAAACCTGAGCAAAAGTGAACAACGGTTATGCTTTCGACGTATTCGCCGCAACCGCATACCCGCACACTCACAGCTCAACATAGGAAAGGCCAGAACATGACAGTTCTCGTCACCGGTGGGTGCGGCTACATCAGCATGCGCGTTATACATGTTCCTGTTAACTGATTGTGGGAATAGGGAATATTAGGGATGTAAGGTCGGCACTGCCCTCTCCCAGACGCTACCCTAATGAAGCTACAAACCGCTCAGACACACAAACAATAACAATAATCCACACCATCCATTGTGGAGGAATCTGAATAGTACGGCTACGCAACAGCACATACATCAAGGCAAACACAACGAGCCCAGGCAGGTTCCATACCGCAAGTTGCCTGATAAACACACTACCTGTTAAGGCGTCAGCCACACCAGGCAGCGTCACATTGGTCGCGATCATGGACCCTAGAATCAGACTCTCCAATACCAACAAGGCTGTAATGAGGCATTGCATTGTGCCATGTTCCCTGAGCACCCACCGTGCCCCTTGCCGATATCCAAGCAGGAACATCTTCCAGCGCACGGGTAGCAAAAACACTCCAAATGTCATACACAGCACTACACCCAAAGGATTGCCCTCAAGAGCGTAATGCGCACAAAAACTAGCCATCACGGCTTTGAGCGCAGTATTGAACAGCGCATCACCAACGCCTGTCAACGGCCCCATTAAGCTAGCGCGCATATGGCCAGCTACCTCGACGCCCTCTACGGAATGCATAGATTCCTCCACGGCCAGAGAGGCCGCTAACAGAGGCGCCGAAAAATACGCCTGACAGTTATAAAAACGAAAATACGACATTAACGAATGTCGATGAAGCTCTTCGTCACCATTGTAAATCCGCTTCAACGCAGGTTCCACAGCATAGACAGCACCGCAGCTGATATGGGTTTCATAATTGAAGGCGGATTGAAGAACGCATAAGTATCGCAAAAACACGCGCCATAACGTCGCCCGAGGCAACTGACCAGTTATCGCATCCTTCCTCTCACACTCACTACAATCATCGAATGCTGGCGCGTTCCGAATGCTCTCGTTGCACCGACTTTTGGATACGGCCAACCGATATGCCCCAACTGCAGCAACGACACCGATAGCGGCCACCGCCAACATTGGCAACTTCAACATCGCCGATAAGATGAAGCCAGCCATCACACCCAATAAAGCCCGATTCGGTAACGTGCGCATCAGTAGGCAGATGCCCAGTGCCGGCAAAATGCCTCCAGCGAGTCTCATGCCACTCCACAACCACTGGGGCGCATAGTCGACCAGATCCGAGACGAACAAGGACCCCAAAGTCAAATACATCAATGTCGGAAGGGTACCAGTGAAGAAAGCCCTGCTCAATGAGCTGAACGCGATGAGGGCGAATCCCGAACGATAATGTCCGCGTCCCACCAATGACTGCGCGGTGTGCATCAAACATTCACCAGCCATCTTGGCCAAAATGTCAAAATTGACGTTCAGAGTCGCCGCAGGCACCCCGACCACCAACGCCATATCCAAACCCTTGCCAGAGGTAATCGCTAAGACTACCCCCACACACGCACCAATTTGATAATCCGGCACCGAAGAGCCGACGACGCCAAGCAAACCAACCTGCATCAGCTCCATCGTGCCACCGACAATCAGACCGGTAATCGGGTCACCCATAATCCACCCGACTAGTAGCCCGACCAAAGTGATGCCACCGTATTTCATCACAACTTGGCTGTTATACGACTCCCATTTGAGCACGGTGACTATGAAGACAATCGCCGCAATCCGCCACCCAGAACCCACCATCGTCGTTTCCCCGCAACCTTTAAGACCTCATTGTCATCATGCCTACACCGTCATCATCCTCGATAGAGTCCAGCCTAGGCGTATTGGTTGGTTGTCATCCCCGTACATGGTCATGACAACCAACCTACATGCCACCTATCTCATCTCGACACTCACTCACCATCCTTGGCGTAGCACGCCTCACTGGCAGTAATACGTTTGCGGAACAGGAAGATTACGACCAATGCACAGAAGAATGGAATCGTCATGATTCGCCACATCGCCACATATCCGAAATGTTCAGCGACTATGCCGGCGAGCGAAGCACCAAACAGACTACCCAAATCCATGCCAATATAGTTCGTACTGCTGGCCGCGCCACGCTTGTCTTCAGGAACCGACTGCAACGCAAGCGCATTGATAGCTGGCTGGCAGGCACCGAAACCGAAACCCATAATCACACCCGCAATCAACAGCGTTCCCAAGTTAGTCGCAACGCTGAAGATGAAGAACACAACGATGCAAACAATCACGTTCGCGGACACTACCCTCACGAAGCCGAACTTGTCCTTGAGCTTACCGACTAAAGGACGCGAGACAAACAGTGTCACAGCATAGACGGTCATGTACAGGCCCACGTTGCCCTTAATGCCACGCCCTTCGGCATAGACGATGAGAAAAGCGTTGATCGCGCAGAAGGCAAGATAGGTCAGGAACATAATCGACGCCGGAACCAGTGCCTCTTTGGCGATAATTTTGTCGAGTTTGATTGAAAACTTACGGGTCGGTTCGTGCTTGACGTGAATGAAGGTCACAATGACGATGGCGACAACAATCAATGAGGCACCAAAAGCGAAGGCTACGTTGTACCCGAAGCTGTTTGCAAGCTGAATACCCACGGCGGAGCCCATTGCCATGCAGATGGATTGCGCGGTCCAGAACACACCCATGCCCGTGCCAAGACGATCAGCCGGCACAACCTGGGAAACGATGACCATGAAAATGGTAGAGGTGAAGGCTTGGCCCAACCCCTGTATCATACGGAAAGCGAACATCTGCGACACTCCCGATGATAGGCTATAGCCAAAGAACGCCACCGCCATGACAACAAGCGCGCACCACAGCACCCATTTCTTGTTGAAGGCATCGATAATTGGCCCAGCAAACAATTTGCAGATCAAGGCGACAATGGCAAAGCTGCTAGACACCATTCCAATGATGGCCGGCGTGCCACCGAGCACATTGACATAACGCGAAATTAGCGGATTGACCAGCTGCTGACCAGCGTTCATCGCAAGATTGGCAACAAACACGGCGATGAATACCCGATTCCAGATTTTCGTAACTTTCGAGTCCTCGGTTGTGTTATTTTCAGACTTTGTTGTCATGGTTGACATGATTACCCTCTTTCTTTAGGAGCCGTTATTTCAGTTATTTGCTGGTTGGTAGGGGTCCATGACGATACGCCCAGTGGCGATATCTCTGCGAAATTGCCGGAAGAACTGCCAAGAGAGTTCGGCAGCCGCAACCGGCCAACAATGTGGAGCATTCTCCACAACTACGTACCGGAGGGCATCAATACCTGAGCGATTGTGAATGTCAAGCATCCAATGCTTAGCGCCATAGTGCAGCTCAGTCCGCTCATCATCACCATAGAAACCGATGACTTGATGTAGTTCGCTGTCAGGGTGCTCCAGATAACCAATGCATGTGTCTGCATCACGCGGATCGCAGTTCAGCGTCGCCAAGCGCTTATTCAAGCGTTCAATCATCCACTGATGCTTGTCTACCCCCTCAGGCGGAACGGGCATGTCACTGAAGCGGCGACGGCCACCGACGATATGCGTAGGATCCCGGCTATCATCGCGCCGCGGATCACGATACGGTTCCGTGTCTCGCTCCTTGCCCCAGTCTTTGCGAGGATGCCAGTCGTTGACTGGTGCAAAGCCAGACGCCTCGTACTGGCCGACAACCTGCATGAACGGCAAGAACGTTCGTGTAAGATTCTGAGTTTCCTCAGGAGTGTAAGGCACGTTAAAGTTGTCATAGTCACGATAGATATCATTGCCGCAGCACGACACCGCTGCGAAACGCTCAGGAATGCGGAAGTAGGTAGAGGTCACCTGATACCCACCTTGCGATTCTCCAATCATGTACACACGCTCGGGATCGACAGGATAGAGTTCAACCATGCGATCCAAGATGCGTTGCGTGTTGGTCCAATTGGTATTCTGCGCAATCACCACAATGATGCGTTCTTCAGCCGCCACATGTGGCATGCCACAAACGAATTCATCCGCAGAGATGGAGCAGAACCCACCGTGATTGACAAACACCAATGGATACCGATGACCTTTGGCTGCCTCATCCTCCATTTCTTCGGGGGTGATGAGCAACCAACGCGTGTAGTAGTCACCGTTTTCCATCATGTGACGTTCCAACCCTAACGAGTGATAGTACTTCTTAACAGCCTCACCGGTAGGATCCTCTTCGAAGCGATACCCAAGCTCCAGCATCTGCGCATGTCGTTCTCCATACGCACTATCGATATAGGCATCGATATCGGCATTCCCATTATGAGCAACACGCAGGTAGCTCAGTTCAGATTCAAATTTCCTACCCATAGTTGGATTGGTCGACGTAGACCAGTAATCCAATCGGTTCATCATTGATCCTTTCTGTTGATATCAATATGGAATATATTTAATACATTTCATATTGATGTCGTTAAATATATATTACATAGATATCTTTGTCAATTCAAAAGTATCTTTCAGTTTCGTGTTGACAACACCTCAGATATACTGGAAATACACATTGCAGAAAGGGCGGAACGATGACAACTCGGCATGGCGCTAAGTACATTGATACCTATAATGCCATCAAAATGGATATCATTACGAAACAATATCCTGCCGGCAGCTTCCTGCCCACAGAGTCTGAGCTCATGGAACAATATAAGGTGAGTCGCACCACCATCCGCAAAGCAATAGCACTTTTGAAGAATGATGGTTTCGTGACCACGACGCGAGGGCGAGGCACCGAGGTGCGCACTGTGGACAACAACGAAGGTGAATACCCGTTTTCGACACTTTCAGGACATACTGAGGTACATACCATAATTCGCGGTAGCGATACCAGCAGCGTCACGGCGCAGGGAGCGACGGTTGACATCATTGATGCTCCCTATCAAGTGGCAGAGGCGCTGTCCATCAAAGAAGGCACACCCATATTCCGGCTGCAGCGTATCAAATTAATTGAAAATGTGCCTTGCTCCTACGTAATCAGCTATGTTACTTGCACGGATTTTCCCGACTTAGACGCATACAGCGGACAGATTATGTTCCTCTACAAATTCCTCGGAGAGCATTACGGCGTCACATTCTCCGGTACGACGACACGTATCTCAGCCACGGAAGCCGATTTTGTGGAGTCCCGCTTGCTTAACATCGCACCAGGTGCCGCAATTATGACTTTGTTCCGCACCACATTCAGCGACGATAAACCCATAGAGTATTCAGAAAGCTACTGCCGGCCTGATTATGTATCCACATACGTGACCATTTCACCCAATGACCCAGAGTATAGCTCGTTTCTGGATACCAACTTCTAGACTTTCCCAGAACGTTGCTTGCATAGCTACCGCCTAGGAAAGCCTAAAACCGCGAATCCCGACATTCACGCTTCCTATCGTTCACACCTTGGAAAGAAAAGCCCCACTGCTAAATTGAAAATCTAGCCCCCAGAGTCAACGGGCTGGACGACACCAAGCAGAAGCACTCTTGCGCCCGTACAGCGCCGGACGGTGTTCATTGTGCGCGTTTGCGTCGGATTCCCGACCATCGGTCGGCGTGTTCATCACTTCTTGCATACCCTAATTTATAGAGGAAACGCAGGAACGAACCGATTATGTGCGTTCATGTTCACGTGTTATACTCAAATTGTTCAAAAGGTAACAAACCTGAGCAAAAGTGAACAGCGGTCATGCTTTCGACGTATTCGCCGCAACCGCATGCCCGCACACTCACAGCTCAACATAGGAAAGGCCAGAACATGACAGTTCTCGTCACCGGTGGGTGCGGCTACATCGGCGCCCATGTCGTCCACGCTCTTCATCAGGCAGGCGAACAGGTCGTTGTCGTAGACGACCTGAGCTACGGCAAGCCCACCCGCATCGAAGGCTCCCGCCTCTACGGCATGGACATCGCCGCCCCGGGCGCCGGCGAGCGCCTCGCTGAGATCATGAAGGCCGAGGGCGTGGATTCCGTAATCCACTTCGCGGCCCGCAAGCAAGTCGGCGAATCCGTCGAAAAGCCGCTGTGGTACTACCAGCAGAACATCAACGGCATGCTCAACGTGCTTATCGGCATGCGTGATTCCGGCGCCAAGAAGCTTGTGTTCTCCTCCTCCGCAGCCACCTACGGCGTGCCGCCGGTCGACGTGGTGCCGGAAGACGTGGTGCCGATGCTGCCGATCAACCCGTACGGCCAGACCAAGCTGTTCGGCGAGTGGATGGCCCGCGCCTGCGAGGAGCCGTACGGCATCCGCTTCTGCGGCCTGCGCTACTTCAACGTGGCCGGCTGCGGCCCGGTCGAGCTTGAGGATCCGGCGATCCTGAACCTCATCCCGATGCTGTTCGACCGTCTGAAGAAGGGCAAGGCCCCTGCGATCTTCGGCGACGACTACCCGACCCCGGATGGCACCTGCGTGCGCGATTACATCCACGTGTCCGATCTGGCCGACGCCCACATCGCCGCCCTGAAGTATCTGGACCGCGATGAGCGCAAGTACGACGCCTTCAATGTCGGCACCGGCGAAGGCACCTCCGTGCGTCAGATCGTCGACGAGGTCAAGAAGGTCACCGGCCTGCCGTTCAAGGAGGCCGTCATGGGCCGCCGTGCCGGCGATCCGCCGCACCTGATCGGCTCCCCGAAGCGCATCAACGAGGAAATGGGCTGGCACGCCAAGTACGACGTCGAAGACATCGTGAAGTCCGCCTGGGATGCCTGGCAGGCCAATCCTGAGCATCACATCGACGTCGAGACCTGGAAGCAAGCCGACTGAGGCCATCCAAGGCCGCCGAAAGCATGATGCCGTGAACAACGCACGGCATCAACATCTGTAACGGATGCCACATGGGAAGTTTTCCCCTCATGCGGCATCCGTTCGTTTTTTTCGCTCTTTCCTTATAATCGTGCCATTGCCGCCGACATCGGATAGACTTGCCTTATGAGTGATTATCAAAACAGCCCTGCGCCGCAGCAGCCGCAGGATCAGCCCACAGAAGCCATTCCGCAGAATTTCCAGACCATGCCATCGCAGCCGGACGTTCCCCAGCCCCCGCAGACGGAATACGGCCAGCCAGCATTCGGCCAGTCGGCATACGCACAGAATCCGTATCAGCAGGCCCCGCAACCAGGCCAGTCCTACCCTCCGCAGGGCGTGTATCAGCCATATGAACAGCCCGTGGACCAGCGTTGGAACAATCTGTGCATCGTCGGCTTCGTTCTGGCGTTCTTCATACCGCTGGCCGGCCTGATCATTTCCATCGTCGCCATGGTGCAGATCAACAAATCCGGCGAACGCAGCAAGGGCATGGCCGTTGCCGGCATCATCGTCAGCGCAGCCATCATGCTGATCAACATCATCGTAGTCATGCTGTTCGTCAACGCCTTCATCAATCTGATGCAGCGGGAGTTCGGAAGTGTGGATTTCAACAGTTCCAGCTACAGCGACGACAATTACGATTCCCCGTTCGACAATCAGGATCGTCAGGAACTTGAGGATCTGTTGAATCAGCTGGAATCGGAACAGCAATCCTGACGCCCGCGGCGAAGATGACACGCCGTGATTTGCGCGATGTCGACTTTGCCGTAAGATATCTATCTGTTGCCAGTCGGAAACGATCAGCAGCAACGGCCCCGTAGCTCAGTTGGTTAGAGCGCCGCCCTGTCACGGCGGAGGTCACCGGTTCAAGTCCGGCCGGGGTCGCGAACATAGCCCGGTCATGCCGGGTTTTTTAATGTTCACGGCTCTGTAGCTCAGTTGGTAGAGCGAACGACTGAAAATCGTTAGGTCAGCGGATCGATGCCGCTCGGAGCCACCACCAATACGAAAGCCTCGGAATTTCTCCGAGGCTTTCTTTGTCGTTACAGTTGCCGTTCGACCCAATCGGCGATATATGGCGCGACCTCTTCAATCTGGTCGATGGCCACTTCGAACTCGTGCGCCCCGCCATACCACGGGTCCACCAAGTCGATTTCGCTCTCATACCCGGCCGCCGGCTTCGGCAGATTCGGATCGAAGCTACGATACATATGCACCTCGTCGCGCTTGGCCTGCGGCAGCTGACGGAGCAACGCGCGCATATGCGAGGCGGTCATCGGCAGGAACAGGTCGGTGCGTTCGATCTCGTCACGGGTGATGCGATGCGCGAAATGATGCACTGGCAGCTCGTAGCCACGTTCCTTCAGCACCTTCACCGCACGGCGGTCGATCGGATTGCCGTACTCCTCATCGCTGACGCCACTGGATTCGACGTTGACCTTGTCGGCCAGACCACGACGTTCGAATTCGGTGCGCAGAATGATTTCGGCCATGGGAGAGCGGCAGATGTTGCCCGTGCACACGGTCATCACGGTATACATGGATAGATTTACTCCTCGCGGTTCTTCTCGTACGTCACAAAGCGGAATCCGGCAATGTCGTCGGAACCCTTCTGCGTGCCTTGCCACACGCCTTCCTCGGCCATACGCCACGCACCGGATTCCGCCAGCGAAGCGATGTCGGGCGCATAGGTGTCGGCGTCGACATGCATGCTGATCTGCGTCACATACGCCTTGTCGGCAAACGGCAACGCATCGCGGAACACCTGCGCTCCGCCGATGATCCAGATTTCGCTACGGTCGAGACCGTCATCCGGAATGGCTTCCTGACGGGCCAGGTCGAGCGCGTCATCCAACGTGTCGACCACGGTCGCACCCGGCGCGGAATATGCCGGATCATGCGAAATCACGATATTGTCGCGGTTCGGCAGCGGGCGGAACTTCGGGCTCAACGCTTCCCACGTTCTCCTGCCCATGATGACCGGATGCGAGACGGTAAGCTCCGTGAAATGCTTCATATCCTCCGGCAGACGCCAAGGCATGCCGCCCTCGAATCCGATGGCGCCGTCGCGACCTTCCTTGTCGCGGGCCTGCGCCCAAATCAGATTCACCGAGAAGGTCTTGGGGAAATCGTCACCCCAATCCTCCTCGTCTTCAAGCCCGGCATGTCCGGGCTCGGGTTCGTGATAGCCACTGCGGCTACTATCATGCTCCATTTCATTCACTCCTTGAGATTGGACTAGGGTCAGTAGTCTAGCGGCTGGCGCAGACGCTCAGACCGCCACCGGCGCCTTGATGGTGGGGTGGTGCCGGTAATCGACGATTTCGAAGTCACTGTAATCGTAATCGAACAATGATTCGGCCTCGTGAATGCGAATCTTCGGATACGGATACGGTTCGCGGCCCAACTGCTCAAGCACCTGATCAACATGATTGTCGTACACATGGCAATCACCGCCGGTCCATACGAACTCCCCCGGCTCCAAACCGGCCTGTTGCGCCATCATGAGGGTGAGCAGCGAGTACGAGGCGATGTTGAACGGCACGCCAAGGAACATGTCGCAGGAACGCTGGTACAGCTGGCAGCTCAGTCGGCCATCTGCCACATAGAACTGGAACAGCGCGTGGCATGGCGGCAGGGCCATATGTTCCACTTCGGCCGGATTCCAAGCGGACACCACCATACGGCGCGAATCCGGATGATGCTTGATCAAATCAAGCACGTTCGTGATCTGGTCGATGGTACGGTTCGGATCGTCCGGCGTGGGTGCGGGCCAGCTACGCCACTGCGCGCCGTATACCGGGCCAAGATCACCGTTCTCATCGGCCCACTCATCCCAGATGTGCACGTTATGCTCCTGCAACCAGCGCACGTTGGTGGAACCCTTGAGGAACCACAGCAATTCGTAGGCCAACCCCTTGAAGAACACGGTCTTCGTGGTCAATAACGGGAAACCGTCCTTCAGATCGAAACGAATCTGCTGGCCGAACAGGCTGATCGTACCGGTGCCCGTGCGATCGGACTTCAAGGTGCCCTCCGTCATGATCCTGCGCACGAGATCCTCATACGGCATGGGAATGTCGGTATCGGGGCGTGCGGGAATACGAGTGCGAATGTCTGCAAGTTGTTCCGATGTCAAAGCCATGTCTCACAGCTTAACAGCCAGAAGCCTCGCATGCCGTCTATTCGCCCAAGGCCCGTCCACATGGCGATTCCTTATGCTTTTCGGAACGTTTCGCAGCAAACGAACCCATATGGATTACATTAGTAGAGGTGAGGAGCGAACGGCGCTCCCGGTAAGACGATGAGGAGTTTCCATGGGCAAGCGACTGTGGGTCGAGCGCAACAAAGACGGTTCCTGGGATGCATTCAGCGAGGACGGCGCCCATATCAAGTTCGGCAAGGGCCGTGGCCAATTCACTCCCGGCGATCTGATGAAGATCGCTCTGGCCGGCTGTGCGGCGCTGTCAAGCCAGTTCGCCATCGAACACACGCTGGGCGAGGGCGAAGGCGCGAAAATCGTTGTCGATGGCACCTATGACGCCGACAACGACGCCTACATCGGATTCGACGAACAGGTCGAAATCGACGCCACCGCTGCGGGACTGAGCGACGAGGACGCCGACAAGCTCAAGGAGCGCGTCACCCGCCATATCGACAAGGGATGCACGGTGAAGCACACGTACGTCGAGCCGACTCCGGTGCGCATGAACGTGACCGTCAAGCACTAAGCCACGTCTCTGTACGGAAGCAATACAACGGCAAAAGCAAAGGGCTTGCGATTCCCATCACAACGGAAATCGCAAGCCCTTTGTCATGCCCCGATCGGAGGCGCTACCGCATCACCGGCGCCTTACTGGCGCTCCGGGTCGATCTTGGTCTCAATGGCCTCGACCACCTCCGGCTCCGCCTTGGTGACCGGCACCTCCTCGACGCCCTTGATATCGTCAAGCGACTTCGGTGCAACATCGGCCGGGGAGCTCGGCACCGTGTCAAGACGGCTTTCCGCAGCCTCCACATACTTGCGCGGCACCACGTAGACCGGTCCGACGGCATGCTGCAGCAGACCCTGGCTGGTGGAGCCCAGCAGCAGGCCGGTGAAACCGCCGCGGCCACGAGAACCGACCACCACAACGTCATGATCGTAGCTGGCCTTGGTCAGCGCGCCGACCGCCGGACCGGGCACGATCTGCTTGTTGATCGTCAGATTCGGATGGGACTCCTCCAGCGGCTTGATACGCACGTCAAGATCCTCCTTGAAGGAAGCCATGACGCCTTCATCCTCCGAGCCCTTCATATTCGGCACCGCAGAGATCACGTCAAGTTCGGCGCCCCAGGCATCGGCGAAGTCGGCGGCGATCTCGAGCGCCTTCAGACCCCACTTGGATTCATCCGAGCCGACGGCCACTTTGGTGATGGTGTTGTTCAGATGCATCAGATTGCCATCGTCGTCGGTGTACGGCACGACCACGATCGGGCAATAGGCGTAGGCCGGCAGGCTGGAGCTGGTGGTTCCCAGCAGACGCTCCGCCAAGCCGCCCTTGCCACGATTGCCGATGACGATCAGATTGTAGTTGCGCGACAGTTCGACGAACACCGATGCCGGATCTCCCGTAACGATCAACGTCGCGGCCTCGACGCCCTGCTCATCGGCGATGGCCTTGGCCTTCGACAGAATCTCCTGAGCATCGCTGTGTGCCGCGTTGTCATCGCCCATCGCCGTATACGTGGCGTCGAACGACACCGCCGCGTAGCTCGGCAGCGAGTACGCGCAAACGATCTGCAGCGTCAGTCCAGCATGCTTCGCATAGTTCGCTGCCCACCATGTGGCCTTGTAGCTGGCGTGGGAACCATCAACGCCAACGAGAATTGCCTTGTCGTTAATCATGGACGACCTCCTTGAACTAGTACAGCGCCGCTATGCACTGCCTCTAGCCACAACAATACCGCGCGACATGCGTGTCCGACAGTAGCGACGCGACTGAATTGCAATCGTCCATGCAACACAAAGGCGTATCCCCGGCCATGGGGATACGCCTTCAGCGAAAGTCAAGAATCGTCAGAAGATGCGACGAATGCTGTAGCTGCCCGGGAAGACCCAAGCGATCGGATCGTAGCGAGTACCGTTCAGCTGTGAGTTGATGACCATGCCATTGCCGACATAGATGGCGGCATGCTGCGAGTTGGCGATGATATCTCCCGGCTGCGCTTCGGCAAGGCCACCGACCGCGCGGCCCGCGGTTGCCTGCGCACCGGAGTAATGCGGCAGGGAAACGCCCATCTGTCCATACACATACTGCACGAAACCGGAGCAGTCCCAGCCGGACGGGGTGTTGCCGCCGGACACGTACGGCACCTTGCCGACGAATTGGCCGGCAAACGACAGCAGACTGGACACGCTCGTGCCGTCCGGTGGAGTCACGGTGACGGTGGAAGTGCTGTTGCTGGAATTGTCCGTGGTCAAATCACTACGGTCCGAGCTACGGGAAGCCTGCTGCTGGGCTGCCGCGGCAGCCTGTTCGCGGGCCTGCTGTTCGGCAGCGGCACGCTCCTCGGCATCCTTTTCGGCCTGAGACTTGGTTTGCGGGACGTCCAGGCTTTCCACGCCGCCCCAGTCGGAATCCTGTTCGACTTCGGTGGAGGTGGATTCAGCCAGAATGTTCTTCTTCACGGCGCTCACCTTGGGGAACGACCGTGTAGCGACAACAGAACCTTGGCCTGCTGCATCATCAGCGGCAAGGGCCACGGGCGCCACACCGGAGAACAACACGGTAGCGGCGACGATAGCGGTAAGCATTGAGCAACGTTTAGTCAGATTCTTCATCAACAACCAAGTGTACGACAAGCTGACTACAAAAACCGAATCAGTAATGAATGTACTGGAAATCGTTCACATTTGTGAGCGTACGGGAGTAAGTTTTACCGTTCATCACGGAGCCGCACTCAGAAGTGACGATGGAACCGTCGTCATTGATCTTCTCGACGATGGCGACATGGCCGTAATAGGAGTCGGAACCCTCCTGGCCTGCGGCGAACACGATGATGTCACCGACATGGCGAGGGGTATTGTCGACCCAATAGCCCAAGGCCTTCGCGGAAGCGGCCCACTGGCATCCATTGCCGAAGTGGGAACCGGCAGGCAGGCCGAGCTGATGGCGACGCACATACGCCCACCACGTGCACTGGCTGAATTCATACGCATTGCCGGAATCGCCGGTGGCGTGTTCGGAATCGAATCCGGCGGGCAACGACTCGGAATCCTGATCCATCAGCACCGCAACGTTCGGATTGCTGGCCTTGGACTTGGAAAGCTGGCTGACGTCGGCGATCGTGTTGGCGTCACCAAGCTGCCATTCACCGTTATTGGAAGTCTGCGAGGCGTCAGAGGAATCGACCAGCGAGTCAAGGGCGGTACGTTCCTCGGAACGGGAGGCTGCGGAAGTGTCGGATACGCGCTTGAGCTGCGTGGTAGTGGTAGCCGCATCGGCCACCAACAGATTCATCGAATTCTGCTGGGTGAGCGCCACCGCCGTGGCAGCGGTGCCCACTAAGGCGGCCAGCGAGGCGGAGGTTACAATCGTGGAACGGCGTTCCGCCGCACGAGCGGCCTCACGCATGGCGCGACGGGTCATCGGAGCCACTTCGTTCAGTTTTTCGGCAACCGCCGGGTCCAGTCCGACAACGGCGCCCCCGCCATTAGCCAGCTGAACCATACGCACGGCCTTGGCGGTGTGGGAACCACGGCTCGACGTGAACAGTGCCTTCGCAGCACTGAAACGTTCATCCGAAACCCGGGCAGCTTTATGCGCCGCATGCCTCATAAATCAATCACTCCTTGCGGATTCCTCGCGGATGTACCTAAACCCACACGCCCTCGAGCACGTGGAGCTACAAAACCGTCACGATAGGACACGTTACACCGGGGCCAAGATTTACCTCGGAATCAATCCCCCTTACCAACGGATCATCCTGAGTCCGCCTAGCGGTCATCGCAACGCTCAATCCTTATATCTGGCTACCCTAGGAACCATGACGAATACCGTGACCATTCCTTCCAAACTGCTGCCGGAAGACGGACGTTTCGGTTCGGGACCGAGCAAGATCCGCCCCGAACAGATCCAAGCCCTTGACGACGGCGCCCGCCACTTGCTGGGCACGTCGCACCGGCAGACGCCCATCAAACAGATCGTGGCCTCCATACGCGAAGGCCTGTCGGAGTTCTTTCAGGTTCCCGACGGCTATGAGATCGTGTTGGGCAATGGAGGGGCCAGCGCCTTCTGGGACATCGCCTGCGCTTCGCTGATCACCCGCAAGGCCGCCTTCGGCACCTACGGCTCCTTTAGCACCAAGTTCGCCAAATCCGCGCAGTCGGCGCCGTTCCTCGAAGAACCGGAGATCTTCGCCGGGCAACCGGGCACCTATCGTTTGCCGGAACTCACCGAATATGTGGACGCCTACTGCTGGGCCCATAATGAGACTTCCACCGGCGTGTCCGCGCCGGTCAGACGCATCACGGGCTCCAAGGAACGGGGCGCACTGACGCTGATCGACGCCACCAGCGCCGCGGGTGCCCTGCCGGTCGACATCTCGCAGACCGACGCCTACTACTTCTCCCCGCAGAAGGCCTTCGGGTCGGATGGCGGGCTGTGGGTGGCCGTGCTGTCCCCCGCCGCGATCGAACGTGCCTACGGCATCGCCAAAAGCGTGGACCTGCCGGGCGTGCGCCGTTGGATTCCACCGTTCCTGTCGCTCACTTCAGCCATCGAGAACTCTCGCAAGGATCAGACGCTGAACACTCCCGCCGTGGCCACGCTGGTGATGATGGAGAACCAGATACGCTGGCTCAACGACAACGGAGGCCTGGCATGGGCCTCGACACGTTGCGCCAAGTCCGCCTCGCTGCTGTACACATGGGCGGAGCATTCCGATTACGCCTCGCCATTCGTTGCCGACAAGGCCGCACGTTCGAACGCCGTGGTCACCATCGACCTCGATGAGTCCATCAACGCCTCCCAAGTGGTGGCGGCACTGCGCGAAAACGGCATCGTCGACACGAACGGCTACCGCAAACTGGGGCGTAACCAACTGCGCGTAGGCGTATTCCCCTCTGTGGAACCGGCCGACGTGACCGCACTCATCCATTGCATCGACTATGTGGTCGAACACCTCTAAAACGGGGTGGAAGCCACGATGAACGAGCCGGAGGAATCCTCCGGCTTTTTCGTTGCCTGAACCGCATCGACGGACAGCCTGCCTTCGCCCGCCGGCACAAACACCGCCTCACCGGCGGCGAGCACGCGCGAATCCCGTTCACTGTCGCACAGCACCCTGCCCTCGGTGCACAGCACCACTCGCGGACCACGATGCGGCAATGGCTGGCGGGTGGCCTTTACGTAATCGGCAAGTCTGTCGTAGCGCTGCACCATACGATCGAGTATCGGCCACGGCCGTCTCGCACCGTCCACATGACCGTAGGCGAGCATGAACTCATCGACCGGCGGACGGTAAAGCACGATGTCTCGCATGACGAACGTACCCAGCCGCGCGTCGGAAGGGTCGATCGGCCCGGCGGACGCACAGTTCAGGCACTGCAGCAGATTATCGATGTCCCGGTGCTTCACCGTCATGCCGGCGCGCAGCACGTTGTCGGAATTCGTCATGATCTCCGCGCCGGTACCCTGAATGTATGCATGCGGAGTACCCGCCGGGATGAACACGGAACCGCCCTCATCCAGCGAAATCGGGTTCATCATCAGCAACGTCAGCACACTGGCGTCATCGGGAAAAGCCCGCGCCGCAGCAATCGCATAATCGAACGCCATCCTGGACTTCGTCGATGCCACCGATCCTCGCGCATGCACCAACGCCTGCAACAATCCCGCCGCCTGATCGCCATCCGCCGTAATCGCGGCATGGAAGGCTCGAAAAGTCCTCATATAGGAAGTCGGCCACACCACGGACGCAAGCGGCATACGGGAATCAGCCTCAGAAAAATCAGCCGCTTCCAAGTGCTCATGATGCCGCGGGTGGCCTCCCAACGCATGTTCCATGCGGCGGGTCAGCGGATGATCGACGGCATGCAAGTTCCGCAGGGCAAAGGCACGCGGCGCGAACCCGACCGAGGCCTGGAACGAAGTCAGCGCCACGACCATCTCGCTTTTCTCGTTCACGTCCTTGAACGAACGCAACGGCGAATTCAGCGGAATGCCCGCGACGTTCTCGGCATTGAAGCCGGCACGAGCCTGGAAACCGACCGGATGCACCTGCATCGACAGCGGAATCCGTGCGGAAATCACTTTGAACAGGTACGGCAATACCGGACCGAAACGTTCGGAACAAGTCGGGCCGACCATCATGCCCGGCGCATTGCGAATCGCATGCGGCAGCGGCACATGCACGCCCGGCCCCAACGCCACTTCGGAGGGGGATTCCTCATGACCGCTGAACCACATCTCGGCCAGCGGCTCACCGTTCGCCGGTAGCGAAAACAGATCCTGCAACCGTGTTTTCGAGCCCCAAGCATAGCGCTTCGGTACCGGGCTGATCGAAAACACCGCGTTCCTTCCGCCTATTTCACGATTCCACCCTACAAGGTTACCCCGCGTTGTATGGTGACCGTATGAAATTAGCCCCGATCATCGACCCCAGCGTACGTAAGCCATCACCGAAGCCGGTACGCGTGGACCTACGCAAGGTGTTCATGGTCGGCACATCGCTGTGGGCCGTCGGACTGGTCATCTGCATGATTCTGCTGGCGCTCGGCTTCGATGTCGAACGCGGCCAGACGATGTGTGCGGCGGGCACGGTCATCGGCGTGCTCATGCTCCTATGGGAGCATTTCGACCGCTGGGATTACCGCAGGCTCGGTGAGTAGCGCCGGTCAGTTCCGCACGTTCCGCGCCGCCCGCGCCAATGGCAGCGTCAAGGTGAACGTACTCCCCTGCCCCGGGCTGCTCCACACCGACGCCGAACCGTGATGCGTCAGCGCTATATGTTTGACGATGGCCAGGCCCAGACCGATGCCGTCTTGCGAGTGCCCGTTCTGATTGCCACCACGGTAGAAGCGCTCGAACACGCGCTCCTGCTCCTTGTCGGCGATGCCGATGCCGCGATCGAGCACCCGGATCACCACCCGCTCGCCGTCCTCGTCGGGCTTGGCCGTCATATTGACGCTCGCACCGTCCGGCGAATATATGATGGCGTTCTCCACAAGCTTGGCGAGCGCGGTCTGAATCTGCTCGGCCTCACCATTGGTCTCCAACGATTCGTCACCGCTCACATCGATGGTGATGCCACGCCGTGCGGCCTCCTCCTTATGGCTGGCCGCCACCGCTTCGAGCTGCGCCATGACGTTGATGCGATTATCAGAGGTCGGCAGAATCGGCTCCTGCGCTTTGATGAGCAACAGCAAATCGGAGACCATGTGCTCCAAATGCGTGCATGACCGGCGCAGTTGCGCCGCGTTCTCCCGAACACCGTCTTGGTTGGCACCGTCACGTTCCAACGTGTCGGCAAGCCGCTCCAGGGATTGCGTTGGCTTCAGCAACTGCTCGGATACGTTGGTGATGAAGGAGTCACGCACCTGGGAGAAGCGGATGGTTTCGCTCACATCGGAGATCAGCACCACCACGAACTTCTCATTGAGTCTGCCGACGATGACCTTCAGCCAATTCGGACGAGACACCGAGGCCGCCGGCTCATCCTTGCGTTGCCCGATCAGTGCTTGCCTAGCGGCTTCGCGCGTGGTCGGCTTGCCGGCCCTCGGCGCCGATTGCGCCACATGCGCAGTGGTGGTGGTCAGGTCAAACTGCTTCTTGCCACCCTCCCTGCGCACCTCGCGCACAGCCCTGAGCACGGACTCCTCGACGATGGCATCATCACGCACTACGCCCAGCGTGTAGGCCGAAGGGTGCGCACGCACCACCTCGTCGGCATCATCGACCACGATGGAAGCCAACGGAAGCATGGAAAGCAATGCATTCGTGGAGTCATCCAACGTATCGTCATCGGTGTTCCGCGTATTATCATCGCGGTGCGGCAGTGAGCGCCACCACGTGCTCAGGGATTCCAACATGCTTTCATTCTCGCACACTCCCCTTAAATCACCCAACATGCCCGTGCATGACCTGCCGCGTGAACATACGGTGAACGCGCCGGTGAACTTTGTCGGAACAACACGAGGAACGCCTGTGCAATCCACGGTTTGCTAATAGACTTAGGAGAGGTTGCATCAGACCCATATTCGTGAAATCGTTATGAAAGGCAAGTCATATGCGCGTTATTTTCAACGAAGAGCTCAAGGCTGTTGCCGATGACCTCGATCGCATGGTACACAGCGTTCGCAAGGCAATCAACGGTGCCGGCGACGCGCTGCTGAATCAGAATCTTGAAGCCGCACAGGCCGTCATCGACGGCGACATCGAAATCGACGCCTTGGAATCCAGCGTCATCGACCAGTGCGTGAAGCTGCTGGCCAAGCAGAATCCGGTCGCCACCGATCTGCGTGTGGTCGTTTCCACCCTGCGACTGGCGGCCACCTTTGAGCGCATGGGCGATCTGGCCCGCCACATCGCCGAAGCCGCACGCCGCACCTATCCGGCTTCTCCGCTGCCGGAGAATGCTCAGCCGCTATTCGCCGAAATGCAGGCGTTCCTGAACGAGACCGCCGATCGCGTGGTTTCCATGCTCTCCGACCGTGATACCCAGGTGGCCGAGCAGATCATCCTCAGCGACGACAAGCTCGACGCCCTGCACAAGAAGACCTTCGAACTGGCACAGTCCGAAGATTGGCAGGGTACCAACCAGCAGCTCATCGACGTGGTGCTCATCGGCCGCTTCATGGAGCGTCTCGGCGACCATGCCGTCTCCGCGGCCCGTCGTGTGGTGTTCATCGTCTCCGGCTTCGACCCGACCAAGGAGCCGAGCCGCGACGAAGGTACTGATATCGACTGATCCGCCATTTATAAGCGAAATAGGTGGCCTCCACGGGCGTGGAGGCCACCTATTTCGCTTATAAATGGCACATGCATGCCTAGAACCACACATCCTGTCTATTTTCTGCCTATATACTTTTGCGCGATGCCGCGGCACAATAAAAGGCAGTGACATCCAAAGGAGGCAGTCATGTACTATTCCAACGGCAATTACGAAGCATTCGCCCGCCCGAAGAAGCCGGAGGGCGTGGACTCCAAGAACGCCTACATCATCGGCACGGGGCTTGCGGCACTGAGTGCGGCCTGCTATCTGGTGCGCGACGCACAGATGCCCGGCGATCATATTCATGTGTTCGAGAAAGACGCGGTGCCCGGCGGTGCCTGTGACGGCGCAAACATTCCAGGCGTCGGCTACGTGATGCGCGGCGGCCGAGAGATGGACAACCACTTCGAGGTGATGTGGGACCTGTTCCGCTCCATCCCCTCCATCGAAACCGAAGGCGTGTCCGTACTGGACGAGTACTACTGGCTGAACAAAGAGGATCCGAACTATTCGCTATGCCGTTCCACCAGGGCTCGAGGCATCGACGCCGGCACGAACGGCAAGTTCGCCCTGACCGATAAGGCCTCCATGGAGATCATGAAACTGTTCTTCACCCCGAACGAGGAACTGTACGGCAAGAAGATCTCCGACTTCTTCGACGACGAGGTATTCGACTCGAACTTCTGGATGTATTGGCGCACCATGTTCGCTTTCGAGAACTGGCACAGTGCGCTGGAGATGAAGCTGTACATCAAGCGTTACATCCACCACATCGGCGGCCTGCCTGACTTCAGCGCCCTGCGGTTCACCCGCTACAACCAGTACGAGTCAATGATCCTCCCGATGATCACCTACCTTGAAGGCTTCGGCGTGCAATTCCACTACAACGTCAAGGTCGACAACGTCGAGTTCAAGATCGGCGGCGGCATGGGCCCTGCGCGCCCGCACACCGGCGTCGGACAGGACACGATTCTGAAGAAGCAGGCCGAATCCGGCACGTTCGTACGCAATCCGCACAGCTCGCCGACCAGAAAAATGGCCACGCGCATCGACCTGACCGAAGCCGACGGCGCGACCCGCGCGATCGCTTTAAGCGACAACGATCTGGTGTTCATCACCAACGGCGGCTGCGTGGAAAACTCCTCAATGGGCTCACAGACCGAACCGGCCAAGTGGGATCCGCAGATCCGCCCCGGTGGTGGCTGGGACATGTGGCGCCGCATCGCCAAGCAGGATCCGAGCTTCGGCCATCCGGACGTATTCTGCGGCGATCCCGAGCATTCGAAGTGGATGAGCGCCACCGTCACCACGCTCGACATGGAGATCCCGCCATACATCCAGAAGATCTGCAAGCGCGATCCGTTCACCGGCCATGTGGTGACCGGCGGCATCGTAACCGTGGAGGATTCCAACTGGCTGATGAGCTGGACCCTGAACCGCCAGCAGCAGTTCCGCGACCAGCCGAAGGATCAGCTGTGCGTGTGGGTATACGGACTATTCCCCGACAAGCCGGGCAATTATGTGAAGAAGCCGATGCAGGACTGCACCGGCGAGGAGATCTGCGAGGAGTGGCTCTACCATATGGGCGTGCCAACCGACAAGATCGAAGACCTGGCGCACAACCATGCCAACACGGTTCCGGTGATGATGCCATACATCGACGCGTTCTTCATGCCGCGTTCCGCCGGTGACCGCCCCGACGTGGTGCCGGACGGTGCGGTGAACTTCGCATTCCTCGGCCAGTTCGCGGAGACCCCACGCGACACGATTTTCACCACGGAATATTCGATGCGCACCGGCATGGAGGCGGTGTACACACTGTGCGACGTGGATCGAGGCGTGCCGGAAGTGTGGGGTTCGGTCTACGACGTACGCAATCTGCTCAACGCCACGGTGATGCTACGCGACGGCAAGCCGATCACCGACATGAATCTCAATGTCATCGAGAAGACCGTGCTCAAGCAGATACTGAAGAAACTGGAGCATACCGACATCGCCATGCTACTCAAAGAGTATGGCGTGGTCTGATCCGAACCGGTCAGATCAGGAGGCAGGCAGGCCGATTATAAGGCTGCGCGGTTTCGATACGCACCTGTACGACCGCGCAGCCGCAATCGTTCACTTGCTCGTGTTCTGCCAATGCTGAGGAGAACGCGAAGGGCGGGAACCCACACACTGTGGATTCCCGCCCTTCGTTTGCCGAATGCGGTTAGCGGCTCAGGCTCACTTCTGGCCCTGGGCGGCGACGGCAGCGGCACCGGCAGCGGCAGCTTCCGGATCCAGATACTCGCCACGCGGCTTGATCGGCTTGAAGTTCTCGTCCAGCTCGTACAGCAGCGGCATTGCGGTCGGGATGTTGACCTTGGCGATCTCCTCTTCGGAGAGGTTGTCAAGCATCTTCACGATGGCGCGCAGGCTGTTGCCGTGGGCGGCAATCAGGACGGTCTTGCCGGCCTTGAGCTGCGGCTCGATGTCGGACTTGAAGTACGGCTCGACACGCTTGACCACATCGGCCAGGCACTCGGCTTCCGGAACCGGATCGCCGGTGTAGCGCGGATCGCCGTTCTGGGCGTACTCGTCGTTCGGATCGATCTCCGGCGGCGGGGTGGCGTAGGAACGACGCCACAGCATGAACTTCTCGTCACCGTATTCTTCGCGAATCTGGGTCTTGTTCTTGCCCTGCAGAGCACCGTAGTGGCGCTCGTTCAGACGCCAGCTGCGCTGAACCGGGATCCACAGGCGATCGGCCTCGTCCAGAGCCACGTTGGCGGTGTTGATGGCGCGACGCAACATCGAGGTGAAGACGATATCCGGAAGGACGTTCTTCTCCTTAAGCAGACGGCCGCCGTTCTTGGCTTCCTCGACACCCTGCTCGGTCAGCGGGACGTCGACCCAGCCGGTGAACTGATTGGTTTTATTCCATGCGCTCTGTCCGTGACGGAGCAGTACTAGTTTGTAAGTCATGCTTGCCAGTCTACCGCCCCTGCCGCCCAAAAACGAACGGTTTCTCGATTATTCCGGTTACGTTTGTGCAACAATCTGATTTTGGCAGGATTCCACTCTGCCCGATTGACCGCGATGGTCACTTGCAGACCCGCCCATGCACCGCAAATCGACCGGCTACATGAACATCGACGACACCGCGAACGTCACGGCCAGCACGAGTGATCCCAGGGAACAAAGCGGCAACGCGGCCTTATAGCGCTCCTTCGCGATGGCCGCGATGGCCGCAGCATGAATCGCGCACATGATGAGGGTTGCCGCAATCGGCACGATTGACACTGCTGGAACGCTTTTCGCGACGAACGTGGACCGCCAAAGCACAAGAAGGAACAGGATCGCCATGGCCGAGGCCATCGTCAGCAATGAGATGGTCAGGACGGCTCCCTTCGACCGCCCCAAAGCCGTCATCCAGGTATGCTTGCCATGGTCGTGGTCTGATTCGATGTCGCGCAGATTATTGACGCACAGGACCGTCACCGCGACGAAACCCTCGGCGCACCCACCCCAGACACCGGAAAGCGAAACCGTTCCGGACAGGGCGAACATCGTACCGCAGGTGGCGACGAGGCCGAAGAAGACGAAGACGAACACCTCACCCAGGCAACGGTAGCCATAAGGATGTTTGCCGCCGACATAGCACCAGCCAGCCACGAGACAGGCGAAGCCGACCAAGATGAACCACCAGTATCCGGTCAACGCGCATACCACCAAGCCACACAGGCAGGCAATCAGTGCATTGATTCCGGCCGCCGCCAACACCGCCCTGGGATTCACGCCCGAAGCGACCAATCGGGCCGGGCCACGCGGCGCGTCACGGGTCGGCAGTGTTCCGGCGGAGGAGCGGCCCGGCTCCATATCGGCTCCTCGACCTTCATCCGTCCCGCGCACACCGTCGGAGTAGTCATTCGCGAAGTTCGCGGCGATTTGCAGGAACAGCGCCACGCAACCACACAGCACCGCCACCAGTACGAACCATGACAGGGATGTCTGGCATGTACCGACCATCGAACCGAGTTTCGTCTCCCCCAGATCATGTTGGCCTCCGAAGAACGGACACGGCTCGTGCAGTATGTCACCACCCTGCGAATAGACGAACACGCCCTTCCATGACAGCGCGGTTCCGATGATCACCGGGGCAATCGCCAATGGCAGGGTCTTCAAACGAGCGCCGCGAATCCAAATCGACATTTTCATGAGTGCCATTCTAGGGTTACGCGCGGGATTCAGTTTTCAAGCATTCCCATTTTTCGGTGAGTCACATGTCGATCGCCCGGCCTCTCGTTCTGGCATTGAATTTCGCCACGGCATGTTTGGTGTAGGTCTTGACCACATTCCCGGACATGCCCTGCCCTCACATGCATGCAAGATACGGGTCGCTTGGTTTATCTTTGTTTACCCAAAGTATATTTTCTATCTTCCGTAGTATTTTCAGCTTGATGAGCATAGGCAGCAGCAGAACAAAAAAGCCAATCAAGCGTTATGCCGATTATTATCGATAATTCCAATTTCCAGATACAGATCCTGCTATGCACAAGCGTGATAAGCCGTAATTTGCCGACATCTTACAGTTCTTTTACATAGAAACGATTCATTGCGCCGTGCTGTGTCGAACATGGCTTTTCAACTCGATGAAAACCCATTCTTTCATACAATTTCAAAGCCACCGAAAGATTCGTATGGGTTTCAAGATACAGTTTTCTGTAACCTGCAGACCTTGCCCAATCTTCGGCTATCTGTATCAGTTCTTTTCCATAGCCTTTTCCTTTGGCAGAATCATCCAAATAGAGTTTTTGAAGTTCGGCGCAATCATCTATTCCATCGAATTCCGCTACGCCAACACCGCCAACAATCTGTTTTTCAATATCCTCTTCAGAATCAAATGCGATAAAATAGATGCGTTTATCCGAATGGCCATTATAGTAATCACTCAAATGATCTAATTCGGGATCAAAATATGCTGTTCCCGGAATGTTCAAATGGAGGTTTTCCAAATTTGAACGAATGATTTGAGCGATTCTTTCGTCATCAGCAGCCTCTATTGTTCTATAACCAAACATACCGTCTACCCCCACAGGCTCTGATGTACCAAGCTGAGCATACCGCACTCCCCCGGCGAAAGAACATCCCCATATGTGGGAGTTTAGCCGTTCCCTCCCGAAGAGCCCGCTACACCTCGCAGAACGCAGAGACGAAGATATGCCTTGGAATTGCCGTCGCGAGAGAACAGGCCGACCGCGATTTCCGCATTAATTCAGTGGCTTCAGATTGTAAGGATGGCTCCGGCGGGCTGACGGCCCGGTGGGCCGTCAGCCGTTTCGCCTCGCGTGAAGCCCGTTACTTATTAATGCCTCGCATTAATTCAGCGGCTTCACCAGCGGGAAGGTGATGGTCTCGCGGATGGTGGCACCGGTCAGTGCGATGAGCAGTCGGTCGATGCCCATACCCATGCCGCCTGCCGGGGGCATGCCGACGCCAAGGGCCTCGAGGAAGTCCTCGTCAATGTCACAGGCCTCTTCATCGCCGGCGAGCGCCGCCTTGGCCTGAGCCACGAAGCGTTCGCGCTGCACGACCGGATCGTTGAGCTCGGAGTAGCCGGTGGCCAGCTCGAAGCCACGCACGTACAGATCCCACTTCTCGACTACGCCTGCCTTGGAGCGGTGGCCTTTGACCAGCGGGGAGGTTTCGACCGGGAAGTCGCGCACGAAGGTCGGCTCGTACAGCTTGTCTTCGTAGAAGTGCTCCCACAGGTGTTCGACGAGCTTGCCGTGGTTCTCCACGTCGTCGCGTTCCACGCCAAGCCTGTCGGCGATCTCGCCCAAATGTTCCACGGAGGTTCCCGGATTGTCCGGGCCGCCGTTCGGCACGATTTCCTCGCCCAGCGCCTCGGATAGGGAATCGTACATGCTGATGGTCTTCCATTCGCCGCCGAGATCGTATTCGGTGCCGTCGAGCAAGGTCACTTTGTGGCTGCCGAACACGTCCATGGCAGTGTCCTGCACGAGCTGCTTGACGAGTGCGCCGATGGTGTCGTAATTGCCGTAGGCCTGATAGGCCTCGACCATGGTGAATTCCGGGGCGTGGGTGGCGTCGGCGCCTTCATTGCGGAAATCGCGGTTGATTTCGAACACGCGGTCAATGCCACCTACCAGGCAACGCTTGAGGAACAGTTCCGGCGCGATGCGCAGGTAAAGATCCAGGTCGAAGGCGTTCATGTGCGTGGTGAACGGACGGGCGGCGGCACCGCCGTGCACGGTCTGCAGCATCGGAGTCTCGACCTCGATGAAGTCATGGTCGGCGAAGGTCTTGCGCAGGGAGGCGACGGCCTTGGAACGGTTGCGCACCATGTTGCGGATCTTCTCGTCCGCGATCATGCCGATGTACGGCTTACGGGTGCGAGTGTCTTCGTTCAGGTCCTTGTGCAGGGCCGGCAGCGGTTGCAATGCCTTGGCTGCGATGGCCCATTCGGTGGCGAACACGGACAGTTCACCGGTCTTGGAGGCGATCACACGGCCCTTGATGAACAGATGGTCACCAAGGTCGACCAGCTGCTTGAACTGCTTGAGGGAGTCGGCACCGATCTCCTTCTTGGAGATCATGCCCTGAATCTTGGTACCGTCGCCGGCGGACAGCTGCACGAAGCACAGGCCGCCCGCATTGCGCAGGAACAGAACGCGGCCGGCGATGCCGACCACGTCTTCGGTCTCGTCGCCCGCTTCGAGCTTGCCATCGTACTTGGCACGCACCGCTTCGATGGTGTCGGTCACATCGAGGGTCACCGGATACGGCGCGATACCCTCCTTGAGCATCATGGCGCGCTTGGCCACACGCATCTGCACCTGCTCCGGGTGGGCCAGCGAGCCGAATTCCTTGTTGCTCGGATCCACAGCCTCATCCAAGGCCGCGCCGTCGTTGATTTTGGCGCGAATCGCGGCATCCTGCCGCAGCAGCATTTCGGCGCGTTCTACCGTGGTCATAACGGGAACGGGGGCCTCTTCATTCTGATGTTCTTGGGATTCGTTGGTCTCAGTCATAAGCCCCCAGTGTAACGAGATGGCAATACACAACACACGACACGCCGGATTTGCGCGCATGGCTCATTCGTGTAACATATCCAACCGTTGCAAAACGGGCTGTAGCGCAGCTTGGTAGCGCGCTTCGTTCGGGACGAAGAGGCCGCGGGTTCAAATCCCGCCAGCCCGACCACAACACAGGCGGAACTTCGGTTCCGCCTTTTCATTTTTCCCTCATCCCATGATTGCCAAACGTGCCGCGGAACGTACCGAAAGTGCCGGCCGGAACACGAAATCACACATTCTCAGCTGAAATGGAATCATCAGCGGCAACCGTCATGCACGATGCAGCGCAACGGCCCGACCGCTGAATCCAATCAAACGGACATATTGAGGGAGTGATGATGAAGAGGAAGTTCTTCCATCCCATATCGAAGCGATTCGGTGTCTTCGGTCTGGTACTGACGGTACTGCTCACGATGGTGATGATCGTCGCCAACGTGGCGCTCAGCCGATATTCCAACACCATTTCGTCCACGCTGGATCTCAACAAGCAGATCAGCGCAGGCGGCGACGAGGCCACCTATCAGAAGGCACGCAATCTGACACAGGAAATCGCCGGAGAAGGCGCCACCCTGCTCAAGAACACCAACGGCGCACTGCCGCTCGACACCAAGAAAATCAACGTGTTCGGCTACGGTAGCGTGAACCTGGTGTACGGTGGCTCCGGTTCCGGCTCCACGTCGGGCGCCTCCTACAACGACACGTTGAAGCAGTCGTTCGAAGCCGAAGGCCTCAGCATCAACGAGGATCTGTGGAACTACTACACCAAGCAGTCGCAGAGCGCAGGCTCCTGGAACGTGTTCTCCCCCAACGGCGGCGACTACAACATCTACGACGCGAAATGCACCGATGTGCTCGACATGATGGACAGCGCCAAGCGGTACAGCGACACCGCCGTAGTCGTGTTCTCCCGTGCGGGTGGCGAAGGCGGCGACCTGCCGATGGATATGGGCGTCACAGACAGCGAATCCGGCGAAGGCCTGATCGGCGGGGACGCCGGCAAAAGCTATCTGGAACTGCAAAGCGCGGAAACCGACCTGCTCAAGGCCGTGGAAAAGAATTTCGAACACGTGATCGTGCTCGTGAACTCGTCGCACGCCATGGAACTCGGCTTCCTTGAAGATGCCGGTGTGGATGCCGCATTGCAGATCGCGGGCCCCGGTGCCACCGGCATGCGCGGTGTGGCCGACGTGCTGCTCGGCAAGGTCAATCCGAGCGGTCATCTCGTGGACACCTACGCCTACGACGTGAAGAGCGCCCCGTCCTACTACAACATGGGCGATTGCTATTACACCGATTACCAGCAACAGATGAGCGACAAGTACTTCTACTTCGGAGAGAACATCTACACCGGCTACCGTTGGTATGAGACCGCCGCAGCCGACAAGGCCGTGATTACCGCCTCGGACGGCACCGTCTACGATTACGGCGATTATGATTCCATCGTGCAGTACCCGTTCGGCTATGGCCTGAGCTACACCACCTTCGACTGGCAGCTCGAGGATTACCAGGTCGACGGTCAGGGCGGCGAAGTGACCGCCACCGTGAAGGTGACCAACACCGGCGACGTCGCCGGCAAGGACGTGGTGCAGCTGTACTACAGCGCCCCATACACCAAGGGCGGCATCGAAAAGTCCGCGGTGGACCTCGGCGCGTTCGCCAAGACCAAGGAACTCAAGCCCGGCGAATCCGACGAAGTGAAACTGACCATGACCTTCGACGACATGGCCTCCTTCGACTACAAGGGTACCGGAGCCTACGTGATGGACAAAGGCGACTACACCTTCACCCTGCGCACCGACAGTCACACCGTGAAGAACGACGACGCCACCTTCACCTACACGGTGGAAAACACCATCACCTACGACGACGCCCATGATGGCAAGCGTTCCACCGACAAGGTGGCCGCCACCTCCCAGCAGGAGTTCCAGGACGCCGGCTCGCTCGAAACGAACGTGACCTATCTGTCGCGCGCGGATCTGGCGGGCACCTTCCCGAAAGTCGAACGCCGCCTGAATCCGACGTCGATCCCGGCCAAGGTCAAGGAACGCCTCGAAGCCAACGGGCCGGGTTCCACCGTACTGACCTCCGACAATGCCGATGCCTCCGACAATGCGACGCCGACCACCGGTGCCGACAACGGCCTCAAGGTCGACGACATGACCGGCGTGGACTACAACGACGAGAAGTGGGATAAGCTCGTGCAGCAGATGAGCGTCGACGAACTCGTCGAACTGACCGGCAACGCCGGTTGGCAGACCTCCGCCATCGAATCGGTCGGCAAGAAGGCCACCACCGACATCGACGGCCCGCAAGGACTCAACGGTTTCAACTTCTCCGGCACCAAGATGAACGCCTATGCCTCCGAAGTGCTCATGGGCATGACCTGGAACGTGGAACTGGTCAAGCAGATGGGCTCCACCTACGCCGATGAGGCGCTCTCCTGGGGCATCGTCGGCATGTACGCGCCGGCCATGAACACGCACCGCGCCCCATTCGGCGGCCGCAACTTCGAATACTTCTCCGAAGATCCGACCCTCTCCGGCCTGATGGGCGCGGCCGAAGTCAGCGGCATGCAGGGCGAAGGCGCATACGTATACGCCAAGCACTACATGCTCAACACGCAGGACACCAATCGAGACGGTGCCGCCAACTGGTGCAACGAGCAGGCTCTGCGCGAGGTCTACGCCCGTCCGTTCGAACTGGCCATCAAGAACGCCGACTGCACGGGCCTGATGACCGAACTCTCCCGCATCGGCACCTCCTGGAGCTCCGCCACCAAGGCATTGTGCACCGAACTGCCACGTGATGAATGGGGCTTCACAGGCAAGATCATCACCGACGGCGTCGGCCCCGGCGGCAGCTACTACATGCTTCCGGACTATGCCATCATGGCCGGCAACGACATGATGCTCACCCGCGCCAGCGGCGACTGCGGCTACACCGACGCCATTCTCAAAAGCGACGCCGGCATCCGCAACATGCAACGCGCCGCCAAGAACATCCTCTACGTATACGCCAATTCCAAGGCCTCCGAGGTCTCCGGCAAGTATGACGTGAACTGGGAATGGATGTGGATTGTCGGCGACGTGGTGCTCGCGGTAGTGACGCTCGCCCTGTTCATCTGCCTGCCGGTACGCGCCTGGTGCGCACCCGGGCAGCCCATCGTCACCACCTCCGGCAAGTAACGGATGCATCCTCGAAAGGAACCGCAATGAATGCGCAGCATAATCTCAAAGATTCCCCGATCCTCAATCTCATCTGGCTGCTGCTGATCGTGGCCAGCAGTTCCATCGGCATTCTCGCCGGCGTAGTCTATGTACTCGCCGTGGCGAACGTGCAGATTCTGAGCTGGTCGATCGGATACATTCTCACCTCCGGAACGAACGAGACGGTCATGGGGCCATGCCTTACGGCATTCATCGTCTGCCTCGTCATATTCGTGGCCTGCATGCTGAAAAACGTGATGCTCAAGGCCATCAAGCGCTGACGGAATCCTCCGACAGCCCGTAACCAACACAGGTGCGAGCCCGCTGCCCCGGGTTCGCACCTTTTCAATTCAGCGGCAACACCACCTGCAGGGTAAAGGAATCGGGAGCGATCTTCACGCTCATCGTGCCGCCATATTGTTCCGCCGTATAACGGATGCCGCGCAATCCGTAGCCATGATAGCCCTTGTCGGTTTTCTTGCTGGTGGCCGGCAGGCCGTCGACCAGCGTGATCGGCTCGTCGCAGTAGTTGCGTATGCGGATCATCAGAAAGCCGTTGTCGGGGTAGACCGACACCTGAATCACACGCTTGGCCGGATCCCGTTGCTTCATCACGCTTTCGATGGCGTTGTCGAGCGCATTGCCGAACAGCGCATACAGGTCGGCCTGATCGATGAACCCGAGTTTCGCGCCATCCACCATGCAGGTCAGGGTGATATGCTCGGCTTCGCAGTACAGCGATTTTTCCGTCAACACCACGTCGAGCACACGATTGCCGGTCTGGATCGCGGAATCGTAGATCATCACCGACCGTTCCACTTCGCCCAACCGCCGGTCGGTCTCCGCGTCGTCCTGCATGGTGCGGAATGCCGCCAGCTGGTATTTGAGATCATGACATTTGCGGTTGATCAGGTCGATCGTCTCCTTGGAGATCTCATATTGCCGTTGCTTGCTTTGCCATAATCGTTGCACCAGATTGAGTTCCATCTGCGCATGCTGCCGTTGTTCGATGTCGTTCTGCAGGTACAGCGTGATCAGGCTCAGCAGTTCGACCATGATGCGGAATGCGGGAATCATATAGGTGTGCTCACGCGAACCGAGCAACAGGAAGATGATCTGATAGTTCGACAGCAGCAGGAACATGATGCACAGCGTCACCGCGAACAGCAGTTTGCGTTTGCCTACGACACCGCCGCGACCGCCCCTCAACTGCGGCAGCAGCCGCATCCGCACCGCGGCGAACAGCGCCACGCCAACGATCGGCGTAAGCAGCCCGAGTGCGATGACGCGCATGGGATCGGGAAGCCACATGGTCGCGCAGTCCATGCATTCGAAACTCAGGGAGGCGATCACCTGCGCCCATATCGCCTCATAGATGCCCTGCGCCACGCCACTGCGCAACGGCACCACGGCGAACGCCACCAGTACGGCCAGGCAGATCGGCGCCTCCAATGCGGTGGAATTCGTGTCGAAGTCGACCAGCGTCTCCTTGGCCCAGATCACGACTGCCATAGACAACGCCAATCCGATCACGATGCCCATATACCAGACCATGCGCGAGCCGGCCGGCGGTTCTAGGCGCACGCCATTGCGCTGCCGCATATCGCGGGGCCCGACCGCTGGCAGCACCGCGGGGGTCAACGCCATCTCCACCGCGATGCCGCACAGCAGCAACGATGGCAGATTCAGCACGTCAATCATGGATGCCTCCCAGATATGCGCTCAGCGCCGCCATGAAATCCTTGTATTTCTGCCGGCTGATCGGCACCCGGTCGCCGCCGACCAGTACTTCCCTGCCTTCCGTGATGCCGCTGACCCACGCCAGATTGATCAGAAAGCTCACGCCGCAACGGGCGAATGCCGGATCGTCGATGTTCGCCTCCATGGCGTTCATCGACTCACGTATGCGCAACACACCGCCGGTGGTATGTATGAACAGGTTGTGCCGTTGGCTTTCGATATAGGTGATGTCACTCAGGTTGACCCTGTCAATGCCTCCGCCACTTGGCAGAAGCAACGCGCGGCCGTTCTGGCGCCGGTTGCGATTGATGCAATCGATCGCCTCCTGCAGTTCCATCGAAAGCCCGTAGTAGTTGACCGGCTTCAGTATGTAGGAGCGCGCCTGCACCGTGTAGCCTTTGAGCGCATACTGCGCCATGTTGGTGATGAAGATGATGACCACGTCGCGGTCGGTTTTTCGGATTTCCCGCGCGGCCGAGATGCCATCCATGCCCGGCATTTCGATATCCATGAGCACAATGTCGTAGACCGGCCGATAGTCTTCCACGATTGCCGCGCCATCACGGAACACCGTGGTTTCGATGGGTTCGCCGTGCTCGCTCGAGAAGCGCTCCAGGCACTGCGTCACCGCCTGCGCGCATTCGTCATCGTCTTCGACCACGGCTATGTGCATCACCTGATCCATTATAGGAAAAACGCAATCTGAGGCCCCCGAATCCACAGGCGCACAAATCGTCAAATCATACGCACGACACCGGTGTCGTCGCATGCCGCACTGGTCGACGGTATTCCTAAAATGACATTTGGTTCAAACGTTGTACATACTCGCGCACGCTGTATGCCCGTACCTATAGGAGAGACCTTGAAGAGAAGCATTCTGGCCCTGGCTTCGGGCGCCTTCATTCTGGGCGCCGCCGAATTCGTGATGATGGGCATACTGCCGCAGACCGCCGCCGCTATGAATGTGAGCATTCCAGCCGCCGGACACTATATTTCCGCCTATGCGATCGGCGTATGCTTCGGCACGCTGATCCTGGTGTTCGGACGCAAGGTGCCGCCGAAGAACCTCATCATCCTGTTCATGATCATCGCACTGGTCGGCAACACGTTGAGCACGGTCGCCGTGAACTCCCCCATGCTGCTGACAGCCCGTTTCATTTCCGGACTGCCGCACGGCGCATTCTTCGGCACGGCCACGCTGATCGCCAAAACCCTGGCCGATAAGGGCAAGGAGGCGCAGTCCGTCTCGATGATGGTGACCGGTCAGACGGTAGCCAACATGTTGGGCGTACCGGCCGGCACCCTGCTCGCCGAAATGCTGTCTTGGCGTGTGGCATTCGGCCTTTTGGCCGCTTGGGCCGCGATGACCATGCTGCTGACGCTTGCCTGGGTGCCGTTCGTGCCTCCGATCAAGGATGCCGGCATCAAGGGCCAGTTCCGGTTCCTCACTCACCCGGGCCCATGGTTTGTGTTGTTGGCCGTGTTCTGCGGCAATTCCGGCATCTTCTGCTGGTGGAGCTACATCTCCCCCTGGCTACAGAAGACCGGTGGATGGTCGTCTTCCGCGGTTCCCCTGCTTATGGTGCTGGCCGGTTTCGGCATGGTGCTCGGCGGCATCGCCGGCGGACGCCTGACCGATCTGTGGAAGCCGGCCGCGACGGCGGCATTGTCGCAGTCGATTGCGGTGGTCGGTCTGCTGCTGGTCTTCCTGATTCCGGGAAACCGGATGTCCACGGCGATGCTGACGTTCGTGCTCGGCTTCGCCCTGTTCTTCAATTCCGCTCCGCAACAGTTGCTGATGGTGCAAGCCGGGCAAGGCGGTGGCGAACTCATCGCCGGCGCGGCCGTGCAAATCGCCTTCAATTTCGGCAACGCGGTCGGTTCGATCGTCGGCGGTGCCGCACTGACCGCCACGGCCATGAATTACCATTACACCGGACTTTCCGGCATGCCGATCGCCATCATCGCGGTCATGTTCCTGATAACCTACACGCGCCGCTATGAGACGGATACGCAGGCGATGGAGCGCATGCGCGAAGTCCACGTCTGACCCCGATGATGATTCCGGCAGTCGCGGGCCGGAACATCACCATTCGGAATTTTTCATGGTTTTCGATACCAAGGTATTGACTTTCTGCGCAAGCATTGCCACGATGAACATCGTCACGGTTTTTCCGTGACGACAATTTTCAGGCAGTCTTTCCAAGGGTGGAGTATGCCTGAAATCCAGCTTTGCAAGACTGCCTGAAATTGTTTCGAGATAGGCATCATGTTATATTATTATTGAGAATCATTCTCATTTTACGTTATGATGCACATCACCATCGGAACATCCCCGCGCAAGGAGATGGGCGCATAGAAAGGAACCAACCGTGGCAGATGACGTCGCCGACGAGTCCACGGCGCAAACCGGAGACAAGGCAAAGGCAGTGGAGGGCAAGGCCGCCTTGAACAGAGCCATGAAGCCCATCCAAGGCAGGTTGAATTGCGGGCGCGCGCTGGCCGCGATCTCAGGCCTGCTGAGCGTAGCGCCCTACGCGGCGCTGGTAAGTATCGGAGACGTGCTGCTGCGCGCTTGGCAACAGCATACGCAGCCGGATGCGAACACCGTATGGCGGTATGTGTTCATCCTGGTCGGCGCATACATGTTGCGCAGCTTCCTCTATTTCGCGGCATTGTCCATCACGCATTTCGCCGACTGCACGCTGGGTGCCGGCATTCGCCGAGCCATGGCGGATTCCCTTGGAAGGGCACCGCTTTCCACATTCAACGCATCGACATCCGGCATGATCCGCAAATCAATTCACGACGACGTGGAGACACTGCATGCACTGGTCGCGCACTGGCCGGTGGAAGGCACCGCGGCCACGGTGACGCCGCTTGCATTGTTCGCTTACATCGTAGTACTGGACTGGCGTCTGGCCCTGCTCTCCATCGCCACGCTGCCCCTATACTTTGGCATTCAGATGTTCAGCATGGCCGGCATGAGCGAGAAGACCGCGCTGATGGACACGAAGATCAGCAACGTGTCGAGTACGATGGTCGAATTCGCCAGTGGCATCGCCGTGGTAAAGGCATTCGGCCGCAGCGGCCATTCACTGCGGCAATACGAGCGCGCCGCCGACGACTTCATCAAACAGTACAACGATTGGTGCGGGCCGCTCGTTCGTTGGTGTGCGATCGCCGAGGCATTCATCGCCCCCGCCCTGCTTACCGCGATCAATCTCGCCGTCGGCATGCTGCTGGTACAGGCCGGCTATGTGACCGCGCCGCAAGTGTTGGCCGCCACGCTGACCGCCATGATGCTGCCATCCACCATCACCACGATCGGCAATATGCAGTGGAGCTATCAACTCGCCGGCGCTGCGGCATTGCGCATCGAACGGAATCTGCGCGTAACGCCGCTCGCCGAGACGACGCAACCGAAACATCCGAACGGCTACGACGTGGCCATCGACCATGTGACCTACGCCTACGGCCCCACCACGGCGCTTGACAACGTCAGTCTGAATGTCGCCGCAGGCACGATGACCGCACTCATCGGACCATCCGGATCCGGCAAATCCACGCTTGCCACGCTGATTGCCCGTTTTGACGATCCCGCCGAAGGATCGATCAGCATCGGCGGCGTCGATCTTCGCGACATCACCTCCGAGGAACTGTATCGCACCGTCGGTTTCGTACTTCAGGATCCGCAGCTAATCCGCGCATCGATTCGCGACAACATCGCATTGGGGCGTCCTGACGCAACGCTGGAACAAATCCGCACCGCAGCCAAGGCCGCATTCATCGACGACGAAATCATGGCGCTCGAACACGGCTACGACACGGTGATCGATGGTCGGGTCGGCCTGTCCGGCGGACAGGAGCAACGTATCGCCATCGCCCGTGCGCTGCTGAAGGACACGCCGATCCTGATTCTCGACGAGGCCACGGCCAGCGTCGATCCGGAATCGGAAGCGCAGATTCAGCAGGCGTTGAACGCATTGGTCGCGGGCCGGACCGTAATCGTCATCGCACATAAGCCATCCGCCGTGGTGGGCACCGATCAGATGGTCGTCATGGATCGCGGCGAAATCGTCGCCTGCGGCACACACGAGCAACTTGCCGACGAAACGCACGTACGCGCGTTGGATGCCGTCGCACGACACAATCGAATCGCAGCACAGGAAGGCGCATACCATGCGTAAGACCAGCACTTTGCAATGTCTGAGAGAGGCCTTGGCCGGTCATGTCGGCGGATTCGACAAGGCGATGCTGTTGTCCGTCATGTCCGGTGTGGTCACCGGTCTGACGTTCGCCGCGATCATTCCCGCCGCGCAGACGCTGGGCGGCGCATCCACCGTGATGGGACTGGGTTTTTGGCAGTGGGTGGCCGTACTGGCCATACTCGCAGTGCTGTCCGGCGTCATCGACTACTTCAAATCCGTCATCTCCTACAATTCCGCGCTTGACTTCCTCGCCATCGCACTGCATGGCATCGGCGACAAAATCGCATCATTGCCGCTTGGCTGGTTCGCCAAAGGCACCGCCGGCCGACTCTCCCGCTTCGCGACACACGATCTGATGTCCATCGGCCAATCATTCGCGCATCTGATCTCGCCGATGGTAACCGGCGCCGCAAGCACCGTTACCCTGTGCGTGGCCATGCTGCTGTGGGATTGGCGCATCGGACTGACGCTGATCATTCCGCTGCCGCTCCTGTGGGGCGCCGGCAAACTGTCTTCGATGATGCTCCATCGCGGGGATGACGCCATGCTTGCCCTGGATTTCGAAGCTTCAAGCAGACTCGTGGAATTCGCGACCTGCCAAGGCGCGCTCCGTTCATGCGGAGCAAGCCATCCATACCAGCCGTTGACGGATGCGTTGGATGCCCGCACCGCGGGTCAACGCAGATCGCTGCGCTGGGGCGTCGCCGCGAATCTGCTCAACGGCATGGCCAGCCAGTTGCTGCCGGTCTCCATGATCATGGCATGCGCGGCATTGACGTTGCAGGGCACGCTTTCCCCGCTCGTCGGCATCGCCTGCATGGGTGTTTCGCTACGGTTCTCCAACACCGTCAACGACATGTTCGCCATGCTGCTCGGCATTGAGGAATCACGCAAGTCTTTGGACTACTACCTGTCCGTCATGCGTGAGCGACCGTTGCCCGAACCTGCCGATCCCAAGCCGGTGACGAGACCGGGCGCGGTCAAGTTCGATCGTGTTCACTTCGGCTACACCGCTTCCGCACCGGTGCTGCACGATGTGTCGTGGACCGCACGGCCCGGTTCCATGCTTGCCGTCGTCGGCCCGTCCGGCTCCGGCAAGACGACCATGGCGAAGCTGATCGCCCGTTTCTATGACGTGGACGCCGGCACGGTGCGCGTGGGCGGACTCGACGTGCGCGATCAACGTGCGTCGGATGTCGTGGCGCAGCTGTCGATGGTGTTCCAGGACGTGTACCTGTTCCATGGCACGCTGATTGACAATATCCGCCTTGGCAGGCCGGAAGCGTCGGATGATGAGGTCATGCGCGCGGCCGAGTTGGCGGGTGTCAGCGAAATCGCGCAACGCCTGCCCGACGGCTGGCAGACGAACGTCGGCGAAGGCGGCAAATCCTTGTCCGGCGGCGAGCGCCAACGCGTATCCATTGCGCGCGCCGTGCTCAAGCAGGCGCCGATCGTACTGTTCGACGAGGCGACCAGTGCATTGGACGTGGAAAACGAGGCTCATATCAACGAGTGCATGGCGCAGTTGCGTGCCACGTCGACGGTGATCGTCATCGCGCACAAGCTGGAGACGATCCGCAATGCGGACACGATCATCGTCGTGGGACGCGACGGCGGCATGCTGCAGCGTGGCACCCACGACCAGCTGATTGCGGAGCCCGGCATGTATCGCGAATTCTACGAGGCTCGCTGCCGGGCCGAGAGCTGGTCGTTGTAGGGCGGGCCCATCCGCCCCGGCACCGAGGGTTTCCTCATCAAGAAATATGACCTAAAGTGACCTAACGTGCATGCTTTGTTGAAAAGGATCGGCGTTACCGTGGCGGCCACCGCAATGGCATCCGTCGTACTGTTCGTACTGTTGGGCGCTCTGGGCAGGGATATGACCCCGCAATGGCGGGTCGGGCCGTTCACCGACCACATCGCGGTCGAATCCGCCGATACCGCGATTCGCGCGACTGATCTGCAAACCCCGCAGGAAGGCACCTATCAGACCAAGGAAACGCACATCACGGTGCCGCTTGCGGCCAACGTGACGGTAAACGCCATTGTCCGCGAGCCGATCGGCGCTCCCGACGGCCATCCGGCATGCCTGCTCATGCATGGTTCCGGCACCGGCAAATCCGCCGAGGCATATGGCGATATCGCCAACGCCATGGCTTCCGCCGGCATCACCACCCTGGTGCCCGACAAACGTCTTGACAACTATTCGGCGTTGCATCGCGACTATGTGTCCAGTGCGCACGACTATGCACGATCATTGGAGACGCTCAGGCAATGGCCTGGCGTCGATCCGGCGAAAACCGGACTGTATGCGGAGTCGGAAGGCACATGGATCGCCACCGTGCTCACCCAGGAACATCAGGACATCGCATTCGCGATTCTCACCTCTTCCCCGGTGGTATCGGGTCGGCAGCAGATGACGCTCGCCGCCACCAGCTATCTGACCACCGTGGGCGCACCGGATGCCGTCAAGGGGATCATTCCAAGACTCACCAGTCTGAGCCTCAAATCCATCGGCCTGGAATACGCGGATTTCGATGCCGCTCAATACCGCACGTCGCTGACCATGCCACTGCTCATCAACTATGGCGTGCGAGACAGTGCCATGCCAATCGAGCAAGGTGCGAGATTGCTCATACAGGCTGCGAACGAAGCCGGCAACGATAACGTGACGCTGCGTTATTTCGATGCGAATCATCAGATGCGCACCGGTTCGAACGCAACCGTGCCGGGGCTGCCATTGGAGGAGCATTACACGCATGATCTGGAGGATTGGATCAACGCCGTCGCAGCCGGCACGACGGCCGACGGCTGGGCCACGCCGATGATCGCCGGCGCGCAGCCCAATCAGCGGATTGCCGCACCGCTCAGCACCAAGCCCGCACTGATCAAGACATTGGACGTGCTCGTCGGCGGCATCGCATCATGCCTGTTGCTCGCGTTGGCTGCGATTGTCGGTGCGCTGATACTGCTGATCGTCGGCATGTCCCGCAGCCCGCAGGATTCCCGTCGTTTCGCCGGTCCGCTGCGCATGGCGTTGGCCGTCAACACCATACTCGCCGCTGGCATGACCGGCATATTCCTCGCCTACCTGTTTGCCGTGGTGCGGGATGCCATCACGCTCACCAATGATTCGACATTGCTTGCCAGATACTGGCAGTACATAGTGATCGGCGCCATCGTAAGTCTGATTGCCTTCGCGTGGCTGCTGGTCGAATGCGTGTTCGCGGTTCGTGCGCGCCGCCGTCAGGAATCGGCTTGGCCGTTGCACGCGCATCTCGCGGATACGCATGAGGATACGCATGATGGCCACCGCAATATGGCGGGAATCCGAAACGATCATGGAAAAGCAGGTGTCGGATTCGGCCATGTCGCGGTGGCCACGTGTGTGATGCTGTCGGCCGCGCTGTCGTTGGCGCTGCTGGCATTCTGGGGATTATTCGGCTGACTGCCGCATCATGCTCGACTGTCGTGAGGGTCGGCCGCGCCATCGGCGGACTCGGAGGCCTTGCGTTCGGCCTTGGCTTCCTGCACCAGTTTGACGATCGCCCATGCGAACGCGACGGCGATCAGTATCAGGCCCAGCCCGCCGATGGTGCCGACGACGAACAGTTGCGGATCGACTCCCCATAGATTCATCGGGGATTGCAAGCCCCATATCACCGTCACCACACCGATCAGCGCGATGCACACGCCCAGGGCGATGGTCGCGCCTGACGGACCTGAGGGGCGAATCACCAGATCGCCGTTCGATTTGGTGATGCTCACCGGCATTGCGGTCTGTCCCATGGGATGGCCGGCAGGTTCCATCGGCTGTTCGAACGTCGGCACGGTCGCCGCCGAATCCGGCGTGTCTTCCATGGTCGGCATCGTGGTCGTCTGCGCGTCGGTCGGCAATACCGTAGTCGGCTCATCTTCCGGTGCCGTGTCGTTCACCGGCATTACACGGGTATCATCGTCGGTCATTTCGTCTCTTTTCCATTGAAGGTCGGCAGCGTGTTCTGCGAAGCGTACTGTATGGTGACGCTGCCGCCGATGGTCACATGCGGGTTGATTGTCAGATCCGGTTTCGGGGCTTTGCTTTCCCCGGCCAGGCATGGCCAGTACCAATGCTGGACGTAGACCTTGTTCAGGGCTTTGTCGGTATCGGCGTCCTTGAATGGGGAGTCGAACCGTTGACCGCTCGTGGCATCGGCGGAATCATCCGAATCATCCGAATCGTCCGAATCCGTGGAATCGTCCGGATACATGAACCGGCAACCTGTGTCGCGGTCCGTCGTATCAAAGGCCCGCTGCCCCGCCATGGCGTCGGACCGATAGTCCGAACCGAACGAGAGCGTACCGTCGATGGCGCCGCCGGCATCCATCATGTTGATTTCGGACGGTCCTCCGATGTGATCCAGAACGGAGTACTCGTCGTAATCCTCGTCCTCGTACCCGCCGAGGGTCCACCAGCATCCATCGGGAATGGTCACCACCACTTGGGCGCTCGATACGGTCATATTGATCGTTCCCGTCGGGCAGGTGCTGTCGCCCATGGTGCCGTCGTTGAGCCTGACCTTGTGCGAGCCATTGTTCTTGCCATACTGGCTCAGGTCGATGTGCAGTATGTCGCTGTCATAGTCGTTGCCGACGACGGCGATGCCGTTGCCGTATCGCTTCATCTGCGCGGCGGACGAGCCCATCACCTTGGTACCTGCAAGCGCGACGGTCTGGTAGGTGTCGTTCTGCTTGAACCTGTACCAGCAGATGGAATAGGTTCCGGTGCATATCACCATGATGACGGCCATGGTCGCGGCGAGCCACGTCAGCGGATGCAGGCCGCCGGCACGCCGGCCCATGCTTCCAAGGATGATGATGATCACGCCCATCAGCAGGCAGAATCCACCGGCAACCAGCGTCGTCACCTGCAGCTTGTCCGCAATGATGTTCTGACTGGTCTTGGAACCGTCGAACGTGTCATACCAGTACAGTCCGGCGACCGCGAGCAGTGCGAGACCGAAGGTCATAAGCACCAGGAAGGGCCCGGCCGGCTTCCTACGCCCGTATCGCGGCTGCGGTTCGATCGGGGCGGCTGGCGCGGTGAAAGTCGGCGGCACGTTGGCCGTGGCGAACGCGGCCGGCCCGTTCATCGGCTGCTGCGACACATGGGCTTGCGGCGGGACGTCACCCGTACCGCCCGCAGGCCCCTGCCGATAGACGGAATCGTACGGCGGGACTCCCTGCTGTTGCGGCATGCCACGTTGATACCACGGCGAAACCGGCTTCGGTCCGTCCATTGTCGCCACGAACGGTGGGGCCTGCGGTGGCATCGGCCCGGCGGCACCCTGCGCGCCGAGAACGTAAGAATTGTGCGGTACCGGACCATACTGCGCCTGCTGCTGCCAAGCCGGCACATAGGTCTGCCGATTTACTATCAGCCACAGTATGAGTGCCGCCACCGCAAAGGCCACCCAGCCCGCCCCGGGCAGGCAGATGGCGATCGCCATGCACACGAACACGCCGATACAGCTCCAATCCCAGTGGCCTGCGATCAGTTCCTCACACAGGATACGGTCGTCGGTCTCGTCCGGCAGCAGGAACCAGGCCATGCCGTAGAAGGCGGCGCCGCATCCGAAGAACAGCGAGGTGAGAATCACCAGCGCACGCACCAACGCCACATTCCAACCAAGACGACGGGCAAGCCCATCGCAGACACCGCCGACCCAACGGTCGCGCCCTCGCTTCAGCTGACTTTTTCGAATCCATGCGAAGAACCGGTTGGACGAGGAGGGTTGCGGCTGGCCTGCAGGCCGCTGCGGCGCGTTCCACTGGTTGCTTCGCGGATCATGGTGTACATTGCTCATGGTTCCATTACACCAACCCGCGACTGCCATACTTATCGGGGAACACCCTGAATCTGCCCTGAACACGAGATAAAAGCCCCGATTCGGCATCCCCCACACGGCACAATGGAACCATGAAGTCCTATGGAGCACCGCGATATACGCAATACGAGTATGACTACGCCAGTTCGGTGTATGCCCGCTACTGCCTAGCCAATCGCGATCCGCACGAGTCCGCGCCGATCAGACCCGCCCGCCTGCCATTGATGCGCCCGCAGTATGGACGCTGGTTCGCGGGCGTCTGCAAAGGCATCAGCATGCATCTCGGCGTGTCGGTCGGGCTGATTCGTCTGATCGCCATCGCCTCGACGTTTGCGTTCGGTTCAGGCGTCATCGCCTACGTCTTCCTATGGCTGACCGTTCCATTGGGCGACCCCGTGCAGCAGGCATACTGGCTGGCCGAACAGCAGCCAATCAGCCGGTCACCCCTCTCCCATGGCAACGCGCCATACGCAGGCATCGCGCGGCATACGACGCGCGCAATGACGGACGAATCGCAATTCGACGGCATGCAAACCGACGATGTCGACGATGTCGAGCACACGCGATCCTCCGGGGAAAGCCTGGAACATCTGCTGAAAAACGCACCGAAACCCGCGTTGATCGCATTGACCGGCCTGATGCTGCTCGCCATCAGTTGCGCAATGCTGCTCAGCGGCATCGACCGTATGCTCATTCTTCCGCTACTGTTCGGAGCCATCGGCATCGGCGTATCCTGGCTGCGCTACAACGCGGAAGAAGGTCAATTGTGGACGATGCTTGGCGGCATCGCACTGATTTTCATCGGCTATGTGGTCTATATCTTCGGCCAGGTGCGCTACCTGCCCGGTTCAAGCCATCCGACATGGACATTCATCATCGCGGGTCTGGCACTGCTGGTCGGCGGGATGCTGGCGATCGTACCATGGATCGTCGCGCTGATTCGCGACCTCGGCACCGAACGCGCGTTGAAGGAACGTGAGGAGGAACGCGCCGACATGACGGCTCATCTGCATGATGGCGTATTGCAGACGTTGGCGTTGATCCAACTGCATGCCGACGACCAGCAGACCGTCTTCTCGTTGGCCCGTTCGCAGGAGCGTGAGCTGCGTGAATGGCTGTATCAGGAACGCACTACGTCAGATCGTTCCGTCAACGCCGGCTTGAAGGAGATCGCGGCGCAAGTGGAGGATACGCATGGCAAGCCGATCGAGGTGGTGACGGTAGGCGACGCACAGCCGAGCGCGCAGACCGACGCGCTGCTCGACGCCACGCAGCAGGCGCTCATCAACGCCGTGACCCACGGCGGAGAACCGATTTCCGTGTATTGCGAAGCGGGTGATGACATGGTCGAAGTGTTCGTACGTGACCACGGCGAAGGCTTTGACATCGCTACGATTCCCGCGAATCGTCTGGGCATCCGCGAGTCGATCATCGGACGTATCAAACGACGTGGCGGTACAGTGGAGATTGTGTCGCGACCGAAATGGGGCACGGAGGTACGCATGCATATGCCGATCGTCGCCAGGCAATCCAAAGCCGGTGAACCCGACGCAAGCCAAATCAAGGAGCAGCAATGAACGAGCAGCAGGAGCAGCCGATCCGCATCGCCGTGGTCGACGATCATGAGATGTTCCGCGCGGGCGTGATCGCCACATTACAACCGCACTTCAACATCGTCGGGCAGGCGCCGGATGTCGAGGGGTCAGTGGCGATGATCGCACAGACCAAGCCGGATGTGGTACTGCTTGACGTGCACGTGCCGGGCGGCGAAGGCGGTGGCGGCGCGGAAATTCTCACCCGGTCACGGGCCTACTCCCCCAATACCGTGTTTCTGGCGCTGTCGGTATCGGATTCGCCGCAGGACGTCGGTTCCGTAATCCGCGCAGGAGCGCAAGGTTACGTGACCAAGACGATTTCCGGCGACGACTTGATCTCATCCATCAAACAGGTGCACGAAGGGTATGCCGTGTTTTCGCCTAAGCTGGCGGGATTCGTGCTTTCCGCCTTTCAGAGTGCGCCTTCCGGCGGCATGGCGGCCGGTGGTGCGAACGGCCCGATTCACGACGATGAGCTGGACCGTCTGTCAAATCGCGAACAGGAGGTCATGCGCCTGATCGCACGCGGCTACACCTACAAGGAAGTGGCGGCCGAGCTGTTCATCTCCATCAAAACCGTGGAGACGCATGTCAGCTCCGTGCTGCGCAAGCTGCAGCTGTCGAATCGTACCGAGCTCACCCGTTGGGCCGCCGATCGTCGCATCGTCTGATCCGATCGTCCCGTTTCCGACGCCCTGCCTGATTCCTGCCTGATTCCCGCCGGTAAGTGGTCCATTCCCGCAAAAACCACCTGATTCCCACAGAAACCGGTCGAAATCCATCACTGAACATCATAGATAAGACAGTTTTTACGGGAATGGACCACTTACCGGTGCAGATACGGCAGTATTCGTTGTGAATCGATCATTTCCGTTGGAATCAGCTGATTTTAACCGGAATCAGTTGGATTGCATCGAACCCAGCCGGGCAATCAACCCATTTCAGTCATTTTGCCGACCCATGCGTGGCGGAAAGCCGCACGTAACCGGAATGATGCATGGTGAAGCGCATACGATCCGCGACGTATACGTCGATGGCCCGTTCGAACGGCGTTCCTTCGGCGGTGAACGCGATTCTATGGATGCGCATCAGCGGCGTCTCCGGCTCGATTTCGAGCAACTCGTTCTCCTGAGCGTCGCCGACCACCGATTCCAGCGTCTCGTCCACGCTATACGGGCGAACGTCGTAGTCACGCTCGAACATCGTGTAGAACGGCGTGGTCAGATCGCGCGTCAGGAACATCGGAAACAGATATGCGGGCAGGTGCGAACGTTCCAAAGACAGCGGCTGGTCTTCGATATAGCGCAGACGGGTGATGTCGTAGACCATCGGATGCTCGCCGGGCAGTTTCAGCAACCGTATGTCGGAAGGCGAAGCCGGGGCGATCACGGCCTGCAACACCTTCGACGAGACCCGCATGCCTTGCCGTCTTGCAATGGTCGGCAACGATTCAACGGTATTGATGTTACGTTCCAGCCGACCGTCGGACACGACGATGCCACCTGCACGGCCGATCTTGCGGATGACCTCATGGGAGGCTTCCAATACCGCCAGAGCCATACGCAGGTCGGAACGGCTGATGCCGAGTGATTGTGCGAGCGCCCGTTCCGAACCGAGTCTCTCCCCCGGCTGCAGTTCCCGGTCACGGATAAGGGCACGGATACGGTAGACCAGCTCACTCGTCGCCAGCCTTCCTTGGCCTGCGTCGATGCGATCTTCCATATCCGTGCCCTCCCTGCTGCATTTCCTTTCGTTTTACAGTTTCAATGTTTCGAGTGTCTTGGTGAATCCATCCATGAACCAGTCCACGTCGGATTCGCTGAACACCAGTGGCGGACGCAGCTTGAGAATATTGCCATATCGGCCGCACACCGATGTGAGGATGTGATTGTCACGTAGGGTTTCAAGAATATCGAGCGCCGCTTTCTGATCTGGCTCCTTGGTACCCGGCTTGACGATTTCGCAGCCGATGTACAGACCGGCGCCGCGCACGTCGCCGATGCACGGATGAGACGGCATGAGCGAGGCGACGGCATCCTTGAATACCTTGCCCACCTTCTTGGCATTGCCCATGGTGTCTTCGTCACGCATCACGTCAAGCACGGCCTGGGCCGCGGCCATGCATACCGGATTGCCACCGAAGGTGTTGAAATACGGGATGGACCCGGCGAACGGTTCGAGCACTTCGTGCCGGGCCGCCATCAGCGAGGTCGGTAGACCGTTGGCCATCGGCTTGCCGGAGGTGACCAGATCCGGCACGATGCCCTGGCGCCCGAAGCCCCAGAAGGCGTCGCCGGTACGGGTGAAGCCGGGCTGCACCTCGTCGGCAATCCACACGCCGCCAAGCTCGTGCACGGTATCGATGACCGGCTTCAGGTAACCGACCGGATCCGGATACACACCGTCGGACGAGAAGATGGAGTCCGCGAGCAGTGCCGCGAACTTGATGCCATGACGTTCCATATCGGCCACGGCCTTGCGTACCTCACCCGCCATCCAGTTGCCGAATTCCTCGGCGGTGCATTCGGCGGCCGCTTTCCCGTCGATTTCGAGACGGTAGGTGTCGGGGGTGGGAATCATGCGCATTGTGAGGCCCAGGGTCTGTGCGGTACCGAGTGCCGGTGACAGCTTGGAAGTCAGGGCGGAGTTGCCATGGTAGGCCTCGTGCGTCACGATCACGCCTTCGCCGCCGGTGTAGGTCTGGGCCACTCGTATGGCCAGATCGTTGGCTTCGGAGCCGGTGCACTGGAACATGATGCGGTCAAGCTCGTCGGGCATGGTGGAAAGGATATCTTCCGCATAATGCAGGATGTTCTCGTGCAGGTAGCGGGTGTGGGTGTTGAGCATTGAGGCTTGCTTGGACAGCGCCTCGACCACGCGCGGATGGCAGTGGCCCACGGATGCCACATTGTTGTACACGTCGAGGTATTCCTCGCCGTCGGCATCCCACAGATGAGACCCGACGCCTTTCACCAGATGCACCGGATTGCGATAGAACAGGCGGTAAGCCGGTCCGAGTACGTCGCGTTCCTCAGTGAGCTTGCGCGTTGCCGGATCGAGTGCGTCCGCCATCTCCGGACGGAAGCTGTTGGTGTCCATGATGGTTGATCGAGTGGCCATGATTCCTTCTTTCGTTGGCTCTCCTTGGCATTACCCAAACGGTAACGCAGCTTTGTTGAGGGACTGATACAGTACGGAAACAAACCATTTCCGCCATTTTTTGCGTATTTGGTTGACCTTTTGCCGAAATTCGACTCCATGGAAAACGGCATGCCCGCATTGATGAATTCCACGCGATGCATGCCGTTATCCGATGAGGTGTTGCCGTTCAGTCCTCGGTCTTGTATTCGGCTTTGCCTCCGGATGCCGCGAACTCCTCTTCCGGGGAGAGCACCAGATGCTTGCGGCCGTAGACCGCGAAGAAGATGGTGGCGAGAATGTAGATGGCCACCATGGTGTAGACGGCTAGGCGGTAGTCAGGGTTGAGCAACACCGCCACGAAGATGCAGAAGGCCAGCAGTCCCGCGATCACCGCGCCCGGTACGCCGAAGCGGCTGGTGAACGGCCTCTTGATGTCGGGCATGTTCCTCTTGAGCAACACGTAGGAGACCATCTGCAGCAGGTAAGCCAGCACGGCACCCCATACGGCGATGTTAAGTACCACCGAACCCGCGCCGGAACCGCCGTAGGCGATGATGAACAGCGCGGCAAAGCCGATGATGGCGCCGACGATCAGGCCCCAATACGGCGTTTTCTTCTTGCCGGTCAGCGACAGGAACGCCGGATAGTAGCCTGCGCGGGACAGCGAATACAGGTTGCGTCCGTAAGCGAACATGATGCCCTGGATGGAAGCGAGCAAGCCGATGAGCGCGAAGGCGGAGAGCACCGCGGCAAGATTGCCGGGCAGAATCGCACGATACCCGTCAAGTAGCGGCTCATCGGAACCGGCGAGCGCCTCGGATCCGACCACGGCCGGGTTGAGGAACACGATGATCAGTGCGGACAGACCTAGGGTGAAGATGCACAGGCGGGAGGACTTCGGAATGTTCTTTTCCGGTTCGCGCACCTCTTCGGCGGCCAGCGGGAGCTGTTCGATGCCGAGGAACAGCCACATGGCGAACGGCATGGCGTAGAAGATGGCGCCCGGTCCGAACGGCAGGAATGCGGAGTTGCCGTCCGTCGGCGTGATGTTGAGCAGTGTGGAGAAGTCGGCCTTGCCCGTTACGAACGCGCCGATGCCGAACAGCGCTACGATGGCGAGCGCCGCAATCGACACGACTTCGGCGAAGCGGAATGAGGTTTCGGCGCCGAGCCAGTTGACTACCACGAAGATGACATACAGGCCGAGCCACCAGATCCAGCGCAAACCGTGGTCGTCAAGCGAGTAGCCGGTCAGGTCGGACAGGATTGCGTCGGCGTATGCCGAAGAGAAGTAGACGATGGTGGCGGCGGTCATCACGTATTCCACGGTTTCCGCAAGCCCGGTGAAGAAGCCGCCCCATGGCCCCATGGCCGCTCGGGCGAATGAGTATGCGCCGCCGGTGTGTGGCATGGCGGAGGCCATTTCACTGATGGAATTGAGCATGAGTACGTACATGAGGTATACCACGAGGGCGGCCACGAGCATGCCACCCCAGCCGGCCTGCGCTATGCCGCCGTTCCATCCGGAGAAGTCGCCGGAAACGACTGCCGCGATGCCGATGGCCCATAGGCCGAATGCTCCCGCGGTCCGCTTGAGTTGACGTTTTTTGAAATAGTCCTTGTCGGTTTCCACATAGGTCACGCTGCCTATGGAGCTTCCCGAAACGGTTGATGCCGTCATTGCAATCGCCTTCCTCTCTTACTGTTCGGCGAGTTATGCCATTGATTTCCTCGTTCAGTTGTGGTTGTTGGATTCGGTTGGATATTCAGTTATCAAATTCCTGGAACGCGTTGCCGTTCAGTGCAACAGCCATAGCGGATCGTCAAGGTACCGCTTGGCGCACATCACGCTGCCGGGGGCTTGTTGAGCCGCCAGGCCGTCAGGCAGTGCGTCCTCACGATGGTTGGTGGTCCAGCCGAGCATTTGCAGACGGCGGATCATCGACAGTGCCGACATGATGTGCAGTTCGTCGTCGGTGAATGTTCCGGCGACCGCCTGATAGCCTTTCACCCATGCCTTGGCGAGGTCGGGCGCGTAGGATTCATGTTCGATGAAGCTCAAGGAGGATGCATAGTCGTAGAGGTACCAGCTGTAGCCGGCGTCGTCGAAATCGATGACCGTCAGTCTGCCATCGTCGCCGCGGATTACGTTCGAGGGACGTAGGTCGGCGTGGATCAGTCCCCAGGTGTCGTTGGTCCGCGGCACTTTCATCACCACGTCCATGGCCTTCCATAGGGCGGTGTCGCACAATGCCCTCTCGTCATCGGTGAGATTCGCACTTTCCCAGCGTCCCCAACGCGGGGCCGGACCGACCATGTTCGACAGGTCCCAGTTGAAACGGGTGAAGCCGTATGGCTTGTTCCAGTTACGGGATTGTTCGTGGAACTTCGCCGCCCACTGGCCGATGGTCTCGTAGTAAGGTGCGGGATTGTCGAGATCCTCCAGCACGGTGCCTTCCACGTATTTGGTCGAGATGACCGTCCAGCCGATTCCGTTGAGGTCGTTGATTTTCGTCACGAACGTGCCGCGTACGGTGGGTACCGGATTGATCAGGCTGATGCCATCGATGTCATGCAACGCGTTGAGCCAACTGATTTCCGAGGCGACGGCCTCCGGTCCGCCCACGTAGCCGGGCTGTGAGACGCGCACCACGCCTTGCGGCTCGCCGTCAAGCAACAGCAGGAACGTTGCGTTTTCGGAGACGGTGATGAGATTGAGCTGGGCGCGGGAATGGTCGATGCCCCATGCGCCGCATACTCCCTGAAACAACCAGAATGGTGCCGGACACCCTTTGGTCAGCCCACTGAACGTGTCGAGGCTGACGGTCTGTGTCGGGTCGTCGAGCAGGCTGGTAATCTGCTGTGCCATAGTGACCTCGATTCATGACGCTTCGGAAAAACAACCAACGATAAGGTCTCTTATCGAAAAACCTTTGATTCACGTTGTTATTACCCAAGATTGTGCCGGAATCGACCGTCACACTCACCACCGCACTGTTACGTGCCAGTAAAGAAAAGCCCTCTGAAAATTAATGGCTCGTTACCACGGGACTCGACATGGATGAGAGTCACGAACGGCGTGGATTGACTGTTTGCCTTGCCGGTGAAGGCTCCGTCACCTACGCCGGATGATGAAACTTATGCATTGGCATCGTCTTGTCGGATTCGTCGTTGATGTTCCATATGGACAGGCCAATGCTCTTCCCCACGACGTTGCAGGCCAAACACACTTGCCTTGGCAGGCTCACCAACCCATACGGGTCCTCCCGTATGCGTCCACCTCCGGTTAGAAGAAGACGCCTTCCGGAACGATATCCATCAGCATGAGCGCAAAGCGAACGACAACGAGCCCGAAGAAGATGATGACGGCAGGACGGTTACGCATAATCAGGGCGATATATTCGCGGAAGAACGCCGCCGGATAGAAAAAGGCCGCCGTGTGTCCGCCTACGCAGCTTGCGTTGATGCCAAGACGTCGTGCGAACATCGCGGCGCGCAGGCAGTGGTAGGAGCTCGTGGCAATGGTGCAATGTGCGGCTCCACCGCGGGCATCCATGATGGCATGCGAGAACTTCAGATTCTCTTCGGTCGTTGAGGACTTGTCTTCCAAGAGAATGCTGCTTTCCGGTACGCCCTGCGAAAGCAGGTAGTTGGCCATGGCACGGCTTTCGGAAATCACCTCGTCATGGCCCTGACCACCGGACGTGATGATTGTTGCGCGACGTCCGCCTTGCTCCCAAGCCGCGATCGCCGCATCCAGGCGCCCCCGCAGCAGCGGCGTGACCGTGCCGTCGTCGAGAATGCTACAACCCAGCACAATGATGTATTCGGTTTCAGGAGCCTTGCCGGACTTATAGCAGATGTCGTTCGAGAACCAGACACCAAAGAGCGCGATAGGAATGTAGTTCACCATCATGCTCACGAAGGTCATAACGCGGACGTAAAACTCCGAGCCCGACATGCCCTGCCCCGGCCCCCAAAGGAACCAGTAACCGGAAAAGAGCAACATGATACCCCAAGCGAAGGGAAGCGCACTGGTAAGGGAGAAACCTTCGCGCCGCACCCCGATGATGCCGTTGACCAACAGGGCGAATCCCAGAATTACGAAGAGAACCGGACGAATGTATGCGAGGACGTAAGCTACGCCCATCAGCCAAGGAGATGCCCCCATGTGAGCTGCCATCAGACCAAGGAGGCTTTCGAGAAGAAGAATGACGGCCAGCTCCAGAATAAATCCGTTCGAAATGCGGTTGGGGTGTTTTTTGGCCAGAAAAAAGGTGGCAATGCAGAGCATGACGCCCAAGATGCAGTAGCCAAGACTCAGCATTGTCATGTCATCCTTCCGAGGGGGAGGCAAAGTTGCGGAATTCATTGTATACAGCGATTGTGACGAACGCCGGAATCTCGTCGATTCCACAACAGGACCCGATATACCCAAGCTTTGGCGGAAGACCGAAAGAAGGAGGGGTAATGAATCCCGTCGGCGTGACCGACAGCGCCACGCTGGCCACGCCGACGGTATAGGAGTTGTTCGCATTACCCCATAACCGCTTCCATCAGCGGCGCAGCAGCACAGTCTCATTTACGGTACGTTCCGGTTGGGGTTCCAATGTGACGACAATTTCATCCGCAAACCGAGAAGACGCCCACCAATCGAACCAGGATTCACAACATCAAATACGCACAAACAGGGGGCACTCATTTGCCACCCTGAAAAGTTCAACTCACTCAAGATGCTCAGTCACCGTTGTCGTTAACGCACACTCCTCGTGGATTCACGAACAATAAGCTCACCTGGAATCTCCACATAACGATTCCAGTTCTCCGTATGTCCGTTCCCCTCCACAAGGTCATTGATCTTGGCTTCAAGAAGCTCAAAGGATTTCATGCCCACCAAACGGAAATCCTGCCTTATCGTAGTAAGTTCCGGATTCCAGATACTCCCAATCGGATGGTCATCGAATCCAGCAACGCTGACATCTTCAGGCACTTTGCGCCCGGCATCATTCAGACCACGGATAATGCCCATAGCCAACTCATCATTGCCCGCAAAAATCGCGGTTACCTCCGGATCGGCACCGAGTTTTCGCCCGATCTCACGACCGCTCTCGGGATTCCATCCAGCTTCAATGGGAACAGTGGTCGGCACGCCGGCCTCCTCGCACGCTCGGCGCCATCCGCTAAGACGCGTGTAATCACCGCCATCACCGGGAATCGCCACGTGATATACGGTTCTGTGGCCCAGTGAAAGAAGATACTTAGTCAGCTCATACCCGCTTTCCCTCTCACACAATGAAATCTGGGCCGTCTCTTTCTCCCGCCCACCGGCAATCAGTACCGTGGGGAGGTCGGATGGCAGATATGCGAACGCATCGTTGCCCACCTGATCGAAGTTGAGAAGGATCACACCCGCAGGATTTTGATCCAAGCTTGATTGCACACTTGCCCTAAGCTTGCTACGGCTGGTGTCCGACAAAATCTCGATGGCCAACGAATACCCGGCAGCTCTTGCACTTTCTTCAATGCCTTCAATGCAGTGCGATTGGCCGTACAGCGTCGTATTCGTAGACAGAACCGCAATCGATTTTGTCCGCTCCTTCACCAAGGCTCGAGCGATTGGATTCGGCCTATACCCTAGCATTTCTATCGCTTTGGCGATTTTCTCACATTTCTCGTCGCTAACGCGCTCCCGATCATTGAGGTAGCGCGATACCGTAGGAACCGATACTTGCGCCAAGGCAGCAACATCTTTGATTGAGGCTGCTTTCGTCTGCCTTGCACCCCGGGCCATACTTCCCCTTTCGCCATCGCGTCCCACTAGAAAATCCGTACCTATTCATCATATAGTTCCAAATTCAATGATGAAAAGCACCGAAAATACTACTGGACGGATTTGTAGGTGGGTATCGATATCTCACCCACAAATCTACTTCACGGCTCCGCCTGTAATGCCGCTAATGATCTTCTTCTGAGCCAGCGCGAAAATAATCAGGAGCGGGAGGCTCATCAAAATGATGTAAGCGAAAATCAAATGCCAATTGTTGAGATATAAGCCGGCGCTAGCCACGTTATACAGATTCAAAGGAAGGAGATCCATCTTGCCCGACAGGATAAACAGCGAATAAAACACATCATTCCAGATGTACAGGGTTACCAAAATCGTCGCGGTAGCGAGAGTAGGACCGAGCAACGGCAGAATGATGGTAAAAAAGATTCGTATCGGCTTAGCACCATCCACACGCGCCGCTTCCTCGAGCGACACCGGAATGGTACGGATGAAACCAGTGACGAAGAAAATTACCGTCGACATGTAGATGCCCACATATACGCCGACCATACCCACTGCGGTGCCGGACAGGCCGATGATCTTCAGCAGCATCATCACAGTGACCACGGCCGGAGGAAGAATCAGACCGGAGATGCCCAACGCATACACAACGGCAAGCAGCTTGGTCGTCCGTCTCGCGAGAATCCACGAGGCCATCGAACCGAACAGCAGTGCGAGGAACACCGACGGAACGGTAACAACGATGGATCCGAAGAACGCGGCAATCATTTTACCGTCCACCAATACCGTTTTGAAGTTCTCCAGAAGATGCCACTGACTTGGCAGACTCATATTAGGGACCACAGCTTCCGCTTGAGTTTTCCCTGCTGTAACCACCAACAGCCAGAAAGGAATGCCGAGAAGTACTATCATCACCACGAAAACCATGATGGCGTGGAAGATGGCATGCCCTTTGGAAGGTCTATTGACCGTGACGGAATCATTGGTCTTGGGCGCTGCGCCATACGTTGCGGATGTCATAGGATTTTCGCTTCCCTTCTGCGCAGATACCAAATGAGCGGCACTGCGATGATCATAACCATAATGAACAGAACAAGACTCATCGTCGTGGACTGCGAATACAGTCCTTGGCCGAATGTTCTCCAGATGAAGATATTGATGATTTCGGTAGTGCTTCCAGGACCGCCCTGCGTTGTTGCCTGAACGATGTCGAAACCGTTCATGGAGCCAAGTAAAGACGTCGCCACATTAAAAGTGAAAGCCGGTGCAAGAAGCGGAAATTTGATACGCCAGAAGGTCTGCCTACGGGTCGCTCCATCAATGGCCGCCGCCTCTATTACGTCAGAATCGATGGTTTTGAGCCCAGCCAGAAAGATGAGCATTGACAGTCCCATCCACTTCCATCCATGGATTGCGGCTACGACGATAATCGTCCATATCGTAGATCCCAGCCACGCCACATCGATATTCGCACCAAGCAGGAAGGATAGAATCTGGTTCAAAGCCCCATCGGACTTGAGTACCGCCTGCCAGATATAGCCAACCGCCAAAGCGGACATGATGACGGGAATGAAGAACATGGTCCTAGCGAAGCGATTGATTCTAGTGTCCTCCTCAAGGAAAACCGCAAGCATTAATCCGAATGTGTTTTGGAAGATCGCGACCAGCAAAGCATAGATTAGTGTAATACGGAGGTCACGCAGCAGATTTCCCGACCTGAAGAGATCTACGAAATTGGAAAGACCTACGAACGATATCGTCTTGGAATAAGCAGACCAATTCGTGAAGGCGTAAATAAGGTTGAGAATAGTCGGAACAAAGAAGAAGATGAGTAGCATCACATAAGCCGGAATGAGATAACGAACTGGATAGTTCTGCCGCATAAGCACCTTTTGACTCTTGTTTCTTTTCTTCTTCTCTGGTCTGGGCACCGCACGTGCCACTGCTTGTGCTGACATTGTTCTTCCCCTATCGATTGTGGCTGATGGGTGTGGGGCACCAGATTTGCGGTGCCCCACCGTAATTACTTGGATTTCTTTCAGAACCCCTTGATCCCTTGCGCCTTTGCAAGTTGAGCAAATTGATCCTGAGTCGCTTTCGCTACATCGGTTGCGGACTTGGTGCCATTGATCATATCGGCCAAGTTGATATAGAGATCCGGATTCGCCACGGCCAAGGATTGCATGGAACCGACGGAATCCTTGATGGAATCTGCCGAGTCAAGCAATGCCTGCGGCACATTGTCAGGCGTGTCCACGTTTTTAATAACGGAGACAATGCCCTGACCCTTGACGAACGTTTCATAATCCTCAGTCATCCAATAATTGATGAACTGTCGTGCGGCGGCTTCCTTCTTGGAATCACTCGTCTTGAATGCGACCACCGAGTTATTCTGTTCCGGAATGACCGTTCCGATGTTGCCCTTGGCAGACAACGGGAAGAAACCTATGTTCTCATCAAGTGCCGCCTTGTCATTGTCCGCCAACGCGGCAATCTGGTTGAACAAGGAGTTCACGCAGACAATCATGCCTGCCTTGCCTTCCCAAAGGGCCTGAGCCTCATCGGTGTCCTTCGCCGAACCGGCATTCTTGTTATACAACCCCTCATCAAAGAGATGCTTGTAGTTGTCGATGGCAGTCTGAATCGTCTTGTCCGTAAACTTCTCCTTACCGGAATTAACGCGATCCCACAAGCCGTCCTGAGCAGCCTCGGCAAGCTGAATCTGAACGGAGTACTGGGTTCCCCACTGAGATCCACCCATCTCGAACAGCGGAGATTCGACTCCGTCGATATTGGCGTCCTTGATCTTTTTGGCTACTGCCACGTACTCATCCCAACCTTTTGGAATCTCCGTGATGCCGGCTTTCTCAAAGACTTTCTTATTGTAGAAAACACCCATCACTGGCGGAGTGGATACCAGTGCCGCATAACGAGTGCCATCGACTACGCCGCCGGCATCGGCTATGCCGTCCGTATAATCGTCCACCCAAGGTGCGTTATCCAGCTTCTGTAGTTTGTCTTGGGCGATGAATCCAGCAAGCATGGACTGAGTGGGTTGCCAGAAAGCAAGATCGGGAGTGTCACCCGTTGTGATCTTGGTCTGGATGTTCTGCTCATATGGGTCAGGAATCGTTTCCAGCTTAACTTTGGCCCCAGTTGCCTTCTCGAAATCATTGACGACCTTGACCGGAATCTTGTTGGAATTCTGTGCAACCCACATGGTCAATTCCACACCGTCAAGCTTTTGTGTGGCAGACGGCCAGTAATCCTTCGCGGAGGTATCCACATCACCATTGCCATCTCCGGCCGTAGGGTTCGAACATCCCGAAAGAACCATCGACAGGGCCGCTCCCATAGCGACCGCCGTCGCAACGTGGGCCTTTGTGAACATCTTCATTGATATCACCTTTCTTTTCTCTTTTATTACAATCCATTGTGTTCGTGCAACGCACTCATACGAACTCACTACGAAAGAAGGGTTTCACCGCCTTTCTCAACGAGTTCGAAAGATCTTGACGCATACATTCCATGCGGAATGGACACGATAAGACTCGAATCAGCTTCTGACCATTTGGCATCCCATTCATCAAAAGCGGGACCAACCGGGAAAATCGTTCGGCATTGAACGCCCTCGCAGTGTAAGTGTGGCAAGAAGAGCGCAACCTCCTTCACCGTTTCCGGAGCGTTCCTCGCCCACACGGTGACTATCGTCCGCTGAGAGGCCTTCACACCCAACGCCACCACCGCAGAATCCCACGATGGCAACCCAAGCGGCCAGAGGGGCACCGACTCCCCAATCATCGGCTGCACATGCTCTCGATAGGCCTGAATACCTTGCTGGATAATGTTCTTCTGCCACTCTTCCATTTGATTGATGTATCCGGAAAGGAAGAAACGCCCCAAGAACGTGGTATTGATATTGAACGCCGTCTGCTCCGCATCCATCTCGGCCTGCGGATACGCCCAACTGGCAGCCTGCTCCGGCAGTACCATCAACGGAGCCGTCGCCGCAATAACCGGGTACAAGCGGTAGTCCTGCTGATCAGATGTGGATTGCACCTGGAATCTGGACGTCTGGGCAAAATCCTCACGCATTCCACCTGAAGAACAATTTTCAAGAATCAATTTCGGATATCTACGATGCAGACCATCAACCCAATCAAGGAAGGCTCGATTATGGCCAAGCAATCCATCCCCCACCGAATCAGCGTGGTAGTCGGTTCCAGCCCCTGGAGAGACGTTGTAATCCATTTTGAAGTACTGAACGCCATAGTCACCGATCAGTCGATCCACAACGCCATCCAAATATCGGCGGGCAGACTCATCGCGCAGATCAAGGATATACCGCTCCTGCTCAACCACACGCTGCCCGTTGCGTTGGAAGAACGCAGAGTCAGGAAGCTCTTGCGCAACAGGTGATTTGATTCCAATGACTTCGGGCTCCAGCCAGAGACCGGGAACCATTCCCGCCTCTTTAATCGCATCAATCACTTCCCCGATTCCCCTAGGCCCCGGGAATCTGGTTTTTGACGGCTTCCACTCTCCGACGCTCGGCCACCAATCGCCGGAATCGTCATACCAGCCGCAATCTATGACGAAGACCTCGCAACCAACCTGCGCCGCGCTTGAAATCAGCGGCAACAACTTTTCCGTGGTCGGGTCGCCATTTATCGTATTCATATAGTCGTTGAATATCACTTGGGAAACAGCGGACGACTCATCGACCAACCTTCCGATTCGCCGGTATTTCGTCATTTCCTCAACGGTGGTCTGCATGTCCCCACCCATGACGAACGACGCCGGCACAGTCGCGAAAGACTCGCCTTCCCCCAAATCCTTCATCCATGAATGATTGACGCTCGTAGGGCCGGACAACGCGAAGTATCCATCCACTGTGTTGTCGCCGATTTCCCAACGCCATGCGCCATTATGCTCAACCTGGAAAGCCCACACATTGCCCGTCTCCCGGCTCTCCAAGAACGCCATCGGCACCGATCCGCCCGTAGACCATGTTCCCGTGGAAACGACAGCATGCTCACTGCGCGGATTATGATTCGTAAGCTCCTGACGAAGCACTGGGAACAGATCCGAGCATTTCGTATAGGACCAACGCCCCTCGCCAAGCCAATCATAATGACCTTCAAGCAGGATCCATTCCTTCTTCCAGGTCTCATCATTAGACATCGACCCCATAGGAAGAACGGCACTGGTCACCGACTCAAGAAACACATGCCCCGCCCCCCTGTTGATAACCGTCGCATATGTGCAGACCACGGACGTTCCCGGAGAAATCACATATGTCACGACCACATCGAGAGCATGTTGCTCATCCCTCATTTTGACGTCAAGACATCGCGACTCCCCCTTAGTCCTCTCATCAAACGACAAAAGGACCAAATCCCTGCCGATGGTCGTATGTATCAGCCGATCACATGCGATCCAATGTCCCGTACCGGAGAGGATGATTTCCGCAAGCGGCAGCCTTTGTGCAAAAACCTTCTCCACCATCCCAAAGACGATGCGGGAAAGCGATACATGCTCGTCCGCATTCACTTCGAAGGCAAGAGACACGCTATCGTTTCCCCACATATATTGCCTTTCCATGGGACCGCTCCTTCGCAAGGTCATTCTGTATATTCACCCGATAACGTTATCAAGCAAGACAGTTGATTCAACATTCCCACCCGCACTACAACTTTGCAATAAATGCGAGCTTTTTTATTCGATGACTTAAGTGTACTTCGATAACGTTTTCACGTCAAATCAGAGCAACATATTTCCCGCTTTCGCAAACGTTGGATTTACGCAGTTCCCACAGAAGGCGTTCCCAGTCCGACCTCTAGACCGAACCGGGAATGCCTTGGTATCGTTTTCACAAAACTACGACGTTCTTAAATCGCCCATCATCCAAGAGAGCGTCCGACAACCTCCCCAGCCACAAGGGGATAGAACACGATCTTGTCGATATTTGGCGCGACACCCCACGATACCGCACCCTGGCCCAATCCCGGGGAATCCCAATTGCCGAACACAAGAGCACCGCCATCCGTCGTAACACTCAAAGTTCTATCAAGAAAATTGGTATCTGAATACGTGTATCTGAATGCATCCCTCGAAAGCTCCTCGCCTTCGTCGTTACCTGCGCGGATCTGCAATCCCAAATCCACAATCTGAGGATTGTAGTCATGGTTTCCGATGAACGCGTCGTTGGAGAAACTCACCACCGCCGAATATCTTCCTGCAGGAACGGTCCCTGCAGGAATCGTAAGAGTTCCCTTGTTTCCCTCAATAAGGTCAGGAGTATTATTCGAGTCCACCGTCACGACTCGAATCTGGTCTCCCATGCCGGAGGCGCCACTCTCCTGCGTAACAAATTGGTTTCCAAGTCCGGAAACGTATCCATCGCCAGAAGCATTGGTTCCTGAAGCGGACACGATCTGCGCACCACCGCCAAGCTGCATATCCTCCGCCTCAACGGATATCGCGGCGCCATCATCACTCAGATCCCTGATGACCATCACATCGCACACCAGAATCGACGAATCACCGGACACAGTGATTTCATTGATGCCCTCGGCCATTGCCACGTTGATGCTTGAACTCTGCAATCCATTCGATTCGGCAACGATCTCGCCCACAAGGTTCCCGTTAATCCGAAGACTCATCACATCACCCTGAGCGGCACGATATTCCAAAGTGACGGTATGGTATCCGCTCTCCCATGCATGCGCGAACACCTTGGCAACACCAGAGTTCAGTTGGGCAAAGCCTTTGGCACCGCTCTGGTCATAGGTAAGGGACGCACCGTCTGTCAGACGGAATTGAGAAGCAGGATATTCGGTCTTATCTATATTCCCATTAGAATCACTCACCTGATACAGGAGGAACTTATCAAGCGTGTTATCCATGGAAGACCCCTGAAGTTGAATTTGATGAACGCCTTCACTAAGTTGCAATTCAATCTCGCTACTACCTCGATACAACCATTTTGCGGCCGATTTCATGGCAAGCTCAGCACCGAGCCGCAGTGTCCCGGCACTGATGCCGTCCACTGCGACCCCGTTCGTTCCAGGGAATCCCGTATTTCCGCTAATCACCTGGAAACGATATGTTCCATTCGCAGGAACATCCACCGTCCAAGTAGCGGTCGAACCTGATTTGAAGCTGCCAACATCGCCGTTGCCTGAAGTCATGAAATAGTTCCATCCATCGCCCCATGGAGTCTTAACATACGTCTGCGCACCACCGGACAGAACGGCATTCTCAGCCTCTTCAACAAGTAGGGCCCGTCCGGTAGAAGCATCATCGACTTTCAGAGCACGATCACTATGAGGAGTGACCACCAGTTGATATGATGCGTATCGGTCAACACTCATTGTGGTCACGTCCAGAGTTCCATCAGAAATATCCGCTCCGGAGACCACATTCACAACTCTTGGCGTGGCCGCAACTCCGTCAGGTCCGGTGAATGCATTCTCCCTAACTTCCACATCTACTGAAGTGCCGAATCTCTCTGTACTAAGACCGGAAAAATGGACAGTGACCGGAATATTCGCCCCCGTGTTCTTTACTTGGTCAGAGTTATTGTCATTGGCACCGCCGTAAAGTACCGTGGCCTTTCTGTTGGTTTGATCTATGGCTGCAATTGCCTGCAGGCTGTCCGCTTTGTTCAGGTAATCGGATGATACTTTGACGGTCCGAGTCCCACGCAAGTCTCCATACCATTTGAACTGCCACCAGCCCGCATTGGCAGAATTGGCCTTGGCCATGTTGTCGGAAAGGTTTCCGGCGTAATTCCAGTACGCGGTTTCCGCCTGCACTTTTTCGCTTTCGAACATCGACTGCCATTGAATCAGCTGACCCGGTACACTCATATCCCGCAGTTCACCATACTCGGTGATGTTCACATCGAGTGGACTGATTCCGTTCTTCTTTTCCAGCGCACGATACTTTTCATAATGCGTACGGAAAGACGACAGACTTCCCTTGCCTAATTCATGCCATACGAACACATCAGGTAATGTGCCTTTCGACTTCGCATGTGCAAGGAAGGCATTGCTCCTGTTCTGCCGATACTCACAGTCGCCAGGCCCCGCAACACGGGCGTGGTCCGCCGTAGGGACGGTTTTGCCGACCTTTTCCCCGGATTTGTATTGGTTCCATATTTTCTGAATCAACTCGTACTCCGAGTCCCAGTCGCTGAGGAATGTCTTGAAGATCTTTGCCTTCGCATTGTCTCCTGACGCGTACCAGTTTCCACCGTCCGGCTCATTGAAAGGAATGAACGTGTACCGGTCGGGATATTCGGTGTTGGCCAGAATTTTGTTAACCACTATTTCGGTTATTTGAGCATAATCCCATACGCCATCGCCACCGGAAGCATAGGTTCCGTAGGTGGGATCGCTTACCGGTACGTCAAGTACATAGGTTCGGTCATCGGACGGACGGCTACCGCCGTTATAGCTCCAATCCGAGTAGTAATCCTGCATGTACACTGCCAGTTCATTACCACCGTTGGAAAAGAACTGATTCTCCAAAGACAACGCGTCACCGCTCGGATGCTGTGTGCCACTTGGAGGCTTCTGGGAGGAATTCTCCACCTGAGCACCGTCAAGTATGGCATTTGTTGGAGAACCGTCATCGCCAAGCCCATAGAGCGTCCCCGAAGCACCGCCACGAAAATCACCCGTTTCGGTCCCATAATCCACATTAAGAATTTGCACCGCCTTATTGCCCTCAGCAGCCATTGCGGACTGAACCACAACGGCACCTCCGGAAATTAACAGCGTAGCGCCAACGGAAACCGAAGCCACCACACGACTCCAATAACTCATTTTCTTCTCCTTTGAATACCCCGCCTGAGCAGAACACGACCATCACCATTGAAAGCCGTATCACAAGTATATCTGTAAAAACGTTATCATGAATTTCTTTTCTTGAAATTTCAAGAGAATTGCAGCATTATGAAATCGTTATTACGATTATTTTCATAGTCCTTCGAACGCTTATGAGATTTCCATGAAACTACGCCAACAGCACAGTGTTTCCAACACACATGCAATCAACCACCTTCAAAAAGAAAAAGGGCTTACTGAAAAATCCAATAAGCCCAAAGGCGGACAGAGCGAGATTCGAACTCGCGGAAGGTTGCCCTTCAACGGTTTTCAAGACCGTCTCTTTAGACCGCTCAGACATCTGTCCAATGTGCAATGCACGAAACGTCAATATAGCACAGCATTCGGAAATCTTCAGCATCGCACACACATAAACAGCGTCGTGAGACGACAATCTCGATTCGTCCATCCAAAAACGGAAAAAGAGGATTCCCAGCCAAGATCCGTAGCGAAACACCGAATTGTGAATCAAAAAACGACGCCAGCACCACGCTGACGCCGTTTTTATCTCAATCGCATGCCAAATTCAGCAATGCCTGAAATCAGGCCTCCCACTTGGTCGGTTCGATGACTTCCTTGCCGCCCATGTAGGCACGCATGGCCTGCGGGATGACGATGGAGCCGTCCTTCTGCTGGTGATTCTCGAGAATGGCGACCAGCCAGCGGGTGGTGGCAAGCGTTCCGTTCAGCGTGGAGACGGCACGGGTGTTGCCGTCCTCCATACGCTCACGGATATTCAGGCGACGGGCCTGGTACTCGGTGCAGTTGGAGGTGGAGGTGAGCTCGCGGTAGCGGCCTTGGGTCGGCACCCAGGCCTCACAGTCGAACTTGCGGGCCGCGGAGGAGCCGAGGTCGCCGGCGGCGGTGTCGATGATGCGGTACGGCACCTCGACCTTGCCGAGCATCTCCTGCTCCATGGCCAGCAGGTGTTCATGCTCTTTGTAGGAGTCTTCCTGCTTGGTGTAGACGAACATTTCGACCTTGTCGAACTGGTGCACGCGGATGATGCCGGAGGTGTCCTTGCCAGCGGCACCGGCTTCACGGCGATAGCAGGAGCTCCAACCGCAGTAGCGCAGCGGGCCGTCGGACAGATCGAGGATCTCATTCTCATGCATGCCGGCGAGCGCCACCTCGGAGGTACCGACCAAATACTGCTCGTCGGGCTCGCGCAGACGGTAGATCTCGTCCGCATGAGAGTTGAGGAAGCCGGTGCCGCGCATCACTTCCGGGCGCACCAGCGTCGGGGTGATGGCCAAGGTGAAACCGTGCTCCTCGGCCTGGTCGACGGCCATGGTCAGCATGGCGATCTGCATGCGTGCCACCTGGCCGCGCAGGAAGTAGAAACGGGAGCCACCGACCTTCACGCCGCGCTCCATATCGATGCCGGCAACGCCACGGCCGAGGGTCAGATGATCCTTCGGTTCGAAGCCTTCCGCCGCGAAATCGCGGATCTGGCCGACCTTCTTGACGACCACGTAGTCGTCCTCGCCGCCTTCCGGAGCCTCCGGCTCGACGATGTTGGACAGCTTCCACATGGCGGTCGTATACTCTTCGGCTGCGGCATCGGCGGCGGCCTTGTACTCGGAGACCTTCTGGGACAGTTCCTTGGTTTCGGCGATCAGCTTGGCCTTCTCGTCGGCCGGGGCCGCGGCGACCTTCTTGCCGATCTCCTTCTGCTGCGCGCGGGCAGCTTCGAATTCCTTCAGAGAGGAGCGGCGAACCTCGTCGGAGCGTAGCACCTCGTCGACAAGTTCGACCGATTCGCCACGCTTACGCTGGGATTCCTTGACAACGTCAGCATGTTCACGAATGAATTGGATATCAAGCATGCCTTTAAGACTAGTGCCGCAAGCCGACAGTGAACATGTACCATCCGTTTTTGCGTGCAACGTGCAGTTTTCGTCGATTTTGTCGCGTCGAATTCACATTTTCGACCTATTTTCGGTGACAATGGGAGACATGCCTATGCCCGTTATCATCTCGTTGCTCATCGTCATCGGCGTGGCCGCAGTGTGCGGCGCCGCCTTCTTCGGCGTGCGCGCGTACAGACATCACAAGTTGGCGCGTCAGCTTGACCAGCGCAGCGACGACCAAGTGCATTACGTATTCGTCATCAACCCTTCGAAGCCGCAGGCCGACCAGCGCAAGCGGCATATCAGGGAATTCTGCGAGGCGAAAGGCCTTACGCAGGTGGACTTCATCGACACGCAGCTCGACAAGGACGGCCGTGTCTGCGCACTCGAGGCCTTGGATCGCGGTGCCGACGTGGTAGTGGCCGTCGGAGGCGACGGTACGGTGCGTACGGTGGCGAGTGCATTGTCGGGTACCGGCCATGCATTGGGCATCGTGCCGATCGGTACCGGCAACCTGTTCGCGCGCAATATGGGCATTCCCGTGGATGACATCGACGCCGCCCTGACCGTGGCCACCTCGCATGGCTCCCGCCAAGTGGACGTCGGCCGTCTCACCCTGCTCGATGACGAAACCACCGATCATGGCCACGCGTTCCTGATCATCGCGGGCATCGGCTTCGATGCCCTGATGATCGACGACACCGATCCTGAACTCAAGAAGAACATCAGCTGGCTGGCGTATTTCGTGTCGGGTGTCAAGAACCTGTTCGCGCCGAAATACCATGGCGACGTGACCATCACCAGCGAGGACGGCAGCACGCATACCACGCGCGGCCTGTCCTTCCGCACGTTCATGGCGGGCAATTGCGGCCAGATTCCCATGTTCTCGCTGATGCCGGACGCCGTCTACGACGATGGCATCCTCGATTACGAGATCATCGACACCTCCGGCGGCATTCTGGGCTGGGCCAACCTGTTCGGCGACGTACTGCACCAGACGATCACCGGCAAGGCACAGCAGAGTCCGCTGTCCACGAATTCCACGGTGGACCAGATTCAGGGCGTAAGCGCCGAAATCACATTGGAAAAGCCCGTTTTGGCGCAGGTCGACGGCGATATGCTTCCTGAGACGAAGCATATCCGGTTCAGCGTGGAACGTCAGGCACTATGCGTACGCGTGCCGGAAGTCGTCTCCTCGGATGACGATTCCTTGGCCGCATCGGCTGTGACGCGGGAAATGTGAAGCGCCAGATAGGCGATTTCCGCTTCCGTCAGCGTCGCGTTCAACCGCATGCCTACCACGATGGCGAGTTGCCTCGCACAGGCGGTCGCCTGCGGATATGATGCCATGATGGTATCGACGATTGGCTGCGGCTCGTCGCTGAGCTGCTGATGCTGGTAGATACGGACGAACAGATACCGCAGATGTGTGATGAAGCGCCCTACATTGACGCTGTGCTGGTCGAGCGTCACGTCGTAGGTGTTTTCGATGACCGACAGCATCTGCTGGATCACGCCGGTCATGGTGTAGGTGTTCGACAGATCTCCGGTGGAGAAGCCGGCATTGACCAGATGCAGGGCAAGCGCCACGGCCTCGCCTTTTGGCAACGCCCCACCCAGATAATCGTTCATGGCGTTGACCAGCGCCTCACCTTTGGCATATTCGCCCGCATACAGCGAACGCACTTCCGCCTCGAGCGGGTATTCGATGGTCTGCCCTTTCTGCGACCGCTGGATCGCGCCGCAGATATGGTCGGCCAGTGCCATGACCAGTGTGGGCTGCGCCTCGATCTGCTCGGCAAGCCCGGTACGGGACATGGCATCGGTGACCAGTCGAATGATCTCCGGCGGGATCCCGGCCAACAGTTCGGCCATATGGTCGGGATCCCGGCCGTCCGCAGGAACGAATCGGCGGACGATCTTCGCATCGTCGACATGTTGGCCCGGTTTGGCTTGGAAGCCTATGCCACGACCGGTGAGAATCACCTCACTGTCGCCATCCTTGGCCAGCACGACATTGTTGTTGAATACACGAAGAACGTCCACATCGACCCTTTCCTACAGTGACTGCAAGGTCAGCGCTGGATGTCGATCACCGCATCGCCGGCTTCGACGTCGATGCCCGTCTTCGGCGTAACGGAGGCGAATGCAACGGTGTTGAGCACCGTCATCAGCGTGGTGGTGCTGTACCCAGCTTCCTTAACCTTATCAAAATCAACGGTGACGAGCAGGTCGCCGGTATGCACATGCTGGTTCGCCTTGACGGCCACGGCAAAGCCTTCGCCGTTCATCTTCACGGTATCGATGCCGACGTGCACGAGCACCTCGATGCCGTCATCGGTCTTGATGCCAAAGGCGTGACCGGTTTCCGCAACGGTCTGCAGCACGCCGGAGACCGGGGCCACCACGGTGCTGGCGGTCGGCTCGATGCCGACGCCTTCACCGAGCGCGCGGGAGGCGAACACCGGATCGCCGGTATCGTCCAGCGTGATGACGTGGCCTGCGATCGGCGCGTTGACCGTGTCGGCGGAAGCCTGTGCGATCGCCGCGGCGGCTTCGTCGGAACCCGCTTCGACGTCGGCGGTCGCCTCGGCCACCTTGATGGCTGCCGGGGTGCCCTTCGGCGCGGCTGCGGCCGGAGCGGACTCGACCTTGGATTCCGCGGCGGCTCGGGCCAGCACTTCGGCCTTCTGCTCCGGGGTGCGGTAATCAAGGGTGATGATCAGGATGAAGGAGGTCAGGAAGGCCACGGCGATGGAAACCGCATACACCCACATCTGGTTGAAGACCGGGATGGTCAGCAGGGAGGTGAAGGCGAACGCGGTGGTGGTCACGCCATGCACGACCTGGCCGGAGGCGGTGACAGACGGGAAGAACCAGCTGAGCACGGCGATGACGATGCCGCCGAGACCGCAGCCGATCAGCATACGCTTGTAGACCAGCTTGTAACGCAGATGGATGCCATACAGGGACGGTTCGGAAACGCCGCCGAGCAGGCCGGCCGCCAGAGCGCCCAGCGAAGTTGCGCGCATGTCCTTGTCCTTGTCGCGGATGGCCAGGAACAGCACGCCGGCGGTGGCGCCGAAGCAGGCGAAGTTCCACACGCCCATCGGGCCTTGGATGAAGTCGTAGCGGAGGGTCTGAATGTTCATGAGCATCAGGGCGTTGAGCGGCCAGTGCAGGCCGAGCGGCACCAGGAACGGATACAGCAGCGGAATCAGGACGGCGAAGACGAACGGAGCGTAGTTGTTGAGCCATGCCAGGCCGATGCCGAGGGCGTTGCCGGCCCATACGCCGATCGGACCGATGATGAATGCGGTGAGCGCACCCACGATGATCATGGAGAAGAACGGCACGAACACGAGCTGTACGCTGTCCGGAATGATCCTCTTCAGTCCGTGGTACACGAGGGCGAGCACCGCGGCCATGAGCAACGGCACAAATACGTTACCACTGTAGTCACTCAGCTGCATCGGCAGGCCGAAGATGTTGGCGGTGCAGGAGGTGGTGCCGAGAGCCGAATTCTCCACGCACACGGTGGAGCCGAAGGTCTTGGTGTTCATCAGGCTTATGAACTGCGGGGTCATGAGCATCGCCATGATGGAGCCGCCCAGCCACGGGTCGACCTTGAGCTTTTTGGAGGCGTTGTAGGCGACCATGATCGGCAGGAAGTAGAACACGCCCTTCCAGATGGCCTTGACGAACACCCAGCCTGCGGATGCTTCATCGTTCGGGATCACGCCGAGGGAGATCAGCAGGTTCACCAGCGCGATGATGATGGAGGCGCCGAGCAGCACGCCCAGAATCGGGCGGAAGGAGTCTGACAGGTATTCGAAGAAGGAATCGAGCCATGCCACCTTGCCGCGCGCCTTGGAACGGGCCGCCGCTTTCACCTCGGCGTTGCTCATCGGCTTGCCGCCATCACCTGCGGCATTGCCGGAAGCCACGGCACCGCCTGCATTGGCCATTTCAGGCAGATGCATGATGTCTTCGTATACCGTGGCCACGGCGCCGCCGATCACCACTTGGAAGCGGTCGCCGCTCTGCGGAACCGCACCCAGCACGCCCTTCATGTGTTCAAGAGCGTTCTGGTCGACCTTGCCTGCGTCGACCAGTTCGAAACGCAGTCGCGTGGCGCAGTGCGTCAGACTGCGGATGTTTTCAGGACCACCGATGGCGGCGATGATCTGCGATGCGAGTGAGTCAGCCATCCTGATTGCTTTCCTTTCCTTCCCGGATACAACCGTCCCGACTCATGCAACGCTGCTCGAAAGCAACAAAAAAACCCGAGATACAGCAAAGCATGCCATACCTCAGGTCTTGCGTCTCTCAGTTGACTAGCAACCCTGCATTAGTCGAATCGCTAAGCACGATACACCATTCCCCCATCGCATGCAAATCATCCCGCAGCGAAGCCTGCAACGTGAATCCTTCGCCATAATCCGTTGAACACAATATGGCGCTTACGCGCGCATCGCCCCAAAGCGTGGCAGAATGGGGCTATGGTTGCAAATAATGCGGGAATGCCCGCCACCCCAGAAGATCTGATCAACGTCGACGAGGTCATCGGCAAGTACTATGACGTCGTCCCCGATCCCAGCGTTCCGGAACAGCGTGTCTCCTTCGGCACCTCCGGTCACCGCGGTTCGTCTCTGAAGACCTCGTTCAACGAGGCCCACATCGTCGCCATCACGCAGGCCATCGCCGAATACCGCAAGAAGGCCGGCGTCACCGGTCCGCTGTACATCGGCCGCGACACCCACGCCCTGTCCGAGCCTGCCTGGAAGACCGCCATCGAAGTGCTCGTCGCCAATGGCGTGACCGTGCGCATCGATTCACGCGACGACTTCACGCCGACCCCGGTCGTGTCCCAGGCCATCCTGACGCACAACCGCGCCGCCGACGGCACCCAGCGCTTCACCGGCGAGGGCCTGGCCGACGGCATCGTCGTGACCCCGTCCCACAATCCGCCGACCGACGGCGGTTTCAAGTATGATCCGGTCACCGGCGGCCCGGCTCCGTCCGACGTGACCAATGCCATCGCCGATCGTGCCAACGAACTGCTCGGCGATTTCCGCAACGTCAAGCGCGTGCCGTTCGATCAGGCCGTCAAGTCCGATCTGGTCGAGCGTTTCGACTATCGCGACCACTATGTCTCCGATCTGGAGAACGTCATCGACTTCGACGTGATTCGTTCCTCCGGCGTGCGCCTGGGCATCGACCCGCTTGGCGGCGCATCGGTCAACTATTGGCCGCTGATGAATGAGAAGTTCAACCTGGCCATCGACGTGGTGCGCCCGCAGGTCGATCCGACCTGGAGCTTCATGACCATCGATCACGACGGCAAAATCCGCATGGATCCGAGTTCGCCATATGCCATGAAGGGCTTGGTCGATTCGCTGAACAACGGCGCATGGGACAAGTACGATCTGGTCGGCGGCACCGATCCGGACGCCGACCGCCATGGCATCGTGTGCCCGAATTGGGGCGTCATGAACCCGAACCACTACATCGCCGTATGCGTGGAGTACCTGTTCGGCGGCAACCGCCCGGGTTGGCCGGAGGGCGCCGGCATCGGCAAGACCCTGGTCTCCTCCTCCCTGATCGACCGCGTCGCCGCTTCCATCAACGCCAAGCTCGTTGAGGTTCCGGTCGGCTTCAAGTGGTTCGTGGATCCGCTGTTCAAGGGCGAGGTCGCTTTCGGCGGCGAGGAAAGCTCCGGCATGTCCTTCCTGCGCAAGGACGGCCGTGTGTGGACCACCGACAAGGACGGCCTGATTCCGGACCTGCTGGCCGCGGAGATCACCGCCAAGACCGGCAAGAACCCGGCACAGCTGCATCAGGAGCAGGTCGAGCGCTTCGGCGAAAGCTGGTACAAGCGCGTCGACACGCCGACCACCCTTGAGCAGAAGATCAAGTTCGGCCAGCTTTCCGGCGACGACGTCGAAGCCACCCAGCTGGCCGGTGAAGACATCACCGCCAAGCTCACCGAAGCTCCGGGCAACCATGCCAAGATCGGCGGCCTGAAGGTCACCACCAAGAACAATTGGTTCGCCGCTCGCCCGTCCGGCACCGAGAACATCTACAAGGTGTACGCCGAATCCTTCGAATCCCCCGAGGCGCTCGACAAGGTGCTCGCCGAGGCCACCGAGGTCGTCGACAAGGCACTGGCCGATTGATTAACCGATAGATCCAAGCAATCATAGGGATCCACACTGCGAACAAGCCCGCCGGAAATCCTCCGACGGGCTTGTTCATGCGTGGAACCTCTGGCACGAAACACCGTCTTCTGGCATGACACACACCCGAAGCGGTCCCCTAACATCACCCGAGACGGTTACGCTTGAACACAAACCCGGGATTCGGTCTCATTGCCAAGGGAGGTACATGATGCGCGTCGCAATCGTCGAGGACCATCCTGCCGAACGACAGCTGGTAAAGACCATGTGCACCGCCTATTTTCGGGACAAGCACGATCTTGACATTGACTGCGGCACCTTCACCGGCACCGACGATTTCATCGAGAGCTGGAAATCCAACCGTTTCGACCTGGTGCTGCTCGACTGTTACCTGACCGACGACGAAACCGACGCGACGGCACCGACCGGCCTGGACATCGCACGCTTCCTGCGACGGCAACGCGATGACTGCCCCATCGTCTTCATCACATCCAGCAGTGACTTCGCCGTGCTCGGCTATGAGGTGCAGGCGACAGGCTATATATTGAAACCGATCAGCCGCGCCAATTTCGACGCGACCATGGATCGCGCCTACGAAACCCTGAGCGAAAGACCACGCGTCACGCATCTGTCGACGGACAAACCGTCGCATGCCGCCGATGCGGCCTGGCAGGTGGCATTCGGCAATCCCGCAATCAACATGGATCGCCGTCTCATCGTCTACTGCCTGTCCAACGCGCATTATGTGGAGTTCACGTTCGCCGATGGCACCTGCAGCAAGATCCGCACGAACTTCTCCGACGTGGAGCGGCGTCTCACCGTCTTCGACAACTTCTACCGCACCGCACGCGGGGTATTGGTGAACTTCGACTACGTGACCGGCATCAGCAACGCCGAATTCGTGATGAAGGGCGGCAAGCGCATTCCCATCACCAAAACCGCGGTGACCACCACCTGCCGCAAATACGCAGAATACACGTTCACCCGCATGAGATCGGAGCAGTGATGAATCTGATCGAACTGGTCACCACCACGGCACCTTCCGATATGTTCTTCGCCATCGGCGAACAGATCAACGCACTGATGGGCCTCATACTGTGCCTGATGGCCATGTGGAACCGCATGGAGAATCCGAAACTCACCGGCGGCATCATTCTGGCGGCTGGCACGATATGGTTCATACTGTCCGGTTTCATATGCGGCATGTTCCGGATTCCAACGCTATGGACGGTGTTTCCGACCGGCATCGTCGCGGTACTGGTGTTCAGCAAGGTGACGAACCTGACCGTCTCCAAGGTGATGCTCCTATGCAGCACCGCCGCCTACGTGGTGGCGATCATCTATTATCTGTCGCTGGTCATGGACGTGGCCGTGCTTGGCGAGCAGTCGGTGAACCTGCGCGTCGGCTGGCCGGGATTCATCAATCAGCTCATACTCGACATCCTCGCGCCGCTGTGCCTATGGCATCCATTGCGCGACTCCATCCCATCCACGCTCAACAGTCCCGCCATCAGTCCGTCCTTCTGGCAGCTCATCTGGCTGTTCCCGTTCATTTCAACGGCAATCGTGGTCTGGTGCCTGCCCGCCGACAACGATTCGGTCATGAAAGAGCACGTACGGGCACTTGCCTTCACCATCGCCATCGCCTACTCCTGCTTCATGGCATTGGCCTATCTGCTGATCTGGTATATGATCAGGCAGTCCGAACGGTTGCTCGAGGCGACCAAGCGGGAGCATTATGCGGCGATGCAGACCCTACAGCTGCAACATATGAACGAACGCATCCGCGAAGCGAGACAGATCCGGCACAATACAAGACACCATATTCAGACCCTGCAGACGCTCGCCGCGGCCAACGACGTGGACGGCATCCGCGACTACCTTGAGCAAATGGCCAAACACCGGCTGCTTGCCCCCGAACATCCCATGCAGTACTGCGAGCACGCCTCGTTGAATGCGGTGCTGGTCTACTACTGCGATTGGGCCCGTCACAAAGGCGCCGACGTCGACGTCAAGGCCGCGGTGCCGTCATACATCAGCATCAACAACGCGGAACTGTGCTCGCTGGTCGGCAACCTTCTGGAGAATGCCGTCGAGGCGATCATGATCCAGAGCGACGGCGATAAGAAGCTGCGCGTACGCATTCGTTACAACGACGGACCTCCGGCCTCGCTGTTCATCGTCGTCGACAATTCATACGATTCCTCCGTCACGCAGGTCGACGGCGACTTCGCCTCGAGCAAGCATGGCGGCAACGGCCTGGGCACCATGACGGTGAGGGAGACGGCCGAACGGTACGGCGGCACGGCGGCATTCGAATACGATGGCGAGATGTTCAAGGCGTCGGTCATGTTGTGCCTCGACAAGGTCTGAACCGATACGAGTCGCGCGGCCTCCGTAGGGTAGAGGCATGACGATTACGGTTTCTACTGACGGTTCCGCACTTGGCAACCCGAACGGCCCGATGGGTTGGGGCTGGGCCGATCACGACCTGAATGCGGGCGGCACTCCCGGCCATGACCATGCCGGTGACTGCGATGCCGGCGGCGCCACGAACGGCACCAACCAGATCGGTGAACTGTGCGCCGTACTGGAGGCGTTGCGCGCGCATCCGGGTTCCGAACCGTTGGTGATCGAAACGGATTCGCAGTATGCCATCAACTGTTCCACCAAGTGGGTGCACGGCTGGAAGAAGAACGGTTGGAAGAATTCGCAGAAGAAGCCGGTGAAGAACGCGGCGCTGATCAAGGCGATCGACGCGGAGATTTCCCAACGTCCCGGCCCGGTGAAGTTCGTGTGGGTCAAAGGTCATGCCGGCAACGCCGGCAACGAGAAGGTCGATGAGCTGGCACGCACCTACGCGGATGATTGCCGTTCGAAGGTTCGTGAAGGATACCTGCCATTGGAGGGTTGGCAGTCATTGCTGGCCTCCGAGTATTCGCAAGGCACCGATGTTCCGGAGGATGCCAGGATGCTGCTTGACGGCGCAATCGGCACGAAGGAGTATCACCTCGGCCGGGGCGAAAGCGGCACGACGCCCCTTCCTCGCAAATCCGCGAAATCGATTGCCGACATGCTGGTCGAACCGGAAGGCTATCCGGCCCCCGAACCGGTTGAGGAACCCACCGAAACACTGGCGATCGAGGAACCGACACGGCCGCTCAAGACCACGGAGGCCACCGATGCACCCCGCAAATCGCTTGCCGAGTTGCTGGTCAGGCCGGATTGTTTCCCCAAGGACGACGATGAGACCCCCGCTACGAAGGATGATGACATCGCGGCGACAACGGTTTTGCAGCATACCGCCGACGACATGACGGACGGTGGCACGGCGGACGATGGCACGCAAACCGTGTCGCAGTCACCGAAGGCGGACGATGCGGATACCTCCAGCGGCCCGGCGGATCGGAATCTGCCGAAACTGCCACATCGGCCCAGCCCGTCAGGACTTGCGGTGTCGGGTACGGTACGGTTCACTCCCCCGCCGGAGTCCAGTCCGACGTTTGACGGCAAGCCACGCCTGATTCGTGGCTATATCGCCGTGGAAGGCTATGTGATGGGTGATGGCACGCTGGTACTGGATGAGGCCCCGTTCGCGGTGAAGCACGCCTAATACACCGTGAAACACTATGTGAAAACTTTTTCGTTGCCGTCCGCACGCCGAACGTGGCGCCCATGACATGGCTCAAGCCGCCAAAAATCAGCGCATCCGATAGTATGGAACCAGTCTTAATCCCATATCGAAGGAGCATTATGGACAAGGCACAGCAGGATGCACTGAAGAAGGCGGCCGGCATCGAGGCTGCCAAGTTGATTCAGAGCGGCATGATCGCAGGCCTGGGCACCGGCTCGACCGTACGTTTCCTGGTCGACGAGCTCGGTCGTCGCGTCAAGGAGGAGGGTCTCGAGTTCACGGGCGTCACCACCTCCCGCCGCACCCAGGAGCAGGCCGAAGGCTACGGCATCAAGATCGTTGACATCGATGACGTCGACCATATCGACGTGACCATCGACGGCGCCGACGAGGTCGACAAGGACTTCAACGGCATCAAGGGCGGCGGCGCCGCCCTGCTGTGGGAGAAGATCGTGGCCACCAACTCCAACAAGATCGTATGGATCGTCGACGAGTCCAAAGTCGTCGACACCATCGGCAAGTTCCCGCTGCCGGTCGAGGTGATTCCGTTCGGCGCAGGCCAGGTCATCAAGAAGTTCGAATCCCGTGGTTACAAGCCGGTGCTGCGCCTTGACGCCGAAGGCCAGCCGGTGCGCACCGACGAGAACAACTATGTGGTCGATCTGCATCTCGAGCGCATCGACCATCCGGAGGATCTGGCCGAAGACCTCATCACCACCGTCGGTGTGGTGGAGCACGGCCTGTTCCTGCACATGGTCGATCAGGTCATCGTCGGCGATCCGAACGGCCCGCGCGTCATGACCAACTCCAACAAGTGAGTCTTTGCATAGCAAAAATCCCGCGCTCCGAAAGGAGTCGCGGGATTTTGTTTTGCGAACGCTTCGTACGCGCCTGAAGACTACTTGCGCTGGTGGCGAGTCTTGCGAAGCAGTTTACGATGCTTCTTCTTGCTCATACGCTTGCGGCGCTTCTTGATGACCGAGCCCATCTCAGCCTCCGTTCCTTGGTCAAAGGGTAAAAGTTTGCAACTTGCCCAATACTACACTGCTTCGGGGACGAATGCGCACAGGCACACTCGCATACTGGAATCATGCCGGAATCTACAGCGGGAACTGCTGATAGAAACGCTGCACCGACTCCTTGGAACCCGTCGCTTGGAACACCACGGTGTCGTTCTGCCATAGCGCCACTGCCTTGTTCTCATCATCCGGGTCGGACTTGAAGGAATAGCTGCCGGTCTGCTCGCCGCTGACCTTCACGTTGCCGCTACCCAACTCCTTGCCGGTCATGGCGCTGGCAAGGGCGTCATACTGCGTTTTCGCGGCATCCTGCTGCGTCCACTGCGCCACGACGAGCGTGACGTCCTTGGAGGCGTCACCGGTCGAATAGGTCAACGTGTATTCCTCGACCGGGGAGGCACCGCTCCAAGTATTGCTGGCGTCGGCCTTGGTGCGGGCGAAATTCAATACCGTGTCCGGCATGGCCTTGAGCAGTTCGCTCGAGCCGTCCGGAAGTGCCACTGCGTCGATGGTCGGCTTGGCATTCGATTCGGCATTCTGCGAAGACGACTGCGAAGACGTCGCCGCATCGTTCTTGTTCAACGCCCAGCCCGGCCAGACGAACGCGGAGACCAGAGCGAGCACCACGACCACGGCGGCCGCCACGACGGCGGCAATCAGCTTGCCATGGGAGGAAGAGGTTTGCGTATTAGACATACGCTTAATTCTTTCACAGCCATAAGACGCGCAATGTCCTAAAACCTCCGTAATGTCAACGTTATGGCGAAGACTTCCGTGCAGTTTTTGTGCTCAGAATGCGGCTGGAGTGGACCGAAGTGGTACGGCCGCTGCCCGGAATGCGGCCAGTGGGGCACCATCGAGGAGTTTCATGAGGCACGGCCTTCCGCCGCTTCCCGCACCGCCGTCCCTGGGCGCACGTCGCGCACGCAATCGGGCGCGGTACCCTCCTCCGCCGCCAGGCCGATCACCGAAATCGGCACGGAAAACATGTCCAGAATCCCCACCGGCTTTTCGGAATTCGACCGTGTGCTGGGCTCCGGCATCGTTCCCGGATCGGTGACGCTGATCGCAGGCGAGCCCGGCATCGGCAAATCGACGCTGTTGCTGGAAACGGCGGGCAATGTGGCGCGCGAGGTCGCCAATCATCGTGACCGCAACGTCGTCCTGTATGTTTCCGGCGAGGAATCGCAGGCACAGGTGCGCATGCGCGCCTCCCGCATCAATGCGATCGAACCAAACATGTTGCTGGCCGCCACCACCGATCTGGCTACGGTATTGGGCCTGATCGAACAGGTCAGGCCGGCGCTGGCGATCGTGGATTCCGCACAGACCATCGTTTCGCAGGACGTCGACGGCATCTCCGGCGGCTCCACCCAAGTGCGCGAAGTGGCGAGCGCATTGATCGACACCGCGAAGACGCTTGACGTTCCGGTACTGCTGGTCGGCCATGTCACGAAGGACGGTTCGATCGCCGGACCGCGTACCTTGGAACATCTGGTCGACGTGGTGTGCCAGTTCGAAGGTGACGCCCAGACGGCGCTGCGCATGCTGCGCGCCGTGAAGAACCGCTTCGGCCCTACCGACGAGGTCGGCTGCTTCGACATGAGCGGCGAGGGCATCGAAGAGGTGAGCGACCCCTCCGGACTGTTTCTGTCCTCGAATGGTTCCGTTCCGGTGGAAGGCACCTGTGTGACGTTTACGCTGGACGGTCACAGAAGTCTGCCGATCGAAGTGCAGTCATTGGTCACGAAATCCGTGCTGCCGACACCCCGACGCGCGGCGAACGGCGTGGATTCCAACCGTATCGCCATGTTGGTCGCCGTACTGTACCGGCATGGCGGCATCAATCTGTTGGCGAACGACCTGTACATCTCCACCATCGCAGGCGGTCTCGCCAAGGAGCCGGGCTGTGATCTGGCCATTGTGGCGGCGTTGGCGAGCGCCGCGAAATCCAAGGCGATCGCACGCACGACCTGTGCCATCGGCGAAATCTCGCTGACCGGCCAGGTTCGTCCGGTTCCCCGTCTGGAATACCGGTTGCGCGAGGCCGCACGACTGGGCTTCACCACCGCCGTAGTGCCGACGTTGCGCAAGCGCGTCACCGTCCCCGGACTCACCATCGTCCAAGCCGATACGCTTAAGGACGCGCTCGGCGTCCTGCTGAAATAGACATGCCTTGCATACCGGCCATCAGAAGGATTAAGGAGTAACGAGACCCCATGGAACCGTTCCGTTTCAGCGCATGGGCTGAAGCATATTCGCAGAAGACCAACCGTTCATTGGCCGGCACACGGCTTTACATCGGGCATGATGGCGGAGCGTCATGCGGCATCGACCAAGCCGACCTCGCACAGGCGCAGGATTGGGGCATGGTTCCCTCCCGTGATTCCGCCGAAATGCAGACGGGTCACGCCATCGACGCGACCATGCCGCTCGGCGACGTGGTCGACGCGCGTGAACTGACCGGTGCCGAAGCGATGCGATTCGCACAGGAACACATGCTCGTACTTGACGCATTGATGCGTCAGATGCGCAAGGACGTCGATTTCACCGGCATCCGTATCGCGGTCTGTCTGATTCTTGAGCCGAAGACCGCCGTGCTGCTACGACAGCTGAAGGCCGCCGGCGCCATCGTGGGCGCCTACTGCGGTTCCGAAGCCAACGACGAGCGTGTGGCGGCACAGCTACGCACGGAAGGCATTCCAGTCGCATACGATCCTGATTGGACGCCGGCTCAGGCGCATCAGGGTGCGCTTGACTTATTGGATGAGATTCAGCCGAACATCATCATCGATGACGGTGCGAGCTTCGCCCGTCTTGCCGCAATGGAACGGCCGGAACTCATGGGGCATATCATCGGCGTGGCGGAAGAGACGACCAGCGGCATCCGCGCATTCCAGGCCATGCAGGATGCCGGGGCGCTCACCTTTCCCGTCATCGCCGTCAACGACAGCATGCTGAAAACCGGTTTCGACAACGCTCATGGCACCGGCGAAACCTGCATCACCACGCTGCAGCGCATACTCGGATCCGATTGCTTCGCCGGCAGCAATGTGAGCGTGGTCGGCTATGGTCCGGTCGGACGGGGCTTCGCCCATCGTGTGCGTGCGCTCGGAGCCAACGTCACCATCTGCGACACCGATCCCGTGGTCGCCCTGCAGGCCGTATTCGACGGATTCCGCGCCTATGACATCGATCAGGCGATCGGCGAGTCGGACATCGTCGTCTCCGCGACCGGCGTGCGCCATACCATCACCCTGCAGCATATGCGGCGGATGAAGCCGGACGCCGTGCTGTCGGTGATCGGCGGCATCGCCAATGAAATCGCATTGGATCAGATCGACGGATTCCATGCCGAGAACAAGCGAGAGCTCCGCGATCTGGCGGTGCCCGATGGCCCGGTGATTCGTCTGATTTCGGAAGGTGACGGCGTCAACTACACCGTCGGAGGCGGCAATCCGATCGAAATCATGGATCTGAGCTTCGCGGTGCAGGCATCGGCCGTGGCCCATCTGCTCAGGCATCGCGGCACGTTGCAGCCCGGACTGCAACGCCTCGGACGCGACATCGACCGTCACATCGCCGATATCGCGTTACGTACGCGAGGCTATCGGGCAAGCCATGCCGTGGCCGACAACGGGTATGATTGGACGCTCACCCGCTTCGCGGAGAATGAGAAGGAGTAACGGCATGTCCCTCGACAGTCCGCTGCATCTGGCGGCGCATCCGCAACCGCTCGACTCGGTGACCGTCTACAGTTCACCGATGGTCATTCCCGTCACCGGACCGGTGGTGTTGGATGGTGCCGTGGCCGTGGCCGGAAGCCGCGTGGTGCATGTGGGCACCCGCCGATGGGTGTTCAACGAGCTGAAACACGACATGGCCACCAACGGACGTGTCGTCGAACACCACTGGAACGGCATCATCACCCCCGGCCTGATCAACGCGCATACCCACCTGCAGTACACCGACATGGCGGAAGTGGGCCGTGGCACCTATGACCGCTTCCGCGCTTGGGAGATCGGTTTCAACACGGTGTATGCCAAACTGCAGGAAACTCGCCCATGGAAGGAATCCGCCTATCGGGGCGCACGCATGATGGTCCAATCCGGCACCACGGCGGCGGCCGACATCGTGACCGACCCCGAGGCCGTGGGTGCCCTCGCCTCGCAAGGCATGCATGGCATCGCCTACTGGGAGGTCATGGGGTGGCATAACGGCGACTGGAAGTCCGAGGGCATTCCGGAACTCATCGACAACCTCGGGCACATGCATCAGGAAGGCCTGCCCAGCATCGGTATCAGCCCGCATGCACCATACACCTTGGAATCCGGACCGTTCGTGGATCTGCCCGACATCGCCCGGCAACTGGACATGCGCCTGCACATCCACCTGGCCGAAACGCCGATGGAGGCCGGCGAGCGCGACACCACGCTCACCACGTATTCGGCAGCCGACTGGCGCGACGGCCAATGGGCCAGCTACAAGCAGCTCAGGGCCGCCGGCAAAGGCGCCTCCGCCATCCAATTCGTCGACCAGCTGGGTTCGCTTGGTCCCGACGTGCATATCGCGCATGGCGTGTGGGCCGATGCGGAAGATCGGCGCATCCTACGGCAGCGTGGCGTCGGCGTGGCACTGTGCCCACGTTCGAACCGCATCACCGTGACCGGCCGGGACGCTCCGATCCGCGAATATCTGGAAGAAGGCAACCTGCTGGCCGTCGGCACGGATTCGCTGTCAAGCTCGCCAAGTCTGGACGTGCTCGACGATGCGGCCATGATCTACGATCTGGCACGCGAACAGGGCTATACGCGTGACGATCTGACCCACCGCATCATCCGCATGATTACCATCGGCGGTGCCGAAGAGATGGGCATGCATGTGGGAGCGGGACGCATCGGCCAGATCAATGCGGGAGCCACGGCCGATCTGGCGTTCTTCGACATTCCCGTAGGCATCGATTCTCCATACGCCATCGAACGGACGCTGGAGGATTTCGTCCGGCACGGAGCCGGCACGAACCGCGCAACCATCATCTCGGGCAACGTCGTGCATAACGACGGCATATTCGATATACGGCAAGAACGGTAGGCCACAGGCGCACACCGATCACGAACGAACACGGGCAACATCATCAGGAATGGCGGAAAGGAGCGGCTATGAGCGTCGCGTTGGAGGATATGAGCGAATACGCGCGATCGGTGGTGTCACGACTTGGTCTCGAAGCGCATCCGGAAGGAGGCTGGTACATACGGGACTGGCAATCGCCGCACATCGATGGCGGCAGCGCACGCCCGTTGGCGTCGTTGATCTATTTCCTGTTGCCTCAGGGCGACGCCAGCGCCTGGCATAAGGTCGATGCCGACGAGATCTGGTTGTGGCACGGCCCCGCCCCGGTGACGCTTCAGCTGGGCGGCGATGGCGACGGGCCTGCCGCAGACGACCGGCTCGAAACCATCGTGCTGGGTTCCGACCTCGCCTCCGATCGGCATGATGCCGCGGTATGCGGACACGCGGTGGTGCCGGCCGGAGTCTGGCAACGCACCGTGCCCGGCTCCGGCGACGCACTGGTCTCCTGCGTGGTGAGTCCGGGTTTCGTGTTCGAAGGCTTCACCCTCGAATAATCCGTTATCGAATACCGTAATACCGATCGACGCATTTCGAAAATCACGATACGTTATAGTGTGGGCGCATCACCATGACGTATCCCGGCATCACAAGCATCATCCATAGAGAAGCAATGCACCACGATCCACAAGAAGAAAGAGAAGAACATGGCATTTTCGGGTAAGCATCTCATGCGTGCCGCGGCGGCGATCGTTTCCGTCGCAGCATTGGCACTGTCCGCGGCATGCGGTTCGGGCAACGGTTCCGGCTCGGCCTCCGCAAGTTCCGACAGCTCCGACATCACCCAGCAGACGGTGAATCCGGGCAAGCTGACCATCGCCACCGGCGACCCGGCCTATGAGCCGTGGGTCATGAATGACAAGCCGGAATCCGGCGAAGGCTATGAGGCTGCCGTGGCCTACGCCGTGGCCGAGAAGATGGGCTTCAAGAAGTCCGACGTGGTATGGACCCGCACCACTTTCGACACCGCCATCGCACCGGGCGCCAAGGACTGGGACATGAACATCCAGCAGTTCGGCGTCACCGATGAGCGTAAGAAGGCCGTGGACTTCACCAGCAGCTACTACAACGACTCGCAGGCCATCATCGTCAAGAAGAACGGCAAATACGCCAATGCCAAGAGCCTGGACGATCTGAAGGACGCCACCATCGGCGCGATGGTGGGCACTGAAGGTTACAAGTATGCCAAGAAGATCAAGAGTGACGTGCAGACCTTCAACGATGACGCGGCCGTAGCCCAGGCACTCGACGCCAACCAGATCGACGCCCTGGTGACCAGCACCGTGGAATGCGTGTACATGGTGCAGTCCGAGCAAGTCAAGGACGCCAAGGTCGTCGGCCGCATCGCCGGCTCCACCGATCCGAACGGCATGGGCATCGTGCTGCCGAAGGATTCCAAGCTCACCTCCGCCGCTTCCAAGGCCGTGGACGAACTGCAGTCGGACGGTACCCTGCAGAAGCTGCAGGACGAGTGGCTTGCCGAATACACCACCGATCTGACGGAACTCAAGTAATCCCCCGTCACGAGGATCCCGTTCATGAGTATTTCGGATAACCGTCCGGACGACCTCGCTGGCCACCAGACCAGCGAGGTTGAGCTTTCCCGACGCGCATACCGCAAACGGCAACAGCTGAAATCGGTCATCACCAGTCTGATCAGCACCATCGTGCTGGCTGCCATCATCGTGGTCGGACTGGAGATGTCCCCCGGATGGCCGCGGGTCAAGGAGACGTTCTTCTCCCCTGAATACTTCGCAGCATCATTGCCTGAGGTACTGGCTGGCCTGTGGCTGAACGTCAAGGTGCTGGTCGTGGCCCTGATCGGCGTAGCCATCTTCGCCACGCTGATCGCCCTGGTGCGCACCAGCAACAATCCGGTGTTGTTCCCGCTGCGGGTGCTTGCCGCACTGTATACGACGATCATGCGCGGCGTACCGATGATCGTCGTACTGTACCTCATCGGATTCGGCATTCCCGGCCTGGGCATCTTCGGACGCATCGATCCGTCACTGCTGGGCACCATCGCCGTGGTCATGGGCTATTCCGCATACGTGGCCGAAGTGCTGCGCGCCGGTTTCAACGACGTACACCCGTCGCAACGCGCTTCGGCCCGTTCCCTGGGCTTGACTGCCGGGCAGACGACGCGCATGATCGTGATTCCCCAGGCGTTGCGCAAGGTGGCTCCCGCATTGATGAACGATTTCATCTCCATGCAGAAGGATGTCGGATTGATTTCCGTACTGGGTGCCGTCGACGCAGTACGCGCCGCACAGATCGAAGTGGCCAGCACCTACAATTTCACGCCGTATGTGGTGGCGAGCCTGCTGTTCATTCTGATGAGCGTGCCGTTCATCCTGCTGAACGACTGGTATGCGGCACGTCTGCGCAAGCGCGAATTGAGCGGAGGCACAGTATGAGCAATGCCAACACCCCGGTGCTGCGTCTTGACGGCATCCGCAAATCCTTCAATGGCAACGAAGTGCTCAGGGGCATTTCCTTCGATGTCAATCAGCATGAGGTCGTGGCCGTGCTCGGTCCTTCCGGTTCGGGCAAGTCGACGCTGATGAAATGCGTGAATCTGCTGGAGCGTGTCGATGACGGCCAGATCTGGTTGGCGGACACCGACATCACCGATCCGCGCGTGCGCCAGGATGAGATCCGTTCACGCATCGGCGTGGTCTTCCAACAGTTCAACCTATTCCCGCACATGTCGGTGATGAACAACGTCACATTGGCTGCGACCAAGGTCCATCATTGGAGCAAGGCCAAGGCCGAGGCACGCGCGCTGGAGTTGCTCGACCGCATCGGCATGCGCGCCAAGGCGGGAGCTTATCCCGATCAGCTGTCCGGCGGCCAACAGCAACGTGTGGCCATCGCCCGTGCGCTGATGACGAATCCCGAACTGTTGCTGCTCGATGAAATCACCTCGGCACTCGATCCGATGCTGGTCGGCGAGGTGCTTGACATGGTGGCCGAACTCAAGGAACAGGGCACCACGATTCTCATGGCCACGCACGAGATGAGTTTCGCACACGATGCTGCCGACCGCATCGTACTGCTACGCCACGGCGTCATCGCCGAAAACGGCACGCCGCAACAGGTCATGGATGAATCCCAGGATCCCGAAACCCGAGAGTTCTTCTCTCATTTCAGGAACTGACGGCAGGAGCTGACGGCGTTACCGTCCAGTCGAAAGAACGTAAGGGCGGACACCCATCCGTAGGGTGTCCGCCCCTGTTCGACCGTGGACATGGTTAACGTTCGTCACGCCGTGAGGCGCTTCGTCTCCTCAACGTTGCGCCTGAGCTCAGCGGCCAGATCGTCCGCCGATGCAAACCTGATCTGCGGACGCAGGAATCCGGCGAATTCCACACGCACCTGATGACCATACAGATCAAGCCAGTCGTCGGTGATGGCGTAGGCTTCGACCACGCGCTCATGCATACCGGTGGCTTCGTTGAACGTCGGCTTGGTGCCGATGGAGATTGCGGCTGGCCAACGATATGGCGAATGCGGTGCCAGACGCGCATCCATGGAGCTGGAATCGTATGCGGTGGCGATGCCGTCCGCAGGTTTCCCGGGCTCGTCTCCCGCCTTGCCCAAATCGACCAGCCATCCGGCATAGACGCCGTCAACCGGCAGATAGCCGAACACATCCTGACTCAGGTTCGCAGTCGGGAAGCCGATGGTGCGTCCGCGTTCCTCGCCATGCACCACGGTACCTTCCACAGCATGCATATGCCCCAAAATGGCGTCTGCATCCTTGATACGGCCCTGACCGAGCAGGTACCGCACGTTGGTGGAGCTCCACACGCGCACGGCCTTGGCCTGATGCTTCTTGCTCCATGCACGCCGTTCCGCCTTGGTGGCGCCTTCCAACGGGTCGGCTGGCTCGCCATGGTCGGCCGGCATGACCGGCTTGGCATTGGCCGGCACCCGTGTCTCTCCCGGGCCATGATCGTCGACCACGTCGAGCTGGAATACGCCGGTTGCCAATGCCAGATTCTCGATGGCCTTCACGTCGCCGGCACGATTGGCTCCCAAAGCCGCGTCGGCACCGAGTACGAGCGCGCGCATGCCGAGCTTGCCGACCATCTGGCCAAGGAAGAACCGGTAGGATTTCGCCGCGAATTCTAGCGTATAGCGCACGATGATCGTGTAATCCACGCCGAGTGCGTTGATGCTGCGCAACCGCTCATCGACACTGGTCAGCGCTTGGGTGTCGAGCATGCCGACCGGCGGTTCCTGACCGTCATGCTTGGCCGCATAGCCATGCACCATGGCGGGACGCGGCTCGAACAACACCACCACGGAGAAGGAACGTTCCTTCCGGGCCAGTTCCACCACACGGCGGATCACCGCCTGATGGCCCTGATGCATGCCGTCGAAGGAGCCGATGGTCAGTACGGACTTCTTGTCGTTGCTTAAGGTGGGCCAGTCGACCATGCCGCTTTCGTCTGGCGTCAGCGTGATTATCTTCATCGTTGTCCTTCTTGTTGTTGTACGAATACGGCCACCGGCTTGGCTTCGCCTCGTTTGGCGCGCTCGATGATGGCCACCAGATCGCCGGTTTCGGGCACGTATGCGGCCGTAGTCTCACGGATGTCATGGGCGATTCTGCGGCCGAAGCGCAGGTCAGTCGCCTCCTGATCGCTGATTCGCAGCATGGGCATGGACGCTTTGGCGCTGTCGACCATGCCGAGTGCACGGTCGGTCAGATGCTCGGCATCGTCGATTACGGCACGATTGCGTGTGACTTCCGCGCCTTCCCGATTGGTGAAGGTTTTGGATTCGGTGTGCGCGGTGACGATGTTCGGCATGGTTTCGGTAAAGTCGCCGGTGCGAATGCGGCGCAGCATGGTCAGGTATCCGCCAAGGCCAAGCGCCTCACCCAAATCGCGCCCCAACGCACGGATATAGGTACCTGCGGAGCAACTCACCGCAACGTCCAGTTCCATGACCGGCCGCACATCCGGAGCGGCCGAGATGGGATGCCACCGCTCCCCCGCACCGATGTCCTGCGCATCGGTCAACGGCGCATCCGCAAGTCTCGTTGACGCATAGCCGTACCGCACGGCGTCAACGCGGAATTCCTCAACGGTTACCGGCCGGGCCTTCAGTTCGACCTGCTTGCCTTCACGGGCCAGATCGTAGGCGCGCTGGCCGTTGATCTTAATGGCCGAATAGGAGTTCGGGACCTGTTCGATACGCCCGGTGAACCGTTCCGCAATGACCCGTTCCACGGTCTCGCGGGATGGAAAGGCTTCTGCAATCGGTGCCGACGGTTCCAGCAGTCCGCCATCGGCGTCATCCGTGGCGGTGCGTTGTCCGAGTCGAATCGTAGCCAGATAGGTCTTGCTGTGGTCCACGATATAGTTGAGCAGTCGGGTGGCGTTGCCGAAGCCGATCACCAGCACGCCGGTGGCCATCGGGTCAAGCGTGCCGGCATGCCCGACACGCTTCATATGCAGGGCGCCACGTATCGCCGCGACCACGTCGTGACTGGTCACACCCTGCGGTTTATCCACGACGAGCAGGCCGGAAATCTCAGGCTTTTTCGTCGTCATCGTCCCAATCTTCGACTTCGATGTCGTCATCTTCATCGAAATCGTCGTCATCGTTCGGCTCATCATGCTTGTACGGGTCGGCGTCGCCTGCATACTGCGCAGTCTCACGGGCCTTGGCAAGCTCTTCGTCACGCTTGCGCGCGATGGCGAGGATGTCTTCGATCTCATGGGCCTCTCCCGGCACCTCATCGAAGATGAACTCAAGTTGCGGGGTCAGGCGCAGACCGGCCTTGGAGCCTACGAGCGAACGCAGACGTCCCTTGGCCTGGTTCAGGGCCTGCTGGGCACGGCGACGTTCGCCCTGCTCACGGCCTTCATGACCGAGCTGGGTCCAGTAGATCTTGGCGATCTGCAGATCGTTGGTCACGCGCACTTCGGTGATGGTCACGTTGGACAGTCGCTTGTCATGCAGCTGCGCCTCCATCGAAGACGCGATCACGCGCTGAATCAGCGCCGCAATGCGTGCGGCGCGGGGATTGGTTCCTGCCATGGGTTTCCTTATAAGTTCGTATTTCTATTGCGGAACGCCCGCAGCCGAAATCCGACTGTGGGCGTTCCCCTCATCCTGTCAGGCAAGCTGTCGAAAGGACTCGACTACTTGCGCTCGACTTCCTGCATTTCGAAGGTCTCGATGATGTCGCCGATCTCGATGTCGTTGAAGGAGCCGAGGTTGATACCTGCCTCATAGCCTTCCTTGACGGAGGTGACGTCATCCTTGAAACGACGCAGCGAGGAGATTTCGAGGTCGTTGACGGTGGCGATGCCATTACGCAGAATACGGCACTTCGTACCGCGCTTGACCTCGCCGTCCTGCACCATGACGCCGGCGATGTTGCCGAACTTGGAGGAACGGAAGATCTCGCGGATTTCGGAGTGGGAGGTGACGACCTCTTCGAATTCCGGCTTGAGCATGCCCTTGAGGGACGCTTCGATGTCTTCGATCGCCTTGTAGATGATCGAGTAGTACTTGATTTCCACGCCTTCGCGCTCGGCCAGATCCGCCACCTGACGGTTCGGACGCACGTTGAAGCCGATGATGACGGCCTTGTCGACCGTAGCCAGGTTGACGTCGTTCTGGGTGATGGCACCGACGCCGCGATGGATCACCTGGATGCCGACCTCGTCGGAGACCTCGATCTTCATCAAGGAATCTTCCAGCGCCTCGACGGAACCGGAGGAATCGCCCTTGATGACGATGTTGAGCATGTCGACCTCGGACTTGGCGAACTGCTCCTTGAGGCTCTCGAGCGAAACGACCTTACGGCGCTTGGCCAGCTGAGCGGCACGCTCGGTAGCCTGACGCTTCTCGGCGATCTGACGTGCGGTGCGGTCGTCGCTGGCGACCAGGAACAGGTCTCCTGCGGTCGGCACGGAGGTCAGACCAAGCACCTGCACCGGAGTGGACGGAGTGGCTTCCTTCATGGCGGTGCCGTTCTCGTCAAGCATGGCGCGCACGCGGCCATAGGAGGTTCCCGCCACGATGGCGTCGCCGATATGCAGCGTACCGGACTGTACCAGCACGGTAGCCACGGCACCGCGACCCTTGTCGAGTCGGGCTTCCACGGTGGCGCCACGAGCATCCATATCCGGGTTGGCGCGCAGGTCGAGTTCGGCATCCGCGGTGAGCAGCACGGCTTCGAGCAGCTTGTCGACATTGGTGCCCTGCTTGGCGGAGATGTCGACGAACATGGTGTTGCCGCCATACTCCTCCGGCACCAGGCCGTATTCGGTGAGCTGGCCGCGCACCTTGTCGGGGTTGGCGCCCTGCTTATCGATCTTGTTCACGGCGACCACGATCGGCACGTGTGCGGCCTGAGCGTGGTTGATGGCCTCCACGGTCTGCGGCATTACGCCATCATCGGCCGCGACCACGAGAATCGCGACATCGGTCAGTTCGGCGCCGCGGGCACGCATTGCGGTGAAGGCTTCGTGGCCCGGGGTATCGAGGAACGTGATCTTGCGGGGTTCACCCTCAAGATCCACGGTGACCTGGTATGCACCGATACGCTGCGTGATGCCGCCGGCTTCGCGTGCGATGACGTTGGTGCTGCGGATGGTGTCGAGCAGTCGGGTCTTACCATGATCGACGTGGCCCATGACGGTGACGACCGGCGGGCGAGGCCGCAGATCCTCATCCTCCTGCAGTTCCTCTTCATCCAAATCGATGTCGAACTGCTGCAGCAGCTCCTTATCCTCCTCTTCGGCGGACACGATCTTGATGTCCCAGCCGATTTCCTCGCCGAGGATCTGGAAGGTGGACTCATCCAAGGACTGCGTTGCCGTGGCCATTTCGCCGAGATGGAACAGCACGGTGACAAGGGCCGCCGGATTGACGTTGATCTTCTCGGCCAGATCGGCCAGGGACGAGCCCTGACGCAGACGGACGGTCTGTCCGTTACCGGTCGGAATGCGAACGCCGCCGATGACCGGGGCCTTCATCTCCTGGAATTCCTGACGCTTCGCCAGACGGTTCTTACGTGCCTTCGAGGATTTGCCGCCCTGACGCCCGAATGCGCCTGCGGCGCCTCCGCGACCGCGGCCGCCGCCGCGTGCTGGGCTGCTGCTCGGAGCGCTGTTGCCCTGATAGCCGCCGGTATTGCCACTACCACCGAAGCGGTTGCCGCCACCTGCCGGACGCTGGCCGCCGCCCTGACCCGGACGATGCTGGCCCCACTGCCCCGGCTTGGCACCGGTGCCCTGTCCCGGACGACCGCGGAAGCCACCGCGCTGGCCGCCGCCCTGACCGGGGCGACCGCCACGACGACCTTCGTTGCCATTGGCATTCGGACGCGCCATCGGGTGCGGACGCGGAATGTCACCCGGCGTCGGCGTATGCATGCCCTGCTTGCGGCTGAACGGATTGTTGCCCGGACGCGGTCCCGGAGTATGCGGCTTGGCGTTGTTGCCACCGCCCTGCTGCTGATTGTTGCTGCGCGGTGCGTGCGGACCCGGCACCGGAGCGGACTTGCCGCCACGCATGCCTGCGGAAGATTGCGGACGCGGCGCATTGCCGCCCTGCTGGCGATTGCCATGCTGACGCTGATCGCCCGGACGACCGGCATGCGCGGAACGCTGGCCCGGCTTCGGCGCGGAGGGGCTGCCTGGCTTCGGGGCTTCCGCCCTCGGAGTCTGCCTGGCCGCCGGAACGGGCTTCGGCGCGGCCGGCTTGGCCTCGGATGGCGCCGTATGGGTCGGCGACGTCGGCTTCTTGACCGGTGCTGCGGGTTTCTTGGATTCAGACGCATTGCCCGACGCATTGTTCGAGAACGCGCTCCTCAGCTTGCGGGCGACTGGCGGCTCCACGGTCGACGAAGCGGACTTCACGAATTCGCCCATCGCCTCAAGTTTGCTTAAAACGGTTTTGCTGTCTACGCCAAATTCCTTGGCAAGTTCATATACGCGTGCTTTCGGCACTCAATTTCTCCTATCCCGGGCCGCGCATACCAGCGCGACCGCTACTGATTCACGGCGAGCTTGCTCCGTCTCATCGTGCAACCATGTTCGTGATACCTCGTCTTTTCCCGGCATAAGGGCGTTCCACCCCCATGCTTTGGACTATCGAGTCCAGCATACTCGAGCCTGTGGATTGTACACCCACAGGCTCAAAGCATGCTCAAATGATGATTATTCGGCGCTTTCCCCGGCCGATTCCTGCATCTTCTTGGCATGCGCCTCAGCGGATTCGATGCCGATCTTCCAGCCGGTCAGCTTGGCGGCCAGACGAGCGTTCTGGCCTTCCTTGCCGATGGCCAACGACAACTGGTCATCATGAATGAAGGCGATCGCGGTATTGTTCTTCTCGCTGATCACCTGCACGCCGGTCGCCACGGCCGGCGACAGCGCGGCGGCGACGAATTTCGCCGGATCGGCCGACCAATCGACGATATCGATCTTTTCCGGACCGAGATTCTCCATCACGGCACGCACACGGGCACCGCCGGGGCCGATCAGGGCACCCTTCGGATTGACGCCTTCGGTATTGGCGCGCACGGCGATCTTCGTACGGGCACCGGCCTCGCGGGCGATGGCCATGATCGACACGGCACCGGAGACCAGCTCCGGCACCTCGCGTTCGAACAGGCGGCGCACCAGCTCCGGATGGGAACGGGAAACCACGATTTCCGGTCCCTTCAGGCCGCGGGCCACATTCACCACATACACACGGATACGCTCGCCATGGCGATAGCGTTCGCCCGGCACCTGCTCACGGCGCGGAAGCAAGGCTTCGACATCGCCGACGGCAACATGCACGTTGGCGGTATCCTTGGCATCCTGCTGCACGATACCGGTGATCAGCTTGCCTTTCTGACCGGAGAACGCGCCGAACACCTTGTCATCCTCGGCCTTGCGGAACAGCTGGCTGATTACCTGACGCGCGGTCGCGGCGGCCAGACGGCCGAAATCGTGCGGGGTGTCATCGTACTCCTCGCCCAATGTGGGCGCGGGATGCGGATCTTCCTCGGTCGGTTCGCCCGGAATCTCATCCTGGGCCCATACGGTAAAGCTTCCGGCACGCGGATCAAGCTCGATACGAGCATGCTTCGCCGCATGCGGGGTTTTCAGATATGCCAGTCGCAATGCTTCCGAAAGAGCGGCGTCCAGCGTCTCGGGATCGATTCCCTGACCAGCTGCGAGCTGGTGCATTCCTGCCAGGTCCAGTTCCATCTTCAAGACCTCCTATATGAAGTTATTCCGAGCGCTTGGCCCAATGGTCACAGTCAACTATTAGTGTAATGATTCATGCAGACACGTCACCCGTTTCATCGTTCGGCTTCACCGCTTACCAGACGTGCCTGTGCCATAGCCACGATTCTCGCCCTCGCTATGGGGGCATCCGCATGCTCAACGCCGCGCGTCGCCGGAAGGGCCGAGTCAGAGCGTAGGCTCAGCGCCTGCGAAAGCGCCTATCTGTCGGCTTCGAGCAACAGCGACCGCATGAACGATACGTCAACGTACATCGTCGAACGGTATCTGTCGGCGCGGCAGGCCTCATACGATTGGATCGAAACCGCCACGCAGTGTTCCGCACGATTCGGCGAAGGCACGATGCGCGGCGCGCAAGCCCGTCATATCGTCCGGACGCTGGCGACCCGCCTCGGCATAGCCGTCGATCCGGTGACGCCGTCACGTCTCGATGACGTTTCCTCGCTGGACCTCGACGACGATTCGCTGTCGACGATGGCCGAGGCCGAGGATGCCGCGGGATTCGCGACCGAAATTCTCGCCGCACGTTCCGATGGCAACGTCTCCCTCGACCTCAGCGACCGTCATAAGACGACTTCGCAACGCCTGATCTCCCTCGCCGGCAACGATGACGACCATCGCGACAAAGTGTACGATGCCGCGACGCTGCTCGCCAATCCCGACACCATGGTCGACGGGGCGACAGGACTCAAAGCCCCGACCGGCGCCGTCATCGAAATGAACTGTGTGCGCAGCGAAATCAGCGCCGTTGCCGCAAGCTCCAACGCTACGGGCGAAGGAACGTCATCCAACGCATCCCGCAAGGCATCGCTTGGTACGCTGGCCGCTCTCATTGCCGACCGCGCGGAGCTGGCGCTGTATTGGGGGTATCCCGCCTTCGATGAGGCCCTATTCGACTGACGGCACGCCGACGAACGCGCCCACACGCAAGACCCGCCAATGGAATTTGACAATCCTCGATGCTGTGGCACAATGGACAAGTTGCTTGCGTGCAAGCAGCATATGGATGAATGTCCGAGCGGTCTAAGGAGCACGCCTCGAAAGCGTGTGAGGGCGAACCCCTCCGCGAGTTCGAATCTCGCTTCATCCGCCAACAGATAAGGTTGAAACAATGGTGTTTCAACCTTTTTTGTTTGCCTTTGCGGCCATGTCCCGGCGAAAGACGCTACAGTTCCTGCTCGTGCACGGAAGCGTTCACCCACTGGCTTTGTTCCACATTGCAACCGGAGAAGATGCCGATGTCGAGCATGCAGTCGCGGTAGTCACGACCATGCGCGATGGTGATGTAATTGTCGTCGACCATGCGGTTGTGCGTCGGGTCGAAACCGATCCAGCGGTTTCCATGATAGATTTCCACCCAAGCATGCGTGGCACCCTCGCCGCCCAGCAGGCCTGCGATATAGCGCGCCGTCAATCCGACATGACGGCAGACCGACAGCATGACATGGGCGTAATCCTGGCATACGCCCTTGTGTTGGGCGAGCGCCTCCTCCGCGGTGGTGCGGATCGTAGTGGATGCAGGCGTATACACGAAGGACTTGAACACCTCATCCATCACTTCGCGGGCCTGATCGATCGGCGAGCCGCCGGCCGGCAATGCGGCGATGCGCGCCTTGCACACGTCGATAAGCGCGTTGACGGCGGGCCCTGGAATGGTCAGTGCGGAGTTGAAACGATACAACGGCTTGTGAATCTCCGGCTTGATATGCTCGTTGTCCACGAAGGCGATGCCCGTCACCGAATAGTTGAACATGGTATGCGGTTCGGGAATAAAACCGGTCATCACCACGGAATCGAAGGAATCTACAGTGGTGTCGAGCTCCACTTCGGGCTCGATCCGGACCTCCACGTCCACAACCTGTTGACGCGGTCCCGTAGTCGGAATGCATCGCAATTGGAACCGATGATCGGTTACGGGCGAGCTGAATGAGAGCTTCATCTCATAGTCAAACACCAGTTTCTTCACATCGTCTCCCCAGCGAAAAATCCTTGTACCACCCTACCACAGCGAAACCGCTCAAGCCGTTATACACGACTTGAGCGGCCCATGGCAAACCCTTGTTCACTACACGCGTTTGGCGTCCATATTCATGGCGTTCAGCATTCCCAAATCCTTGAGATCATTCGTGCATATGCGTTCATCGAAATCGTCGAGCAACGTGCCGAGCGTGTCGGCAAGATCGGCATACCCGCGGGACGGAAGCTGCCCGACCAACCAGCGCAGGCCGTCGGCGAAGCACTGCGGCACCGGCAGGCCGTTCAACGGCATGATATAGGATGCAAGCTTGCCCAATGGCGCCTTGAGCTCCTCCATGGAGTAGCCGAACCGCGTATACAGGTCCACACGCTCCAGGTACTTGCCCACGAAGATGAAGGATTTCAGCGTCGGATCGACCGGCGAGTTCTCCACGCCGCCCCAGAAGGCGAGCATGTTGTCGGCGATGTCACGATGCTTGTAGATATCTTCGTCGAAGGCGGCGCGATCGGCCGCTTCCACGATGGAACTCATGGCGAGTTCCACATACTGCAACAGACGGGAGCTGAGTTCCGGACGCAGGATTACGGCGTTGTTGAAGGCGTAGACGATGGCACTGCGCACGGAATCCGGATTCTTCTCGTCGTATAGGAAGCTGTGGATGAAGGCGTCGAAATCCTGGAAGTCCTCCGGCAGGTCGAGTGCGCGGGCGAACGGGCGGAAAGCGTCCACATCGGTGTCCATCACGCGGTCGTAGAAGGGGAAGAACTGGTTCAAGGTGGTGAACACGCGTTCCGTGTACCGTCCCAGCCAGTACAGATTGTCGGCCTTGGAAGCGGTCACGAGCGCCAGCGAATGCTTGCGGGATTGTGCCAGCAGGTTGATGCTTTCGGAGCCCGGTGCGGAATCGTGCTCCACGCCGGTATCCTTGGCAAGCACCCACGTATCCTTGAAGCCGCCGCCTTGCGAGGAATTCACGATCATCTGTCCGGGCACCGACGAATATCGGGTCAGGCCCGAATACCACACGTGCGTGTTCTTGCCGGTCACCACGAAGGCGCGCAGGTCGCACTTGCGCGGGCTCATCTCACCGGTTTCGGGATCGACCACATCGATGTCCTTGAACTGGATGACCTCCTGCGCGATGAAACGGCGCGGTTCGGCCTTGATGCGATCGGCCATCTCCTCACGTTGCGCCTTGTCGAGCGACGATCCGAAGATCACGCCGTAGCCTCCGGCCTCAGCAACGTCCTTGATGACGAGCTCTCCCAGCCGGTCAAGTACTTCCTTGCGATCCTGCTCGAACATCGGCATATAGGTCGGCGCGTTCTGCAGAATCGGCTCTTCACCCAAATAGTAACGAATCATGGCCGGTACGAAATAGTAGATGGCCTTGTCGTCGGCCGCACCATTGCCGGGGGCGTTCACGATGGCGACGTTGCCGGCACGGTATGCCGACAGGATTCCCGGCACACCGATCACGGAATCGGGGTTAAAGGCGAACGGGTCAAGATATTCGTCGGACAGACGGCGATAGACCACGCCTACACGGTGGCGCTTGCCGGAATAGTCGAGGAAGAACAACTTGTTGTCGACGACCTCGAGATCTTCCGGGAATGCAAGTGCGGCGCCCGTTTTCTCGGCCAGATACGCATGCTCGAAGAATGCGGAATTGTAGCGGCCCGGAGTGAGCACGACGGCGATGCCTTCCGTGGAAACGAAGTCCATGGATTTGCGCAACAGTCGCGGATAGTCACGGTTGTCACGTACATGCACGTCGCGGAAGAGCCTTGGGGTGATTCTGCGTTCGATGTCACGCGCAAACAGCGGATAGCTGGCTCCGGATGGGATGCGCAGATTGTCTTCGAGCACCCACCATTTGCCGTCCTGCCCCTGCACCAGATCCTCACCGGCGATATGCGCGAACACACCGCCGGGAGGGGTCACGCCATTGACCTGCGGAAAATAGCCCGCTGAGGTGTAGACGTATTCCTCCGGCACGACGCCGTCCTTGATGGCATGTTTGTCGGAATAGATGTCACGCAGGTAGGCGTTGAGCGCGTTGACGCGCTGCTTGAGCCCCGCTTCCATTTCGTCGAATTCGTCGGATTCGATGATGCGCGGCACCGGATCGTACGGGAACAGCCGGTCGTGGTATTCACCGTTTTTATAGATGCCGAAGCGTACGCCGTTACGGCTCAGCTCGCGATTGATGGATTCCCTGCGATTGACCAGTTCCGTCGCCAATTTACGTGCAGCCGATTCGATCATCTTTCCACGCTCCTTCATACCCCTAATAACGCATGCCAATCTTCAGGACCATGCCATAGTAGAAGCGACGGTAACGGCTGTCGGTTACCGAAAACCACGAGGAATTGTTACATCCACATCTCAGCAACGGACAGGTTAAATCCCCGTAACACAATCGTCACAACGACCCCCTATCCATCGGCCGGAACGGCTCCTTCGTCATAAGGTACGTTTCGCGCGAATCGTTTCGGCACGAATCGCCAACTGATCGTCATCGGGATATTCGATATGCTCCAATGTCAGCCCCTGCGGTGCGATCGGTCCCGTCGAGCCTTCGCGCAGCGGTGTGGCCATCTTGTCCGCAAACCAATCGAGGGATCGTTTGCCGATGCCGACCTGTACGCAGCCGTTGACCAGCGATCGCACCATGTTGCGGGCGAATGCGTCGGCCACGATGGTGAAGCAGGCGAGACCGGATTCCATTGACGGCGTACGGTAACGCTCCCCCATTGTCATCTCGCCGTCAACGAGCGGACGTTGCGGTATGCGCCTCCAGTAGGCGGTTTTGACCTCACGTATGGTGGTGCCGCCGGGGTTTGGCGTGGCGAACGAACCGAAGTCATGCAGGCCGATGGTCATGGCCGCGGCCTGGTTCATGGTTTCCAGATCCAGATCGTCGTCGACGTGCAGGACGAAACCGCGCATCCTCGGATCAATTTCGCTGCTCCGATCGGCAATGCGGTATACGTAGGTGCGTTCCAGCGCGGAAAAACGGGCATCAAAGCCTTGGGGAGCCTCGTTGATCCCATGAATCGTGATGTCGTTCGGCAGCATACGCTGCAACCGGCGCGTCAACGCAACCACTGGCGGCACATTCATGTGCCCAACGCAACGGGCGAGTATGGTTTCAGAGATGTCCAGATGGCATACCTGATGCGAGGCGTGCACACCGGTATCGGTACGTCCCGCAACGGTCAGACGGAGAGGTTCCCCCGCATCATCGACGGGCACGCGCAACACGGTGTGCAGTATGCGCTCGATCTCCCCCTGCACGGTACGCCGATCAGGCTGCTTCGCCCAACCGAAGAAGCCGCCACCATCGTATGCCAAGTCGATTCGTAATCTCACGCATTGAGCTTATCAAAGGGCGGGCATAGCAAAGGGCCGGGAACCTTTCGATTCCCGGCCCTTACGATCAGCTGGAAAGCAATCACTCGGCGTTCTCGGCCGGAACTTCCTCAACGGCGGCTTCCGGAGCCTCGGCGACCGGTGCCTCAGCAACCGGAGCCTCTTCAGCGGCAACCTTGGTCGCGGCTTCAGCTTCCTTCACCACAGCCTGCTTCGGGCTCACCGGCTCGGTGACGAGCTCGATGATGGCTGCCGGAGCGGCATCGCCACGACGCGGGGCGATCTTCACGATGCGGGTGTAGCCGCCTTCGCGCTGCTCCATCTGCTCGGCGATTTCGGTGAACAGCTTGTGCACAACGGACTTGTTGCGGATGACGCGCATCACGCGACGACGGTTGTGCAGGTCACCACGCTTGGCCAGGGTGATCAGGCGCTCGGCCAGCGGACGAAGGCGCTTGGCCTTCGGCAGGGTGGTGGTGATGCGACCATGCTGGAACAGGCTGGTGGCCATGTTCGCGAGCATCAGGCGCTCATGAGCCGGGCTGGAGGCCAGACGCGGACCCTTCTTTGGTGTAGGCATTGTTTCTCCTTGAAAAGCCCCGTCGAATTCAGGTGGGCAATCGCCCGAACATCCGAATTCGACGAAGCGGTTAGGTCAAAAGCGGTAAATCACTCGTCTTCCGGCGAGAAGAAGGTGCCGCCTTCGAGGTTGTTGGCATCGAAACCGAGCGGCGAAGCTTTGAGAGCCAGGCCAAGAGCCTGCAACTTTTCCTTGACTTCGTCGATGGATTTCATGCCGAAATTGCGGATGTCGAGCAGATCCTGCTCGGTGTGGGCGACCAGCTCACCGATCGTGTGGATGCCCTCGCGCTTCAGGCAGTTGTAGCTACGCTGAGTGAGGTTGAGGTCCTCGATCGGAACGGCCATCTCCGGGTTGGTCTCCTCTGCCACCGGGGCAGGGCCGACCTCGACGCCTTCAGCCTGGGTGTTGAGCTCACGGCACAGGCCGAAGAGCTCCACCAAGGTGGAACCAGCGGATGCGACTGCATCACGCGGGGAGATTGCCGGCTTGGTCTCCACGTCCAGGATGAGCTTGTCGAAGTCAGTGCGCTGTTCAACGCGGGTGGCTTCCACGCGATAGCTCACCTTGAGCACCGGGGAGTAAATCGAATCAACCGGGATACGGCCGATCTCGGCGTTGTCCTGCTTGTTCATCTGAGCGGGAACGTAACCGCGGCCACGCTCGACGGTGAACTCGATCTCGAGTTCGCCATCATCGGCGAGGGACGCGATATGCATATCCGGGTTGGCGATGGTGACGCCGGCCGGCGGGGTGATATCACCCGCGGTGGCTTCGCCCTTGCCGCTCTTGCGCAGATACATGACAACCGGCTCATCGCATTCGCTGGTGAGCACGATGCCCTTGATGTTCAGCAGGATCTCGGTAACGTCCTCTTCAACACCCGGCAGAGTGGTGAACTCATGCGGGACGCCGGAGATACGCACCGAAGTCACAGCCGCTCCAGGAATGGAGCTCAGGAGGGTACGGCGCAGCGAGTTGCCAAGCGTGTAGCCGAAACCAGGCTCGAGAGGCTCGATGGTGAAGCGGGAACGCTGAGGGTTGAGAGATTCCTCGGTAAGTGTCGGACGCTGTGCGATAAGCACTGTGGTTATCCTTTCAGCTTCGGACCGGTGGTGCACTCACCGGCCATAAGCGGCTTTGGATCGATGATTTCTTCTAGTGCTCAGACGCGGCGGCGCTTCGGAGGACGAACGCCGTTGTGTGCCTGCGGGGTGACGTCGGTGATGGAGCCGACTTCGAGTCCGGCGGACTGCAGGGAACGGATAGCGGTTTCACGACCGGAACCCGGGCCCTTCACGAACACGTCGACCTTCTTGACGCCGTGTTCCATAGCCTTGCGGGCTGCGGATTCGGCGGCCATACCAGCGGCGTACGGCGTGGACTTACGGGAGCCCTTGAAACCGACATCGCCACCGGACGCCCAGGACACGACTGCGCCGGACGGGTCGGTGATCGAAATAATGGTGTTGTTGAAAGTGGACTTGATGTGCGCCTGCCCAACCGGGACCGACTTGCGGTCGCGGCGACGCGGCTTGCGCGCGGCTTGCTTTTGAGCTGCCATTGACCCTCGTTTCCTAATAACGAATTTGCTTTGATGTCTATGCGATGAGACGGTATGTCTCGTGGCTTAGACTCACCGCCACCGAATTACTTGGTGGCCTTCTTCTTTCCGGCGACCGTACGCTTCGGGCCCTTGCGGGTACGGGCGTTGGTCTTGGTGCGCTGACCGCGCACAGGAAGTCCCTTACGGTGACGCTGGCCTTGATAGCAGTTGATCTGGATCTTACGACGGATATCCGCATCGATTTCACGACGCAAATCGCCCTCGATCTTGTAGTTACCCTCGAGGTAGTCACGCAGCGTGATCAGCTGCTCATCCGTCAGATCCTTGACGCGAATGTCCGGGTTGATACCGGTCGCGGCAAGCGTTTCCTTGGCACGAGTGCGACCCACACCAAAGATATAGGTGAGGGCGATCTCGATGCGCTTCTCATTGGGGATGTCGACTCCGGCAAGACGTGCCATTGCGATTCCTTCTGTGTTCCGCAGGTCTTGCACCAAGTCGTCCGGTTTCCCGGCCCGGGCCTGCGTACCCGGGGCTCAGCTCGCTGACGCGAACTGTGACTCAGCGCCTGTACTTATTGTGCCGCTGGATCTACTCTCAGCCCTGGCGCTGCTTGTGGCGCGGGTTGATGCAGATCACCATGACGCGGCCGTGACGACGGATCACGCGGCAGTTCTCGCAGATCCTCTTCACACTAGGGCTGACCTTCATGGTTTTCCTTTGCTTTTGTACCTTACTTGTAACGGTACGTAATACGACCGCGGTTCAGATCGTACGGACTCATTTCCAGCACAACGCGATCCTGCGGCAGAATACGGATGTAGTTCTTCCTCATCTTGCCGGAGATGGTTGCGAGCACGATATGCTTGTTTTCGAGTTCAACACGAAACATCGCGTTCGGCAGTGCTTCCACCACCTGTCCTTCGACTTCAATCACACCGTCTTTAGCCATGAGCCTCGTTCCGTTCCTTGGCGATTACTACGCGTGCCCGAAGACACACCAACTTGCAAGAATACACGGAAACGGGGATTACGACACACACGGCGTGTCGTAATCCCCGTTTCCTTGTGAATGTGGTACTGCCGTACTGCCCGTATCAGCCCAGTTCGGCCACGATGGTGGCCTGGATGTCTTCGACGGAACCGACGCCGTTGAAGGTCTTGAGTAGACCACGCTCGCCGTAGGTGGACAGCAGCGGAGCGGTCTCCTTGGCGTAGACGTCGAGACGCTTGGCGATGGCTTCCGGAGTGTCGTCGGAACGGCCTTCGATTTCGGCACGCTTCTTCATGCGTTCCATGAGCACGTCATGGTCGGCGTCAAGGGCGACCACGGCGTCAAGCGGGGTGCCCAGATCGGCGAGAATGGCGTCAAGGGCTTCGACCTGAGAGGCATTGCGCGGGTAGCCGTCAAGAATCCAGCCGTTCTTGGCGTCATCCATGGCCAGGCGATCCTTGACGATCTTGTTGGTCAGTTCGTCCGGAACCAGCTCGCCCTTGTTGATATACGTCAGAGCTTCCACACCAAGCTCGGTCTTGTTCTTGATGTTGTAGCGGAAGATGTCACCCGTGGAAATTGCCGGAATGCCATAGTGTTCGCTCAGCAGTGCGGCCTGAGTGCCCTTGCCGACGCCCTGGGGGCCCATGATCAGCAGTCGCATAATCGTTGATATTCCCTTTCTTTACTTGCCCTCTTGGTGGTCAGTGCCCTCGAACAGGAAGCCCGCATACTGGAACTGCTCGGTCTGGGCCTTGGCCTGACGCAGGGTATCGAGGCCGACACCCGCGATGATTAGGATGGTGGTGCCGCCGAACGGCAGCTTGGTATTGAGATTCAGCGCCATGATGAGAACCGTCGGGATGAGTGCCACGAACAGCAGGTAGACGGCGCCGACGGTATTCAGTCGGTTCATCACGTAGTTGAGGTAGCGGCTGGTGGCACTGCCGGCGCGGATGCCCGGGATGAAGCCACCGTATTGCTTCATGTTGTCAGCGGTCTCATCGGGGTTGAACGTGATCTCCGTATAGAAGAAGCAGAAGAACACGATCATCAGCGCGTACAAGGCGATGTACCACACGGAGGTGGTGTTGGCCAGATTGGAGTTGATCCACTTGACCCAGGACTGGTCCGAATTGCCGAACTGCGCGATCAGAGTCGGGATGGCCAGGATGGAGGATGCGAAAATCGGCGGAATGACGCCGGACATATTGATTTTCAGCGGCAGGTAGGTGGAGGAGCCACCGTACATCTTACGTCCGATCATGCGGCGGGTGTACTGCACCGGGATACGGCGCTGGGAAAGTTCCACGTACACGACAAGAATCATGATGACGAGCAGCACACCTACGACGGTGGCGAACTTGCCCCAGTTGCCGTCGGTGCCCTTGGTGCCCCAGCCGATCTCCCATAGCTGCGGCAGGAAGCCGGAGCAGATGGACATGAAGATAAGGATGGACATGCCCTGTCCAAGACCCTTGTCGGTGATCAACTCGGCCATCCACATGATCAGACCGGTACCGCCGGTCATGATGAGCACCATGACCAGAAGGTTCCACACGGAACCGTCGGGCACGACCTGGGAGCACTGGTAGTTGAACAACGCGCCGGAGCGTGCGGTCACCAGAATGGTGGTGGACTGCAGCACCGCCAGACCGATGGTCAGGTAACGGGTGTACTGGGTCAGCTTGGCCTCACCGGACTGACCTTCCTTGTGCAGGGCCTCGAAGCGGGGAATCACCACACGCAGCAACTGGATGACGATGGATGCGGTGATGTACGGCATGACGCCCAGCGCGAAAATGGACAGCTGCAACATTGCACCGCCGGAGAAGAGGTTCACCAGGCCGATGAAGTTTTCGGACGTGCTGCTCATCTTGCCGACGCACTGCTGCACGACCGTATAGTCGACACCAGGGGTCGGGACGAATGAACCAACACGATAGATGATGATGATGCCAAGGGTGAAGAGAATCTTATTCCTCAACTCCTTGGTCTTGAAGGCCTGGATTAACGTCCTCAACTGGGATTCCTTCCAACGACGTGCGCGCCCGCGCACCCATGCAAAACAGACTCTACCGCACGAGTCTAGCGTACGGCGTCTACCGATATGTGGATTTTTCCACCCTTTGTCTGTTTTTTATTTTTTTTCGTGGCCCGGAACCGGCCCACGAAATGAGTGAGGCTTCTCCCACAATCATGTGGGAGAAGCCTCACTCATGTAAACCTAAGTCAGCTTCACTCCGTGGAATCAGTCCTCGGAAATGGAGCCGCCTGCGGCCTCGATCTTGGCCTTGGCGGAAGCGGAAGCCTTGACACCCTTGATGGTGAACGCAACCGAAATCTCGCCATCGCCCAGGACCTTGACCGGCTGGCCCTTACGGACAGCACCCTTGGCGACCAGATCGGCAACGGTGATTTCGCCGCCCTGCGGGAACAGTTCCGCGAGAGCCGCAACGTTGACGACCTGATATTCCTTCTTGAACGGGCTCTTGAAGCCACGCAGCTTCGGAAGGCGCATGTACAGCGGCAGCTGGCCACCTTCGAAGCCAGGGCGAACCTGGTAACGCTTCTTGGTGCCCTTGTCGCCACGGCCCGAGGTCTTACCCTTGGAGCCTTCACCACGGCCGACGCGAATGCGATCCCTCTTGGCGCCCGGAGCCGGCTTCAGGTCATGCATCTGTAGAATATCTGCCATAATCAGTCAGCCTCCTCAACGGTGATCAGGTGACGCAACACGAGCAGCTGGCCACGAAGGGCCGGAGTATCCTCGCGGGTCACGGTCTTGCCAATCTTGTTCAGGCCCAGAGTCTGAGCCGCAGCACGCTGCTTCGGAGTGGAGTTCACCAGACCGTGGTGCAGCTTGATGTTCAGGTTAGTCATCACTCACCGTCCTTCTGAGCGGCAGCGGCCTTGGCCTGTGCCTCTTCGCGAGCCTTGCGAGCCTCGGCGATGCCTTCGGCGCGAGCACGCAGCAGGGCGTCCGGAGCCACCTCTTCGAGGGACATGCCACGACGGGCTGCGATCTCTTCCGGCTCTTCAAGCTTCTTGAGAGCATCGACGGTAGCACGCACCACGTTAACGGCGGTGGCGGAACCCATCGACTTGGTGAGGACGTCGGTGATGCCAGCGCATTCCATGACTGCACGGACAGCGCCACCGGCGATAACGCCGGTACCCGGAGCAGCCGGGCGCAGCAGCACGGTACCGGCGGCATCGTGGCCGATCACCGGATGGGTGACGGTGCCCTTGACGCGCGGAACGGTGAACATGTGCTTCTTGGCATCCAGCTGGCCCTTGGCGATTGCAGCCGGGACCTCGCGGGACTTGCCATAACCGACGCCCACGGTGCCGTTGCCGTCGCCGACCACCACGAGGGCGGCGAAGCTGAACGTACGGCCACCCTTATGGGTCTTGGACACACGGTTGATGGTCACCACGCGATCGAGCATCTCGTTCTCGTGAGATTCCTCACGACGATTGCGACGCTCGCCACGACGACCCTCACCGCGCTGACCACGACGGGACTTGCGGTCCTCGTTGTTGGTCTCGGCAGCAGCCTGAGTGTTCTGAGTTTCTTCAGCCACTTGGGTTTCCTTTTCGTTGTCGCTCACAGTGCCAGACCTCCCTCGCGGGCGCCTTCAGCGACAGCTGCGACGCGGCCATGATACTTGTTGCCACCACGGTCGAACACCACTGCGGTGATGCCAGCGTCCTGAGCCTTCTTGGCAATCAGTTCGCCGACCTTCTTGGCGGCTTCGGTCTTGGTGCCCTGGAAACCAGCGAAGTCGCTCATCAGAGTGGATTCGCTCACCAGAGTGACACCCTTGGTGTCATCGATGATCTGGGCAACCATGTGACGGTTGGAACGGGAGACCACCAGGCGCGGACGCTCCGGGGTACCGCTGATGCGCTTGCGCAGACGAGCGTGACGACGCTGGAGTGCGACCTTCTTGCCCTTACCGAAAATCTGGACGCTCATATCACTTACCAGCCTTTCCAGCCTTGCGCAGGATGTGTTCATCCGAGTACTTGATGCCCTTGCCCTTGTACGGTTCCGGAGCGCGAAGCTTGCGGATGTTTGCGGCGCACTGGCCGACAGCCTGCTTGTCGATGCCCTTGACGATCACCTGGTTCGGGTTCGGCAGTTCGAACTCGATGCCGGCCGGCGGCTCGACAGTGATGGTGTGGGAATAACCGAGGGAGAACTCGATGCCCTTGCCCTTCATCTGGGCACGGTAACCGGTACCGACGATTTCCAGAGTCTTGGCATAGCCTTCGTGCACGCCCTTGACCATGCTCGCGATGATGGAGCGGGCCAGACCGTGCTTTGCACGGGTCGGACGCAGATCGTCGACCGGGACGAGAACAATCTCGTTGCCTTCGACGTTCGCGGTGATGCCTTCCGGAATCTCGTAGGAATCGGAGCCCTTGGCGCCCTTGGCGCTGAAGGACTGACCGTCAATCTTGACTTCCACGCCAGCAGGAATGGCGACGGGGAGCTTACCAATATGCGATGCCATGTTTCAGCTCTCCTTTCTCACCAAACGAAAGCGACGATTTCGCCGCCGATGCCTCGGTCGAGGCATTCCTTCTGGGTCAGCAGTCCCGAGCTAGTCGAGATGATTGCGATGCCAAGGCCACCGAGCGGCATCGGCAGAGCATCGGACTTTGCGTAACGACGCAGGCCCGGCTTGGAGATACGCTTGATGCCCTGAATGGAACGCTCGCCGTTCGGGCCATACTTGAGGGTGACCTCGAGAGTCTGGCCGACCTTGGCTTCCTTGGCGGTGAAGTCCTTGATGTAGCCTTCACGCTTCAGGATCTCGGCGATGTTCGCCTTGAACTTGGAGTACGGCATATCCACGGTCTCGTGCTTTGCCGCGCTCGC
>OFLS01000057.1_pt1 | contig 81982 bp, 67 predicted proteins | sample 1540891 | NCBI WGS metagenome assembly OFLS01 (sample SAMEA4413038, study PRJEB24355) | metagenome | biome: human; feature: gut; material: faeces | place: United Kingdom | collected 2010
TATTCGGCTCCATTTACTGCCTTTTCAGCCCGCGTAACCCGAAACATGTGGCCACCTTTGGGCATATGTTTGGCCGTCTTGCGCCGCTGTTTGGCCTGAAAGTTGAGTGCCGTAAACCTACAGACGCTGAAAGCTACGGCAATGCTATCTATATCGCTAACCACCAGAACAACTATGACATGGTGACAGCATCGAACATCGTGCAACCGCCGACGGTGACGGTAGGTAAAAAGAGCTTGCTGTGGATCCCCTTCTTCGGGCAGTTGTACTGGTTAACCGGCAACTTATTGATCGACAGAAACAATCGCACTAAAGCTCACGGCACCATTGCGGAAGTAGTGAATCACTTCAAAAAACGCCGTATTTCCATCTGGATGTTCCCGGAAGGAACCCGCAGCCGTGGTCGCGGCCTGCTACCGTTCAAGACTGGAGCATTTCACGCGGCAATTGCGGCGGGCGTCCCGATTATTCCCGTGTGCGTCTCTACAACTTCGAATAAGATTAATCTTAATCGACTGCACAACGGTCTGGTGATTGTCGAAATGCTGCCGCCAATTGACGTCAGTCAGTATGGCAAAGATCAGGTTCGTGAGCTGGCTGCCCATTGTCGTTCGATAATGGAACAAAAAATCGCCGAGCTCGATAAAGAAGTCGCAGAACGCGAAGCCGCCGGAAAAGTTTAAGTCGGCAATCTGTATTTTTGCGGGGAACACTTTCCTGCACGGTATTACTTTAGCCAGTTTTACATGGAGCAAATATGTCACTCAGTCGGCGTCAGTTCATTCAGGCATCGGGGATTGCACTTTGTGCAGGCGCTGTTCCCCTGAAGGCCAGCGCAGCCGGGCAACAGCAACCGCTACCCGTTCCGCCGCTACTTGAATCTCGCCGTGGGCAACCGCTGTTTATGACTGTACAACGTGCGCACTGGTCATTTACGCCAGGGACACGCGCGTCGGTCTGGGGAATCAATGGTCGTTACCTGGGGCCGACTATCCGCGTCTGGAAGGGCGACGATGTTAAGCTTATTTACAGCAACCGCCTGACAGAAAATGTCTCAATGACGGTGGCCGGGCTACAGGTACCAGGCCCGCTGATGGGCGGTCCGGCACGGATGATGTCGCCAAACGCTGACTGGGCACCCGTACTGCCCATTCGCCAGAACGCAGCTACTCTGTGGTATCACGCCAATACTCCCAACCGCACGGCTCAGCAGGTCTATAACGGCCTTGCCGGAATGTGGCTGGTGGAAGATGAAGTCAGCAAGTCGCTGCCTATCCCCAACCATTATGGTGTGGATGATTTTCCGGTCATTATCCAGGATAAACGGCTGGATAACTTTGGTACGCCAGAATACAACGAACCGGGAAGCGGCGGCTTTGTTGGTGATACGCTGCTGGTTAACGGTGTACAAAGCCCGTACGTTGAAGTCTCGCGTGGCTGGGTGCGCTTGCGACTGCTGAACGCGTCGAACTCTCGTCGCTATCAACTACAGATGAACGATGGTCGCCCGTTACATGTGATTTCTGGCGATCAGGGATTCCTGCCTGCTCCTGTATCGGTGAAGCAACTTTCGCTGGCACCGGGCGAGCGCCGCGAGATTCTGGTGGATATGAGCAACGACGATGAAGTGTCGATCACCTGTGGCGAAGCGGCGAGCATTGTTGATCGTATTCGTGGCTTCTTTGAGCCATCCAGTATTCTGGTTTCTACCCTGGTGCTAACGCTGCGCCCAACCGGCCTTCTGCCGCTGGTCACAGACAGTCTTCCGATGCGCTTGCTGCCAACTGAAATCATGGCTGGTTCGCCAATTCGCAGTCGCGATATCAGTCTGGGTGATGACCCGGGTATTAATGGACAGCTGTGGGACGTCAACCGTATTGATGTCACCGCGCAGCAAGGAACGTGGGAACGCTGGACGGTACGCGCGGACGAGCCGCAAGCGTTCCATATTGAAGGCGTAATGTTCCAGATCCGTAACGTGAATGGCGCGATGCCGTTCCCGGAAGACAGAGGCTGGAAAGATACCGTTTGGGTTGACGGACAAGTGGAGCTGCTTGTTTATTTCGGTCAGCCTTCCTGGGCGCACTTCCCGTTCTACTTCAACAGTCAGACGCTGGAAATGGCGGACCGTGGCTCGATTGGGCAACTGTTGGTCAATCCGGTACCGTAATCTTCATACTCGCCCGAGGAGGGCGAGTATGGAATACCTTTCGATTTCTCTTTCGTTCCGGCTTATAATCCCCGGCCTTTGATTATTTTTTTATCATTTCTGGAAGCAAAATGAGCTCTATCTCCCTGATCCAACCGGATCGCGACCTGTTCTCCTGGCCGCAGTACTGGGCCGCCTGTTTTGGACCGGCACCGTTTTTGCCGATGTCTCGTGAAGAGATGGATCAACTTGGCTGGGATAGCTGCGACATCATTTTGGTTACTGGCGACGCGTATGTCGATCACCCAAGCTTCGGGATGGCGATTTGCGGTCGTATGCTGGAAGCGCAGGGCTTTCGCGTCGGGATCATCGCCCAGCCGGACTGGAGCAGCAAAGACGACTTTATGCGTCTGGGTAAACCGAATCTGTTTTTCGGTGTTACTGCTGGCAACATGGATTCGATGATCAACCGTTATACCGCCGATCGCCGTTTACGTCATGACGATGCCTACACGCCGGATAACGTCGCGGGTAAGCGCCCGGATCGCGCCACACTGGTTTATACCCAGCGTTGTAAAGAGGCGTGGAAAGATGTACCGGTGATCCTCGGCGGTATTGAGGCTAGTCTGCGCCGTACCGCGCATTATGATTACTGGTCCGATACCGTGCGCCGTTCCGTGCTGGTGGATTCGAAAGCCGACATGCTGATGTTTGGTAACGGTGAGCGTCCGCTGGTGGAAGTGGCGCATCGTCTGGCGATGGGCGAGCCAATTAGTGAAATCCGCGATGTGCGTAATACCGCGATTATCGTGAAAGAGGCGCTGCCTGGCTGGAGCGGCGTGGATTCCACCCGTCTTGATACCCCTGGAAAAATCGACCCAATCCCGCATCCGTATGGTGAAGATTTGCCGTGCGCGGATAACAAACCGGTGGCACCGAAAAAGCAGGAAGCCAAAGCCGTAACCGTGCAGCCACCGCGCCCGAAACCGTGGGAAAAAACCTACGTGTTGCTGCCTTCTTTCGAGAAAGTGAAGGGCGATAAAGTGCTGTACGCCCATGCTTCGCGTATTCTGCACCACGAAACCAACCCAGGCTGTGCCCGCGCATTGATGCAAAAACACGGCGACCGCTATGTGTGGATCAACCCGCCTGCTATTCCGCTTTCTACCGAAGAGATGGACAGCGTTTTTGCGCTGCCATACAAGCGCGTGCCACATCCGGCCTATGGCAATGCCCGTATTCCGGCTTACGAAATGATCCGTTTTTCGGTCAACATTATGCGTGGCTGCTTTGGCGGCTGCTCTTTCTGTTCTATCACCGAGCACGAAGGGCGCATTATTCAGAGCCGTTCCGAAGATTCGATCATTAATGAGATCGAAGCGATCCGCGACACCGTTCCAGGTTTTACGGGCGTGATTTCCGATCTTGGTGGGCCAACTGCCAACATGTATATGTTGCGCTGCAAATCGCCACGCGCTGAACAAACTTGTCGCCGTTTGTCGTGCGTTTATCCGGATATTTGTCCGCACATGGACACGAACCACGAACCAACGATCAACCTCTATCGCCGTGCGCGTGATCTGAAAGGCATTAAAAAGATCCTGATTGCCTCTGGTGTGCGTTATGACATAGCCGTAGAAGATCCGCGCTATATCAAAGAACTGGCGACCCATCACGTCGGCGGTTATCTGAAGATTGCCCCGGAACATACCGAAGAAGGGCCGTTATCGAAGATGATGAAGCCGGGCATGGGCAGCTATGACCGCTTTAAAGAGCTGTTCGATACTTACTCAAAACAGGCAGGTAAAGAGCAGTATCTGATCCCCTATTTCATCTCCGCGCACCCCGGTACGCGTGATGAAGATATGGTGAATCTGGCGCTGTGGCTGAAAAAGCACCGCTTCCGCCTCGACCAGGTGCAGAACTTCTATCCGTCGCCGCTGGCGAACTCAACCACCATGTATTACACCGGGAAAAACCCGCTGGCGAAGATTGGTTATAAGAGCGAAGACGTCTTCGTACCGAAGGGCGACAAACAGCGTCGTTTGCATAAAGCGTTGTTGCGTTACCACGATCCGGCAAACTGGCCGTTAATCCGCCAGGCGCTGGAAGCGATGGGCAAAAAGCATCTGATTGGCAGCCGTCGCGATTGCTTAGTGCCTGCGCCAACCATTGAAGAGATGCGTGAAGCTCGTCGCCAGAACCGCAATACCCGTCCGGCGTTGACGAAACATACGCCGATGGCGACCCAGCGTCAGACGCCTGCTACGGCAAAAAAAGCGTCGTCTACGCAATCTCGTCCGGTGAATGCTGGTGCGAAGAAACGGCCTAAAGCGGCGGTTGGACGTTAAAAAATATCCCCGGCAACTGACACGCTACCGGGGATTTTTTTATCATTCTGCGTACATACGCAAGCAGCGCAGGCAATCAAAATAGTCCTGAGCATCAAGACGCGTATTGGCTCTGTTAGCTTCGGATTTGGCAGCATAGATTTGTGGGCGTAGTGCTTTCATATCCTGCTCAAGCCGGGCGATTTTGGCATTTAATGTTTGCACATTGCTCGCCAGCTGATTGACCTTTTGCTCATTGACGCAGCCACTGAGCAAGCAGGTTGCCAGAACAACAGCTCCCACGGTGAAAATCGTTTTCATATAGTGTTCCCTTTTATTTATTGTTCCGGCTAATTGTTATTTAATTCAGCTCATTGCTTTAATCTGGCGGCAGTTTTTGCCTCAATCTGCTTAAGTAGGCTGCCGCTGTTCGGGCGGATAAAATCAGCGATTTCCCACTTGCCTTCGCGCCGCTGTAAAACCAGTTCTTGCTCTTCGTTGTTGCCATTGGTCAGCGTAAAACGAACATGAATGCGGGCGGAATCGGCGGTTTTCTCCAGGACTCGAATTTCATCAACGCGTGAAAATAGCGACTCTTCGCCAAAACAGATCGGATTGTCGTAAATAAATTGCCGTTCTATTTGCATATCTTCATCGGGATTATTGGCCGTCTTGAAGGTGGTTTTATAGAAGGCATTAACCGCCTGGCGGTAAGAGTCGGAAACCACCCACGTCCACGGCCAGCTATAATCAGCAATATGTTCAAAGAGTTCGGCAACAAAGGCTTCCGGCTGTTCTTTTTGCAACGAAGCTAAAGCGGCCAGCGTTTTTTCATTCTCGCTATTAACTGCTTGTAAGACGCTGCCATGATTGCTGACAATATCGTCAATGACCCAACGACCATTTTCCGCCACCATTTTCAGTGTCTGCGTGGTCTTTTCTTTATCATCTTTAAAGATACGAAAGCGCACAACGGCATCGGCATGATCGGCGTCAGTTTGGGTTATCGCAACGCTTTCTAGCACCAGATCGCCAAAATCCTGACAATCACAAACCGGATCATAATCCAGCCAGCCAATATTGCCCGGCAGCGTAAGATTGTCGTTCAGGGTAAGCGCCTGTTGAATACGCGCAGAAGTTATCGCCCGCTCTCCGGTTTCACCAAAATAAGGGGCAGTGGCATCTGATTTATAGTTCTGATAAATATGCCGGACTGTTTGTTCTACGGTCTGTGAGGGGGGCTGTGCGTGTACGGTAAAACTTGCCAGGGCTGCTAAAAACAGAAGTATTATTTTCATCTGTTTTTCACCTCTCCGTTGCGTTTATCCCGGATATAGATGAGTTGTTCTTTTAAGAGCTTCCGGCTCTGCATGATGATGTCCTTATATTTGGCATTCCTGAACAAGGAAGAGTAACAACGGGCGGGACGCGAGGGGAATAAATGATTTCTGAAAAGTCCGGTAGCGGAACATTACCGCCACCGGGAGAATTTGCATGTTAGCCGCCGAACTGGTCAGGATCGGGACCGAGACGCTTGCCCTGATCGAGTTTTGCAATTTCGCCGAGTTCGTCTTTGTCGAGACGGAAATCCCAGACATCAAAGTTTTCGGCAATACGTGAAGGTGTGACCGATTTCGGGATCACCACCAGGCCGCTATCCAGATGCCAGCGGATAACAATCTGCGCCGGGGTTTTGCCGTATTTATCTGCCAGATCGCGAATGACTTTCTGATCGAAAACGCCTTTCCCTCCTCGCGCTAATGGGCTCCAGGATTCGGTCTGGATTTTGTGTGTCGCGTTCCAGGCGTGTAGCTGGCGTTGTTGCATCAGCGGATGAAGTTCGATCTGGTTTATCACAGGCGTCACGCCAGTTTCATCAATCAGGCGTTGCAGGTGATGGATCTGGAAGTTGCACACGCCGATGCTTTTGATTAATCCCTCTTTTTGCAATTCGATCATGCCTTTCCATGCTTCGACATAATGGTCGATAGCGGGAACGGGCCAGTGCATTAAGTAGAGGTCGATATAATCAAGCTGGAGTTTTTTCAGGCTGTCGAGCAGGGCTTCGCGGGGGCGCTTGTGGTCGTCGTTCCACAGCTTAGTGGTGATGAACAGTTCTTCTCTGTTGACTGAGGCATTTTTCAGGGCTTTGCCGACACCTTCTTCGTTCTTGTAGGCCGCGGCGGTATCAATCGAGCGATAACCCACTTCTAACGCTTTTTGAATGGCGGTGATTACTTCCTCATTACTTGCTTGCCAGACGCCCAGTCCCAGCTGGGGCATGACATTGCCATCCTGTAGCTTAATAACGGTTGGATTAGCCATACGTTCCTCCTTTATATGAACTCACCGGAGCAGGCTCCGGTGAGGTGTTGTGAACTTAAGTCTGGACGAAATGCCCGAAAACGAAAGTTTGAGGCGTAAAAAGCTTAGCGGGCGGCTTCGTATATACGGCGGCTGACATCCAACGTAATGTCATGATTTTCGCCCAGTTGGGTCATGCCGTGCTCTTCCAGTTTTTTCAGCAAAGCCGGGATGGAGCTGCCGTCCAGACCGTAGTCGGAGAGGTGGGTCGGCACGCCTAATTGCTCAAAGAAATTGCGGGTTGCGGCAATCGCGGCGTCAATACGCTCATCATCGGAACCTTCAGTGATGTTCCAGACGCGTTCAGCATATTGCAGCAGCTTAGCGCGCTTGGTATCGCGTTTTTCATTCCACAGTGCAGGCAGGACGATAGCCAGTGTTTGCGCGTGATCCAGACCGTGCATCGCAGTCAGTTCGTGGCCCAGCATATGCGTTGCCCAGTCCTGCGGTACGCCAGCGCCAATCAAACCGTTCAGCGCCTGAGTCGCCGCCCACATGACGTTGGCGCGCACATCGTAGTTTTCTGGCTCTTTCAGGGCTTTCGGACCATCTTCGATTAGCGTCAGCAAAATGCCTTCTGCGAAACGGTCCTGAATTTTGGCATCAACCGGTTTGGTAACATACTGTTCCACGGTGTGTACAAAGGCGTCCACTACGCCGTTAGCCACCTGACGCGGCGGCAGGGTGTAGGTATAAACCGGATCGAGCACGGCAAATACCGGCTGAACATGGGCAGAATGGAACGCCTGCTTGTCGCCTGTGGTTTTACGGGAGATCACCGCGCCTGCGTTGGATTCTGAACCGGTTGCTGGCAGCGTCAGCACACAGCCCATCGGGATGGCGCTTTTAATCTCTTTACCGCCCGTTTGCAGAATGTGCCACGGATCGATATTTTCCGGATAGTTAGCCGCTGCGGCGATAAATTTGGTGCCGTCCAGTACAGAACCGCCGCCAACCGCCAGCAGGAAAGTCACTTTCTGTTCGCGAACCAGTTTCACGGCGTTCATCAGCGTTTCATAAGCCGGGTTTGGCTCAATACCGCCAAATTCCAGCACGTCCATGCCTTTCAGGGCATCCAGAACTTGATCGAGAACGCCGGTTTTTTTCACGCTGCCGCCGCCGTAGGTAATCAATACGCGAGCATCGTGAGGAATTTGTTCGCGTAAACCAGCGATTGCGCCTTTACCAAACAGAATGCGGGTTGGGGTGTGCAGATTAAAGTTGTTCATTACTTGCTCCCTTTGCTGGGCCAATATGAGGGCAGAGAACGATCTGCCTGATGTTTTTCATTGTGATCGCCAGCGCCCTGGCTCTCAATGCTCATTTCTGCCAATGTCTTGCCTATTTCTCCAGAGTGCTGGAGAAATGCTACAAAATTGCGCACAATCAAATTGCCGCATTATTCCTAAGAAATTACGCGATATGAAACGTGAAGAGATTTGCCGCTTGCTGGCGGATAAAGTTAATAAACTGAAAAATAAAGAAAATAGTTTGTCAGAACTGTTGCCCGATGTGCGTTTGTTGTATGGCGAGACGCCTTTCGCACGTACACCGGTGATGTACGAGCCTGGCATCATAATTCTCTTTTCCGGGCATAAAATCGGTTATATCAATGAACGCGTGTTTCGTTATGATGCCAATGAATACCTGCTGCTGACGGTGCCGTTGCCGTTTGAGTGCGAAACCTATGCCACGTCAGAGGTGCCGCTGGCAGGGTTGCGTCTCAATGTCGATATTTTGCAGTTACAGGAACTGTTGATGGACATTGGCGAAGATGAGCATTTCCTGCCGTCGATGGCAGCCAGCGGGATTAACTCCGCCACGTTATCAGAAGAGATTTTATGCGCGGCGGAGCGGTTACTCGACGTGATGGAGCGACCACTGGATGCGCGTATTCTCGGCAAACAGATCATCCGCGAAATTCTGTACTACGTGCTGACCGGACCTTGCGGCGGCGCGTTACTGGCGCTGGTCAGTCGCCAGACTCACTTCAGTCTGATTAGCCGCGTGCTGAAACGGATTGAGAATAAATACACCGAAAACCTGAGCGTCGAGCAACTGGCGGCAGAAGCCAACATGAGCGTATCGGCGTTCCACCATAATTTTAAGTCTGTCACCAGTACCTCGCCGTTGCAGTATTTGAAGAATTACCGTCTGCATAAGGCGCGGATGATGATCATCCATGACGGCATGAAGGCCAGCGCAGCAGCGATGCGCGTCGGCTATGAAAGCGCATCGCAATTTAGCCGTGAGTTTAAACGTTACTTCGGTGTGACGCCGGGGGAAGATGCGGCAAGAATGCGGGCGATGCAGGGGAATTAAATACGTTCCCGGTACAGCAACCGGGAACGGGGAAAATCGTCAGGCGTTACAGTATTTTTTTTTAATCACCACAAACAGCGTGCCTAACAAGCCAGCGGTTAACAAGGCAATTGGCAGGATCATCAGGAACGTCATTACCTGATCTTCATGGCGTTTAACGAACGGAATCATACTTAAGGCATAGCCAAAACTGGTTACCACGCTGACCCACAGCAATCCACTTAACCAGTTGAAAAACTGGAAGCGGCGGTTTGGCAGACCGGAAATTCCCGCCATGGTTGGCAGCAGCGTACGGACAAATGCAAGAAAACGTCCAGCCAGCAGCGCCAGCAGACCGTGGCGGTCAAACATGCAGGTGGCGCGCTGGTGATATTTAGCAGGAAGCTGTGCCAGCCAGCCTTTCACCGTTTTGGTATTCCCTAACCAGCGCCCCTGAATATAACTTAGCCAGCAGCCCAGACTTGCTGCGGCGGTCAGAATCGCAATCGTAGGCAGAAAATCCATAACCCCCTGGGCAATCAATGCGCCTGCCAGTATCAACAAGCTGTCGCCTGGCAAAAATGAGGCGGGCAGCAGGCCGTTTTCTAAAAACAGCGTGGCAAACATGACAAAGTAAACAACGCTAACAATATGAGGATCCGCCAGCGCGGCAAAGTCGTGTTGCCAGAGCGCAGCGATGATATCTTGAATAACAGCCATGGACTTTCCTGTGGAACAGCGTTTAAGCCTTTATCTGCCTATTGTACTCCTGAATCGTCCGGGACGCCTTGATCCCGGACGCAACAATTTAAGACTTTTCACAATAAAATGTCTGCAAAATTGTCCAAAAGTGGCAATGTTATACAATTCGCGCAAAACCGGCGTCCAGATCGGCAATCAGATCGTCGACATCTTCCAGACCAATATGCAGGCGAATCAAGGTCCCGCTAAAATCGATCTCGCCTTGTGGGCGAATGGCGGCGATATGTTCTGGTTGATTTGCCAGGATCAACGATTCATACCCGCCCCACGAGTAGGCTATGCTGAATAAACTGAAGTTATCCAGATAGTTCGCCAGCTCTTCATTATTGAGTTTTTTCTTAAGCACAAAGGAAAATAGCCCGCTGCTGCCTGTAAAGTCTCGTTTCCAGAATTCGTGACCTTTACTGCCAGGCAGAGCAGGGTGGTTAACTCGCGCAACTTGCGGATGTTCTGCCAGCCATTCAGCCACTTTCAGACTGCTTTCATGATGTTGACGCAAACGCACACCTAATGTGCGCAGGCCACGGCTGGTTATATAGGCGGTATCGGCATCGACCATCTGGCCCATCAGATAGGCATTTTCCCGTAGCTGCTCCCAGCAACGGGCATTGCACACGGCAGTGCCAATCATCGCATCTGAATGCCCAACCAGATATTTGGTGGCGGCTTGAATAGAAACATCGATGCCAAAATCCAGCGCCTTAAACAGCACACCGGCTGCCCAGGTGTTGTCGATCATAATGATGGCATCCGGCACCACACTGCGTACGGCGGCAACAATCGCCGGAACGTCGTGGACTTCCATGGTGATGGAGCCTGGCGATTCCAGAAACACGATTTTAGTGTTTGGCTGCAGATGCTTAACGATATCGGCACCAATCAGCGGATCAAACCATGATGTCGTTACGCCCAGTTTGCTGAGGATTTTGCTACAGAAATCCTGACTCGGTTCATAGGCGGTGTTGGTCATCAACACATGATCGCCCTGTTCGATAAAAGCAAGAATGGAATTAGCAACCGCTGCCGCCCCGCAGGGAAATAGCACGCAGCCTGCGCCACCTTCCAGTTCACACATCGCTTGTTGTAAGGAGAAATGGGTTAACGTTCCGCGCCGTCCATAGAACAACTCTCCATTGGCGCGATTACGTGTCGCGTGTTTTTTGGCTTCTACACTGTCAAAGACCAGCGAAGAAGCGCGCTGAATCACGCTATTTACCGCGCCGAGAGTGTATTTTTTGCTGCGTCCTGCATTCACCAGTTGAGTATCAAGCTTTTTGTCCGCCATGTCGGGATTCCTGTTTTTATACGTCTGGATGTCTAAACTAGCATGAATATTCGCGGGCGCATCCTGAAGAATTGGCATAAAGCAGAAAATTTTCGCAAATGGCGTGCTGGTGACTTTTTTACTGCGTAAACGCAAGGAAAAGAAAGCAAAGGTACGGCAGTATGCAAATAGTAATGAGAACGACTATCAATTCGACGTCGTTTTGATATTATTATGCGCAGATTTTGTGACTTGCGTCCTGGAGATACACAGTGGGTAATAATTTAATGCAGACGGACCTTTCCGTCTGGGGTATGTATCAGCACGCCGATATTGTCGTTAAGTGCGTGATGATTGGGCTTATTTTGGCCTCCGTAGTCACCTGGGCAATCTTCTTCAGTAAGAGCGTAGAGTTCTTCAATCAGAAGCGTCGCCTTAAGCGCGAGCAGCAACTGCTGGCTGAAGCGCGTTCCTTAAACCAGGCCAACGATATCGCCGCTGATTTTGGTAGCAAAAGCTTAAGCCTGCATTTGCTCAATGAAGCGCAGAATGAGCTGGAACTGTCAGAAGGCAGCGACGATAACGAAGGTATTAAAGAACGTACCAGCTTCCGTCTGGAGCGTCGGGTCGCCGCAGTGGGTCGTCAAATGGGCCGCGGTAACGGCTATCTGGCAACCATCGGCGCGATTTCTCCGTTCGTTGGTCTGTTTGGTACGGTCTGGGGCATCATGAACAGCTTTATTGGTATCGCGCAAACGCAGACCACTAACCTGGCAGTCGTTGCGCCGGGTATCGCAGAAGCTCTGTTAGCAACGGCAATCGGCCTCGTGGCAGCGATTCCTGCGGTCGTTATCTATAACGTATTTGCACGCCAGATTGGCGGCTTTAAAGCGATGCTGGGTGATGTTGCAGCGCAGGTATTGTTGCTGCAAAGCCGTGACCTGGATCTGGAAGCCAGCGCCGCTGCGCATCCGGTTCGTGTCGCACAAAAATTACGCGCAGGATAATATCCGATGGCAATGCATCTTAACGAAAACCTCGACGATAACGGCGAAATGCATGATATCAACGTGACGCCGTTTATCGACGTGATGTTGGTTCTGCTGATTATCTTTATGGTGGCGGCACCGTTAGCGACGGTAGATGTGAAGGTGAACTTGCCTGCTTCTACCAGCACGCCGCAGCCGCGCCCGGAAAAACCGGTTTATCTGTCGGTGAAGGCAGACAACTCGATGTTTATCGGTAACGATCCGGTCACCGATGAAACAATGATTACGGCGTTGAATGCGTTAACCGAAGGCAAGAAAGACACCACCATCTTCTTCCGAGCGGACAAAACCGTCGATTACGAGACGTTGATGAAGGTAATGGATACGCTGCATCAGGCGGGTTACCTGAAGATAGGTCTGGTCGGCGAAGAAACCGCCAAAGCGAAGTAAAGTAGAATTGCCTGATGCGCTACGCTCATCAGGCCTACAAAATCTATTGCAACATGTTGAATCTTCGTGCGTTTGTAGGCCGGATAAGGCGTTCACGACGCATCCGGCATTAGGTGCTCAATGCCTGATGCGCTACGCTTATCAGGCCTACAAAATCTATTGCAACATGTTGAATCTTCATGCGTTTGTAGGCGGATAAGGCGTTTTCGCCACATCAGGTAAGAGTGAATTCACAATGATGCCCGGTTGCTTTTCACAACCGGGCATTTTTTTAACCTAAATGCTCGCCGCCGCACACGCCGTGCACTTCTGCGGTGACGTAGCTCGACTCCTGACTTGCCAGATAAACATATACAGGGGCCAGTTCCGCCGGTTGCCCCGCACGTTTCATCGGCGTTTGCTGACCAAACTGCGGGATCTTATCCTGCGTTTGTCCGCCGGAAATTTGCAGTGCTGTCCAGATCGGGCCTGGCGCGACAATATTCACCCGAATACCTTTCTCCGCGACCTGTTTTGCCAAGCCACGGCTGTAGTTCAGAATCGCCGCCTTCGTAGCCGCATAGTCCAGTAAATGCGGACTTGGCTGGTATGCCTGGATTGACGAAGTGGTGATGATACTTGCACCTTTCGGTAGCAGGGGGATCGCTTCCTGGGTTAGCCAGAACAGCGCGAAAACGTTAATGGCAAAGGTCTTTTGAAACTGTTCGCTGGTGAGGTCTGCAATATCCGGAATGGCAACCTGTTTCCCGGCGACCAGCGCCATAATATCCAGCCCGCCTAACGCCTTGTGCGCTTCGTGAACCAGCGAACGGGCAAATTTCTCATCGCTTAAATCGCCTGGCAGCAGAACGGCTTTGCGTCCGCATTCTTCAATGATCTTTTTCACATCCTGAGCGTCTTCTTCTTCCACGGGAAGATAACTGATCGCCACGTCAGCCCCTTCACGCGCGTAAGCGATGGCGGCAGCGCGACCTATTCCGGAATCGCCCCCTGTCACCAGTGCTTTACGATCTTTCAGGCGACCGCTACCAACATAGGTTTTCTCGCCGCAATCCGGTACCGGTGTCATCTTCGCCTGGATGCCTGGCGTCGGTTGTTTCTGTTTGGGATATTCACCAGTGTAATACTGCGTGGTCGGGTCTTTTAAATGAGACATCGTTTTTCTCCCTTCAGGTTCAACGTCCTTTAAGGGTAGACGTTCTCGATGCGTTGATAAGGGAACCAGGAAGATCCCTAAACCTCAGAATTATGCGACAAAGGTTTAACGTATATGTTGATTTGCTGTTGCGTGCTGTTTACTCAATTGCGATATACTGTTGCCCGTTTTAACTACACGACAGGAATGTATGGAACGTTTTCTTGAAAATGCAATGTATGCTTCTCGCTGGCTGCTTGCCCCCGTGTACTTTGGCCTTTCGCTGGCGTTAGTTGCCCTGGCGCTGAAGTTCTTCCAGGAGATTATTCACGTACTGCCGAATATCTTCTCGATGGCGGAATCAGATTTGATCCTCGTGTTGCTGTCGCTGGTGGATATGACGCTGGTTGGCGGTTTGCTGGTGATGGTGATGTTTTCCGGTTATGAGAATTTCGTCTCACAGCTGGATATCTCCGAGAACAAAGAGAAGCTGAACTGGCTGGGGAAAATGGACGCAACGTCGCTGAAAAACAAAGTAGCAGCGTCGATTGTGGCAATTTCTTCCATTCACTTACTGCGCGTCTTTATGGATGCGAAAAATGTCCCGGATAACAAACTGATGTGGTACGTCATTATCCATCTGACGTTTGTGCTTTCTGCATTTGTGATGGGCTATCTTGACCGACTGACTCGTCATAATCACTGATCTGATTCGGGCGCGGTTCGCGCGCCCGTTATTAACAGGTCATTTATCGGAAGACGCCTGCCACAGATTCAGCTCGCCATCGGCGATATGCTGATCAATCTGCGCCAGCTCCTTGGTGCTAAATGTCAGATTATTCAGCGCCTGCACGTTCTCCTCTAGTTGCTCCGCGCGGCTGGCACCAATCAATACCGACGTCACGCGATCATCTTTCAGCAACCAGCTTAACGCCATTTGCGCCATTGATTGTCCACGCTGCTGTGCCATTTCATTCAATAAGCGCAGGCTGTTGAGGTTGGCTTCGGTAAGCATTTTCGGTGTCAGACCACGAACTTTATTCCCTTCACGATGCATCCGTGAATCTTGCGGAATGCCGTTGAGATATTTTCCGGTCAGCAATCCCTGAGCCAGAGGAGTAAAGGCAATACAGCCCACGCCGTTATTTTGCAGGGTATCCAGCAGGCCGCTTTTATCCACCCAGCGGTTCAGTAAATTGTACGAAGGTTGATGAATTAACTGCGGAATTTTCCACTCGCGCAGCAACTCGACCATTTTTTGCGTCCGCTCTGGCGAGTAAGAGGAGATCCCGACATACAGCGCCTTACCGCTTTGTACCGCATGAGCCAGCGCAGAGGCGGTTTCTTCCATCGGCGTATTTTCATCGACGCGATGAGAGTAAAAGATATCGACATACTCAAGCCCCATACGCTTCAGGCTTTGGTCGAGGCTGGCGAGCAGGTATTTACGTGAACCGCCAGAGCCGTAAGGGCCGGGCCACATATCGTAGCCAGCCTTGGTAGAGATAATCAGTTCATCGCGATAAGCGGCAAAATCCTCCCGCAGCAGGCGACCAAAGTTCTCTTCTGCGCTTCCTGGAGGCGGCCCGTAATTGTTGGCTAAATCAAAGTGCGTAATGCCCAAATCAAACGCTTTACGCAGGATCGCACGCTGTGATTCCAGCGCGTTAACGTGACCGAAATTGTGCCATAAACCGAGCGATAACGCGGGCAGGCGTAAACCACTTTTTCCGCAATAGCGGTATTGCATCTGCCCGTAACGTTCGGGATTCGCTAACCAGACCATGACCTCTCCTTTCCACCGTTCAATTTCGAAACAATGTTTCTAGTTTAGCGATTCGCCAGCGCGTATCCCGTAGTCTGGCTCACAGAGTGACGAAAAACTGGGCAAAAACACGTGCTTATGCTTTGCTTAAAAAAACACCAACTGAGGAGTGCAACGATGCCGCGTTTAACCGCCAAAGATTTCCCACAAGAGTTGCTGGATTACTATGACTATTACGCTCACGGGAAAATCTCGAAACGTGAGTTCCTCAACCTTGCGGCGAAGTGCGGTAGGCGGGATGACGGCATTAGCGTTGTTTGATTTGCTCAAGCCAAATTATGCGCTGGCGACTCAGGTAGAGTTTACCGACCCGGAAATTGTTGCTGAGTACATCACGTATCCTTCGCCAAATGGTCACGGCGAGGTGCGGGGTTATCTGGTGAAGCCCGCAAAGATGAGCGGCAAAACGCCAGCCGTAGTGGTGGTGCATGAGAATCGTGGACTGAATCCGTATATCGAAGATGTGGCACGGCGAGTGGCGAAGGCGGGGTATATCGCCCTGGCACCTGACGGCTTAAGTTCCGTTGGAGGTTATCCGGGAAATGATGATAAAGGTCGTGAGCTGCAACAGCAGGTTGATCCAACCAAACTGATGAATGATTTCTTTGCCGCGATTGAGTTTATGCAAAGCTATCCGCAAGCGACAGGCAAAGTGGGTATTACTGGATTTTGCTATGGCGGTGGCGTATCGAACGCGGCAGCGGTCGCTTACCCGGAACTGGCCTGCGCGGTGCCGTTTTATGGTCGTCAGGCACCCACTGCCGATGTGGCGAAGATTGAAGCGCCTTTACTGTTGCACTACGCGGAACTGGATACCCGAATCAACGAGGGCTGGCCTGCTTACGAGGCGGCGTTGAAAGCCAATAATAAGGTCTATGAGGCGTATATCTATCCGGGGGTTAATCACGGATTCCATAATGATTCCACGCCCCGTTATGACAAATCTGCCGCCGATCTTGCCTGGCAAAGGACGCTGAAATGGTTCGATAAATATCTCTCCTGATAGGTTTATCTCTTACGGGATTACGTCTTAAACAAGCATGAAAAAATAGCGTGCGCAAAAGTCGTTCTTTGCCTAAAATATCGCTATATATGAAAATATATAGCGAATGAGGTGAACGATGAATAACCATTTTGGTAAAGGCTTAATGGCGGGATTAAAAGCAACGCATGCCGACAGTGCGGTTAATGTGACAAAATTCTGTGCCGATTATAAACGCGGTTTTGTATTAGGCTACTCACACCGGATGTACGAAAAGACCGGAGATCGCCAGCTTAGCGCCTGGGAAGCGGGTATTCTGACGCGCCGTTATGGACTGGATAAAGAGATGGTAATGGATTTCTTTCGTGAGAATAATTCCTGTTCTACGTTGCGCTTTTTTATGGCCGGTTATCGCCTAGAAAATTGATCAAACATACGTATTATCTTGCTTTAATTAATTACACTAATGCTTCTTCCCTTCGTTTTAGTGCCCCGCCGCAGTATCATGATATCGATAACCATAATAAATGTGTGGTAAATGGCGCATCGATCGCATTATTGATTTTGCGATTGAGGCAAAATATATGCCAGGTCTTCGCAACGGAATAACAATAAATGACTGGAGATAACACCCTCATCCATTCTCACGGCATTAACCGTCGTGATTTCATGAAGCTTTGTGCAGCATTAGCCGCCACCATGGGGTTAAGTAGCAAAGCCGCTGCAGAGATGGCCGAATCGGTTACTAACCCGCAGCGTCCGCCAGTTATCTGGATTGGCGCGCAGGAGTGCACCGGTTGTACGGAATCTCTGCTTCGTGCAACGCATCCAACGGTAGAAAACCTCGTGCTGGAGACTATCTCTCTGGAGTATCACGAAGTGCTTTCCGCCGCCTTCGGTCATCAGGTCGAAGAGAACAAACATAACGCTCTCGAGAAGTACAAAGGGCAGTATGTGTTAGTGGTGGATGGTTCCATCCCATTAAAAGATAACGGTATTTATTGCATGGTTGCCGGTGAGCCGATTGTGGATCACATCCGCAAAGCGGCGGAAGGCGCAGCAGCCATTATCGCTATCGGTTCCTGCTCTGCGTGGGGCGGTGTTGCCGCGGCTGGGGTTAACCCAACTGGCGCAGTCAGCCTGCAAGAAGTTCTGCCGGGCAAAACTGTAATCAACATTCCTGGCTGCCCGCCGAACCCGCACAACTTCCTCGCGACCGTTGCGCACATCATCACTTACGGCAAGCCGCCGAAACTGGATGACAAAAACCGTCCGACCTTCGCCTATGGCCGTCTGATTCACGAACACTGCGAACGTCGCCCGCACTTCGATGCTGGTCGTTTTGCCAAAGAGTTCGGTGATGAAGGCCACCGCGAAGGCTGGTGCCTGTACCACCTCGGCTGTAAAGGGCCAGAAACTTACGGCAACTGCTCAACGCTGCAATTCTGCGATGTTGGCGGTGTGTGGCCGGTGGCGATTGGTCACCCGTGCTATGGCTGTAACGAAGAAGGTATCGGCTTCCATAAAGGCATCCATCAGCTTGCCAACGTCGAAAACCAGACTCCGCGTTCACAGAAACCGGATGTTAACGCTAAAGAAGGCGGCAACGTCTCGGCAGGCGCTATTGGTTTGCTCGGCGGTGTGGTTGGGCTGGTTGCCGGTGTCAGCGTGATGGCGGTGCGTGAACTGGGTCGTCAGCAAAAGAAAGATAACGCTGACTCACGGGGAGAATAACCGTGAACAGACGTAATTTTATTAAAGCAGCCTCCTGCGGGGCATTGCTGACGGGCGCGCTGCCGTCTGTCAGTCATGCGGCTGCTGAAAACCGCCCGCCAATTCCGGGATCGCTGGGGATGTTGTACGACTCGACCTTGTGCGTTGGCTGCCAGGCTTGCGTCACCAAGTGTCAGGATATCAACTTCCCTGAACGTAACCCGCAAGGGGAACAGACCTGGTCGAACAACGACAAACTGTCGCCGTATACCAATAACATCATTCAGGTGTGGACCAGCGGCACGGGCGTCAACAAAGACCAGGAGGAGAACGGCTACGCGTACATTAAGAAACAGTGTATGCACTGCGTCGATCCGAACTGTGTCTCTGTGTGCCCGGTCTCTGCACTGAAAAAAGATCCGAAAACCGGTATTGTCCATTACGACAAAGATGTGTGCACCGGCTGCCGTTACTGCATGGTCGCCTGCCCATACAACGTGCCGAAGTACGACTACAACAACCCGTTTGGTGCGCTGCATAAGTGCGAGTTGTGCAACCAGAAAGGTGTGGAACGTCTCGATAAAGGCGGTCTGCCTGGCTGCGTAGAAGTGTGCCCGGCGGGCGCGGTGATTTTTGGTACGCGTGAAGAGCTGATGGCGGAGGCGAAAAAACGTCTGGCGCTGAAGCCGGGCAGCGAATACCACTATCCGCGTCAGACGCTGAAATCTGGCGACACTTACCTGCATACGGTGCCGAAATATTATCCGCATCTGTACGGCGAGAAAGAGGGCGGCGGTACTCAGGTTCTGGTACTGACGGGTGTGCCTTATGAAAATCTCGACCTGCCGAAACTGGACGATCTTTCTACCGGTGCGCGTTCCGAAAATATTCAACACACCCTGTATAAAGGCATGATGCTACCACTGGCTGTGCTGGCGGGCTTAACCGTGCTGGTTCGTCGCAACACCAAAAACGACCATCACGACGGAGGAGACGATCATGAGTCATGATCCACAACCGCTGGGCGGCAAAATCATCAGTAAACCGGTCATGATTTTTGGACCGTTAATCGTCATCTGTATGCTCCTGATTGTGAAGCGTCTGGTGTTCGGTCTGGGCTCTGTTTCTGACCTGAACGGCGGCTTCCCGTGGGGCGTGTGGATCGCGTTTGACCTGCTGATCGGTACCGGCTTTGCCTGTGGCGGCTGGGCGCTGGCGTGGGCAGTATACGTCTTTAACCGTGGGCAATACCATCCGCTGGTGCGTCCGGCGCTGTTGGCGAGTCTGTTCGGTTACTCCTTGGGTGGCTTGTCGATCACCATCGACGTGGGTCGCTACTGGAACCTGCCGTACTTCTACATTCCGGGTCACTTCAACGTGAACTCGGTACTGTTCGAGACGGCGGTCTGTATGACCATCTACATCGGTGTGATGGCACTGGAGTTTGCTCCGGCATTGTTTGAACGTCTGGGCTGGAAGGTGTCACTCAAACGTCTGAACAAGGTGATGTTCTTCATCATCGCGCTTGGTGCGCTGCTGCCAACTATGCACCAGTCTTCAATGGGGTCGCTGATGATCTCGGCGGGCTACAAGGTGCATCCGCTGTGGCAGAGCTATGAAATGTTGCCGCTGTTCTCGCTGCTGACGGCGTTCATCATGGGCTTCTCGATTGTCATCTTTGAAGGTTCGCTGGTGCAGGCGGGTCTGCGTGGCAACGGTCCGGATGAAAAGAGTCTGTTCGTTAAGCTGACCAACACCATCAGTGTGTTGCTGGCGATTTTCATCGTGCTGCGCTTTGGCGAGCTTATCTATCGCGACAAGCTGTCGTTAGCGTTTGCCGGTGACTTCTACTCCGTGATGTTCTGGATTGAAGTCCTGCTGATGCTCTTCCCGCTGGTCGTTCTGCGTGTGGCGAAGCTGCGTAATGATTCCCGCATGCTGTTCCTGTCAGCACTGAGCGCGCTGTTAGGTTGTGCAACCTGGCGTCTGACCTATTCGCTGGTGGCATTCAACCCGGGCGGCGGTTACGCCTACTTCCCGACCTGGGAAGAACTGTTGATTTCTATTGGTTTTGTGGCTATTGAGATTTGCGCTTACATCGTACTCATTCGTCTACTGCCGATACTTCCTCCTTTAAAACAAAACGATCATAATCGTCATGAGGCGAGCAAAGCATGAGCCAGAGAATTACTATTGATCCGGTAACCCGTATTGAGGGGCATTTACGCATCGATTGCGAAATCGAAAATGGCGTCGTTTCGAAAGCATGGGCTTCCGGTACCATGTGGCGCGGCATGGAAGAGATCGTGAAAAACCGCGATCCGCGCGATGCATGGATGATTGTGCAACGTATCTGTGGCGTATGTACTACCACTCACGCGCTGTCTTCTGTCCGTGCGGCAGAGAGCGCGCTGAATATCGACGTTCCGGTTAACGCGCAATACATCCGTAACATCATTCTGGCTGCGCACACCACGCATGACCATATTGTTCATTTCTATCAGCTTTCGGCGCTGGACTGGGTGGACATCACTTCTGCACTGCAAGCCGATCCAACCAAAGCCTCCGAAATGCTGAAAGGTGTTTCGACCTGGCACCTGAACAGCCCGGAAGAGTTCACCAAAGTTCAGAACAAGATCAAAGATCTGGTTGCCAGCGGTCAGTTGGGTATTTTCGCCAATGGCTACTGGGGTCACCCGGCGATGAAACTGCCGCCGGAAGTGAACCTGATTGCGGTAGCGCACTACCTGCAGGCGCTGGAGTGCCAGCGTGACGCTAACCGCGTCGTGGCGCTGCTGGGCGGTAAAACGCCGCACATTCAGAACCTGGCGGTAGGTGGGGTCGCTAACCCAATCAACCTCGACGGTCTGGGCGTGCTGAACCTTGAGCGCCTGATGTACATCAAGTCTTTCATCGATAAACTGAGCGACTTTGTTGAGCAGGTTTATAAGGTTGATACCGCGGTTATCGCCGCGTTCTACCCGGAATGGCTGACGCGCGGTAAAGGTGCGGTGAACTACCTGAGCGTGCCGGAATTCCCGACCGACAGCAAAAACGGCAGCTTCCTGTTCCCGGGCGGCTACATTGAGAATGCGGATCTGTCCTCGTATCGCCCGATCACTTCCCACTCCGATGAATACCTGATTAAAGGCATTCAGGAGAGCGCGAAGCACTCCTGGTATAAAGACGAAGCGCCGCAGGCACCGTGGGAAGGTACCACCATTCCGGCTTATGATGGTTGGTCTGACGACGGTAAATATTCCTGGGTGAAATCACCGACTTTCTACGGCAAAACGGTAGAAGTGGGTCCGCTGGCTAACATGCTGGTGAAACTGGCGGCAGGACGCGAGTCTACCCAGAACAAACTGAATGAAATCGTTGCGATTTATCAGAAACTGACGGGCAACACGCTGGAAGTGGCGCAGCTGCACTCCACGCTGGGCCGTATTATTGGTCGTACCGTTCACTGCTGTGAATTGCAGGATATCCTGCAAAATCAATACAGTGCACTGATCACCAATATCGGCAAAGGCGATCACACCACCTTTGTGAAGCCGAACATTCCGGCAACGGGTGAGTTCAAAGGCGTAGGTTTCCTCGAAGCACCGCGCGGTATGCTCTCTCACTGGATGGTTATTAAAGACGGTATCATCAGCAACTACCAGGCGGTTGTTCCATCAACCTGGAACTCTGGTCCGCGTAACTTCAATGATGACGTCGGTCCTTACGAGCAGTCGCTGGTGGGTACGCCGGTTGCCGATCCGAATAAACCGCTGGAAGTGGTGCGTACCATTCACTCCTTCGACCCGTGCATGGCCTGTGCGGTACACGTAGTGGATGCCGACGGCAACGAAGTGGTTTCAGTGAAGGTTCTGTAATGCGTATTTTAGTCTTAGGGGTCGGCAATATTTTGCTGACCGATGAAGCCATCGGTGTGCGGATTGTTGAAGCGTTAGAGCAACGATACATTCTGCCGGATTATGTTGAGATCCTCGATGGCGGCACGGCGGGAATGGAGCTGCTTGGCGACATGGCAAATCGCGATCATCTGATTATTGCGGATGCCATTGTGTCGAAAAAGAACGCGCCGGGAACGATGATGATCCTGCGGGATGAAGAAGTTCCGGCGTTGTTTACCAACAAAATCTCTCCGCATCAGCTTGGCCTGGCCGACGTATTGTCGGCCCTGCGCTTCACCGGCGAGTTTCCGAAAAAGCTGACGCTGGTCGGTGTGATCCCGGAATCGCTGGAGCCGCACATCGGCTTAACGCCGACGGTTGAAGCAATGATTGAACCTGCGCTTGAGCAGGTTCTGGCTGCGCTGCGCGAATCAGGCGTGGAAGCTATCCCACGGGAGGCGACTCATGACTGAAGAGATAGCAGGTTTCCAGACCTCCCCGAAGGCGCAAGTACAGGCAGCGTTTGAAGAAATTGCCCGGCGTTCGATGCACGATCTCTCTTTTCTGCATCCCTCAATGCCGGTGTATGTTTCTGACTTTACGCTGTTCGAAGGTCAGTGGACGGGGTGTGTGATCACCCCGTGGATGCTGAGTGCAGTTATCTTCCCCGGCCCGGATCAACTCTGGCCGCTGCGCAAAGTGAGTGAAAAAATTGGTCTGCAACTGCCGTATGGCACTATGACCTTTACCGTTGGCGAACTGGACAGTGTTTCTCAATATCTCTCCTGTTCGCTGATGTCACCGCTTTCGCATAGCATGTCGATTGAAGAGGGCCAACGCCTGACGGATGACTGCGCGCGGATGATCCTTTCGCTACCGGTCGCTAATCCGGATGTACCACACGCAGGGCGTCGCGCCCTGCTGTTTGGTCGCAGGAGTGGCGAAAATGCATGAGTTGTCGCTTTGCCAGAGCGCCGTTGAAATTATCCAACGGCAGGCGGAGCAGCACGATGTTAAGCGCGTCACCGCCGTGTGGCTGGAAATTGGCGCGCTCTCCTGCGTTGAGGAGAGCGCCGTCCGTTTTAGTTTTGAAATTGTCTGCCACGGAACGGTGGCGCAAGGGTGCGATTTACATATCGTCTATAAACCCGCCCAGGCCTGGTGCTGGGATTGCAGCCAGGTGGTGGAGATTCATCAGCACGATGCGCAGTGTCCGCTCTGTCATGGCGAGCGGTTGCGTGTCGATACCGGCGATTCGCTGATCGTCAAAAGTATTGAAGTTGAATAACTGGAGTTAACAATGTGTATTGGCGTTCCAGGCCAGGTGCTGGCTGTCGGTGAAGATATTCACCAGCTTGCGCAGGTTGAAGTATGTGGTATCAAGCGCGACGTGAATATCGCCCTGATTTGTGAAGGTAACCCTGCCGATCTGCTGGGCCAGTGGGTGCTGGTACACGTCGGATTTGCCATGAGCATCATCGACGAAGATGAAGCCAAAGCCACATTAGACGCACTGCGCCAAATGGATTACGACATTACCAGCGCGTGATGATTAAAGCCGGATGCGGCGTAAATGCTTTATCCGGCTACATAGCGATAAGCCTGCCAATGTTGCGACTTACCCCTGACGCTTATCTTCCGTATTCGTCTCGAAATCACTGGCGTCATGGCGCTCATGCAACTGCTCGTTCAGCGGCCCGTTGGTGCGGTTAACAATACGCCCACGCTTCACCGCCGGACGTTCGCCCACTTCTTTCGCCCAGCGTTGCACGTGCTTATAACTGCCCGCATCCAGAAACTCTGCGGCATCATACACGCCGCCTAACACCACGTTGCCAAACCACGGCCAGATCGCCATATCCGCAATGGTGTACTCATCGCCCGCAACAAACTTGTGCTGCGCCAGTTGCTTATCCAGCACGTCGAGCAGGCGCTTGGCTTCCATGGTAAAGCGGTTGATGGCGTACTCAATTTTCACCGGCGCGTAATGGTAAAAGTGACCAAAACCACCGCCGAGGAACGGTGCCGCGCCCTGTAACCAGAACAGCCAGTTCATCGTTTCAGTACGCTTTGCCAAATCCTGCGGCAGGAAGTAGCCAAATTTCTCCGCCAGATAAAGCAGAATCGATCCAGACTCAAACACGCGGATCGGTGGATTATGGGTATGGTCGCGCAGCGCCGGGATCTTCGAGTTTGGGTTCACTTCGACAAAGCCGCTGGAGAATTGATCGCCATCGCCAATACGAATCAGCCAGGCGTCGTACTCTGCACCAGTAACGCCCAGCGCCAGCAGCTCCTCAAGCATAATCGTTACTTTCTGTCCGTTTGGCGTTCCCAGCGAATAGAGTTGCAGCGGATGTTTGCCCACCGGCAGCGTTTTTTCATGCGTCGGACCAGAAACCGGGCGATTGATATTGGCGAACGCGCCGCCAGCGGATTTATCTCACGTCCAGACTTTCGCGGGCTGATAAGTATTGTCTGTCATAGTGAGTTGCCTTCTGAGTGGTAGTGTTGAAGCAGTGTAGCAGGTCACTTGCTGTACAGAATGTGAATTTTTTAACCCTTTGCGCCAGCCGCTGCGTTGAGGTGTATGATAAGTCAGACCTCTGTCCGGTTAATGTCGCTGAGCAGGTAATCAGAGCACAACAATTACGCCAACTGCTTAGGTTGTATTGTTAAAGGTAAAGTGATGAGCAAAGGAACGACCAGCCAGGATGCCCCGTTCGGGACATTATTGGGCTACGCCCCAGGTGGGGTAGCAATCTACTCTTCAGATTACAGTTCTCTCGATCCGCAGGAATACGAAGATGACGCCGTATTCCGTAGCTATATCGACGACGAATATATGGGCCACAAATGGCAATGCGTTGAATTTGCTCGCCGTTTTCTCTTTCTGAATTACGGTGTGGTCTTCACTGACGTGGGTATGGCATGGGAGATTTTCTCGCTGCGCTTCCTGCGTGAAGTGGTCAATGACAACATCCTGCCATTGCAGGCATTTCCTAACGGTTCGCCGCGTGCACCGGTAGCGGGGGCGCTTCTTATCTGGGATAAAGGCGGTGAATTTAAAGACACTGGCCATGTCGCCATCATTACCCAATTGCATGGCAACAAAGTCCGTATTGCGGAACAGAACGTGATTCATTCCCCGTTACCGCAAGGGCAACAGTGGACACGCGAGCTGGAGATGGTGGTCGAAAACGGCGGCTATACCCTTAAAGACACGTTTGATGACACCACCATTCTGGGCTGGATGATCCAGACGGAAGATACCGAATACAGCTTGCCACAGCCGGAAATTGCAGGCGAACTGCTGAAAATCAGCGGGGCGCGTCTGGAAAACAAAGGCCAGTTTGACGGTAAATGGCTGGATGAAAAAGATCCGCTACAAAATGCCTACGTGCAGGCCAACGGTCAGGTGATCAATCAGGATCCGTATCATTACTACACCATTACCGAGAGCGCAGAGCAGGAGCTGATTAAAGCCACCAACGAGCTGCACCTGATGTATCTTCACGCCACCGACAAGGTGCTAAAAGATGACAACCTGCTGGCGCTGTTCGACATTCCGAAAATCCTCTGGCCACGTTTGCGTCTCTCCTGGCAGCGTCGCCGTCACCATATGATCACCGGTCGTATGGATTTCTGCATGGACGAACGTGGCCTGAAGGTCTACGAATACAACGCCGATTCCGCCTCCTGTCATACCGAAGCGGGCTTGATCCTCGAACGTTGGGCGGAGCAGGGCTATAAAGGCAACGGCTTCAATCCTGCGGAAGGGCTGATTAACGAACTGGCTGGTGCTTGGAAACACAGTCGTGCACGTCCGTTTGTCCATATCATGCAGGACAAAGATATCGAGGAAAACTATCACGCGCAGTTTATGGAGCAGGCGCTGCACCAGGCGGGCTTTGAAACGCGTATCTTGCGTGGGTTGGATGAACTGGGCTGGGATGCTGCCGGGCAACTGATTGATGGGGAAGGGCGACTGGTTAACTGCGTGTGGAAAACCTGGGCGTGGGAAACCGCGTTTGATCAGATTCGTGAAGTTAGCGACCGTGAGTTTGCTGCGGTGCCGATCCGTACCGGTCATCCGCAAAATGAAGTGCGTCTTATCGACGTATTGCTGCGCCCGGAAGTGCTGGTCTTTGAGCCGCTATGGACGGTGATCCCCGGCAACAAAGCGATTCTGCCGATCCTCTGGTCGCTGTTCCCGCACCATCGTTACCTGCTGGATACTGACTTCACCGTGAATGATGAACTGGTAAAAACAGGTTACGCAGTGAAACCGATCGCCGGTCGCTGTGGCAGTAACATCGACCTCGTCAGCCATCATGAAGAGGTGCTGGACAAAACCAGCGGTAAATTTGCCGAGCAGAAAAACATCTATCAGCAACTGTGGTGTTTGCCGAAAGTGGACGGTAAATACATTCAGGTATGTACCTTCACCGTTGGCGGCAACTACGGTGGGACGTGTTTGCGCGGTGATGAATCACTGGTCATCAAAAAAGAGAGTGATATTGAACCGTTAATTGTGGTGAAAAAGTAATACATGTTGTAGCAACCCCGTACTGATTATGAAGAATAATCAGTACGGGGATTAATCAAAACATTCAATATTTATATATTCCAATATTTATTCATTTTATATGTGAATATATTAACCAGCAGAATACCTGTGTTTTGATTATTTCTAAAGGTTTTGAATGAATGCTTATTGTCTGATACACAAGAAATAACACGCTTTTTATCGTTAAAAAATGATATTTCACTTTGCCCATGCCGTTAAAGTCACTGATAATGCGTCCGTTCGTAAATTCAAAATGGCGTAATCTAATATATGCTAAATTTATTTGTTGGCCTTGATATATACACAGGGCTTTTGTTATTACTTGCTCTGGCATTTGTGTTGTTCTACGAAGCAATCAATGGTTTTCATGACACGGCGAATGCGGTGGCAACCGTTATTTATACTCGTGCCATGCAACCACAACTTGCTGTGGTGATGGCGGCATTTTTTAATTTTTTTGGCGTGTTATTGGGCGGACTTAGCGTTGCCTATGCCATTGTCCATATGTTACCAACCGATTTGTTGCTGAATATGGGGTCAACTCACGGCCTGGCGATGGTCTTTTCCATGCTGCTGGCGGCGATTATCTGGAACCTGGGAACGTGGTTCTTTGGTTTACCGGCCTCCAGTTCGCACACCTTGATTGGTGCGATTATCGGCATCGGTTTAACCAACGCGCTGTTAACCGGCTCATCGGTGATGGATGCGTTAAACCTGCGTGAAGTGACCAAAATTTTCTCCTCGCTGATTGTTTCCCCTATCGTCGGCCTGGTCATTGCGGGTGGTCTGATTTTCCTGCTGCGCCGTTTCTGGAGCGGGACGAAAAAGCGTGACCGTATTCACCGCATTCCGGAAGATCGCAAAAAGAAAAAAGGCAAACGTAAGCCGCCATTCTGGACGCGTATTGCGCTGATTGTTTCCGCTGCGGGCGTGGCGTTTTCGCACGGCGCTAACGACGGGCAGAAAGGGATCGGCCTGGTAATGCTGGTACTGGTGGGGATTGCCCCTGCTGGCTTCGTCGTCAATATGAACGCGTCCGGCTATGAAATTACCCGTACCCGCGATGCCGTCACCAACTTCGAACACTACCTGCAACAGCATCCTGAACTGCCGCAGAAGTTGATTGCGATGGAACCTCCATTGCCTGCGGCATCGACTGATGGCGCGCAAGTGACGGAGTTTCACTGTCATCCGGCAAATACCTTTGATGCGATTGCGCGCGTTAAAACGATGCTGCCAGGCAATATGGAAAGCTACGAGCCGTTAAGCGTGAGTCAGCGCAGCCAGCTGCGCCGCATTATGCTGTGCATCTCTGATACTTCCGCGAAGCTGGCGAAACTGCCAGGCGTCAGTAAAGAAGACCAGAACCTGCTGAAAAAACTGCGCAGCGATATGTTAAGCACCATTGAGTACGCACCGGTATGGATCATCATGGCAGTAGCACTGGCGCTCGGCATTGGCACCATGATTGGCTGGCGTCGTGTAGCGATGACCATCGGTGAGAAGATTGGTAAGCGCGGCATGACGTATGCGCAAGGCATGGCGGCACAAATGACGGCGGCAGTGTCTATCGGCCTTGCCAGTTATATTGGGATGCCCGTCTCCACAACACACGTACTCTCATCTGCCGTAGCAGGAACGATGGTGGTGGACGGCGGTGGGTTACAGCGTAAAACGGTAACCAGCATCCTGATGGCGTGGGTGTTTACTTTACCGGCGGCGATTTTTCTTTCTGGTGGGTTGTACTGGATAGCATTGCAGTTGATTTAACCTTCCTGAAAATGCCCGGTCCTGGCGATCGGGCATTTCCATTTTTGACTAGTGATAACCACGCGCGGTCATAAAATCCGTAATCGCTTTTTCTGCATCAATCAGCACCTTTTCCAGTGGCTGATTAGCATCGATATCAACCAGTTGTGCACCGCCAAAGGTTAACTGTGGCGTTATGGCAATCTTCCTCGCCAGCGATTCCCGTTTATGGTCGGGTTTACGCGCGCAGGCAACTTCAAGGTCAACATTGAGTTTGATGACCAGATCAGGTTTATGGCTCGCCATCCAGTGAAACGCTTTACGTTCCTGGCTTGCCAGCCATGAGACAAAACGACCACCTTCAATGTTAGGTGGGAACACTGTACCATCGTAAGCGCCAGGAATTTGGTCCTGAGGATAACGGTCGGTTAGAACAATTAACCCGCGACGACGACAGGCAAGCATATGACGAAAGCGCAGTAAGCGACGGGCGACAAACGCTGTAATTACCAGCGCCGGAACTGGTCCTGGCAATTTTTTTGCTGTTTTCACCTGATTTCGTTCAATTGTTTTATGTAAGGATTTTCCCATCAACGGTAATTTTGTCACTGAACGACCGACATTTCCGGCCTGTTTTCCTAAATGAACTCTTTCGGCAGCACCATATTTTTCGACAACGGTAATGAGATGTTCACACACCGTTGACTTGCCTGAACCATCGCTACCAATAACGGCAATTAATGGAGGTGTTATTGACTGCATGAATATATCCTTTAATTTAAATATCCATTAAAAATATTTATTTGGTTAATATGTTTTTATGAAAGCGTAATTCAGGTCAATGTCACAATTAACCATTGTCACAATAAGGTTGAACGGATATTCTGAGCACGGACCACGTAATATTCAATACATTATTTGCTGCCGGGTTTTTCGTGAATCAACGTAATATGTCAATAATTAATTCCACGCCAGTGCGTGTTATTGCCATTGTAGGATGTGATGGTTCAGGTAAATCGACCCTCACGGCAAGCCTGGTAAATGAACTGGCAGCAAGAATGCCAACAGAACACATTTATCTCGGGCAATCGTCCGGGCGAATTGGCGAATGGATTTCACAGCTCCCTGTTATTGGCGCACCTTTTGGGCGTTATCTGCGAAGTAAAGCGGCACATGTGCACGAAAAGCCCTCCACACCGCCTGGCAATATGACTGCGCTGGTTATCTATCTGCTTTCCTGCTGGCGGGCGTATAAGTTTCGCAAAATGTTGTGTAAAAGCCAGCAAGGCTATCTGCTCATCACCGACCGCTACCCGCAGGTTGAAGTGCCGGGTTTTCGCTTTGATGGCCCGCAATTGGCAAAAACCACGGGCGGTAACGGTTGGATAAAAATGTTAAGGCAGCGCGAGCTGAAGCTGTACCAATGGATGGCATCTTATTTGCCCGTATTGTTGATTCGTCTTGGCATTGATGAACAAACCGCGTTTGCGCGTAAACCTGACCACCAACTGGCGGCGTTACAGGAAAAAATCGCCGTTACGCCGCAACTGACATTTAATGGCGCCAGGATCCTTGAACTGGATGGTCGGCAACCAGCCGATGAAATTCTGCAAGCGTCACTACGCGCAATTCAAGCTGCGCTTTCCTGATCACCAAAATGGATAGGGGATGATTTAACGAATGGACGCACTACAAACACAAACTGTTAATAGTACAACCGCGCCGCAGCCCAACTACATTCCGGGGCTGATTGCGGTGGTCGGGTGTGATGGCACCGGTAAATCCACACTGACCACCGACCTCGTGAAATCGCTGCAACAACACTGGCAAACCGAGCGGCGCTATCTGGGGCTGCTCTCGGGCGAAGACGGCGACAAAATCAAACGATTGCCGTTGGTTGGCGTCTGGCTCGAAAGGCGACTGGCGGCCAAATCATCGAAAACCCAAAGCATGAAAACCAAATCTCCAGCGCTATGGGCGGCGGTGATTATGTACTGCTTCTCGCTGCGAAGAATGGCGAATCTACGCAAGGTTCAGCGACTGGCGCAAAGTGGCGTTCTGGTGGTCAGCGATCGCTTCCCGCAGGCTGAAATTTCGGGCTTTTATTATGACGGACCGGGGATCGGCGTCGAACGTGCGACCGGGAAAATCAGCATGTTTCTGGCGCAGCGCGAACGGCGTTTATACCAAAAAATGGCGCAATACCGTCCTGAATTAATCATTCGTTTGGGGATTGATATTGATACTGCCATCTCCCGCAAGCCTGACCATGACTATGCCGAGCTGCAGGACAAAATCGGCGTCATGTCGACGATTGGCTATAACGGCACAAAAATTCTTGAGATTGATTCCAGAGCGCCCTACAGCGAAGTGCTGGAACAGGCACAGAAGGCGGTTTCTCTGGTTGCCATCGTTTCTGACCGCCGAAGTTTAACTTAAGGCTGGCGGGATACTTTTTACTATCAACGATAAGGTCAGGCTGAATTGGCGGGTTTTAACATCAAACATTGGTTTGCAGATGGCGCGTTTCGCACCATTATTCGCAATAGCGCCTGGTTAGGCTCCAGTAATGTCGTGAGCGCTTTACTGGGTCTGTTGGCGCTCTCGTGTGCCGGTAAAGGGATGACGCCCGCCATGTTTGGCGTACTGGTGATTGTACAATCGTACGCCAAGTCGATCAGCGATTTTATTAAGTTTCAGACATGGCAGCTGGTGGTTCAGTACGGAACACCAGCATTAACCAACAATAATCCGCAGCAATTCCGCAATGTCGTCTCATTTTCCTTCTCGCTGGATATCGTCAGCGGCGCGGTGGCGATTGTCGGCGGCATTGCCTTACTCCCTTTTCTTTCCCATTCATTAGGTCTGGATGACCAAAGCTTTTGGCTGGCAGCGCTGTATTGCACGCTCATTCCTTCAATGGCTTCCTCCACGCCGACCGGCATTCTGCGTGCGGTAGATCGCTTCGATCTAATTGCTGTACAGCAAGCGACGAAACCTTTTCTGCGCGCAGCGGGGAGCGTCGTAGCCTGGTATTTTGACTTTGGTTTTGCGGGTTTTGTTATTGCCTGGTACGTGTCGAATCTGGTTGGCGGCACCATGTACTGGTGGTTTGCCGCGCGCGAATTACGCCGCAGAAATATCCATAACGCCTTCAAATTGAATCTGTTTGAGTCTGCCCGACACATTAAAGGCGCGTGGAGTTTTGTCTGGTCAACCAACATTGCCCACTCCATCTGGTCGGCGCGTAACTCGTGCAGCACAGTGCTGGTGGGGATCGTGTTAGGACCCGCTGCCGCCGGGTTATTTAAAATCGCCATGACATTCTTCGACGCCGCCGGAACGCCAGCGGGTTTACTGGGCAAAAGTTTTTACCCAGAGGTGATGCGTTTAGATCCGCGCACCACCAGACCGTGGTTGTTAGGCGTGAAGTCAGGTTTACTGGCGGGCGGAATTGGTATTCTGGTGGCGCTCGCGGTGTTGATCGTCGGCAAGCCGCTTATTTCGCTGGTGTTTGGCGTTAAGTATCTCGAAGCGTATGACCTGATTCAGGTGATGCTGGGCGCAATTGTGATTTCGATGCTGGGCTTCCCACAGGAGTCATTGCTATTGATGGCGGGAAAACAGCGCGCTTTTCTCGTGGCGCAAACCATCGCCTCAATCGGCTACATCGTATTGCTGTTCATGTTCTGTCATCTGTTTGGCGTGCTGGGAGCAGCGTTTGCTTATTTCGGTGGGCAATGTCTGGATGTGGTGCTCTCGTTAATTCCGACCTTAAAGGCATTTTTTCAGCGCCATTCCTTGCTTTATAACGCAGCCGGAGAGAAATCCTGATGATGAGAAAATATTTCCCGCTTGAGGCGAGCGAGCGTTTATTTGTTGCAGTTGAAGAAGATGATGTCGTTGATGCACAGGTCAGTTTGCCGCCGACTATCGCACTAAGTTGTACCACCGAAATCATCCATGATAATTACGCGTTATGCCTGCAATTCTGGCTCAATGGCGTCAATCGCCAGGAGTTACTGCGTTTAATATGCAAACAGGCCAAAGGCGATGAGCTGACTGCTGATGAGCGCAAACAATTTAAATACATGCGAGCGCGCTACAAGCACCTGCGTTTTGCGCAACGGCTGTATTTAAAGAAGCATCAGGCCGGATTTTTATTCGGCAAAACGACCGTTTTTTTGGGCGTTTTCAGGACGGTTTTCGTAACGGTAAGAAAAATATTGTGTCGTATTACGGCAACTTGTTACGGGTTTATTTAAGCTCTCCGGTCTGGTCGTTGGTGAACTATTCATTACGCCATAGCCAGTTAGAAAGCGTAAGCGGTTTTATTGCCTATCGGCAAAAGCAAATGCATACCCTGAAAGAGATAATTGCCAAACCGCGACTCACCGGCAGGGAATTTCATGATGTGCGAAAAATCATCAGCCAGCAGGTTTCTTATTACGACACCTTAAGATCGCTTGATCCTGAAAATAAAGAGGCGTTACAGATTTCCCGCTTCCTCGCCGCCATTAATGGCCTGATGGGGGATAAACACGACGACATGGTGGCGGATGATATGGAAAACCGCCAGTCGTATGATGCACCGGTGGCGCTGGATAGCGATATTCGCCAGCGCTTAGAGCTGCTGATTTCGCGTTTTCCGCTATAACCGGAGCAATGATGTCATCTCGTTTGATTATTGCGCTGATTATCATGCTCTTAGCCCCGGGTGTGCAGGCGCACAATTTCGTCACTGGTAAAACAGTTACCCCTGTTTATATCCAGGAAGGCGGCGAGCTGCTTCTGAATAGCGACGACGAAATTCACTACCAAAAGTGGAATAGCACACAGTTGGCGGGAAAAGTCCGCATTATTCAGTATATCGCCGGGCGTAAGTCGGCGAAGAAAAAGAACTCACTGTTAATTAAAGCGGTTGAAGCGGCAAACTTTCCGCAGGATCGTTTTCAGCCCACCACCATTGTGAACACCGATGATGCCATCTTTGGTACCGGCTATTTTGTCGTTGGCAAAATCGAAAAAAATAAACGCCGCTATCCATGGGCGCAATTCGTTATTGACGGCAATGGACAGGGACGTGTTGCCTGGCGCTTGCCGGAGCAGAGTTCAACCATTCTGGTGCTGAATAAAGACGGGCAAATTCAGTGGGCAAAGGACGGCAGTCTGACGCCGGAAGAGGTAGATCATGTCATTGCGCTGGCGCAGAAACTGATCAATGAATAAAAAATTCAAAGGATTGAGGGCGTTAGTGAGATGAAGCTGGTTGAACACTACATCATGCGTGGTACGCGCCGTCTGGTGCTGATTATCGTCGGTTTTCTGATCTTTATTTTCGCCAGCTACTCCGCACAGCGTTATCTGACCGAAGCGGCAAATGGGACATTAGCTCTTGATGTTGTGCTGGATATCGTTTTCTACAAAGTGCTGATTGCACTGGAGATGTTGTTACCTGTTGGTCTGTATGTGTCAGTTGGCGTGACGCTAGGGCAGATGTATACCGACTCGGAAATTACCGCTATCTCTGCGGCGGGGGGCAGTCCGGGACGCTTGTACAAAGCCGTTCTTTATCTGGCGATACCGCTAAGTATTTTTGTCACCCTTCTGTCGATGTATGGTCGTCCGTGGGCTTATGCGCAGATTTATCAACTGGAGCAACAGTCACAGTCGGAGCTGGATGTTCGCCAGTTGCGGGCAAAGAAATTTAACACTAACGATAACGGACGAATGATCCTTTCGCAGACGGTTGATCAGGATAATAATCGCCTGACTGACGCGCTGATTTATACTTCTACTGCCAATCGAACCCGCATTTTCCGCGCCCGTTCGGTTGATGTGGTTGACCCATCACCTGAGAAACCGACCGTTATGTTGCATAACGGGACCGCCTATCTTCTCGATCATCAGGGGTGTGACGACAACGAACAGATCTACCGTAATCTGCAATTACATCTGAATCCGCTGGATCAAAGCCCTAACGTCAAACGCAAAGCAAAATCGGTCACGGAGCTGGCGCGCTCCGCCTTTCCTGCCGATCATGCCGAACTGCAATGGCGACAAAGCCGTGGCCTGACAGCGTTGTTGATGGCGCTGCTGGCCATTTCATTAAGTCGGGTAAAACCGCGGCAAGGGCGATTTTCAACGTTATTGCCACTGACGTTGCTGTTTGTTGCCATTTTTTATGGCGGCGACGTCTGCCGTACGCTGGTGGCTAACGGCGCGATTCCCCTCATTCCTGGTTTGTGGTTAGTACCCGGACTCATGCTAATGGGCCTGCTGATGCTGGTCGCACGCGACTTCTCTTTGCTGCAGAAATTTTCCCGATGAATGTTTTCAGTCGCTATTTAATCCGTCATCTCTTTCTCGGTTTTGCCGCCGCCGCAGGGCTATTGCTGCCGCTTTTTACCACCTTCAACCTGATTAACGAACTGGATGATGTCAGCCCGGGCGGTTATCGCTGGACTCAGGCGGTGCTGGTGGTGCTAATGACCTTACCGCGCACACTGGTCGAACTTTCGCCGTTTATCGCCTTATTGGGTGGGATTGTTGGCCTGGGGCAGTTATCGAAAAACAGTGAGCTTACCGCCATTCGCAGCATGGGGTTTTCTATCTTCCGTATTGCACTGGTGGCGCTGGTTGCAGGGATATTGTGGACTGTTTCGTTAGGCGCGATAGATGAGTGGGTGGCGTCGCCATTGCAGCAACAGGCGTTGCAAATCAAATCGACCGCCACCGCGTTGGGGGAGGACGATGACATTACCGGCAATATGCTGTGGGCCAGGCGCGGTAATGAATTTGTGACGGTGAAATCGCTGAACGAGCAGGGCCAGCCGGTGGGCGTGGAGATATTTCATTATCGCGACGATCTCTCGCTCGAATCTTACATTTATGCACGCAGTGCCACCATTGAAGACGACAAAACGTGGATCCTGCATGGTGTGAATCATAAAAAATGGCTTAACGGTAAAGAAACGCTGGAAACATCAGATAATCTTGCCTGGCAATCGGCCTTCACCAGTATGGATCTTGATGAGTTATCGATGCCGGGGAATACTTTTTCTGTCCGTCAGCTTAATCATTACATCCATTATTTGCAGGAAACCGGGCAACCCAGCAGCGAATACCGCCTTGCACTGTGGGAAAAACTGGGGCAACCGATCCTGACCCTGGCGATGATTTTGCTGGCTGTACCGTTTACCTTTAGCGCCCCGCGCTCGCCAGGGATGGGTAGCCGTCTCGCTGTAGGCGTCATCGTGGGCTTACTCACCTGGATCAGCTATCAAATCATGGTTAATCTGGGATTGCTATTTGCGTTAAGCGCACCTGTTACCGCGCTCGGTTTACCGGTAGCGTTTGTGTTGGTGGCGTTGAGCCTGGTGTATTGGTATGACAGACAACATTAAACCCGCCGTGGCGCAAACACCACGGCGGGCTCACATTACTGCTTCAGAGTAGCAAATGCCTGAATGATGGCATCGATTTGCTCACGACTGTGGGCAGCATTTACGCTACAGCGCAGCAGCGTGATGCCTGCAGGCGCGGCAGGCGGCAGGATAAGATTCACATACACGCCCAGCGAGATAAGCTCGCGCCAGATGCGTAAACCTTCCTCTTTCGAACCGATTATTACTGGCACTACCGGGCTAATATGTGAACTTAACTCATAACCCAGTTTTTGCAGACCGTCATACAGATGGTTGGCGTTATCCATCAGCTTTTGCCGCAGCTCTGGTTGTGTGGCAATAGTTCTTAACGACGAGCGCACGGTCGCAATGCAGGACGGAGAAGGAGAGGCGGTAAAAATATACGGGCGGCTGCCGTAGCGCAGCACTTCCATCGCTTCCGAACCGACAGCAAAACCGCCAATCGAGGCCAGACTTTTACTGAAAGTACCAACGATAATATCCACATCATCTTCAACGCCGACAGCTTCAGCCAGTCCGCGCCCCGTTGCGCCTAACACGCCAAACGAATGCGCTTCATCGACAATCAAATAACCACCGAGACGACGTTTGATATCAACAATTTCCGCCAGCGGCGCAACGTCACCGAGCATGCTGTAGATGCCCTCAACGATGATAATCGCCTCTTTCGCCCGTTCACCGAGGCGAACCATGCGCCGTTCCAGATCTTTAGCATCGTTATGGCGGAAACGAATAATTTCCGCGCCACCGAGAGAACAGGCGTCATAAATACTGGCGTGGCTGTCGGCATCCAGTAACACCACGGCGTTATGGTCGGCAAGTGCGCTGATGACGCCTAAATTAGCGGTATAACCGGTTGAAAAAACGATAGCGGTAGGGCGATTGAAAAACTCGGCAATCTCTTTCTCTAACGCCAGGTGCGGCGCATAACTGCCGTTTGCCATACGAGAACCGGTGGTGCCGGTGCCTTGGGCCGCTAACGCTGCCTGACCTTCGCTGATGGCATCATGATTAAAGGTTAAACCGAGATAATTATTGGTCCCGGCCAGAATCACTTTTTTATTGCCGATCCGGCCTTCGGTGGCGGAATACACTTCATCAATACAGGTGCCAAACGGTGTTAACCCGTTGTCACTAAATTGCAGTCGCTCGCCAGCAAGGCGCGCATATTTATCGTATAGCCCCATTATTTATTCTCCAGCCATGGAAGTAGAGTTTCCATTAATTGCGCAGGGGTTTTGACATCCAGCAGAATATTAATAGGAATGGAAATATCGAATCTGTCTTCCAGCATCATTAAGAGATCCATCACTTTGATCGACTCCAGGCCAAGATCGTTGACGAGATCGCTGTCGGGCTTAATTTCCACACCGTTTTCGACCAAATCCTGTAAACAGGAAAGGATGTAATCCATTACTATTTCACGATTTACCATAGAAACGTTAACACACCTTTAAACAAGACAATCAAAATAGCCCGTTGCGTAATGCGTGTTCCAGGCTAATCCCGGGAAACCAATTAATATCTTCAGAAATACGGTTATTACTTGCCGACCAGTCGGCGTGGGTTAATTCACGAATTTTCGAGCGGGTCAGCATAGGTTCTTTACCTGCCAGGCGACTCAACGCGGTACTGATATCCGCAAGGCAGGTGAGTACCGGCAGAGGAATACCAACCATTCGCACGGAACCGCAACGGACGTTGGCGGCAAGTTGCTGTATGCGTTGCCAGTCATAGCCGCCAGCGACGCCATCGCATAATTCATAGGTTTGCGTCTGTATAGTTTCGGCGCTTAACCACTGACCCACTGCTTGCGCGAAATCGGTGACGTGCAGAAAAGAGAGCTGTGTATCTGGCGCACCAAGTCGTGGCAGCAGGCCGCGCAGCATCCAGTCAAACAGCGGTTTTAACTCTTTATCGCCGGGACCATACACGGCTGTCGGGCGAAAAACGCCCAGCGTAATTTCGTCAGCCATTGCAGTCAGCCGTTGTTCGGCGATGTGTTTGGAATTTGCGTACCAGGAGAGCTCGGGATGGCGCGCCGCCAGCGAAGAGATAAACAGAAAACGTTGGCAAAAGCAGCTCTCTTTTGCTGCTTGCATCAGGCGCAGGCTGCCGTCAACGTTACAGCGGGTGAAAATCTCTTCTTTGTGCCCGCGCACTTGCCCGGCGCAATGGACCACTGCGCTGGCTCCGGCAACCAGCTTGCTAAGTGAATGAGTATCTTCCAGCGAACCGCGCACCCAGGTGAGATTATCATTGACGTGAGCGCGGGCAGTACGCGTCAATGCGCGAACGTGAAAGCCGCGGGCGAGCAGGTTATCGATAATATATTTACCGATAAACCCGGTAGCGCCCGTCACCGCGACAGTTTGATTCATGCCAGGGATTCCTGCACATTAAGACTGGCAGCATAAGCCTTCTGATAACGTTTTTTCGCTTACGCACGGGCAGGCTTGCCGGAGGACGTTCGGGGAATACTGTGGGGCGGCAACAGATCGATAGCCGCGGTTACGCCAAATTCGCTTTGGATCCGTGCCGCCAGCGCGTGGATAAGCTGCCCGCGACGTTCTTCGTCGCTGATCCGACACTGGATCTGCAAAATGATTTTTTCCTGGACGGTAACAAAAGCAATCGCATCGCCAGAATGAATTTCCGGTTCTTGTTCCGCAATATATTCAATATCCTGCGGCCAGATATTACGGCCACGAATAATAATCAGATCTTTAATACGTCCGGTGACATACAGATAACCGTCCAGCAGATAACCGAGGTCGCCGGTGTCTAACCAGCCCGTCGCGGCAATCTCGTCTTGCGAAACCTGGTCGCCAAAGTAACCGCTCATCAGGCTGGGGCCGGAGATGCAAATATGGCCTACCACACGTTCCGCGACCGGCATACCTGCTTCATTGCGGATTTCAATGCCATGTTCCGGCAACGCTTTGCCGCAGTTGACGAAAGTCGATACGGCGCGTGTTTCAGCACCCGGCGCGACGGCTTTGCCCTGATATTCTAGGATGTCGCGATCCACTTCGTTAACCACAACCCCAGAGCCTTCATCAGAGAAGCTGACAGCCAGCGCATTTTCTGCCAGTCCGTAGCACGGCATGAACGTTTTATCGTCAAAGTTAACCTGACGGAAACATTCAGCGAATTGATGGAGTTGTTCTGCGGAGATCGGCTCAGCACCAATACCAGCGACGCGCCAGCAGGAAAGATCCAGTTCAGCGAGATCTTTTTCATTCACGCGGCGCTGGCACAATTCATAGCCAAACGGCGGCGCAACGGAAACGGTGCCGCGATTTTTACTGATCAATTTAAGCCATTGCAGAGGACGCATGGCAAAATCCTGAGTGCGCAAATAATCTACTGAAAGTTGCGTGGCGACGGGGGTCAGGAGAAAGCCGACCAGTCCCATATCATGGTAGAAAGGCAGCCAGGAGACGCAGCGGTCGCCAGGGCGTAATTTAATGCCATCGTGGCTTATAGCACGTAGATTAGCCATCACTTCGCGATGGGTGATAATGACGCCACGGGGAAAACGGGTGCTGCCGGAGGTGTACTGGAGGTAGGCGATATCGTTCGGAACTGGACGCTGGAGCGCAACATCGGCTTCCGGTAATGCCTTAAACCAGGCGTGGCTTAAAACATGTAATTCGGGGTTGTTATGCGTCGCGGCATTGACCAGTGGCAACCACTCATCACCAGTGATAATGGCTGCGGGCTGGCAACTTGCCAGTAAACCCTGGAGTTTGGCGCTCCAGGAATCCCGCTGACCGACGCCCATTGGAATCGCCAACGGGACGGCGACTAAGCCAGCATACTGACAGGCAAAAAAAGCCTCTACAAACCCGCTACTCGTTTCGGCAATCAGCGCCACGCGTTCGCCTTTTTTCAGGTTCAGCGATAACAACCGCTTCGCACCAGCTTCGGCACGCGTTTTTAACGTCTGATATTCCAGTTGATCTTCAAGTTGGCAACGTCTGTCATAAAAATTCATTCCGGCGCTACTCAGAGCGGCGTAGTCCAAAGCATCAACCAGCGTTGGAAAATCGGCATAGCGCATAGGTAGGGAATGCGTAAAGATTTTATTAGACATATACACCACGAAAAAATTGGATATCAAAAATAAAATGACAATAATGCGGTGGATTATATAGGCATAAAAGATAAATGAGATAGTATTTTCATCGGTGTGAAAATGAACATTGATTTAAATAATGAGTTTAAGTTTTTTGTTTTTATTGTGAATGATATTTAATTTATGAATATATTAAGAAGAAGCCTTGTCCGGTCGCCTTAAATCGACAAAAGGCATTGAGGCGCTTCTGTGTAGTCTCTAACCTTATCATAATCATTAATAAATACTATTTATTCTTTGTTTGTATTCATTGGGTTGATTATTAAGGTGTCGTTCGTTGCTGTTGCAACCTGTTTTTCACCGTTAATTATTTGTTATCCACAGAGATATGGAATGCGATCTGCTGATGATTAAAATTGAAAAAGTAATTAATAAAAATGACCTTAAGGCATTTATCGCTTTTCCGTCATCACTTTATCCCGACGATCCAAACTGGATACCCCCTTTATTCATAGAACGCAACGAGCATTTGTCTGCGAAAAATCCGGGGACGGACCATATCATCTGGCAGGCGTGGGTGGCAAAAAAAGCGGGGCAGATAGTTGGGCGTATTACCGCGCAAATAGATACCTTGCACCGTGAGCGTTACGGTGAAGATACCGGTCATTTCGGCATGATTGACGCCATTGATGATCCGCAGGTTTTTGCCGCGTTGTTTGGCGCAGCGGAAGCGTGGTTGAAGTCACAAGGTGCAAGTAAGATCAGCGGGCCTTTCAGCCTGAATATCAATCAGGAAAGCGGATTACTGATTGAAGGTTTTGACACACCACCCTGTGCGATGATGCCACACGGCAAACCGTGGTATGCCGCGCATATTGAACAACTGGGTTATCACAAAGGCATTGATTTACTGGCGTGGTGGATGCAGCGAACCGATCTCACTTTCTCTCCGGCGCTAAAAAAACTGATGGATCAGGTGCGCAAAAAGGTGACCATTCGCTGCATCAATCGTCAGCGGTTTGCCGAAGAGATGCAGATCCTGCGTGAGATTTTCAACTCTGGCTGGCAGCACAACTGGGGATTTGTGCCGTTTACCGAACATGAATTCGCGACCATGGGCGATCAACTTAAATATCTGGTGCCGGACGATATGATCTACATCGCTGAGATTGATTCTGCACCCTGCGCGTTTATTGTCGGCTTGCCGAACATCAACGAGGCGATTGCCGATCTGAACGGATCGCTCTTTCCCTTCGGCTGGGCAAAATTGCTGTGGCGTTTGAAAGTCAGCGGTGTGCGAACTGCGCGAGTACCGCTGATGGGCGTGCGCGACGAGTATCAGTTCAGCCGCATCGGCCCGGTGATTGCGCTGTTATTGATTGAAGCCTTACGCGATCCGTTTGCCCGCCGGAAGATCGATGCGCTGGAGATGTCATGGATCCTCGAAACCAATACAGGCATGAATAACATGCTGGAACGCATTGGGGCGGAGCCGTACAAGCATTACCGATTGTATGAAAAGCAGATTTAATACCAGCTAACTCAGGTTCATCTCCAGCGGCACCGCCGAGCGAATCAAATGGTGGCCTTCCAGCTCGATATCGTGGAGATTCTTTTTCACGGTCCGCACATGATCGCGTGCTGCGCGCTGGGCGACGTGCGGCAGCCGCTGCAACACCGCGTTGTAGATCCTCGCATGCTGGCGATCGATCTGCTTTTTTTGCTGTGGTCGATGGTAGAGATTATTTACGCTGGCAAACACTGAATTAAACATCAGATCGGTCAATGATTGCAGCGTAAACACCAGCACCTGATTGTGAGAAGCCTGACAAATGGCGAGATGGAAAGCGTGATCCAACTGCGCATGTTCGATCAGCGAAATCTCTTTGTTGTTCTCACTGGCGGCGAGCATTTTTTCATAACAGCGGGTTATCACAACAAAATCAGCCTGCGTTCCCAGCGTTGCCGCCAGCCTTGCCGATTCGCCCTCCAGTAATGCGCGAACGTCGAGCAGATCGTACAGCGTTCGCGGCTGCGTACTGAACAGATGGATCAGCGGGCTGGTGTCCTGCACCCGATTAAGCCGTGCGACACGAGAATCGCGACCCTGTGCCGTTTCAATAATCCCGCGCCCGCGCAGCACGGTCAGCCCTTCACGCAGTGCGGAGCGTGAGAAGCCGAGCTTTTCACACAGTCGACGTTCCGAGGGAAGTGGCTGACCGACCTTCAGTACGCCGTCGATAATTAACCGTTCGATACTCTCTGCAACCACTTCGCAAATAGGGCGACGTTCATCTTTCATTCCCGGACCTCGTGCACAGGTAGGACCAATTTTTCTGTTCTTAACTCGCAAAACACGCACATCACGTAAGTGATTATGTTACATCAATTTAACATTGAGTTAACCAAGGCAAGGTCACAGAGCTGGAAAAAAAATGGTCTGACCGGTAGCTAAAGAGATAGACGAAAACGAAAAGCCCGCTTAATAACTGTTCACAGAAGCAGCGCGCAAAAATCAGCTGCCACACAACACAACAAAGCGAAGCCTACTCATGAGCATCTTGTACGAAGAGCGTCTTGATGGCGCTTTACCCGATGTCGACCGCACATCGGTACTGATGGCACTGCGTGAGCATGTCCCTGGACTTGAGATCCTGCATACCGATGAGGAGATCATTCCTTACGAGTGTGACGGGTTGAGCGCGTATCGCACGCGTCCATTACTGGTTGTTCTGCCTAAGCAAATGGAACAGGTGACAGCGATTCTTGCTGTCTGCCATCGCCTGCGTGTACCGGTGGTGACCCGTGGTGCAGGCACCGGGCTTTCTGGTGGCGCGCTGCCGCTGGAAAAAGGTGTGTTGTTGGTGATGGCGCGCTTTAAAGAGATCCTCGACATTAACCCCGTTGGTCGCCGCGCGCGCGTGCAGCCAGGCGTGCGTAACCTGGCGATCTCCCAGGCCGTTGCACCGCATAATCTCTACTACGCACCGGACCCTTCCTCACAAATCGCCTGTTCCATTGGCGGCAACGTGGCAGAAAATGCCGGCGGCGTCCACTGCCTGAAATATGGTCTGACCGTACATAACCTGCTGAAAATTGAAGTGCAAACGCTGGACGGCGAGGCGCTGACGCTGGGATCGGACGCGCTGGATTCACCTGGTTTTGACCTGCTGGCGCTGTTCACTGGATCGGAAGGTATGCTCGGCGTGACCACCGAAGTGACGGTAAAACTGCTGCCGAAGCCGCCCGTGGCGCGGGTTCTGTTAGCCAGCTTTGACTCGGTAGAAAAAGCCGGACTTGCAGTTGGTGACATCATCGCCAATGGCATTATCCCCGGCGGGCTGGAGATGATGGATAACCTGTCGATCCGCGCGGCGGAAGATTTTATTCATGCCGGTTATCCCGTCGACGCCGAAGCAATTTTGTTATGCGAGCTGGACGGCGTGGAGTCTGACGTACAGGAAGACTGCGAGCGGGTTAACGACATCTTGTTGAAAGCGGGCGCGACTGACGTCCGTCTGGCACAGGACGAAGCAGAGCGCGTACGTTTCTGGGCCGGTCGCAAAAATGCGTTCCCGGCGGTAGGACGTATCTCCCCGGATTACTACTGCATGGATGGCACCATCCCGCGTCGCGCCCTGCCTGGCGTACTGGAAGGCATTGCCCGTTTATCGCAGCAATATGATTTACGTGTTGCCAACGTCTTTCATGCCGGAGATGGCAACATGCACCCGTTAATCCTTTTCGATGCCAACGAACCCGGTGAATTTGCCCGCGCGGAAGAGCTGGGTGGGAAGATCCTCGAACTCTGCGTTGAAGTTGGCGGCAGCATCAGTGGGGAACATGGCATCGGGCGAGAAAAAATCAATCAAATGTGCGCCCAGTTCAACAGCGATGAAATCACGACCTTCCATGCGGTCAAGGCGGCGTTTGACCCCGATGGTTTGCTGAACCCTGGGAAAAACATTCCCACGCTACACCGCTGTGCTGAATTTGGTGCCATGCATGTGCATCACGGTCATTTACCTTTCCCTGAACTGGAGCGTTTCTGATGCTACGCGAGTGTGATTACAGTCAGGCGCTGCTGGAGCAGGTGAATCAGGCAATTAGCGATAAAACGCCGCTGGTGATTCAGGGCAGCAATAGCAAAGCCTTTTTAGGTCGCCCTGTCACCGGGCAAACGCTGGATGTGCGTTGTCATCGCGGCATTGTTAATTACGACCCGACCGAGCTGGTGATAACCGCGCGTGCCGGAACGCCGCTGGTGGCGATTGAAGCGGCGCTGGAGAGCGCCGGGCAAATGCTTCCCTGCGAGCCGCCGCATTATGGTGAAGAAGCCACCTGGGGCGGGATGGTCGCCTGCGGGCTGGCGGGGCCGCGTCGCCCGTGGAGCGGTTCGGTCCGCGATTTTGTCCTCGGCACGCGCATCATTACCGGCGCTGGAAAACATCTGCGTTTTGGTGGCGAAGTGATGAAAAACGTTGCCGGATACGATCTCTCACGGTTAATGGCCGGAAGCTACGGTTGTCTTGGCGTGCTCACTGAAATCTCGATGAAAGTGTTACCGCGACCGCGCGCCTCCCTGAGCCTGCGTCGGGAAATCAGCCTGCAAGAAGCCATGAACGAAATCGCCCAGTGGCAACTCCAGCCTCTACCTATTAGTGGCTTATGTTACTTCGACAATGCGTTGTGGATCCGCCTTGAGGGCGGCGAAGGATCGGTAAAAGCGGCGCGTGAACTGCTGGGGGGCGAAGAGGTTGCGGGTCAGTTCTGGCAGCAATTGCGTGAACAACAACTGCCGTTCTTCTCGTTACCAGGTACCTTATGGCGCATTTCATTACCCAGCGATGCGCCGATGATGGATTTACCCGGCGAGCAACTGATCGACTGGGGCGGAGCGTTACGCTGGCTGAAATCGACAGCCGAGGACAATCAAATCCATCGCATCGCCCGCAACGCTGGCGGTCATGCGACCCGCTTTAGTGCCGGAGATGGTGGCTTTGCCCCGCTATCGGCTCGTTTATTCCGCTATCACCAGCAGCTTAAACAGCAGCTCGACCCTTGCGGCGTGTTTAACCCCGGTCGCATGTACGCGGAACTTTGAGGAGCAGGCTATGCAAACCCAATTAACTGAAGAGATGCGGCAGAACGCGCGCGCGCTGGAAGCCGACAGCATCCTGCGCGCCTGTGTTCACTGCGGATTTTGTACCGCAACCTGCCCAACCTATCAGCTTCTGGGCGATGAACTGGACGGGCCGCGCGGGCGCATCTATCTGATTAAACAGGTGCTGGAAGGCAACGAAGTCACGCTTAAAACACAGGAGCATCTCGATCGCTGCCTCACTTGCCGCAATTGTGAAACCACCTGTCCTTCTGGTGTGCGCTATCACAATTTGCTGGATATCGGGCGTGATATTGTCGAGCAGAAAGTGAAACGCCCACTGCCGGAGCGAATGCTGCGCGAAGGATTGCGCCAGGTAGTGCCGCGTCCGGCGGTCTTCCGTGCGCTGACGCAGGTAGGGCTGGTGCTGCGACCGTTTTTACCGGAACAGGTCAGAGCAAAACTGCCTGCTGAAACGGTGAAAGCTAAACCGCGTCCGCCGCTGCGCCATAAGCGTCGGGTTTTAATGCTGGAAGGCTGCGCCCAGCCTACGCTTTCGCCCAACACCAACGCGGCAACTGCGCGAGTGCTGGATCGTCTGGGGATCAGCGTCATGTCAGCTAACGAAGCAGGCTGTTGTGGCGCGGTGGACTATCATCTTAATGCGCAGGAGAAAGGGCTGGCACGGGCGCGCAATAATATTGATGCCTGGTGGCCCGCGATTGAAGCAGGTGCCGAGGCAATTTTGCAAACCGCCAGCGGTTGCGGCGCGTTTGTCAAAGAGTACGGGCAGATGCTGAAAAACGATGCGTTATATGCCGATAAAGCGCGTCAAGTCAGTGAACTGGCGGTCGATTTAGTCGAGCTTCTGCGCGAGGAACCGCTGGAAAAACTGGCAGTTCGCGGCGATAAAAAACTGGCCTTCCACTGCCCGTGTACCCTACAACATGCGCAAAAGCTGAACGGCGAAGTGGAAAAAGTGTTGCTTCGTCTTGGATTTACCTTAACGGACGTTCCCGACAGCCATCTGTGCTGCGGTTCAGCGGGAACATATGCGTTAACGCATCCCGATCTGGCACGCCAGCTGCGGGATAACAAAATGAATGCGCTGGAAAGCGGCAAACCGGAAATGATCGTCACCGCCAACATTGGTTGCCAGACGCATCTGGCGAGCGCCGGTCGTACTTCTGTGCGTCACTGGATTGAAATTGTAGAACAAGCCCTTGAAAAGGAATAAAAAAATGAAAACTAAAGTCATTCTTAGCCAGCAAATGGCGAGTGCAATTATTGCCGCAGGTCAGGAAGAGGCGCAGAAAAATAACTGGTCTGTTTCCATTGCTGTTGCCGATGACGGCGGTCATCTGCTGGCGTTAAGTCGCATGGACGATTGCGCGCCGATTGCGGCTTACATCTCCCAGGAGAAAGCGCGTACCGCCGCGCTGGGGCGTCGTGAAACTAAGGGCTATGAAGAGATGGTGAACAACGGACGTACCGCGTTCGTGACTGCGCCGTTACTGACGTCGCTGGAAGGTGGCGTACCGGTTGTTGTTGATGGGCAAATTATTGGTGCCGTGGGCGTTTCTGGTTTAACCGGAGCACAGGATGCGCAGGTCGCGAAAGCGGCAGCAGCGGTGTTGGCGAAATAAGCGAAAACGAGGAGATAAACAATGAGTCAAACCATAACCCAGGGCCGTTTACGCATTGACGCCAATTTTAAACGTTTTGTGGATGAAGAAGTTTTACCGGGAACAGGGCTGGACGCTGCGGCGTTCTGGCGCAATTTTGATGAAATCGTTCACGATCTGGCACCAGAAAATCGTCAGTTGCTGGCAGAACGCGATCGCATTCAGGCGGCGCTTGATGAGTGGCATCGCAGCAATCCGGGGCCGGTAAAAGATAAAGCGGCCTATAAATCTTTCCTGCGTGAACTGGGCTACCTGGTGCCGCAACCGGAGCGCGTGACGGTGGAAACCACGGGCATTGACAGCGAAATCACCAGTCAGGCGGGGCCACAGCTGGTGGTTCCGGCAATGAACGCCCGCTACGCGCTGAACGCGGCGAACGCTCGCTGGGGCTCACTGTACGATGCGTTATACGGCAGCGACATCATCCCGCAGGAAGGGGCGATGGTCAGCGGCTACGATCCGCAACGCGGTGAGCAGGTTATCGCCTGGGTTCGGCGTTTCCTCGATGAATCTCTACCGCTGGAAAACGGCAGCTATCAGGATGTGGTGGCGTTTAAGGTGGTCGATAAACAATTACGCATCCAGTTGAAAAATGGTAAAGAAACCACGTTACGTACCCCGGCGCAGTTTGTCGGTTACCGTGGCGATGCCGCTGCGCCGACCTGCATTTTGCTGAAAAATAACGGCCTGCATATTGAACTGCAAATTGATGCCAACGGGCGGATTGGCAAAGACGATCCGGCGCACATCAACGATGTTATCGTCGAAGCGGCCATCAGTACCATTCTCGACTGCGAAGATTCGGTCGCGGCGGTTGATGCGGAAGATAAAATCCTGCTGTACCGCAATCTGCTGGGCCTGATGCAGGGGACTCTGCAAGAGAAAATGGAGAAAAACGGTCGACAAATCGTGCGTAAACTGAATGACGATCGTCATTACACCGCCGCCGATGGCTCTGAAATTTCTCTGCACGGACGCTCGCTGCTGTTTATCCGCAACGTGGGTCATTTGATGACCATTCCTGTGATTTGGGACAGCGAAGGCAATGAAATCCCGGAAGGCATTCTTGATGGCGTCATGACTGGCGCGATTGCCCTCTATGATTTAAAAGTGCAGAAAAACTCGCGCACTGGCAGCGTCTATATTGTGAAACCGAAAATGCACGGTCCGCAGGAAGTGGCGTTCGCCAACAAACTGTTTACCCGCATTGAGACAATGCTCGGTATGGCACCGAATACCCTGAAAATGGGCATTATGGATGAAGAACGTCGGACCTCGCTGAACTTGCGTAGCTGTATCGCTCAGGCGCGCAACCGCGTGGCGTTCATCAATACCGGTTTCCTCGACCGTACCGGCGATGAAATGCATTCGGTGATGGAAGCTGGCCCGATGCTGCGTAAAAACCAGATGAAATCGACGCCTTGGATCAAAGCCTACGAACGTAATAACGTGCTTTCCGGCCTGTTCTGTGGGCTGCGCGGTAAAGCGCAAATCGGTAAAGGCATGTGGGCAATGCCGGACCTGATGGCAGACATGTACAGCCAGAAGGGCGACCAACTGCGTGCCGGGGCAAACACAGCCTGGGTTCCGTCGCCAACTGCCGCTACGCTCCATGCGATGCACTACCACCAAACCAACGTACAGAGCGTGCAAGCCAACATTGCCCAGACCGAGTTCAATGCTGAATTTGAACCGCTGCTGGACGATCTGCTGACTATTCCGGTGGCTGAAAACGCTAACTGGTCGGTGGAAGAGATCCAACAAGAGCTGGATAACAACGTGCAGGGGATTCTGGGGTACGTGGTGCGCTGGGTGGAGCAGGGGATTGGTTGTTCAAAAGTGCCGGATATTCACAATGTGGCGCTGATGGAAGACCGCGCAACGCTGCGTATCTCCAGCCAGCATATCGCCAACTGGTTACGTCACGGTATTCTGACCAAAGAACAGGTGCAGGCGTCGCTGGAGAATATGGCGAAAGTGGTTGATCAGCAAAACGCTGACGATCCGGCTTATCGTCCGATGGCGGGGAATTTCGCTAACTCGTGTGCTTTTAAAGCTGCCAGCGATTTAATCTTCCTCGGCGTGAAACAGCCAAACGGCTATACCGAACCGTTATTACACGCCTGGCGTTTACGCGAAAAAGAAAGTCATTAATAGCGTCAAAAAAAGCCCCGGCAAGTTTTATTGTCGGGGCTATGATAGTAACTGCGGTAGTACATTTATCCCGGAAATAACCGGAGCGATTATCAGGGTTTAACAATATTAAATACCCGTAGCGCATTACTAGCGGGCCTATAACAACAATATGGACATCTTAACGATACTCTGCGCCTGCGTGTGCAGAACAGAAACCCTTACCCGATATACTTGTTATGCCAGAGGTAGCAATTGCGTTAGCGGCGTACTGTTGCTGTAAAGTATAACGCCTATATTTTACAGTTCAGTCCTCTTTTGCTTATTACAACCTTAAGTATATCAAGCATATAAAGATAATAAGAGACTGAACAATATGGTTACCTGGACCCAAATGTATATGCCGATGGGAGGACTGGGGCTATCCGCTCTGGTCGCCCTGATCCTGATAATATTCTTCTTCGTTGCACTCGCGGTATTACGTCTGAAAGGACATGTCGCTGGAGCAATAACCCTTATATTATCTATCCTGATTGCAATATTCGCCTTTAAAATGCCGATTGATATGGCTTTTGCTGCTGCGGGCTATGGCTTTATTTATGGATTATGGCCTATTGCGTGGATTATTGTCGCGGCGGTGTTCCTCTATAAATTAACCGTTGCCAGCGGTCAGTTCGATATTATCCGCAGCTCGGTTATCTCCATCACCGACGATCAGCGTTTGCAGGTGTTACTGATTGGTTTCTCCTTTGGTGCGTTGCTGGAAGGAGCGGCTGGCTTTGGTGCGCCGGTGGCGATTACCGGTGCGCTGCTGGTGGGCCTGGGCTTCAAACCGTTATACGCGGCGGGGCTGTGTCTGATTGCCAACACTGCGCCAGTGGCGTTTGGTGCGTTGGGCGTGCCGATTCTGGTCGCCGGTCAGGTAACGGGAATCGATCCGTTCCACATTGGTGCTATGGCAGGACGCCAGTTGCCGTTCCTGTCGGTACTGGTGCCGTTCTGGCTGGTAGCAATGATGGACGGCTGGAAAGGGGTGAAAGAGACGTGGCCAGCGGCGCTGGTTGCTGGGGGAAGCTTCGCTGTCACTCAGTTCTTTACCTCTAACTATATTGGTCCGGAACTGCCGGATATTACTTCGGCGCTGGTGAGTATCGTCTCACTCGCTTTATTCCTTAAAGTCTGGCGGCCGAAAAATACCGAAACGGCAATCAGCATGGGACAATCCGCAGGTGCGATGGTGGTGAATAAACCATCTTCTGGCGGTCCCGTGCCTTCAGAATATCGTCTGGGGCAAATCATTCGTGCGTGGTCACCGTTTTTAATCTTAACGGTGCTGGTCACCATCTGGACCATGAAGCCGTTTAAAGCGTTATTTGCTCCGGGCGGCGCGTTTTATTCACTGGTGATTAATTTCCAGATCCCTCATTTGCATCAACAAGTGTTGAAAGCGGCACCCATTGTCGCCCAACCAACGCCAATGGATGCGGTGTTTAAATTCGACCCTCTCTCGGCTGGCGGCACCGCTATTTTTATTGCGGCGATTATCTCTATCTTCATCCTCGGCGTGGGCATCAAGAAAGGGATTGGCGTCTTTGCCGAAACGCTAATTAGTCTGAAGTGGCCGATATTGTCGATTGGCATGGTGCTGGCGTTCGCCTTCGTCACCAACTATTCCGGTATGTCCACCACGCTGGCGCTGGTACTGGCAGGTACAGGCGTGATGTTCCCGTTTTTCTCACCGTTTCTCGGCTGGCTGGGCGTATTCCTTACCGGCTCGGACACCTCCTCTAACGCCCTGTTTGGTTCACTGCAATCGACCACGGCGCAGCAAATCAACGTCTCTGACACTCTGCTGGTGGCAGCAAATACCAGCGGCGGCGTAACTGGCAAGATGATCTCCCCGCAATCTATCGCCGTGGCCTGCGCCGCGACGGGCATGGTGGGCCGAGAATCTGAACTGTTCCGCTACACCGTGAAGCACAGTCTGATTTTTGCCAGCGTTATCGGCATTATCACGCTGTTGCAGGCGTATGTGTTTACTGGGATGTTAGTCTCGTAAATCAATAATGCCGGATGATCGTTAATATCATCCGGCTTCATTTACATTACTCTGTCTTATTAATGGAAAATTATTTCCCGCTTTATTATCCATGTGGCAATAATGTTTCGCGTTCAGATAACATGCTAAATAATTAAGAGCGTGAGAACATCTATTATTTATCACGCAAAACAAGTCAGTATTAATTATGTTCGCTTGATGAGCAAACACCGTTCTATCTGTTGCTTTTGCAATCTTAATCGTCAAGACTACCAACAAATTTATATAGTTACGTTGTGAAAGGTTGTTAATTTTTTGTTTATTGAAATTTCGTAAAAATAACCAGCCAGACATCGAATAGGGGTTATTCTTATAAATTTCACCTGTTTTTCTATCAATGATGCCGTTTTCTTAAGAATGGAGGAAGTTATTAAAGAAGATAAAGCATAAAACTATTTCCCCGGTTACGAATCTTTTAACTTTGTTTTGTCACTTGCGTTATTAATGAATAAGAAATTTAAATATAAGAAATCGCTTTTAGCGGCTATTTTGAGTGCAACCCTGTTAGCCGGTTGTGATGGCGGTGGCTCCGGATCTTCCTCCGATACGCCGCCTGTAGATTCTGGAACAGGGTCTTTGCCGGAAGTGAAACCTGATCCAACACCAAACCCGGAGCCGACGCCTGAGCCAACGCCGGACCCAGAACCTACGCCGGAACCGACACCTGATCCTGAGCCAACACCAGAACCGGAGCCAGAACCTGTTCCTACGAAAACGGGTTATCTGACCCTGGGCGGAAGCCAGCGGATAACTGGTGCTACTTGTAATGGTGAATCCAGCGATGGCTTTACCTTTACGCCAGGCGACAAAGTCACCTGTGTGGCAGGGAACAACACGACAATTGCTACCTTCGACACCCAGTCAGAAGCTGCGCGTAGCCTGCGTGCGGTTGAAAAAGTGTCGTTTAGTCTTGAGGACGCGCAAGAACTGGCAGCTTCCGACAATAAGAAAAGCAATGCGGTTTCGCTGGTAACGTCCAGTAACAGCTGTCCGGCGGATACAGAACAGGTTTGCCTGACGTTCTCCTCGGTGATCGAGAGTAAACGTTTCGACTCGCTGTATAAGCAAATCGATCTGGCACCGGAAGAGTTCAAAAAGCTGGTCAATGAAGAGGTGGAAAACAATGCTGCGACCGATAAAGCGCCATCCACTCATACCTCACCGGTCGTGCCTGTCACCACGCCGGGAACAAAACCGGATCTGAACGCGTCCTTCGTGTCGGCTAACGCGGAACAGTTTTATCAGTATCAACCCACTGAAATCATTCTTTCCGAAGGCCGACTGGTGGATAGCATGGGCAATGGTGTGGTTGGCGTAAATTACTACACCAGCTCAGGCCGTGGCGTAACTGGCGAAAACGGCAAATTCAACTTCAGCTGGGGCGAAACCATCTCCTTTGGTATCGACACCTTTGAACTGGGCTCAGTGCGCGGCAATAAGTCGACCATTGCGTTGACTGAACTGGGTGACGAAGTTCGCGGCGCGAATATTGATCAGCTTATTCATCGTTACTCCCAGGCCGGAAAAAATGATGAGCGTGAAGTGCCGGACGTAGTGCGCAAGGTCTTTGCCGAGTATCCCAACGTAATCAACGAGATTATCAATCTCTCGTTATCCAATGGCGAGGCGTTGAGCGAAGGCGATCAAACCTTTGAGCGGAAAAACGAATTTCTTGAGCAGTTTGAATCCGGGCAGGCTAAAGAGATTGATACGGCGATTTGTGACTCCCTTGGGGGCTGCAACTCTCAGCGTTGGTTCTCGTTGACAGCACGCAATGTTAACGAAGGTCAGATTCAGGGCGTTATCAACAAGCTGTGGGGTGTGGATAAAGATTACAAATCAGTGACGAAATTCCACGTCTTCCATGACTCTACCAACTTCTATGGTAGCACCGGTAATGCGCGCGGTCAGGCGGTGGTGAATATCTCTAACGCGGCCTTCCCGATTCTGATGGCGCGTAATGATAAAAACTACTGGCTGGCCTTCGGCGAGAAACGTGCCTGGGATAAAAATGAGCTGGCGTACATTACTGAAGCGCCTTCCATTGTGCGACCAGAGAACGTGACACGCGATACCGCCACCTTCAACCTGCCGTTTATTTCGCTGGGGCAAGTCGGTGAGGGCAAACTGATGGTTATCGGTAACCCGCACTACAACAGCATTTTGCGTTGTCCGAACGGTTACAGCTGGGAAGGCGGTATTGATAAAAACGGTCAGTGTACGCGTAACAGTGATTCTAATGATATGAAGCACTTTATGCAGAACGTGTTGCGCTATCTGTCCGACGATAAATGGACGCCGGACGCGAAAGCCAGCATGACCGTAGGTACCAACCTGGATACTGTCTATTTCAAACGTCATGGTCAGGTTACAGGAAACAGCGCTGAGTTCGGCTTTCATCCGGATTTTGCGGGTATCTCTGTTGAGCATTTAAGTAGCTATGGCGATCTCGACCCGCAGGAAATGCCGCTGCTGATCCTCAACGGCTTTGAGTATGTGACTCAGGTTGGTAACGATCCTTATGCAATCCCGCTGCGAGCAGATACCAGCAAACCGAAGCTGACTCAGCAGGATGTGACCGATCTGATCGCCTATCTGAACAAAGGTGGATCGGTGCTGATCATGGAAAACGTGATGAGCAATCTTAAGGAAGAGAGCGCGTCTGGCTTTGTGCGTCTGCTGGATGCCGCAGGCCTGTCAATGGCACTGAACAAGTCGGTGGTGAATAACGATCCTCAGGGGTATCCGGATCGCGTTCGTCAGCAGCGCGAAAAAGGTATCTGGGTATATGAACGTTATCCGTTTGTTGATGGAAAACCGCCGTATACCATTGATGAAACAACGAAAGAAGTTATCTGGAAATACCAGCAAGACAACAAGCCAGATGACAAGCCGAAACTGGAAGTGGCCAGCTGGCTGGAAGATGTCGATGGCAAACAGGTCAAGCGTTATGCCTTTATCGATGAGGCGGAGCATGAAACAAACGAGTCCTTGGAGGCGGCAAAGGCAAAAATCATTAAGGCATTTCCTGGATTAGAGGAGTGTAAGGACCCGACATACCACTACGAGGTCAACTGTCTGGAATACCGTCCTGGCACCAATGTTCCGGTAACCGGGGGAATGTATGTTCCGCGCTATACGCAACTGAATCTCAGCGCCGACACTGCGAAAGCGATGGTGCAGGCTGCGGATTTAGGCACCAACATTCAGCGTCTGTATCAGCATGAGCTCTACTTCCGAACCAATGGTCGCAAAGGTGAGCGTCTGAGCAGCGTCGATCTGGAACGTCTGTACCAGAACATGTCGGTCTGGCTGTGGAATGAAATTGAATACAGCTATGACAGCAGCAAGGAAGACGAGCTGGGCTTTAAAACGTTCACCGAGTTCCTGAACTGCTACGCCAACGATGCTTACACCAAAGGTACGCTGTGCTCCGCAGAGCTGAAACAATCGCTGATCGATAACAAGATGATCTACGGTGAAGGCAGCAAAGCGGGCATGATGAACCCGAGCTATCCACTCAACTATATGGAAAAACCGCTGACGCGCCTGATGCTGGGCCGTTCCTGGTGGGATCTGAACATTAAGGTTGATGTGGAGAAGTACCCTGGAGCGGTATCTGTAGGGGGAGAAGAGGTTACTGAAACCATCAGCCTGTACTCGAATCCGACCAAATGGTTTGCAGGTAACATGCAGTCAACTGGCCTGTGGGCACCGGCTCAGAAAGAGGTCACCATTAAGTCCAATGCGAACGTTCCTGTGACTGTCACCGTGGCGCTGGCCGACGACCTGACCGGACGTGAGAAGCATGAAGTTGCTCTGAACCGTCCGCCAAAAGTGACGAAAACCTATGAGCTGAAAGCCAATGGTGAGGTGAAGTTTACGGTTCCTTACGGTGGTCTGATTTATATCAAGGGCAACAGCCCAAAGAATGAGTCAGCCAAATTCACCTTTACTGGTGTGGTGAAAGCGCCGTTCTATAAAGATGGCGCATGGAAAAACGCTCTGAACTCCCCTGCGCCGCTGGGCGAGCTGGAATCAGACGCTTTCGTCTATACTACGCCGAAGAAGAACCTTGAGGCCAGCAATTACAAGGGCGGTCAGGAACAATTCGCTGAGGAACTGGATACCTTTGCCAGCTCGATGAATGACTTCTACGGACGTGATGGCGAAAACGGTAAGCACCGGATGTTTACCTATAAAAACTTGACGGGGCACAAGCATCGTTTCACCAACGATGTGCAGATCTCCATCGGTGATGCGCACTCTGGTTATCCGGTAATGAACAGCAGCTTCTCGACGAACAGCACCACGCTGCCGACGACGCCGCTGAACGACTGGCTGATCTGGCACGAAGTTGGTCACAACGCCGCCGAAACGCCGCTGACTGTTCCTGGCGCAACTGAAGTAGCGAACAACGTGCTGGCGCTGTACATGCAGGATCGCTATCTCGGCAAGATGAACCGTGTCGCTGACGACATTACCGTCGCGCCGGAATATCTGGAAGAGAGCAACGGTCAGGCATGGGCGCGCGGCGGTGCGGGTGACCGTCTGCTGATGTACGCGCAGCTGAAGGAATGGGCAGAGAAAAACTTTGATATCAAACAGTGGTATCCAGAAGGCTCTCTGCCAGAGTTCTACAGCGAGCGTGAAGGGATGAAAGGCTGGAACCTGTTCCAGTTGATGCACCGTAAAGCGCGCGGCGATGAGGTTGGCAAAACCAAGTTTGGAGAAAGAAATTACTGTGCCGAATCCAACGGTAACGCTGCCGACACGCTGATGCTGTGTGCCTCCTGGGTCGCCCAGACGGATCTTTCGGAGTTCTTTAAGAAATGGAATCCGGGCGCGAATGCTTACCAGTTGCCGGGAGCGACAGAGATGAGCTTCGAGGGCGGTGTGAGCCAGTCGGCATACAACACGCTGGCGTCGCTCAAGCTGCCGAAACCGGAACAGGGGCCGGAAACCATTAATAAGGTTACCGAATATTCTATGCCTGCTGAATAACCCGGATAAGGCGCTTGCGCCGCATCCGGCATGAAATAAGGCGCATCGGGTCAACACATATGCCCGATGCGCCAGTTTATCGGGCCTGGAGGAAAGCCATATGGCATACACCCGCAGGCCCGCATCCGGCAAGTTACAACAAATAACCTTTAACCATGCTTTTTGATGTTTTTCAGCAATACCCTGCGGCGATGCCCATACTGGCAACCGTCGGAGGATTGATCATCGGCAGTTTTTTGAATGTGGTGATTTGGCGTTACCCCATCATGCTGCGCCAACAAATGGCGGAGTTTCACGGTGAAATGTCGAGTGCGCAGTCAAAAATAAGCCTTGCGCTGCCGCGTTCGCACTGTCCGCATTGCCAGCAGACTATCCGCGTTCGTGACAATATTCCGCTGCTCTCCTGGTTGATGCTCAAAGGGCGCTGCCGTGATTGTCAGGCGAAAATCAGCAAGCGTTATCCGTTGGTGGAGTTATTGACGGCACTCGCTTTTTTGCTGGCGAGTCTGGTGTGGCCAGAAAGTGGATGGGGGCTGGCGGTGATGATATTATCCGCCTGGCTGATTGCCGCGAGCGTCATTGACCTCGATAACCAATGGCTGCCCGATGTTTTTACTCAGGGCGTATTGTGGACCGGGCTGATTGCGGCATGGGCGCAACAGAGTCCGTTAACGCTACAAGACGCAGTTACCGGCGTCCTGGTGGGGTTTATCACTTTTTACTCCCTGCGCTGGATAGCCGGAATAGTTCTGCGTAAAGAAGCATTAGGCATGGGCGATGTATTACTTTTCGCCGCTTTAGGTGGCTGGGTGGGGCCGTTGTCGCTACCCAATGTTGCTTTAATCGCATCATGCTGCGGTCTGATATATGCCGTTATTACAAAAAGAGGATCAACCACACTGCCTTTTGGACCGTGTTTAAGTCTGGGCGGTATAGCAACACTTTATCTACAGGCATTGTTTTAATGATAACCACGTCATTATCAAAGTGACATTTTAACTCTTATTAATAACCTTAGAGATTATTTACCATGTCGATAAAACAGATGCCAGGGAGGGTATTAATATCGCTATTGTTGAGCGTTACAGGATTATTAAGTGGCTGCGCCAGCCATAATGAAAACGCCAGTTTACTGGCGAAAAAACAGGCGCAAAATATCAGCCAAAACCTGCCGATTAAATCTGCGGGATATACCTTAGTGCTGGCACAAAGTAGCGGCACGACGGTAAAAATGACCATTATCAGCGAAGCGGGTACTCAGACCACGCAGACACCTGACGCCTTTTTAACCAGCTATCAACGACAAATGTGCGCTGACCCGACGGTGAAATTAATGATCACTGAGGGAATTAATTACAGCATAACGATTAATGATACACGTACAGGTAACCAGTATCAGCGGAAACTGGATCGTACCACCTGTGGTATAGTCAAAGCATAACGTCGGGTAGATATAAATTGGCGCGGGTTGTTTTTCGTGACGCACGAATTTATCTCATTCAATGGCTGACAAAAATTCGTCACACTCTTAACCAGAGACAATCTCTTAATACAGACAAAGAGCATCTGCGCAAAATTGCACGCGGGATGTTCTGGCTGATGCTGCTTATTATTTCTGCAAAAGTGGCGCATTCACTCTGGCGCTATTTCTCCTTTTCTGCGGAATATACGGCGGTTTCCCCATCGGCGAATAAACCGCTCCGTGCGGATGCAAAACCGTTCGATAAAAATGACGTGCAATTAGTCAGCCAACAAAACTGGTTTGGCAAATATCAACCCGTCGCCGCACCGGTAAAACAACCTGAATCTGCGCCTGTGGCAGAAACGCGTCTTAATGTGGTGCTGCGCGGGATCGCCTTTGGTGCCAGACCCGGCGCGGTTATTGAAGAAGGCGGCAAACAGCAGGTCTATTTGCAGGGTGAACGGCTTGGCTCTCACAACGCAGTGATTGAGGAAATCAACCGCGACCATGTGATGCTGCGCTATCAGGGGAAAATGGAACGTCTGAGTCTGGCAGAAGAGAAGCGTCCCACCATAGCCGTGACCAGCAAAAAAGCCGTCAGCGACGAAGCAAAGCAAGCTGTTGCTGAGCCTGCTGCCAGTGCGCCAGTGGAGATCCCGGCTGCCGTGCGTCAGGCACTGGCGAAAGATCCGCAGAAAATTTTTAACTATATCCAGCTTACGCCTGTGCGTAAGGAAGGGATTGTCGGTTATGCAGTGAAACCGGGGGCAGATCGTTCTCTGTTCGATGCCAGCGGTTTTAAGGAAGGCGATATCGCCATTGCGCTAAATCAGCAGGATTTCACTGATCCACGAGCAATGATTGCTCTGATGCGGCAGTTACCTTCAATGGATTCCATTCAACTTACGGTTTTACGCAAGGGTGCGCGCTACGACATTTCCATCGCGCTGCGCTAACCGCATTTAATCCAGGAGAATCATTCATCGTGTTTTGGCGTGATATGACGTTGTCGGTCTGGCGTAAGAAGACAACTGGCCTCAAAACAAAAAAGCGTTTACTGCCGCTGGTGCTGGCAGCGGCATTATGCAGTTCACCGGTCTGGGCGGAAGAAGCCACTTTCACCGCTAATTTTAAAGATACCGACCTGAAATCGTTCATCGAAACCGTCGGCGCTAACCTTAATAAAACCATCATTATGGGGCCGGGCGTTCAGGGGAAAGTGAGTATTCGCACCATGACCCCGCTCAATGAACGCCAGTATTACCAGCTATTCCTTAACCTGCTGGAAGCACAGGGGTATGCCGTCGTACCGATGGAAAACGACGTGCTGAAGGTGGTGAAATCCAGTGCCGCGAAAGTCGAGCCGCTGCCGCTGGTTGGTGAAGGCAGCGACAACTACGCGGGCGATGAAATGGTCACCAAAGTCGTGCCGGTACGTAATGTGTCGGTACGCGAGCTGGCACCGATTCTGCGCCAGATGATCGACAGCGCAGGCTCAGGCAACGTTGTTAATTACGATCCCTCCAACGTGATTATGCTTACCGGACGCGCCTCAGTTGTGGAGCGCCTGACGGAAGTGATCCAGCGCGTGGATCATGCGGGTAATCGCACCGAAGAGGTGATCCCGCTGGATAACGCCTCGGCTTCGGAAATCGCCCGCGTGCTGGAAAGCCTGACGAAAAACAGCGGCGAGAACCAGCCTGCGACGCTGAAATCTCAAATTGTCGCCGACGAACGCACCAACAGTGTGATTGTCAGTGGTGACCCGGCCACGCGGGACAAAATGCGCCGCCTGATCCGTCGGCTGGACTCAGAAATGGAACGCAGCGGCAACAGCCAGGTTTTCTATCTCAAATACAGCAAAGCCGAAGATCTGGTCGATGTACTGAAGCAGGTCAGCGGCACGCTCACGGCGGCTAAAGAAGAGACGGAAGGCACCGTCGGTAGCGGGCGTGAGGTTGTCTCCATCGCCGCCAGCAAACACAGTAATGCCCTGATTGTTACCGCGCCGCAGGACATCATGCAGTCGCTGCAAAGCGTGATTGAACAACTGGATATTCGCCGTGCTCAGGTGCACGTCGAGGCGTTGATCGTGGAAGTTGCCGAAGGTAGCAATATCAATTTCGGCGTGCAGTGGGCGTCGAAAGATGCCGGATTAATGCAGTTTGCTAACGGTACGCAGATCCCTATTGGCACGCTGGGGGCAGCGATTTCTGCAGCCAAGCCGCAGAAAGGTTCCACGGTGATCAGCGAAAACGGTGCTACCACCATAAATCCGGATACTAACGGCGATCTCTCCACGCTCGCTCAGCTCCTTTCTGGCTTTAGCGGTACGGCGGTTGGCGTGGTGAAAGGCGACTGGATGGCACTGGTACAGGCGGTTAAAAACGACTCCAGCTCGAACGTGCTCTCCACGCCGAGCATCACCACGCTGGACAACCAGGAAGCCTTCTTCATGGTGGGCCAGGACGTTCCGGTATTAACTGGATCTACCGTTGGCTCCAATAACAGCAATCCTTTCAACACGGTAGAGAGGAAAAAAGTCGGCATCATGCTGAAAGTCACGCCGCAGATTAACGAAGGTAACGCGGTACAGATGGTGATTGAGCAGGAAGTCTCGAAAGTGGAAGGGCAGACCAGTCTCGATGTCGTGTTTGGCGAGCGCAAACTGAAAACCACCGTGCTGGCTAACGATGGTGAGCTGATCGTGCTTGGCGGTCTGATGGACGACCAGGCGGGAGAAAGCGTGGCGAAAGTGCCGCTGCTGGGCGATATCCCGTTGATTGGTAACCTGTTTAAATCGACGGCGGATAAAAAAGAAAAACGTAACCTGATGGTGTTTATCCGCCCGACCATTCTGCGTGACGGTATGGCGGCAGACGGTGTGTCGCAGCGCAAATATAACTACATGCGCGCCGAGCAAATCTACCGCGATGAGCAGGGCTTAAGCCTGATGCCGCACACCGCGCAGCCGATATTGCCTGCGCAAAATCAGGCCTTACCGCCAGAAGTTCGTGCGTTCCTCAATGCCGGGAGAACGCGTTAATGGTGCCTGTAGCACAGGAAACCACCGCTAACACCGTGCGTCTGCCCTACAGTTTCAGCCGTCGGTTTAGCCTGGTGGCATGGTGCGAAGCGTCGCTGGAGATCCTCCACGTTCATCCGTTGTCGCTCTCTGTTTTGCAGGAGCTGCAGCGGGGGCTGAACGCGCCCTTTACGCTGCGGCAAATCGACGAGGCCGAATTTGAACAGCAGCTGAATGCGGTCTGGCAGCGGGACTCTTCCGAGGCCCGCCAGCTGATGGAAGATCTCGGTTCTGCTGAGGACTTTTTTACTCTCGCTGAAGAACTGCCGGAAACGGAAGATCTGCTGGAAAGCGACGACGACGCGCCAATCATCAAACTGATCAACGCCATGCTGGCAGAGGCGATTAAAGAAGGCGCTTCGGATATTCACATCGAGACATTTGAAAAGAGTCTGGTGATCCGTTTTCGTGTTGACGGTACATTACATGAAATGCTGCGCCCGGGGCGCAAACTGGCCTCGCTGCTGGTATCGCGTATTAAGGTGATGGCGCGGCTGGATATTGCCGAAAAGCGCGTACCGCAGGATGGGCGTATTGCGCTGCTGCTGGGCGGTCGGGCGATTGACGTGCGTGTCTCCACCATGCCTTCTGCCTGGGGCGAGCGCGTGGTGCTGCGACTGCTGGACAAAAACCAGGCCCGCCTGACGCTGGAGCGTCTGGGGCTGAGTCATGAACTGACCGCGCAGTTGCGCCAGCTACTGCACAAACCGCACGGTATCTTTCTGGTGACGGGGCCGACCGGTTCCGGCAAAAGCACCACGCTGTACGCTGGATTGCAGGAGCTGAACAACCACTCGCGTAACATTCTCACGGTTGAAGACCCTATCGAATACATGATTGAAGGGATCGGTCAGACGCAGGTTAACACCCGCGTCGGCATGACCTTCGCCCGTGGCCTGCGCGCGATTTTGCGTCAGGACCCGGATGTGGTGATGGTCGGTGAAATCCGCGATACCGAAACCGCAGAAATCGCTGTTCAGGCTTCACTGACCGGACACCTGGTACTTTCCACCCTGCATACCAACACAGCGGTGGGGGCGATCACGCGTTTGCAGGATATGGGCGTGGAGCCTTTCCTGCTCTCTTCCAGTCTGACGGGCGTGATGGCGCAGCGACTGGTTCGCACGCTGTGTCCCGACTGCTGCCAGTCCGCGCCTGCCACTGACGAAGAAAAACGCCTGCTGGGGATTACCGATGCGCATGCTGTCACGCTGTACCATCCGCAGGGCTGCCCCGCCTGTAATCACAAAGGTTTTCGCGGACGTACTGCCATCCATGAACTGATTGTGGTGGACGCCACATTGCGTGATTTGATCCACCGTCAGGCCGGGGAACTGGAGCTGGAACGTTATGTCCGGCAACACTCTGCGGGTATCCGCAGTAACGGCATTGAGAAAGTGCTCGCCGGAGAAACCTCTCTCGATGAAGTTCTGCGGGTAACCATGGAGGCGTAATGGCACTGTTTTACTATCAGGCGCTGGAGCGTAATGGTCGCAAAACCAAAGGCATGATTGAGGCGGATTCCGCGCGTCATGCCCGTCAATTGTTACGCGGTAAAGACCTCATTCCCGTGCACATTGAAGCCCGGATGAATGCATCGGCAGGGGGATTGTTGCAGCGTCGGCGGCACGCACATCGTCGTGTGGCGGCGGCAGATCTGGCGCTGTTCACTCGTCAACTGGCAACGCTGGTGCAGGCAGCAATGCCGCTGGAAACCTGCTTACAGGCGGTCAGTGAGCAAAGCGAAAAACTGCATGTAAAAAGCCTCGGAATGGCGCTGCGCAGCCGGATTCAGGAAGGTTATACCCTGTCGGACAGCCTGCGCGAACATCCCCGCGTCTTTGACTCCCTGTTTTGTTCGATGGTCGCTGCCGGAGAAAAATCCGGACATCTCGACGTGGTGCTCAATCGCCTGGCGGATTACACCGAACAGCGGCAGCGTCTGAAATCACGCCTGCTGCAGGCCATGCTCTACCCGCTGGTTCTGCTGGTGGTGGCAACGGGCGTGGTCACTATTTTGCTGACGGCAGTAGTGCCGAAAATTATCGAACAGTTTGATCATCTCGGACACGCGCTACCCGCCTCCACCCGAATGCTCATCGCCATGAGCGACGCGTTACAGGCCAGCGGCGTGTACTGGCTGGCGGGTTTTCTGGGGCTTCTGGTGCTGGGGCAACGGCTACTCAAAAATCCTGCGATGCGCCTGCGCTGGGATAAAACCTTGCTGCGTTTGCCCGTGACGGGGCGTGTTGCGCGCGGACTGAATACGGCGCGTTTTTCCCGCACATTAAGCATTCTCACCGCCAGCAGTGTTCCGCTGCTGGAAGGCATTCAGACCGCCGCCGCCGTGTCGGCAAATCGTTATGTCGAGCAACAACTGCTGCTGGCGGCAGATCGCATCCGCGAAGGAAGCAGCCTGCGCGCCGCGCTGGCGGATCTGCGCCTGTTCCCGCCGATGATGTTGTACATGATCGTCTCCGGCGAACAGAGCGGCGAGCTGGAAACCATGCTTGAACAGGCCGCGGTCAACCAGGAACGGGAATTTGATACCCAGGTGGGGCTGGCGTTAGGGCTGTTTGAGCCGGCGCTGGTGGTGATGATGGCGGGCGTGGTGCTGTTTATCGTCATCGCCATCCTCGAACCGATGCTGCAACTGAACAATATGGTTGGAATGTAATTTACGGAGTTATCACATGAATTCGTTATCCCGCACACAAAAACCACGGGCAGGTTTTACCCTGCTGGAAGTGATGGTGGTGATTGTTATTCTTGGCGTCCTGGCAAGTCTGGTGGTGCCTAACCTGTTGGGCAACAAAGAGAAAGCCGATCGGCAAAAAGCCATCAGCGATATCGTGGCGCTGGAGAATGCGCTGGATATGTACCGACTGGATAACGGGCGTTATCCGACTACCGAACAGGGGCTGGAGGCGCTGATCCAGCAACCGGCCAATATGGCGGATTCCCGTAACTACCGTACCGGTGGATACATTAAACGACTGCCAAAGGATCCGTGGGGCAATGATTATCAGTATCTCAGCCCGGGTGAAAAAGGGCTGTTTGATGTTTATACCCTGGGAGCAGATGGTCAGGAAAACGGGGAGGGCGCTGGCGCAGATATCGGTAACTGGAATTTGCAGGAGTTTCAGTAATCAGTGCCTGAACGCGGATTCACACTTCTGGAAATCATGCTGGTGATTTTCCTTATCGGCCTTGCCAGTGCGGGCGTGGTACAGACGTTTGCGACCGCTTCAGAGCCGCCTGCGAAAAAAGCGGCGCAGGATTTTCTGACTCGCTTTGCGCAGTTTAAGGACAGGGCAGTGATCGAAGGGCAAACACTCGGTGTGCTAATCGACCCGCCAGGTTACCAGTTTATGCAGCGTCGTCACGGGCAATGGTTGCCCGTTTCTGCGACCCGGTTATCGGCACAGGTTACGGTGCCGAAACAGGTGCAGATGCTGTTACAACCCGGAAGTGATATCTGGCAGAAGGAATATGCGCTGGAGCTGCAGCGTCGTCGCCTGACGCTGCACGATATTGAACTGGAGCTGCAAAAAGAGGCGAAAAAGAAGACACCGCAGATCCGTTTTTCGCCTTTTGAACCCGCCACGCCGTTTACACTGCGTTTTTACGCGTCGGCACAAAACGCGTGTTGGGCGGTAAAGCTGGCGCACGATGGCGTGTTATCCCTCAATCAATGTGATGAGGGGATGCCATGAAGCGTGGATTTACCTTGCTGGAAGTAATGCTCGCGCTGGCGATTTTTGCGTTGGCCGCCATGGCGGTGTTACAGATCGCCAGCGGCGCGCTGAGTAATCAGCAAATCCTTGAAGAAAAAACGGTAGCGGGCTGGGTAGCTGAAAACCAGACCGCACTGCTTTACCTGATGACCCGTGAACAACGAGCGGTCAGGCACCAGGGCGAGAGTGATATGGCAGGAAGCCGCTGGTACTGGCGAACCACACCGCTGAGTACAGGCAACGCGCTGCTCCAGGCAGTGGATATTGAAGTCAGCCGTCACGAAGACTTTTCGTCGGTGATTCAGTCACGACGCGCCTGGTTTAGCGCCGTGGGAGGCCAACAGTGAGAAGGACTTGCGCTGGTTTCACGTTACTGGAAATGCTGGTGGCAATTGCCATTTTTGCCTCACTGGCACTGATGGCGCTGCAGGTGACAAACGGCGTTACACGCGTGAATAGCGCCGTCGCCGGACACGATCAAAAACTAAACCTCATGCAGCAAACGATGAGTTTTTTGAACCACGATCTGACACAAATGATGCCGCGTCCGGTAAGAGGCGATCAGGGCCAGCGTGAACCAGCGTTACTGGCGGGCGCTGGCGTGCTGGCGTCTGAGAGTGAAGGGGTGCGTTTTGTACGTGGCGGCGTGGTCAATCCGTTGATGCGTCTGCCGCGCAGTAATCTGCTCACCGCCGGTTACCGCATTCATGGTGGTTATCTCGAACGGTTAGCCTGGCCACTGACCGATGCGGCAGGCAGCGTGAAGCCAACAACGCAAAAATTAATCCCGGCGGATTCGCTCCGTTTGCAGTTCTACGACGGCACGCGCTGGCAGGAGAGCTGGTCATCAGTGCAGGCGATTCCTGTGGCAGTACGCATAACCCTGCATTCGCCGCAATGGGGCGAAATTGAACGCATCTGGTTGTTACGCGGGCCGCAATTATCATGATCACCTCACCACCAAAACGCGGAATGGCACTGGTCGTGGTGCTGGTATTGCTGGCGGTTATGACGCTGGTGACCATCACGCTTTCCGGGCGGATGCAGCAACAACTTGGGCGAACGCGCAGCCAGCAGGAGTACCAGCAGGCGCTGTGGTACAGCGCCAGTGCGGAAAGCCTGGCGTTGAGCGCACTCAGTCTGAGCCTGAAAAATGAAAAGCGTGTGCATCAGGCACAGCCGTGGGCTTCTGGCCCTCGTTTTTTCCCACTGCCGCAGGGGCAAATCGCCGTCACTCTGCGTGACGCACAGGCCTGCTTTAACCTGAATGCCCTCGCTCAGCCGACGACGGCGTCGCGTCCGCTCGCGGTACAACAACTGATTGCCCTGATCTCGCGCCTCGATGTGCCTGCTTATCGTGCCGAACTGATAGCCGAAAGCCTGTGGGAGTTTATTGACGAAGACCGCAGCGTGCAGACGCGTCTGGGTCGTGAAGACAGCGAGTATCTCGCCCGTTCGGTGCCGTTTTACGCCGCTAATCAACCGCTGGCCGATATCAGTGAGATGCGCGTGGTGCAGGGAATGGACGCCGGACTTTATCAAAAACTGAAACCGCTGGTCTGTGCGCTGCCGATGACCCGCCAGCAAATCAACATCAACACCCTGGATGTCACGCAAAGTGTGATTCTTGAGGCGCTGTTTGACCCGTGGTTAAGCCCTGTACAGGCGCGGGCGTTATTACAACAACGTCCGGCGAAGGGCTGGGAAGATGTCGATCAGTTTCTTGCACAGCCGCTACTCGCAGACGTCGATGAGCGTACTAAAAAACAGCTAAAAACCGTCCTGAGCGTGGACAGCAATTACTTCTGGCTGCGTTCAGATATCACCGTGAATGAGATTGAACTGACGATGAACTCGTTAATTGTCCGCATGGGCCCACAACACTTTTCTGTTCTCTGGCATCAGACAGGAGAAAGTGAGTGAGTTCCATCCTTGAGATTTTTTTCCCGCTTTGCGACTCCGACACCGTCCGCTGGCAGCGCCGTACACCCGATGTGGAACACGGTATCTGGCCTGACGTTGCTGACGAACGTCTCCAGCAATGGCTGCAAACCGATGCGATTCGACTCTACATTCCCGGCGAATGGATCAGCGTCTGGCAGGTTGAACTGCCTGATGTCGCCCGCAAGCAGATACCGACTATTCTGCCCGCCTTGCTGGAAGAAGAGCTGAATCAGGATATCGATGAACTGCATTTCGCCCCGTTGAAAATCGACCAGCAACTGGCAACCGTAGCAGTGATTCACCAACAGCATATGCGTAACATTGCGCAATGGTTGCAGGCAAACGGCATCACCCGCGCTACCGTCGCGCCAGACTGGATGTCCATTCCTTGTGGCTATATGGCTGGCGATGCGCAACGGGTTATCTGCCGCATCGATGAATGCCGGGGATGGAGCGCCGGGCGGGCGCTGGCTCCGGTCATGTTCCGCGCACAGCTCAATGAGCAGGATTTACCGTTTTCACTAACCGTGGTCGGCATTGCACCGGAAGAACTGTCTGCATGGGCTGGTGCAGACGCCGAACGCCTGACAGTGACGGCTCTGCCCGCCATTACCACTTATGGCGAACCGGAAGGGAACCTGCTGACTGGACCGTGGCAGCCTCGCGTCAGCTACCGAAAACAGTGGGCGCGCTGGCGGGTGATGATTCTGCCGATATTGCTGATTCTGGTTGCGCTGGCAGTGGAACGGGGCGTGACGTTATGGAGCGTCAGCGAACAGGTGGCGCAAAGCCGCACCCAGGCGGAGAAACAGTTCTTAACGCTATTCCCGGAGCAGAAGCGGATTGTGAATTTACGCTCTCAGGTGACGATGGCGCTGAAAAAATATCGCCCACAGGCCGACGATACCCGGCTGCTCGCAGAATTGTCAGCGATCGCCAGTACCCTGAAATCAGCGTCACTTACCGACATCGAAATGCGTGGTTTCACCTTTGATCAAAAACGCCAGACGCTTCACCTCCAGCTACGGGCTGCGAACTTTGCCAGCTTCGATAAACTGCGTAGCGCACTGGCGGCAGATTATGTTGTGCAACAGGACGCGTTACAGAAAGAGGGTGATGCGGTTTCCGGCGGCGTAACGTTGCGGAGGAAATAACATGTTACGCGATAAATTTATTCACTATTTTCAGCAATGGCGTGAACGCCAGTTAAGCCGTGGCGAACACTGGCTGGCACAGCACCTGGCGGGGCGTTCGCCGCGTGAAAAAGGCATGTTACTGGCCGCGGCCGTGTTCCTGTTTTGCGCCGTATATTACGTCCTCATCTGGCAGCCGTTGAGCGAGCGGATAGAACAACAGGAGACGATGTTGCAGCAGCTGGTGGCGATGAACGCGCGACTGAAGAGCACTGCGCCGGATATTATTGCGGCGCGAAAATCCGGCACGACAACGCAAGCACAGGTATCGCGGGTCATCAGTGACAGCGCTTCCGCGCACTCGGTGGTCATCAAGCGGATAGCCGAGCGTGGGGAGAATATTCAGGTCTGGATAGAACCTGTGGTGTTTAATGACCTTCTGAAATGGTTAAACGCACTGGATGAAAAATATGCGCTGCGGGTGACACAAATTGATGTCAGTGCTGCTGAGAAGCCAGGGATGGTAAATGTGCTGCGACTGGAGTTTGGACGGGGGTAGGTATTGCCATTTCCTTAACCCCACCTGATAACCCTTAGCCCAATGGTGAGTGCGGAACTGTCAAACCAGCTCACCGGGCTGAGTTCCGATGTAGCAAGATTTATCTCCCTCCAGACCACCACGGAATGTTCGGTAACACTGAAGGAACCTGTTTTTCACCATGTAGCCTTCGTTAATCGACACCTTTCTAAGACTGTAAAGATGCTTAAGTGTTTTGACACATTATGATTATTAATAGTTGTAATAAATCATTGAGTAACAATTGATAGGTCAAAACATATAGGATAATTCTTGTGTGATCTGTATTTTGTGTAGCTTGGAAATTAGTAAAATTCCTGGAGATAATCAGAAAGGGAATTTCAAATAAGCATAATAATTTCCAGTGAAACTATTCGTCGATTTTAAGAAATGTCTGCTCAGGTATATCTACTGAGGGATGGTGTTGGTTGTAACACTGGTTAAAATAAATACACAAAATAATCAAGATGTATATTTTAATCGACGAAAATAATTACCTTCGGGATTATTGGTGCGACTTAAATAACACCATTTAAATGTGATATAAATCACAAATATGGCTGTAAAGAGGGGGCTGTAGATATAAATAAGAAGTACACGAGTGAATTTTAAATAGGGAAATAGTTTCTTGGTGAACAATTTATTGGTAATCAATCGCGTGCATTCTGGTTTGAAACGGATTGCAGGTATTGTTACGCATAAAATCCATAGGGGATATTATAATCAAGTAGTTAACAGTAATAATAAAAAATAATTTCCTGAGAAATTAAATCTGCATTCTAAAACGGCCAGTTTTCTGAAATTACCAGAAGACCGAATCCATTCATGCCTGAAGAATGGATTAGAAGAAACGAGACGGAAATAGATCTATTTATCCCTGCGGAAATAATTTCTGCTGAAATTTTTTTGCGACTATTAAAAAGGTCAAACCGTCTGAGTGAATTTTATCCAGTTACAAATAAGCATTACCTCCAGTGTATTGGTAGCTGTTAAGCCAAGGGCGGTAGCGTACCTGAAGAGATTAGGATCACATCATCAAATGGCAAGAAGTGGATTTGAAGTCCAGAAAGTCACCGTAGAGGCATTATTTCTACGAGAAATACGAACACGCTTTGGTAAGTTCCGTCTGGGATATTTGTGGGCGATTCTCGAACCCTCTGCGCATTTGCTGATACTGTTGGGCATTTTTGGTTACATTATGCACCGCACGATGCCAGACATCTCATTCCCGGTGTTTTTACTTAATGGCCTGATTCCCTTTTTTATCTTTAGCAGTATCAGCAATCGTTCTGTAGGTGCTATTGAAGCGAATCAGGGGCTGTTTAATTATCGACCAGTAAAACCCATCGATACGATCATTGCGCGTGCATTGCTTGAGACACTGATTTATGTTGCTGTTTATATATTGCTTATGCTTATCGTCTGGATGGCAGGCGAATATTTCGAAATAACAAACTTTTTACAACTTGTGCTCACCTGGAGTTTGTTAATCATTCTTTCATGTGGCGTCGGCTTAATATTCATGGTCGTTGGTAAAACCTTCCCTGAAATGCAAAAGGTTCTACCGATACTTCTTAAGCCCCTTTATTTCATCTCCTGCATCATGTTCCCTCTGCACTCAATTCCTAAGCAATATTGGTCTTATCTACTCTGGAACCCATTAGTACATGTGGTGGAGCTAAGCCGCGAGGCTGTTATGCCTGGCTATATCAGCGAAGGCGTAAGTCTGAACTACCTGGCAATGTTCACATTGATAACTCTGTTCATTGGTCTGGCTTTATACCGAACTCGTGAGGAGGCAATGCTGACATCATGATTAAGATTGAGAATTTGACAAAGTCATATCGTACTCCAACGGGGCGACACTATGTGTTTAAGGATTTAAACCTCGAAATCCCTTCAGGAAAAAGCGTTGCCTTTATTGGTCGCAACGGTGCGGGTAAATCAACGTTGCTAAGAATGATTGGTGGTATTGACCGCCCCGACAGTGGAAAGATCATCACCAATAAAACAATATCATGGCCAGTCGGCCTCGCCGGTGGATTTCAGGGAAGTTTAACTGGACGCGAGAACGTAAAATTTGTTGCGCGGTTATATGCGAAAAGTAATGAACTACATGAAAAGATTGCATTTGTTGAAAGTTTTTCTGAGCTTGGAAAATATTTTGATATGCCGCTGAAAACGTATTCTTCAGGCATGCGTTCACGGCTTGGTTTTGGCTTAAGTATGGCTTTTAAATTTGATTACTATCTTGTTGACGAAGTAACAGCAGTTGGAGATATGAGGTTTAAATCAAAATGTCTTAATGTGTTTAACTCAAAGAAAGAAGAGTCCTGTTTTATAATGGTATCGCATAGTTTAAATTCATTAAAAGACTATTGTGATATAGCATTCGTTTTTCACGACGCAACAAAAATAGTTCGTTTTAATAATATTGATGAAGCAATATCTGAGTATAAATCTATTAGCAATTAGTTAAGTAATATAAAGTACTGAAATTTTTAAAGAGAGTGTTATATGAAATTACTTATTTGGGTAGCTCCTTGGGCCGCACATGGTGATCTCCAGTTTTATAAGAATGCAGTGCAAAAACATTTGATACCGCAAGGGAATATTTTATCAAACGAAGGGTGGGAGGTTGATCTTTTTTTACCAGAAAGTTTAAGCTTTCTACAGTCTAATATAGATAAAAAGATAAATGTCATCGATTTCACGATTGAAGATCAACTGTTTTGCTTCGGTTGTTTAAATGATTTATCCGGTAAACTTTATGAAAATAAAGATTTAAGGCTTATCGAGAGCATTTCAGATAAAATAAAGAAATATTTAGAAAGCTATTATGATGTTATATTGCTATGGGAAACACCTGTTCCTTTCTTAGAAAAAATATATCCTGATTCACTAATTGTTCATCAGATGCCTGGAGTATTTAGCCGGCTACCTTACCCGCATACTATTACCTTTGACCCGTGGGGGTTATATAACAATAGTAGTTTAACTCAGTATTCTAAAGTAATAATGTCTGGGGTCACTACATCTGATGAGAATAAAGTGGCTGAAAAATTCAAGTTTCTGGTAGAGTCTGCAATTGAAGATCTTCAGCCTTTCTCTCGACATGATTTAGACTTTGATAATAAATATAAAAAATTACTTTTAGTACCATTGCAAGTGAGTGCTCATTATGCGTTTCAAACGGATACTAGCTATAGCAATCAGATGGATTTTTTATTAGATGTAATGAAAGATGTAGATTCTGATACTGGTGTTGTTGTAACACAATATGTAACCCCTAGGGTGAGCGACACAATTATAGATAATGATACCCTTCATGCCCTACGGAAGAAATGGCCGAATATTATATATAATCCTATATTTGATAAAATCAATGGCATTTCACAATACATATTGCCACATGTTGATAATGTGGCGACATGTTCTTCTTCGATGGGAATGCAGGCCGTCGTTCTAAATCGGGATATGAAAACATACGGCAATACGTTCCTATCTCCTTATTCATATGAAAACTTAAATAAAAATTTAATGAATGATTATGAATATAGGGAAAACATTCTTTCCTACATTCTAAACAGGAATCAACCATTAGCATCTTCTATTACTAAGGATGGACAATTTCTTTCAAAGTTGCTGAAAAGATTATATGATTTAAAGCGTTCAGGAAATTTAAAACCAGGAAATTTGCCGTCATTCAATAGTATCGATAGTGAATATCACGATAAACTTTTCAATCAATTTAATACTGGTAAAGCTGCAGAACAGTTAATAGCACAAAAAATCTGTATAAGTACTAAAACTGAATTATTCAAGAAATTCAGTAGGTTTGTAAATGATAAAGAAGTCGAAATAATTAGTTTTGATGTGTTTGATACTTTGGTTTATAGACCTACTGAGGTTCCTGTTGATTTATTTAAATTAATGAATAGCAAGGTTTTTAAATTAACCAACGGCATAATTGAAGACTTTTCAAAAATAAGGCAATCATCTGAAGTAGAAGCTCGTAAAGATAAAAATGGATTAGAAATCACATTAACCGATATTTATAAAAAAATACAAGATATTTATGATCTTGAAACAAATGTTATCAATTCAATAAAAGCCTTAGAGATTGAAACGGAACTATCTCTCATAAGACCAAGGGAGTTTGGGAAAAAACTATGGGAAATAGCAAAAAAAACAAAAAAACCTATAATTATAATATCAGATATGTATTTGTCATCTAATGATATAAGCCTTTTATTAGAGAGAACAGGATATAATGGATATTCAAAAATATATGTATCTAGTGAATATGGACAAAGCAAAAAAAACGGTGCCTTATTTGACTTGATATTGAATGAATTGAAGGTTTCGGCAGGTGCTGTATTACATATTGGAGATAATAAAATCGCTGATAATGAGCAACCTAAATCTAGGGGGATTCGCTCATATCGTCTACTACGTGCAATTGAAAGATTAAGGATGAATGAGTATTACTCACATATCTACCCGGCGAAACGCGGGGCAAATGAATTGTCTCGTACTGTTTTAGCTGGGTTGACAGCGGCTAAGTTATTTGATACTGAAAACCCAAATCTAGAGAAAAAAACTCATTTTCAAGGGCAACCTTTTAATCTTGGTTATGCCGGGTTAGGGCCATTAATTCTTGGATATATGCTATGGTTGGGACGGAACGCAAAAAAAGATAATATATCAAAACTTTACTTCTTGGCTCGTGAAGGCTGGTTATTAAAGCAAGTATACGACATATTACATTCAACGGATGAAAATGCAGTTCCCTCATATTATTTATATGCCTCAAGGCGCGCAACCCGAGTTGCAGGTCTAAAAAATATTAGCGATATCATAGTATTAGCGGGACATCCTTATCAAAGCGGAGTTACTGTTGGAAATCTTTTATCCGCTCGATTCGGAGTTGAGGCAAACAAAATCTCTCCAGACTACTTTAAACAAGCTGGATTTACTGATGAGAATGAAACATTAAATGCTGATCCTCAAGGACGAGCCAAATTTATACGTTTATGTAGAATTATTAGTGAAGTGATTTTAACTCACGCAAAAATGGAACGGCGTGATTATATGAATTACCTAGAAAGTACGGGATTTATTGATGAACCTAACCCTGCGGTTGTTGATATAGGTTGGAGAGCAAATATGCAGGGGGCTTTAGCATCTTTAACTAACAAAAATATATTAGGATATTATTATGCTACTTTACAAGGAACTGAACGATGGCTTGAACAAGGCTTAATATGTAGAGCTTATATGGGAGAGTCGCTATCAGCAAATCACCCAAGCGTGGTTGTTAAAAATAGAGCATTATGTGAGTATTTAATTTGTCACACAGAGCCTAGTTTAGTTAGCATTTCGCGTAAAAAAGATAAATTTATTCCCCTGTTTAGGGAAGATTTAAATATTGGTAATCGTCGAGTGTTATTAGAATCAATCCATCGAGGTACAATGCTTTTTGCGAAAGATTTTATAGAATCTTTCGGTAGCTATATTGACTCTATACGAATTGATCCTTTTTTAGCTGAGTCCGCACTAAGTTCTTTTATTGTTAACCCGACTCGCGAAGATGCCTTGTTATTAAGAGGTCATCAATTTGAGGATGCCCTTGGCGGAGTAGCAAATAAATTTGTAATTACTTCAGGTAAAAAAAATCATGAGACAAACTCTGTTTGGTTAGAGGGAGCAAAAATTGTTTATTTTGAACGGAAATCTGATAATAATAAAAAAACATTGAATGCAATTATCGACAAAAAAAATATAACAGCACAAAAAACGAATGAAAAAAAAGATGAAAATAACCTGCGAAATAATCAAGAAGGAATAAAGCTGAGATATAAGATTGAGAGAGTTTTGGTAAAAAATTTTCTTTCTCAAAAGAAATATAAAAAATATGTTCAAGATCGAAATCTTTTTATTGAAGATATAAAATCACCATTGGTAAGAAAAATATATGGTAAGAAATAATTATAGATAGGCATTATTTATGAAAGTTAATGTTGTAATTTGTGGTGCAATAAGAGATAGGTTTGATCTATTGATGATTTTACGAAAAATCATCAATAAGCGTGATGCTGGTATTATAGAAGAGATTATTTTATCAACTTGGATGGGGGAGGTTGATGCTTACGACGATCTTCGTGAAATTTTAACTAAAACTGGAGTTTGTGTAGTTGAAAATAAAACTATACTGCAACCTAGCATTGGTAATGTCTTGCAGCAACAGCGTTGTCTTGAGTCTGGTCTGGTTGCTATAAAAAATAAATCTATTCCTGTTCTTAAAGTACGAACTGATAAGTGTTTTCATTTGTTAGAGGCTTTTTTTAAACATATTGAGAACACAGCGTCTCTACAAAAAACAAAAAATGGAGTGTTTAAATATAAAGTAACGATACAGATGGCATCAGTATCGATACCATTTTTAATTGCGGATAAAGTTTTCTTGGGGTATTACGATGATTTGCGGATGCTTACACTACACTCTGATTTTTATGAAAGATTTTGTCTTTTTAATAAAAATATTGGTGCAGAAAACAGATGGTTTTCATTACCATTTATATTAAAATATCCTGTATTTAGAGAGTATATTGAAAATATTAACTTTCGACGAGTATCTACCATTCTGGTAAATAAAATTATAAATAACAAATCAAGTTGCATTCCGAAAGATGTAAAGTGTTTTTTTGAGATTTATTACAGTGTATTGTTTGAGAACTTTAATTTAATTGGTGATGGCGATAGTCAATATAACTCGTGGTTATATCTTGAAAAGAACGTTAACGCTGAAGAACATTTCTTAATCGAAGATCGTGGGTCAAGAAAGGATTTGCATGCTCGTAACCAAGCCATGTTAAAGGCATTCGCAGGTATATATTTTAATGATGAGTATTATCAATCATTAAACCTTGATTCTTTCGAACTTTTTAGTGGTGAAAGTTTGAACGAGAAAAGGATGATCAGCAAAATTACAACATATAACCCTATTGATGTTAATTTTGCATTAGAATCAACCGTTATGGCTTATTTACCAATTTCAGAGACTGCAATAAAATTTCTCAGAGAACATACAGTTCAACTTGTGAATAAAGGTGTGAGTGCGCAGGAGATATATTTTAGATGTGCGATGAAATTAATTGATAAAAATAAAGAAAAATATTTTGATGATATTATAATTCTTCTAAAAAATGCAGCTAAATCCAAGCATAAAAGTAGTCTTTATTTACTGTATTGTCTATTGAAAGATAGCGATGATATAAATTTAATGAATTATGCGAATGATTGTCTTCGTGAAGCAGCTTTACGAGGTAGCAAAGAAGCTTCAGATGTTCTTATTACTTTGACTAAGGAGTTGCAATGATTCTTATAACAATGGCAGGGAAAAGTTCCCGGTTCTACCAAGCCGGATACCGTATTCCTAAATATGCTCTGGAATATAGAGGGCAATCAATTTTTGAATGGTCAACTAAAACCTTTGAGTCAAAGTTTAGTTCAGAAAAATTTGTTTTTGTGATTCGCAACGATGATTTCTCTTTTTCATTTGTTAAAGATAAAATAAATAAATTAGAAATTAAAAATTATGATATTGTTGTAATTGATAAGGATACAAGAGGGCAAGCTGAATCTGCATATATTGCATTAAAACAATATCATGATGATTTTCCTGTAACTATATTTAATATAGACACGATTCGTTATAATTATTCAGAACCTAATTTCTATAATGAATGTGATGGTTATTTGGAGGTTTTTGAAGGTGATGGGGAACAGTGGTCGTTCATCGAGCCATTATCTAATTTTAATGTTGGTAGGACGGCAGAAAAAGATAGGATATCGAAATACTGCAGCAATGGCTTATATTATTTTAAAAGCCAGTTAATGTTTCAATCAACATTTGAATCAATGCAAGAGAAAAATGAAATGAGTAAAGGGGAATTTTATATCGCTCCAATGTATAATTACTTAATACAAAATGGGTTAACAATTAAATATTTTTATGTATCTATTGCCGACATGGCATTTTGTGGTACTCCAGCGGAGTATGAAGAGTTAATTTCAAAAGAGAATCGATAATTATGAAGCGTATTATATTTGATCTTGATAATACAATTTCCTTTACTGATGGAGGGGATTATAGAAATGCAAAACCAAACGTAGAGCTAATTTTAAAAATGAAAGAATATAAAAAAAATGGTTTTGAAATTATCATATCCACAAGCAGGAATATGCGAACATATAATGGTAATGTAGGATTAATTACGGCTAATACTTTACCAATTATCATTGAGTGGCTAAATGAAAATGATGTTCCTTTCGATGAAATTTATGTTGGGAAACCTTGGTGTGGGTATGAAGGGTTTTATGTTGATGACAGAGCAATCAGACCCGATGAATTTATTAAATTAAGTATAAATGAGATTAAATCAACTCTAGGACTAAAATGATGATTCTTATAACATCTGGCGATTATGTTGATAATGAGTTAAAAATTGAGTTTGGATGTATTCCTCCATGTCTGTTACCTATTGGGAATAGAACTCTGATAGAATATCAAGCAGAAATCTTAAGAAAATATGAAGATAAATGCAAAGTTTTCGTATCATTGCCAGAAGACTATCAATTAACAGACATTGAAAAGTCGATGTTTAATGATATTGAAGTTATAATCATTCCAGTACCTGCAAATATGACATTATCAGAATCTGTATTGTACTCTTTGAATATAATATATGAATCATATAACGATAATGAAAAATTATTTATTTTACACGGTGATACTTTAATAAGCCACCTTCATTTAGAAGGTGACATTATTGCAGTAGCTCAATCAGATGCTGATTATAATTGGGAAAAAGAAAAAGTTGATAATTTCGTTTGGTGTGGTTATTTTTCATTTTCTCGACCAAAAACATTTATTAAATATTTAACATTGTCCAAAGATAGTTTCGTACATGCTGTTAGGAAATATGATGAGAAATATCCTCTCAAACGTATTCATGTTGATGATTGGCTCGATCTTGGTCATTTAAATACGTATTTCCTATCTCGTTCGCGTATAACAACTCAGCGAGCATTTAATTCGATGAGAATTAATTCTGGTATTGTATGGAAATCGGGTGAAAATTCAAAAAAAATTGAGGCTGAGGCATACTGGTTTAAAAACATACCATCCATGATGAAAATATTTACGCCACAGTTAATTGAAGATGGAATTGATTCAAAAACAAAGAAATATTATTATTCTTTGGAATATTTACCATTTAATCCGTTAAATGAGATTTTTGTACATGGACGAAACTCAGTTATTTTCTGGAGTAAAATATTTAATATACTTAAAGATTTTATGAATATTTCCGCTATTCAGTTTGAACAATTCTCAACAAAATCTTTAATTGGAAAAATTCATAAGGATTCTGAATTGCTTTATTATGATAAAACAATCTCTAGATTAGAAAATTACTGTAAAAAAGCAGATATATCAATACACAATCCTGTCATATATGACTCAGTAACATTACCCTCAATTAGCGAGATCGCTATTGATTGTATAAATCGAAATTCGTTACTGCCAGTCATTCCTAGTATACTGCATGGAGATCTTTGCTTTAGCAATATTTTGCTTAACTCCAGATTAGATAGAATAAAAGTTATTGATCCTCGAGGTATGAATCAACTCGGTGAGTTAACTATATTTGGCGATCAAAAATACGATCTTGCAAAACTAAGCCATTCTGTTATCGGACTTTATGATCATATTATATCCGGGCGTTATAAGTTGTCAGGTGATATTTTTAGTAGTGTGAAAATAGATTTTAGTACGAATGAAATAGTTGACGATATTCAGAGAGAATTTATGTCAAGACGTTTCATATCCTTTATTAATACTCAAGATATCATGCCATTAACCGTTTTGCTTTTTCTTTCAATGCTTCCATTACATGCCGACAGGCCAGATAGACAAAAAGCCATGCTCGCTAATGCCTTAAGACTTTATTCTACATTTATTTATCGTAATTAAGTTAATATCTAAGTGGATCCTCTAAATTAGATTTATCTGTGGTGTTTTCCTTTTACTTGAGTTATTTTGTGAAGGAAGGTAAAGAATAAAAGATAAAATGCGATAGCAATTATTAATGGTTATTCTTAAGCCGCTTACCTAGGAAGAGATAATTGTTCCTGTAAAGTTATAATCAGAATAATGTCCATATCGGAATATTTCTGTTTATTTACTACAAGTAAAAGGAGACGAACCGACATATTTGATCGCTAGGCTACTTTGTCGATACGGCATGTATGAACAAAGAAACTATCAGTCGATATATAAGGTATCAGGAAAAGATGGAACAAACATACGAACAGCAAATACAATTTCCAGAATAGGAAGCAGTATATTACAGCCGTCCCCCTTATAGGGGACGCTCTGAAAAGCCACCTCCTCAGGATGTGGTCTTCTATTATATAGGTGAATATATTGAGATAGTTAGCAGTTAAATTATATTTGTGTTTTTTTCATTGTGGTGGCAATGTTAGTTGGGCAAAGATATTTTTTTTGCATAAATAACATTGCAAATGGAATAATGAATTTTAAAACCAATTAGATGATTTTATATGATTTTGATAGTAAGTGTAAATTGAACGATATACTATAGTTGATTGACTTCGGTTGTGATACTATGGACAGGGTTATCATTTTTTTTTAAAGCCCCCATAATAAACCGCATTAACCTGCGTCTTCACCAATAAATACCCACGAAACTTCTTAAACAGTTTCATATCTGGTTTAAAATCGGCCTGCCAGAACTGGTGCAAATGCCCTTGATACGTCAAGCCCTTGATGTCGTACAGGGCATTGCCCATCACTTTGAGTGGTTTGTTATGAATCAGTGCAGAGATCCCCGCCGTACTGTTAATCGTCACCACCGCTTTAGCATGGCGTAATAGTTCCGGCATCGGGAGATCGTGCACATAAATGACGCGCTCACCTAAGCCATATTCCTTACTCAACCGCTTAATTAATGGTCGATAGAGTCTGTGACCACGATCCATTGGATGGTGCTTGATCACCAAATAACTTTCTTTCGGTGCTTTACGTGAAAATGAGTACATGACTTCATTAATATAGTCACGCACATCGTTATAATTGCTGTGGTTACGAATCTGGCTATCGTTATATACCTGCAAAACGGCAAGATAATAACGCTGGTCCAACTCGTTCATTAACCTCGGTAATAGCTTACGCTGTGTTACCTTGTAAAGTTGCTTGCGCCAGTATGCACGAACCCAGCAACGAGCCTCATACCAGGGGGAAAACGATTTGTGGTGGCGGTAGCGAGGAAACTCATGACGGTAATGCCAGCCCATCAGGTAATACCACATCGCATGACCAATACGTTTCATTGTTGAAGGTGTTAAGTTCTCAACATGCGGCGCAGGCATATCTGGTAACTTACGATAAAAATCCGGATCGCGCGGTAGCGATGAATATGCGTTCACTCCGCCTTCTTCAACAGTAATAAATTGCGGGCGTAAATATCCTTCTTCAAATGCCAGGAAGCGGATACCTTTCGACTTTGCCCACCGTTTTGCTTCTTTATGCAATGGGCGGCAGTCGCCAAAGCAGAGGATAGTGTCAAAGTCATATTGTCGGTGGAGATCCCGTAACCATCCGGGAAACTCTTTCGGTGTCTGGTAGTAAGCCAGGTATTGTCGATGACGGCAGTAAAAACGATCCCCGCCGTTGAATACAACATTCACAGCGTTACGTCCTAATGACTCTAACCATTCGGCGACATCATTGAAAAAAGGTCCCATCGGCCCCTGCAATAGCAGATATTTTTTACCGGATAATAAAACGGTTAGTGCATTACCTTGCATAAATAATTTGCGTAATAGTCAACTATGAAATTGTTTAGCCAAATCTGATCTTGCAGAACATAATTAATTTGCGGTAATAGCGTATTACCTGCCCCGCTTTTTTTCGGGTAATAAACATCGGCTTGCGCGGCGTCTTGATTAAATATTCCGCAGCTTCTTCTACCGTAATAGGTTGTAGCCGTGTTGGGTGGATATAGGTTGGATAAACAATCAACGCCTGATAGCTCAAATCTGCTAACGTTAATTTTTGCTCGCGGCGCGGGCAGTGATGTTCATCAACGGTTAAACCCCAACCGGCATAGAATGGCAGGCCGTAACAATGAACTTGCTTGCCATGTAATAACGCTTCAAACCCGGACAATGATGTCATGGTGTGCACTTCATCTGAGCGCTGAATGCATTGAATAATATCTGCGTCCAGTGCCTGATAATCAGCGAGTTCAGCAATTAGTTCTGCCGGAATATCGCCCTTGCGATTCCCCACCAGTACATCCGGGTGCGGTTTATAAACAATGTAGGCGTGCGGATTACGCTCGCGTACTGTGCGTAATAAATCAAGGTTGCTCTTAATCGAGACAGTGCCTGTTTTAATAGAGGCATCGTCCTCTACCTGACCCGGCACCAGGATAACTTTTTTATCTTTGGCTTCGGCTGGTAGAGAGAAATCGGCTCCCAGGTTGTACTTGCTCAGTTTACTTTCAACCAGTCGCTGGCGTAATTTTTCAGCTCGCATCTGCTGCGCCAGCGTTAGCTGGCTATGATTAAGCAGCACTTCCAGGTCGCTGGGGCGCGTGGCGTCATAGTAGATTCCGCGTTTATCCAGCACCAGCGATAGCGGTGGCAGCAGGTCAGAGCCAAGTCCGGATGAACGCAGAAAACCATCTTCCATTCGCCATAATGGCAGTGAGTTTCGCTGCGCTTCGGCTCGCCATTGCTGTTCTCCCTTTACACCCCATACCACGCAGGCGCTTGCCGCAGTACAGCGACGTGAAAAACTCAGCCGGTTTGTCGCCGTTCGTAAGAAAGGTTTCAGGATCGCTGACTTCCACAGCGTTAAGCCTGGCGCCCATAAATAACCATTACGCTGTTGCAGATGTCGACGTTGTAATTGCAGCCATTGCAGCACGGTAAATAGATTGCTTACTTCTCCCGTTTGCGGATCGATATAGCGACAGTAACGCAGGTATGCAGCGGCAAAAAGTTCCTCCAGCGTGGCAGAACCGCGTCGGGCAGATAACAAAGCGGACTGCGGATGGCGATCGTCGGTTAAGCCCCAGCCTGCATACCAGGGCTGGCCGAAGCATGTCACCGGTTTTCCTGCCAGCAAGGCTTCAAAGCCGTACTGGGAGGTCACGACGTAAACCCGGGAAACGTGTCGCAACAGCGACTGCGGGCTGACATTCTCGGCAATTAAACGTACTCGTTGCGTGGCGCGCAGAGCGGCGAAATAACCTGTTTTCTTTCCTTCCAGGACATCCGGATGCACCTTCACCCAAATTTCGGCTTGAGGATTTTCCGCCATCGCGGCTTCCAGCATGGCAGCAAACTCATGCGGGCCAGCATTGCCATACGTCACTGACATATCATTAAATGTCTGATCGACAACCAGAACGATGTCTGAACGTTCTGACTCATCAGCCACAAACGCAGGTGCCAGGTTATATTTCGACAAATCCCCGGTCACGATGGTGTGCATCGCTTCTCTGGCCTGGCTTATCAGAGCTGTATTTCCGGCTTTATCTTGTACCAGTTTCTCCAGTGCTGAAGGCTTGCTGGCATCGTAGTAAATGCAACAATCATCCACCACCAGAGAAAGCGGCGGCTCGCCATTGACGCCAAGATCCAGCGAACGCACAAATCCATCTTCCAGACGAATGACGGGTTTTCCCGCTGCTTTGGCGATGGCGACTGGTTTCGCCGCGCTGGGACGATGTCCCCACACGGCGATAGCATCAACTTCTTGTGGAACAGGGCGCAGCAGAGAAAGTTTCTGGCACGGTTGCGCCAGAAATTTCTCCAGATGCGGAATACGCCAGATGCCAGGCGAGTAAATACCAATCATGCGTTTTCAGCCAGTTCCTGTGCCATCAGGGCGCGCACTTTTTCCAGGCATGCTGGGGTGTCGACGCCCGGACCGG